>Ga0078972_1006276_pt1 | contig 28527 bp, 33 predicted proteins | sample YelNatPaOPGAMG01_FD_67568 | JGI IMG/M metagenome (GOLD analysis project Ga0078972, IMG submission 67568) | Hot spring thermophilic microbial communities from Obsidian Pool, Yellowstone National Park, USA - OP-RAMG-01 (SPADES assembly) (version 2) | ecosystem: Environmental > Aquatic > Thermal... | reverse complement strand
AAGCAGATGAAAATGGCACGGGAAGCATCACGGGCAACTTATGCCCGGGCATAGGAGTCGTCGAAAACCGCCGGAATCAGTGAGATCGAGATTTGAGCACTGCCATCCGCTTCCTTCAACAGCTGACATCAGAGCTGGGGTGAAACGAGAGACCATCGTATAGAAATCCGGAGATAAGAGAGAGGAAAAGGAAACAGTCGCGAAAACCGCTCCGCAAAGGCTGGTATTTTTGACAGTCGCAAGAGACTCAAACTATAGCATGCACACCCGAGTTCGCAAAGTTAACCGGTTTCATTAGCGTATCGTACGGTACAGGCGATACAAGTTGATCAAACTGTTGGCCTCCTAGGGAAGGACTTGCGCTTCGCCTGGCCGCGCATAGCCGGCCACAGCTACGCAGCTACAGGGACCTTCACCCAACGCGACGTCGTTAGGTCGACGCAGTTGCGTATCCTGCACGTCCCCTTGGACTACGAAGCGCTTACATCAGGCCGCAGAACGGCGGTTCAAGACGCAGCAAGAGCGCCGTTTGAAAAGCATGGACCATGTCGACACCTAGAGCGATCGCACGGCGTTTGCGGAGCCAGGCAAAGCCCGCACTGCGACTCTACTGCCAGGTGTGTGAACGACAGTTCCGCGACCAACGAGCGCTGGACACCCACCAGGCGGGTCGAGCACACCAGGAGCGCGTCATTGCTCTAGCTGGCAATGAAAGTGCCTGTCGTGCGCTTTTCTCGGAACGCTTTTTTTCCCAGTTCTTGCTGGCACTCGCTCAGCTCAGTCGGGCGTCTCAGTTTCCAGACCGACGCGTGCAGGCAACGAAAGTGTATGACTACGTCACTCAGGACCCTAGACACGTGCGGCTTCACGCTACGCGCTGGCAAAGTCTCCGACGCTTCTTGCAGTGGCTCTTGGCCCATTGTCCAGACCGAGTAGTTTTCGTATCAGAAGGAGAAACGTCGTCGCATACCAGCGCAGTCGTTCGTCTGCAGCCGGAGCGTGTTTGGCTCGTCTCCATCCAAGACACCGTTCATGGCAACGTACCAAAGGCCCCCGGAATTCCGCTTTCGAATAAGAGCATCCTGGAGCTCCATGAGCGCCGTTTGGGTACCAACCTCCCTCAGGTCGCGAGGAGTAGCGTCACAGCTGCGGAAGCGCACGTCGCCCAGTCGGCAGTCTGCGAGTCGGAACGAGACATTGTCGACGTCCAGCGTCTTGTAATGGAATTCGATTCATGGAACCCGCCTCCTACCAGAGCGACGAGGCTTGCAGCCCAGCACATGCCTGCACAAGTGCTGCACTCCATGGACAAATCGTGGATACCGCGGTATCAGGCCGGTGACCTTGTCGTCATCCGGAACAAAGCGCTGGCGCAGGGCGCGCTCCACGAACGTCTGGGTGTTGTGCTGCAGCAGGCACCCGTGATGCACGGTTGCGTTGTTGACGTTGTAGTTTCCCTGCTTCCCGCTGAGCCGTTGCTCTACGTCTTGCGTATGGATCAGGACGAGCTCGAGCTGGCCGATGAAGCACGTCGGAGCGGTATCAATCCTTGGATAGACACGAGCCGCCTGCGAGTCTTTGCATAAATAGCCTTCCTGTAGCTGTTTTCAGTGCGAACGAGTACTGCTCGTGTGATGATACGTGCGCCGTTGTTGTTCCCGTTGTTGGCGTTAACGTTTACACCCAGGTGCCATGCGGTCGGGGCGAGGCGTCCCTGCGTCAAAGCTGGGTGCCCCGTTCATTGAAAACGGTTGAGTGCGTCATTCAGGGCCTCTTTGGCCCCAGATGGAAACCGTCTCACACAGGACTTGAGCATGTTGGTATCCATCCGGCTACAACGCGCGTTGTTTCGGTCATTCATGGTGCCGTGTGTTTTGCGAAGGGACGTCTTTCTCACACAGGATTTGAGTATATCTGAATCCGTCTAGCTAAAATGGGCATTGCTTTCATCATTTGATCCCGATTGCTTTGTCCGGTAATACTGGATTCGCAGTCGATCTCGCACTGGATGTAAAGTGTTCCCTGAAAAAAAGCGAGGCCGCTGCAGCCGGAACTAGACATCACGGGTGTGCGCGGTAGTGTAACCTCGCCAACGCTCTGAGAATCTTCTCCGATGCGACCGCCTCACAGTCACTTTGTGCCGATCTTTCATGCAGCGTCTTGGTGTGATGGAGGCGCCGAATCGTGATCCAGTCCAGGAGCAGCGCTGAGAGCGCCGCTTCCATGGACATGACCAAGTCAGCAAGATGAAGGCGATGACCTCACTCTAGCAGCGCTGGGTACCAACAAATGTATCCAGGGCCAGGCACTATGACGTTGACCAGCACAGGAATCGACGGGGAATACTTGCGCTTCTCGTACGGTTCCGAACTGCTCTCCGTGCTGTACATGGGAACACTTTACGCGCTGATGAAGCAAGCAGTCATCGCGAACAGCAATGGCATCCACACAGACCGGAGGCCCCGAATACATCCAAGAAAGCTTTCAAAGCCGCTCTTTTGTCCCGATGTCCTATACATGAGCATTTTTTTGAGTCGCGCGCAGTAAACAGAAAACTTCCAGCGGTAGAAATGCGTTTGATCGACGAACAAAGTTCCGTAAGCGGGGCATCTCTGCAGCGGGCAAAGCCGCTCAGCATGCACGAGCGAAGGCGCTGCGTTGCTGCTTCAAACACCGGTTCCCGCAACGCCTCGCTCCCGACACGACCTGCAGCCAACTAGCTGCCGTGCGCCCTATCGTGCTGGAGGGTTCCGTGTGCGCTCGCCGCGCTGGCGTCGTGCCGTCAACGGAAACCGCGCTACTGCAGTGCACGCGCAATATTTCCTTCGCGCTGCAATGGGCATGCTCTAGTACCAGCAGTAAAGAACTGCTGTCCGCTCGGTATGACGACGACGATGATGATGATGATGATGATGATGATGCCGGGATCCACTCTTAACACCCGTGTTCGTTTCTGATGCTCGCGTGCGAGCTCCGCTCCATCCCATCACAAGCTGGGGCCGGACAAACCCGCAGACACTTTGGAAAACAGACGTACTGCGCCACTCACTGCGGATATACTCGTTTTCAGGAGAGACGAAGAGAGGGGCGCCTCATTCTAGAGATTTTTGGGCAATTCGCCGCACCCGCCGCTTGTAATCATTGTAGTCCATTGAGAATAGATGTGCAGCTTCGGGATTCGCGGGCGAGTTTGGGTTCGGATCCGTTAGCAAGCTCCGGATTGCGATCAGGATACTGGATACACTATATGCAGCCGACCAGTTCTCGCTGAGAAGAGACAAGCATACGTTGCCATCGTGGTACACGTTCGGATGGAACATCTCACATGTAAAGCGAACTCGTGGTGGTTTCTCAGGATACTGCTCTGGGAACGTCAGCTTCAGCGTAAGCACCGCATTTTCCCATTCACTGTCCTCGGGACCGATGATAGTTGCACCCCAGGTATACAAGTCTGAGCGTTCAACCAAGTGGTTAGTCTCGTGTTCAAAACCGAGTCGCGCGTCTTCGTGAGCCAAGACGCTCGACGCACTCATTCTATCCAAAACTTACTATCTTCGCAGTACGGAGACGCGGAGCAGCCCTCCGGCGGGTCTTGCTGCATGTCGCGCAGGTCAGCTAGCAGTCGGAGTCGCGACGCTCGAGAAGTTGTCGCCACATGGTTCGCGCGTTCACTTGGGCCCGCACTAGGTGCAGACATGTGAACCACCGGCAAGTTCCACAGCACTCCCCCAGAACAACACTATTTACTCGCTTCCAGCGTGGCGTTACGAAAGATAACAGAAACGATACCCGTCACGTCCAGCGCTCCAAAGCGTCGTCGCCTCCGCAAACGGTGTCGATGGAGCCTGGGGCGAAGGCGCGCCGACCCCAACCAACGCGCTTGACGCCGGCAGCGGCTAGCGCTTACCGCCTTTTCAACCAGTGTTCGTAGCACTGAAACCGGAGATGAACGCGACGAACAAGTATATACAGCGCATGGTGTAGACGGATATGTGTGATATCGCTTTTGCGGCGATAGGCAACCAGGCGAACGAAAGTCTTTTGTCCTTTTTCGAACGCGGGCGCTACTTCTGGTGACAGTCGCATGCGAACACGCAGCGGGACACACGGCGCCTGCGGAACTCGTTAGAAAAGCGTTTCGGAAAACAGCGTGTATGCAGCTCGAAACCAGTTCGAGAAGAGCGTCGTGAGGTAAGCGGAGGCCCTGAGAGCGGTGCTGGACCTGACACCCGGTAGCAAGGCGCGATGCGTGGTATGGGACTGCCACAGGAAGTTCGTTTGGGCCACGGGGGAGCACCTTCAAGCAGCAGTCGCAGCGCCGAAACAAGTCTGTGTTTCCCGGCCAGAGAGCCCTGTTCTAACGGGCATATCATGTGTGGCGGCCCGGAGGCGTGCTGCACGGCGGTATCCGCTAGTCTCGTGAGCAAAGTCACCAGGCGAGAGGTGCATCCGGGTTCGTCTGAATAAGACATACCAGAATAACGCCGACTTGTATCCGCTAGTATCGTGAGCAAAGTCACCAGGCGAGAGGTGCATCCGGGTTCGTCTGAATAAGACATACCAGAATAACGCCGACTTGTATCCGCTAGTATCGTGAGCAAAGTCACCAGGCGAGAGGTGCATCCGGGTTCGTCTGAATAAGACATACCAGAATAACGCCGACTTGTATCCGCTAGTATCGTAAGCAAAGTCACCAGGCGAGAGGTGCATCCGGGTTCGTCTGAATAAGACATGCCAGAATAACGCCGACTTGGATGTACTCGAGGATATGCTGCCGACGTGCTGCGTGATGCAACGCAAAACTGGACGGACTCTGATATGTCTTCGCTCTCGTTCGGGATCCGGAGCATTCGCCTGCGTTGAGATGGCGCCCTGGTGCCGGGTACGCGCTAGCACTCGTGCATCTGGGAACATGTCGTTCGATTCATCGAACTGATGCTGTACAGAATGCGGTCTCCAGCGCCGCAATGTCCCGACGCATGAACGCTGGCGCACGGCAGCATTCAGGTATAACGCGACACAAGCAACGGTAAAACGCGAGTATTGCCCAGGAGACGTTTTGTCGCAGATCCACGCTGTCGAGGATCTACTGTTTCCAGGTCGATCAAAGGCTCCGGTTGTGCGCATCAGAAACCAGAATGAAAACGAGCGCTCTTTCCAAAACATCGATCGAGTAGAATCGATGAGCACGCTGAATGATTGTCATGGACAAGTGCAAGCACCGTATTATGCTGCTTGACCCGATGCCGGTATGCAGGCACCGCAGAGCGATCCTATCCCCAGATGAGCATGCAGAGAGTTGGCGAATGCTGCGTTGTTGCGAGCGCCTATGCAAGCTCGGCATCTGGCGGCTCACTCGATCCCTCTAGAGCGTATCTCTGACGGATAGACCGTCCCAGCGTCAGTGAAATGGACAAGGGCCTGGAGGGATACAGCGGTCGTTTCCCGAACTGCCGACAGCAACTGCGGTTTCAGAGGGATTCTTAGAGTCAGGATCATCGATCGTGCACCGGAAAACAAAACGTATCTCGCAGCGGTGTACGTCGCAGGGTCAGGATCGATTGGTGCGCCCGTCGCGGAACCGCATTTGTTTCCTCGTTTACCCATTTGTCAGATGAAAAGGGAACTCGGAAGTGTTCGCTCTGCTCCTGCTGTTTGATTTTCTTCCAAATTTTTTACATAGACAGCCTCCATGTTCGTGGTGCAGCAATAGGGGCGTGCAGATCCATATGTTGTTTTAGGATTTATGATCTTGTTCTCTGCGTGACCCGTTCAACGCTTCTTCTGCTGGAATTCGTTATGACATCAGCATGAATAGGATTCGCGGCGCTGTCGCACACAGGTTCGTAAATTGACCAGTATTACGATCCAGTTTAAACTGTCAAGCCTCGATTTTTTTCGGTCATTTCGAGTAGCATGCTCAAATCACACATGCTTCAAGTTCTCGAACTTTCTGTACAAAGGCAACTCGAGGGCGCAGCGCTCTGTGCCTCTAGATTGACGATGAAAAAAGCGCCACGTCATCCATTGACGGCTAGGTCGTACCCTCGTACCGAAAATTCACTGAGATTCTCACCTGAAACAAGCGATTCCGTTTGAAACACAAATCCTCGGTTCTTAGTAGCCATCGAGAACGCGGCGATCGACAGCATCATGGTACTTGTCAAAGGGTGTGCTCAAGGAGGCTCCCGTTTCTCGTGTTTGCACGGAAAAATGTCCTGGACTCGAACTTGAACCACCGCAGCGATGCTTTCCAGTGGAGCATGCGTTACCGTTTTTTACCTAAAAAACGTCAGCGGATCGGAATCTATCGACTTGTTCTACAGCCAAGATTTTCTTTCCTGTAGTTGTTTCATCTAGGAGAATTTCGCATTCCACACATCCTTCATCGATTGGAACAGTGCTCGCAGGTGCGTTCAACGGACAGAGAGCGCTTTGCGGAGTTCGCCAACAGGAAGCCTGTGATCCCGGTGTATACCGTCGGGCGCGGAAACCGGAGACAGACATCGAGGGTAGCCTCCTGCGTTCGTCAAGTGCATGTGCTGAGAGGCGAAGCATGCATTCTCGTGCCACAGAGCGGCGCCCGTACGAGGAGCAGGAGGTTTAGCGGACATTCGAGAACGCCTGATCACTGCCAAGTTTGGCCGCCACAAAAGGCGCTCCGAGGCTGTGTAGAGAGAAGATGAAACTGGCCATCGAACCATGGATCGCAACGACCGCCGTTACTTGAAATGCGTCGACAACAGCGGCAAGCAGCGAAATCGGAACGTTTGCGCGGCTAAGAACGTCATTCGACTGCTGACAATAGAGCCTGGATGGACAATAGAGACCGACGTAGTTTAAAGCCGGAAATATGAGAGAGGAAAAAGAAGCAATCTCAGAAAACGCATACGAACGCTGATGTTCATGACACCAGGAAGCGACGCAAACTTGCGCGTGTATGCCCGACGATGCGAGCCTGTTGCACTTTTCGCTCACGTGACGAAAACATGGATCGTTTCATTTGATATGGAGTTCCTCCGCGTGCGATGCGTATCGGCATCGAGGGAATCAATCATCAGCCCGCATTCTACCACCAATGCTTCCCGTGGGCCCTTGACCGTACCTTCCTCTGGGGATTTTGGTCTGTTCGGTCGATGCTGGTAAGCCTCATGGCAAGCGCGCTCGACGCTATTCGCGAGGACGCAGCCATGCGAGGATGACGCATCTATCACCATTGTTTCGCTGCGAGGATGCTCGCGGACGTCTCGCCGCTCGCCAGGATCATCGACCCAGAGGCGCCTGTGCACGCCCCGAAAGCGCCCCGTTGCAGTGCTGCAGTCACTGGATGCAGACCATCACATACATGACTGCATGTTCGGGCTTCACGGCTAACGCGACACAGTATCTGACATGGTTGCGCCACAGTTGCATCGATTCAGTGCCCGGACTCGGGGCGACTCGGATTGCTGTCGACGCTGATGAACGAGGAGAGATCATCGCCGGCATCTGAAGCCAATCCGGCACCGAGCAGCAGTGTGAACGTTTCGCCTCGTCCGCAGAGAACGATCCTGTGTGGTGTGAGGTTGTTGCATCGAACTGCCTTTCTCGTGGGCATCGATGCTGCCGTGACTCACAGCAGCGACCTTCGTTGCCTGAAACGCGTGCAGCGTATCGCCAATGGACAGCGCATCGTTGCATTTGCGTCCATGAGACCCAGAGCGTATATGTCTATACACCGACGTGTAGACGCCTCCGAGCCTTTTTCGACTGCTCGAGTGATATCGGCTTCGGCTGTTCCTTGTAAAACTCGACTTTGACTGGCTGCCCCACAAAGTTGGCTCTCGTCAGCTCTGCAGGTCCCGTCTTCAGAATCGCACTTCGTCTGATATTGATAGCGGCGTTAAAGTCAAGATTCATAAACTCCATACGTTTCTTGCCACCGCTTGTACTCACCAGTGCAAGTAGCCCTGGAACTTTCGCCCTCCATTCCATTTTGCTCTTCTGTCAGCTCTCCTTATTTTTCTATATCTTCACAGGGCTCCTCTGGCACTTTTCCATCTCGACCCGGTGAAGTGTATACCCCCGTTCATGGTCCGTATATGACGTTCGGAACTCATCTATCGGTATTATGACAAAACACCGTGCACACTCCTTGTACGCTGTGGTTTACGGAGCGGGTATGCTCCGTTTTTGATTCATCGAGCGCCCTGCTTCGTATGCTACTACGAGCGTTTGACTCTCGTCCTCCTCCAGGGCGCTCAACTCATTGAAAAAGTTGGCGAACGCATGTTGCTTCCCACAGTAGAGATTCATACGCTGACGAGCCAACGGGAGCTTTGCGTAATCTCTCCACAGCTCCTCCTAGTGAGCAGCATGAGTTTTCATGAATTCCTGAAAAGCTTCAGAGTCCGCTCAGCGGCCCGTCACCTGGCTGATCGCCTCCAGGTGCGCCTTCCCGGCTGCATTCTACGTCACACTTCTTTCCTCGCATGAATTATCCTAGACTCTCGGTAATATCTCGCTTTTGAGTGCTTTAAAAGACTCATGGCTTTCTGACGCAAGCCGCCAGCAATACCATCTTTCGCACCCCTGGGCACTGCGATGGTTATGATATACGTGTTCCCGGGGTCTGCGCCTGCCACGATGTCGTTCTCCTGGGGGTTATACGATCCAGGGCCCGCCTCCGTGTTTTCTTCGTGCCTCGCCACGGGCGAAGCCGAAGGCACAATTGGACGATCCGCCTTCAACCGCCGATAATGTACACATATGGATACCCCATCGCTGTCGATCGTCACCGTGAATACCTTTTTCTTGCTCGTTTTGAGACGTTTGAAATCGAAGATATTCTTCCGATGAGTCTCACCGTTTTTCTCCCGTGAATTCCTTGTTATGAACATCGAATTTCGTACAGATCTCCTTGGAGCAGCGAAGGAATCTGGAATCGCTAGCCACAAAGCGCGACTTGCTTTTGCATTCCAGAACGAGGTTGAAGCGCCTCTTCAGAAGCGCAGCCTTCCGTTTCACCGACTTTTCACTTGCTTCCACATCCAGCTCCATCTCCGCCTTGCGTTCGAGCTCTCGGTTCAGGAACACGAAATAGCGCAGGATGAGGGGATAGCATCTCTTTTCATCTCTGATACCTTTGCTGCAGGATTGGCTAACGCCAACCCGTACGGTGCTCTCGAAGAGCCGCACGGAGCACAGAAGCTTCATTCATGCTCCCGGGTGATGCCTTCTTTTCGGCGAATTCGGTCTCCTCTTCATTGTCACTATCGTTCGTGATGCCATCGACGATAGCCCATATCCCTTTGCGAGAGAGGCCCGGTTACAGTGCAAAGACGGAGCGTATCATGATGCGGTCGAAGTTTACGATCATGGGGTTCCTCAGGATCCTGGGGTACTAGATCGCCCCGTAGGTGTGAATGTCCCCGTCATACTTGTATCGAGTACCGTTGAAGCGGAATTCGGTGTCATTTTCCTGTACGTCATGCGCTCGCTCATTTCTCTTCGACGTTTCCCCCGTGCCAAGCATCAAGTGGCGGATGAAGGTCTCGTTAGAAAATTCCTCCGGAACCTCGACTCTTTCTATGTGCGTCACGCCGCGATACATCTCCCTCGTCATATGCATCAGTCCTAAACAGGAGATTTGAGCACTCCTGGAATATGATTCGACAGGGTTTCTGATGACCTCTTGCAACGGTTGCTTGTAGGGATCCTCGATACGGCTTGAAAGAAAAGCTTTCACGAACATCTCGTCGTAGTGTCGTTTTTCGTGCGGCGTCTGACGTCCGCCCTCCCTCGTTCCCGTTGATTCTTCGTCTTTTCCCGTTCCTATGGTGCCGGAAATGTTTTTTGTTCTCTGCGGCAGCCGCCGACACCAGGCCTGCAGGATCCTCCACTTCTACTTCCATAACTTTCCTTTCTTTCCTTTTGCAAAAGAGAACGCACTTTGAACGTTTTTGTTATACACAGCGAAAAAGCACTTGAATCCACAAATGTAAAGATTGAAACCCAATTGAGATACACAACTATACTTTGCGACGACTTTCATGCAAATCCACATTGCACCTTGCTGCAACACGATAATGATCAGGATTGCGCTTCTCTTCAACGATGAGAAGCAGGACATGTTCAATTCCTGCCAAATATAAAGGCGCACGTATCGAGCGCGCTATTCAGGGCAAAGAACAGAGACTCAAGATTCACCAGCAACGAGATAAAGATTTCCCGCCCCCACTACGAAGAACGCTAGGAGGGGGAAACGCTTTCCGTATCCTCGAAACTCTTCTTGCTAAGCAGAAAGTTCCGCGAGCCGGACGAGTCTATCGGGCTAGTGCATGATGCCCTCGCGAGTGGCGAGTCCTGTAGGGAAATGTCAGCAGCTCATCCGGAACGCAGTGTAATCTGGGACTGCCAGCGGACAGGCTGCGTCTGGGCATCGCCCTGGTCGGCGTGGTATCCGCCTCGTATGTCGCTTCGCGCTGTCGCAGGCAGCATGTGTGTCTGCGCAGCTTGCACGCTCCCAGCAGGCTAATGAATCCCGATTCCATGTTGAATGAATCATACCTCGAGCCGACGCCCTCTGTTCTATGGCAAAGCCGTTCCGTCTCCGTGCTGGATCCGTAACAGAGGCATATGCGATACGGCTGGTGCAGTAATGCAGGCACTCGGCACACGATAGAACGTACTAAACGTCCAGTACATCCGAATGCAAGTCTACGTCATGGAACTTGGTAGTGTTGCGCAGCCCTAAGGACGCTTTTCCGAAAGCCAATACGCATCCCGCAATCTGGGATGCATGGTCAAAGTAAACTTTTGATCGTCGAGAGAAAACGCAAAGCAAATCGCCCGTCAAAGGAGCGCGCTCCTGTAATCCGTTGGTAGGCGGACATGACAGTTGCGCACCAGCGTGAACTCTGTCGAGTGTGTGTCTGTGTTGAACTCTTCTCGTCTGTGCTTTGACGCGCTTGCGTGTATGTTCCTCATAGGGAATTTAGGATTATGCAGGTCAGGTTTAGCGAGGAACGCGGGATGTTTGTGTCGTTTGCGGATCGGTGGTGGGGTGTTCCACGGCCCAGTCGTGATGCGCTTGCCCGCCAACGGCGCCGGGCGCTGGCCTTCGCTGACGCTCGTCTGCAACGCAACGAACGATGCGAGCCGAGCGGTGCTTGCAGCAACTGCACACGGGCGTCCCTTGGATCCGCGTGTGGCGACCGAGCAGCGGCCTCCATTTGAGCGACTTGTTCGCTTCGTACAAGAGGTGTGCAATGGGAGTGCGGAGCACGCGATCACCAAAAACGCTCGCTTCTCCCGATCAATGAAACTGTACTTGGACGATAGTATGGCGGTCATTGTCATAGAACGCAAGCTGCCACTGAAAAGACCCGACGCAGAGCGACTTGTTGCACGGCATGCAGTGATGTGGCGACTCTGTACACAACTGGCGCTGCTGCTTCGACGCGGGCGACTGGACGCGGACGCTCAACAACACCTCGAACAGCACGGCTGGCACATCTTCCGCTATTCCGACGACGCAGATCAAATTGTTCCATTGACCAAAATTCTACCGATACCCGCAGACGTTTCGATATCGCCTCGCAGAAGCGCAGAGCAGGAGACACTGGCAGAGCATTTTGCGCGACTGCCTGATCAGCGTTTTCAGCTGGTCGCGCCCTACACACCTGCCGCTGATCAACCTGCAGCCATTCAGTGCCTCGTAGATCGTTTGCCCTCGAAACGATTCCAGGTCCTTAAAGGCGCTACGGGCACTGGCAAAACCTTCGTTATCGCAAATGTGATCGCGCAATACGGACGACCAACCCTGGTACTCGCACCGAACAAGACGCTCGCAGCACAACTGTATCGTGAGCTGAGGGGATTCTTCCCATCGAATGCAGTCGAGTTTTTCGTGAGCTATTATGATTTTTACCTGCCAGAGGCCTACAACAGTGCCACAGACACGTACATCGAAAAGTCGGCAAGCATCAATAAGGACATTGATCGTTATCGCCATGCTGCCACGCGCGCCCTGTTCGAGCGCCCCGATGTGATCATCGTCTCGTCAGTATCGTGCATCTACGGCCTCGGCATGCCGTCAACGTACCTTCGAGCAGCGACAAGCCTTAAACTCGGTGATGTCTGCAGTCTCGACGAGATCGTTTTACAACTGGAGGCCATGCTCTACGAACGCAGAGCCGATCCCCGCGATCCGGGTACGTTTCGGATCAGGGATACGGCGGTGGAGGTTTCGCTACCGTCGTGGGATGAGCGGGAGCTATTACTCCGCATCGATGTACAGGATCATCAAATTGTCGAACTCAGGTATGTGGATCGCGAAACGGGAGCGGATGTGGAACACAGTTCCCATGTGACCTTGTATCCCGCTCGGCACTTCGTGACGCCCGAGGAGGAGCGCGAGCGGGCGCTCCAGGCTATCGCCGCTGAACTACAAAGCCGCTGCAAACGGCTCCGCGAGCGAGGGCAGCACCACGCGGCCGAGCGTCTGGAGCGACGCACCACCCAGGACCTTGAGCTGTTGCGCGAACACGGCTACTGTTCGGGAATCGAGAACTATGCCATGCACCTCTCGGGCAGGGCACCAGATGTACCACCCGAGTGCCTACTGGACTACTTTCCCCCCGAATGGTTACTCATCATCGATGAGAGCCATGTTATGGTTCCGCAGATACGGGGTATGTACCATGGAGATCGCGCACGCAAGGAAAACCTGGTACGTTACGGTTTTCGTCTACCGAGCGCTCTGGAGAATCGACCGCTTCGTGAGTCAGAGTTCTGGACCAAGGTCCATCGCTGCGTGTTTGTTTCAGCTACACCGGGCCCATTCGAACTGTGTCTCGCCGACGGTGCCCTGGCGGAGTTGTTGATTCGCCCGACGCATGTGCTTGATCCGCGGATTCAGGTGCACCCTACCCGGGGCCAGATCGAACACCTAACCGCTTCGCTTCGCCAAAGAGTACAGCGAGGAGAGAAAGCCCTGATTACCACCCTAACCAAGAGAATGGCTGAAGAACTCTGCCGTTACCTCCGCGAACAGCGCTTCAGGGTCAGCTACTTGCATTCCGAACTGAACGCTCTGGAGCGGGTAGAGGTGCTCTCAGCCCTTGGCACAGAAAGCTGTGACGTGATCGTCGGCGTGAACCTTCTTCGGGAAGGCCTTGACCTCCCTCAGGTCAGTCTGGTGGCCATTCTCGACGCGGACAAGGAAGGATTCCTCCGAAGCGAGACCGCACTCATTCAGACAATGGGGCGTGCGGCGCGCCACGTAGCCGGCACCGTGACGCTCTACGCGGATACGCTGACGGACTCGATGCAGCGAGCGATCTCGGAAACCGAAAGACGGCGAGCTATACAAGCAGCCTACAACGCGAAATATGGAATGGAGCCGCGTTCGATTCTTGCGAAGCATGAACCCTATCTGAAACGAGAGAAGACCAGTTCGAAAATGGGCCTCGGGGGCAGGTTACCGGCGGGTCTTGGCGCCTTGGACGATGAGCAGCTTCGTACGCACATGCATGAAGCTGCTGCACAGTTGGATTTTGAGCTCGCTGCAGTGATCAGGGACCTCTTGGAGAAGCGCGAGCTCTCAAGGCTCGAGGCTCGACTGCAAGCGCAACATCTGACCGAGGACTCGACGGCGAATGCTTCGCGGCATCGGCGCGGAGAGTCCGTCTGATCGCACCTGTGTGGGTACCTGTTCTGGAGACACGAACAGGATTGAGGCTCCGAGTCAAGACCACGATGATGATGGTAATGGTGGCTGCTTAACACGACTGCAGTGGCACTGGATGTTCTATGGTGCAAGATCACTTGTGCATTGAACCAGGTGAACCGCTAGGGGCATTTGCAATCGACCGATGGAAAGGGACTACGACTCTTTTCACCATCTGTGGTCAGATATTCGGCGTAGTCGCGCACGAGCCTTGTCGTCAGCGGCAGAGCCTCCATACAGCGTATCCGATTCGACTGGCACGGGCGATGCACTACTTCCCGCAACCCGACTGCGCCGCCATACCCCGGATCGGCCTGCACCAGCACCACAGGCCTGAACTGCAGAGCGTTGGAGCTGACGACGGACTCGGCGTCTGCGAAGCGAACCTAAGCATCCGGTTGTGCGTGAGGCATGTGGCTGGCGCGCGCGAGGTTGCGGCATTTGCTCATATTGGGTCGTGAAGCTCCACGGTTCTGACGTCGGCACCAGTACGTGCTCGTCGCTGCCCGCTGGAGACAGTACCCGGGAAAGCTGAGTACGTGCGGGTGCGGCCTCGCGACGAGCCTAGCACGCGAAACGTGACTCGAGGCGTTGCGCAGCTCTGTTTTCACGTCGGAGATTTTTCTCCTGGAGCATGTGGATACCTTCCGAGTCTGGAGCGTACCATCGGCACTGGTGCTTCTCTCGCTGAATATCGGTCGGTTGCGCTGAGATTCGCATCCGTGCGCAGCTCTGAGGTGAACGAGGACATCGTGCGCAGCACGAACATAGCAAGACGATTGAACGAGGCTACCTTTACTGAGCTGTTCGAGCGAACCTCTTCAGACGACGGCCTGAGGCTGTTCGGCACGAGCTCGAAGCGCGCCTTGAATGGTCTGGGAGACGGCCTCACCAATGGCGTTGAGATCATATCCACCTTCCAGGCAGAAGACTACGGGAGTAGATGGTTTGAGTCGATGAATCAGCTGAAAAGCCATTTCACTGTAATCTGATGGTTTCAGATGCAACCCAGCTAGTGGATCACTCGCCAGTGCATCGTAGCCAGCAGAGACGAGCACCAGGTCGAGGTCGCTAACCACATCCGATCGATCCGTACCGCTGCAGAGCCGGTTGAGCGCCTCGGCATACGCTTCCGCATAGCCGTTGTGCCAATCGGTCCCGGCAGGTAGCGGAAAATTCCAGATGTTATGTTTTGGACCGTGTTCGTTCGGATTCCCCCCAGTCATGGGGTACTGCGGGTGCTCGTGCAGTGAAACGAAGCGGATCCGTTCCTGCTGTCGAACGCAGTCCTCTGTTCCGTTCCCGTGATGCACATCGAAATCAAGAATACCGATTCTGGTTATTGGTCTGGAGAATTCACCCTTGTCGGAGCGTTTGAGAACCTCATGCGCGGCGATAGCGACGTTGCTCAGAAAACAAAAGCCCATGGCGGTTGCTCGGGTAGCATGGTGTCCTGGCGGACGCGAAACCACAAAAGCCAGGCGACTCGGGTCCTTCAGTGCCGCGTCGGTGGCTTCCAAAGCAGCCCGAGTAGCCATGAGGGCAACTTCAAGTGTATCGTCGCTCAAATATGTATCCATGTCGATGCGAGTAGCTCCGCGCACATGGACGAGGCGGTGGATCTCCGCTACATGGTCCAGAAAATGAACCGCAGCGGCCGCTCCGACAGCCCGCGCGAGAGCTGGATCCTCCGTCTCCTTTTCCAGAGCCTCGAGCCCGCTAGCCTCGGCTATTTTCAGCAGTTTCGCGCAGTTCGCGGCAAACGGCTCCCGGAAACGCGGAACCTCGTGCCAGTGCAACGGTAACTGTGACTCGTGTAAAGCACGTTCAATGACGATTACCCGGTGAGGACACTCGGGGTGCTGGGGTTCATCGTCCAAGTCTTCACCATATGGCCAGTGCTTCCGAAACAGTGGTGAATGGTATATATCTGCGCCATGGACGGTGGCAGGAACCTCGCTGCGGAGGCGCAGTAGAGGTCGCGCCCAACCCACTCTACGCACCGAGAGGAATCGGGGCCGAAGTCGAACAGCTGGTTGCGTCGCTAGGTTCCGCACATGGTGCGCAGTTAAATAACGCAGACTTGTACGGTTCTCGATTCCAACTGACGGCACAAACTGGTTGTAGACGCTCATGCGGAGAAGTCGCACCGTTTCGTTGCGAAGGTACGATCCGAGCTCTGCTCCGATGGGGCCGGTCTCCGGTGACACGCCTCTGTCCGCAGGTGACTGAAAGATTCATGATTGTCGCATATGATACATATCATGTTTCGTCTACCAGGAATCTCGTTGTCGAGCGGCAGACGCCCGCGGCATGGAGAGCGCCCATTTCGCGAGGGCGCCTGCGCTGCTGCCTTCAGCCGGGAAATCGAGCGCCATGGCTCCTCTCGAGCTATGAAAACGTTTCGTCAGCCTCATGCCAGTCCTACCAACGGTAATGCAGGCTGGATCCAGGGCTATGGGTTCTCCGAATGCCCAGCTCAGCCGGCGACGCCCGATGCGACACACCAACGATCACCGCTCGGACACGGAATCGCGTTCCTGTGCCTTGAAGCGCATCGGTTGGACGCGCACTTCATTCGGAGTTCGTGTATGACGTCTCGTCGGTTGGGATTTGACGGGTCTGCGCAGACATGCGTGCACCGGGCTCCTGACTGCACCCTGAAGGGCGCTGAGTATCAACGGGAACTCGCACACGCGGGGCGCTTCCGCGTTGGCACCAGCATGGGACGCTTTCGTCAAGCTGCCTACACATGCGTATATGAACGTGTAAAAGCAAATGGGTCCACTTGCCATGCTCGGATGTACGTACTCAGGTTTTGTTGTGTTCCTATGGTTATCAACTCCGGCTCTTGCAGACTTCTTCTTCAACTGCTTCCTTTTCCCATCAGTTCTTTCTGGTTCAATGCACGAAATTCTCTCCGTGCGCTTCACCTTCGTTGTCATGGGTCGAAGCGCATGGATAGCGTCTATAAGGTGCAGATTTTTCCGCTTTCGGCTGTTGTCGCTGAACTTGATGCACAGCCAAAAGACGCGATCTACATTTTGGGCACCGCTGCGAAGGTCGCACCGAAGGTATATGCGGAGATTATCGAAGCGGTGACACTGAACTGCGGTCAGGCGTCCCCAGGTGTGTCCACCATGCATCCTCTTCCGGGGGTTGCTCTGTTTCTCGTGTACGCTCGGTCCATCGCTCGGGATATGCCCTTGGCGGGTACATGAGGCTTCCCGGGATATCCTGCTCTGGGTTCGCGACCCATTCCATATCGTACGATCACGGGCGTCTTCTGGACGATCCCATGAGCGAACGCTTTATCCGCTGCGCACATCAGAGCCTGCTGTTCGATTCGACAGGGCATTTACGGAACGCAATGTCGTTATTTACGAAACAAGCACCGGAATGAAAATCCAGATTGGAGAACATGTCGGGACACCTCGATCCGTCTGGACGCCGTTCGCGCGCAAAGCGACGACGCATGCTCCACTGGAAGCAATCGTTGCAGTGATTCAAGTTCGAGTGCAAGACACATTCGCACGCAAAAAGAAGCAGCGGGAACCTCTGCGAGCATATTCCGTGAAATGTGTCGCGCTACCGCGGAACGTCGTTCGTCGATGACCGCAAAGAGAAGGGGATCTGTCTTTCGAAACCAACTGCTCATTCGACGCGACACGTACAATGAACTTTTTGGCCGCAGTTTTGAGAACAAAGCATGAAAGGACGCCTTCGTGTTGTTTGCGTGTCGATCCAGCGCCGCATATTGCAGCGCCCATGAGTCGCATGCAAACAGATCGCAACATTGAAGCATGCATGATTCACGCATGCTACTCGTGGGCAGCGTAGAGGTATCGGTGCTTATACGTATCCATTCGATCCATATATCGGATCGTTTATGCATTCCTGTCCAAGAGCGTAGCGAATCATCGTGTCTCTGACCAGATAGAGCATTCCAGCGGTGAGGCGTCGAACGAGCCACTCCGAACAGAAGACCGAGAACCCTTAACCGACCTCTGAATCCCTAAGCCTTTATCGCTGCACTCCAAATGTCGATGATGTCCGCCTAGAGCAAGTTCTGAAACAGAATCCACGTGCAGGTACCGAGCAAGCAGCAGCTCCGTGTTCTGTCATCATTAGAGATGCGTATCGCATCTGAGGCGGGTGCAGCGAGGCATGCGCCGGCCCGCTGGCACCGACGACAGCGGCACGCGCGTAACGACGCGTGTGACATACTCCAGATGCTACCTAGCACCTGAACGTTGGTTGTTTACACAAGTGTGACTTGTGCGCAAGGTCTGTCAGGTTCCGTCCGCTTTCTAGTGCGTCCATCGCATGGGTTATGAGAGTGATCACAAGCACGATGCTTTGTATAGGGAAATAACCGCAAAAGGCGGTAACTTACAGCGGCGAGAGTACCACCGGGTGGTGAAACAGCTTGTCCAACAGGAGGTGCGCAACTGGATCGCCGACGACTGGCACCGTTCCTCTGAAAAGAGCAAGAGTCGAGACGCCGTCACAGCAAGCGTCCTCCTGACCAAGCCGAGAAAGCGCTTTCTTCGATTGGAAATTGCGCGAATTACCGGTTTGCCGAGTGGAGACGAGTCCGAGGCACAGCGTCGCTGGCTCGAACTTCACGAGCAAAGAATTTACCAGTACACACGCAACCTGCTTTACTATTCGAGAAATCAGGAGCGGCTAAAATCAAAAAGCAGGGCGGCAAAAGATGCAGCTCGGGAGCGACTGCGACGTGGTGCACTCAGCAGCACACCGGACACCCGCTCGAGCAACGAGCAGGTGCAGGCGCGAGCCACTGGTACGAGTCGGCGAGCGGTCGCGGGATCACCAAGCCAGAGCGTGTGCCCGCGAGTCGCGGTGTCGCCCTCGGACCAGGCTCATACGGTGGTGTCGGAAGCGCCGAGCCAAGCAACCTCCGAAAACGAGTCAGGGACGCGAACAGTAGTGACTGCTCCAGCGCAGCGAGCTTGCCCGATGAAGAGATCCACATGTCCCTTGCCTTCATTATCGTTTGATCTTGAACGCGTGACACAAGAGCATCCTGTTGACGGGGATTGGTCGCTAGCGAGAGAGCTCAATCAGGCGGATACGTGCATCGAGCCGAAATTCGAACTGCGGCCAGCACGGGTCGCTTGCGATGCGTCATCGGCAATGGCTGGTTGGGCCTCGCCCTGGTCGACCAAGTTCAGTGGCAACCAGACGGGTGCAGATACGGAGACGCTGTGCGGCTGGCTTAGCAGATCACGCCCGGGCGTCGCAGCATCTGCGGCATTCGCCGATGAACAGACTAGTCCATGCTGGCGACAGGCGAGCCCTGAACATCTCACCCAGAATCCAGCGACGCAAGCCCCAACACTCGAGGTTCTCAAAGAAACTGAAGTATCTCTGGAATATGACCTGCACGTTGAGTCTGTAGAGGAAGCGTCAGGCTGGAGCTCTGCAGGCTGGACCCAATTTGTGCATGAATGGACTGGCAGTGTTCAGCCATCCGACGAGCCACCAAATTGGCAGCGTATCCAGACGGCATTCCGAAAGCGAGATCCGTCCGCGGAATCTCTTCCAACTCAGCGGGAAGACTCGGAAACCAGTGCGCTGAGCGCAGACATGTCGGATCTGAACCTCGTATCAGCAACTGGACTCCGCCGCAGCGATTCACTTGAATCGGCCGTCGATGGCTACTTCAGTTCAACGGAGAGCGACCCTATAAGCACCGAAGCAGCATTGTTGAGCGACGGTAGCAGGCGCAGAGCACACATTTCATGCCGGACGCAAGCGCGACAACGCATGGAGGAGCTCGTCCGCCAAGGTAGACTTTCAGGCTCCGGTCGACCGCTGGTGCCGACCACCCCGCTCCGCGAAGGCGTGATTTAGCTCCTACCACTGGCAATAGAAACACATGATGCCGTTTGTGCACAGAATTTTCTTGTAAAGTATGTCGTGCGTCCCGGAAAAGTTGCGCGACCCAATGGGACCCGCCGACGCGGGTCTTGCCCCATGCTAACGGTGCAGTCGGCGCCGTCACTGGCCTCCACCGGTGCGACGCCTCCAACTCACGCTCCTATACAAGCAAGAGTGCGCAAGCACCTTGTTGATCAACGCTACAAGCACTCGGTATCCCTGCAACGCGTATCCCAACGTGTACAGAAACCCGAACCCATCTGAAACCTTCCGCCCCAAATATCTTGAACTCTATGATTCCACATGAATCAAATGATACATCTCACATCGATACGATCAATGAACGCTCATCCCCGAATCGTCGTCGTCGTCGTCGCCAAATTCGCGGCACTGCCGTTGAACGGAGGTGTCGTGTCCACTTGCGCAGTCGCCCGCGTCCACGAAGGGCAAACACGCACGCCACTCGATCCGCGATCACTGGCCGGCCGCTGTGCGCCGCTTGCCGCCGGGTCCGTGTCCAGATTAGTCGATCTGGCGCCACTCGGCAACGGATCGACAAATTTACGCCGCAACAGGAGCGTCTTTCATCGGCAGACATGGCGCAGCGATCTGGCGCCACTCGGCAGCGGATCGACTAATTTGCGCCGCAACGGGAGCGTCTTTCATCGGCAGACGTGGCGCAGCGATGCGTTCGATCTCGCGCCGCACTCGATACGCGCTCGATGCGCCCGCGAATTCGGGGACAAGACGCTTGCGGTACGTACCGCACGACGGGGGACAGCTGACGATGCAGACGGGTTCACGAAGCCATACGACGGTTGCTCGAGGTGATAAATTGTGTTGGTGTTTTGTGTACAAAGTCGAAAGCACAACGATATTTTCGTGCTTTTTTTTCTCTGGTACGTTGCGTGCCAAGTGGCATACCCAACTATCTTCATCGGCTACTAGAAGTTTTATGCTCTATGGCAACTTGTGCGGAAACCGGGGAGCAGAGTACCAGCGAGTTATCTTGTATCCCTGTTGACTGGCTGCCGCTTCTTGGACCTGAGCCACACGAGCACTCTAGTTTCTCGTACGCAAGCGATAGTCTTACCGAAGGGTGGAAAACCTGGTTGCACAGGTTTACTGCCGAGGCGCTTTCCGGCACGATCGAGAGCCTTAGTCAGGATACGATGTCGGAGAGCGACCACGGGACGCACTCCGTATGCTCATCGATTTTAGTAGACGACCTCAAAGGTGTAGGGTATCCAAACTGGAAGCGTGCACCGTTAAATACTTCGCTCGATGGAGGCGACCTCGTCGGTGCTGCGAATGCCGCGGCGCATTCAGCAGCGCTCTCGCCGGTGACACCTCAGCCCGTGCACCTCGACACGCAAACTCGCCTGGATGCCATGAGCCCGTTCTGTGTGGGCAGCGACCCGTCAGCATCTTCGACGACGACGACGACGACGCCTTGGTGTCGCGCCCGCAGCACTCCGTTGTCGGAAACGAGTTCCATAGCGCGCGCTGGCCCCGCCTGCTTCGATGATCTATCGACAGATACACAACAGCCTAATGTTTGCATCTTCTGCGCGCATCTCCTGGAGGCCTCTCATGCGAGCGCTGTTCAGCAGGTCCTCCATTCGATCGGATGGGAAGCGTTGCGCGCTTCTCGTGGAGGCAGCGACCATGGGCGCAGAACATCGTCCGCGGACGTCTCGGCATCGTCGTCGATGCCGACTCGGAGCTTGTCGCTCAAAAGAGACGTCGCGGGTGCTGGCGGCGAACCCGATTCTTTCGGAGAAGATCATCCCCGGACGGCAAAAAAGCTCAAAACAAAGCCGAGTCCGGGCACGGAGCAGACGATAGACACGTCCTTGCAAGAATATCTCGCTGATTCCATTTCCTTGAATAACGGCATCGAGAAAGATAACCGCAAGCGACGTGACTGGACCCCCGAGGAGGACAATCGTCTGCGCCAGCTTGTGGAAGCGTATCTGTCCACGCTGCGAACTGGTGCGCACATGACGCGGGACAGGGAACCTCGTGGACCCTGGCCCCATGAAGATGATGATCTTGATCAGCCCGATAGCGAATACGACCCTACACGAAACGCCTACGGCAATGTCCAGGTCTCTGTGTCGGGCCTGCGAATACCGTGGACGCAGATCGCGTCACGCTTGCCGGGACGTACTGCCGCCCGCTGCCGTGAACGATATCGGAACTATTTGGATCCGAGTATTCGGCACGAGCCCTTTAGTGCCCGTGAGGATCTCATCATCCTGCGCGAGTATGAGCGACGCGGGCCAGCGTGGGCCTTCATCGCTTCGAAACTCAAGGGGCGTTCAGAGAATGCGGTGAAGAATCGACTTCACGCTCTCATCCGAAAGGCACGGCGTTCATCGGCCGTCATCTGAGGCCTTATATCCACCCGACGATTGCTGGGCGAGCGAGCACAAGCCCCGTACTTGCCCTGGGATGCGAGTCTGGGGCGCTGGCCTCAGCCTGATGAATGCGGCATCGACAACATTCGGGCCAGCGCTTCCCGTGCCGGCAACGAGTTGCGCGGACGGCTCGTTCGCGCTCAACGATGCGAAACTCGCTGCAGAAGCGGCCGCATCCTTGAAGCAGCACGTGCGTATGTGGGTGGGTGGGTGTGTGTATAGACGAACTGCTCGCATTCCTGCATGTGCTGGGCAAGCGCCCGGCATCGGTGTCGTGGCTTGAAGAATCTAGTAGGCGTGCTGAACCGCGCATTCTCCGCTAATCCACAGATTCACCACATCCTGTACGCTGTAGCAGGCCAGCATGGCCTATATTGGAAAAATAGTATAGAAACAGACGCAGCGACAGCGTAGCAACATCGATCGCGCGCTTCGGGTGTCCACGTGTCGCTCTGGAAACGTTCGCTTGCTGCTCCACTGGGCAAGCCCCGAATGCTCCGGTCATCAGTCGGTAGGGCGGCTGCCAAGCTGGCCACAGATGGGCGACAATCGAGATACCACCGTAGCGTTTGTGCTGCGAAAAAGGTTCTGCATGAGCAGTTCTTGATGCAACAATGTGACGCTGCGAATGGCGTTCCACGAGCCATGACCACCGCTCAACAATGCATCCGCAAGGCAGATGCATTCGAATGTTGCACAGCTTCCAGTGGCGTGTGCCTCAATTTCTCCATAACACCGCAGCATCGTCGGTATGCAGTATTTACAACTTCATTCCTGGGGACGCTCAAGGTCTAGTAAAGCACGCGTGTCGACAACAGCTCGATCGCAACGAGCTACCACAACTCGTACCGTCCTGTCTTTGACGCGCTAAAGACCGGGTCCTGTGGCAGATCCGGGATATCCAGACTCGGTGCCGGGACAAACGCCATGTTTGTGTCGACAACGATGGATTGCGTCGCATCACCAGGCCTCTGCTTCTTCTGTGATCAGCCTTTTGTCAGGTATGGCGGTAGCGCTCGTGAACGGGATCGATGCTGCTGATAACGTCTCTGAGGTCGCCTCGTTCTCGAAAAACGAAACTCGGCGCTGCATACGTCGCAGCAACATCGTGGCACTACGCGTACCCAACGCTACCGACTAACATTGGTAGCAGACGCACGCGATGACCTACAGCTCTGAACCGAGAAGCATCGACATCGATTCTGATATCATGCGGAAAAGCGACGTGGCACTTGTTCGTGCAGGCGTATCAGCGTGTCGTCATGCAGCATGCCGCCTCCAACAACAGGTTCGCAACGCACAAGAGGATCGCCCACCGCCTGATCCACTGAACGTGTACAGCTCATTCGTACTGCGCTCTGCATCAAGTTGCCCCTTAAAGTCCGTTCTGCTGCTCGAGCTGGTGTCCGTTACACGTCCTGCTTTCGCGGACTCGTAGGCGTACGAACCGGGTCCTTACGAACGACTCTTGAACCTGCGGGAAACCGTACACGTGCCAGTGGCAACACTAGACGCCTCCACGGCCTGCATCGAGGCGCCTGCAACCCCAGTGCTACAGAAAACGACACCGCCGGGACCGCTGTTCCTTACCAGGCGTCGCCGCTTGAAGCGGTAATGAAGCGTCACCTACGCCGTCGAGTCGGTCGGACCGTCGCCTTCGTTGTTGCCTGTTGTCTTATCGGCTCTTGGATAGGATGTCAATTAGGCATCAGTCGCAGTAGTTATTCCCTGACGCGCAAACGCACTCCAAGAGCACTTTGGCCTGGGGCTGGGCACGAAACCCAGCTGCCTCGGGTGGCGCTCCTCAGCACGACAACGGCAGCGTATGCCCAACGGTTTGCGTACGCGGTTCAGAACAAAGTTCTCTACGCCAAGAAATGGTCAGCGACAGTCGATTTTCTACTCGATTCCTATCCGTATCACTGGTTGAAGGTCGCTGCGACACCCGAGCGACACGCCGAACCAGGACAACCTCTACCACCGCACTACAATCGCCTCTTCGCACTTGAGCGTCTACTGAAGCAAGACGCTCCGTACGACTGGTTCATGTACGTTGATGTGGACGCAGTGATCACGAACTTTTCGATTCCGGTCCAGACGTTCTTGCAAGGAATCAGTCCAGAGCACTACGTGGTCGTTCACGATGGACCCGAGATTAACTCGGGAGCGTTTCTCCTCCGTAATACACCGGAATCCTTGCAATTTGTGCGGAACTGGATCGCACTGGGCACCCAGTGGCCGCAAGCGAGTCTAGACCAGACCGCTCTGTGGCACCTTCTGTATCTGCATGCCGCGTTCCCGAGTGCTCCACCAGAGTTGCTCCTGCGTTACGCCCATACCTACCCCTGTCGAGCGTCGGTGCTTTTCCCCGTTCATTTCGTGGGCAGTCCAGCGCTACAACGGGCGCCGGCTGCCATGTTGCGGCACATCGAAGGATGTTGGCGATACCATATGGCTCGCCTCGGTTATGGGTACGGTCAACGCAACCGCCAGCAGCAGCAGCAGCAGCAGGCGGTGTATTACCGCCACGAAGCACCTGGTTTCAACTTTTATGCTAGCGTCGGCCGACCAGAGAACTGTGCGCTGCGGCACGCGAGTCAGCTGTGGCGACCCGGAGACTGGCTCATCCAGGACAGCGGGTACGGCCTCGAAGACTCGTACGAAACAGTGAACGAGACGGTGCTGGTGCGCTGCATCAGGCCACCGTGTTCGACGGAGATCTGGAAGGACGAAGCGAAACCCGGTATGATCGCTTCGTGGGATCGACAGGCGCTGCTTCTCTATCCACAAAACAGGTGGCATCGGCGTGGTCCCGATGATTCGGAGCCTTTTGCTGCTCCGTAGCGATGCATGGACGAGAAAGCGCACATCGCGCAGGGTACAACACAAGCACCACGAGCGACCATAGCGGGTTTTTGTTTCAGGTCGGAGGCGGTCGGTCAGAAACGACAATCGCTAGTTCTTCCGGGCATCTTCTTTTTTGTGAGAGGAAGAACTGGCTTGGACTGGCTGGGACTTGCATGTCTCGTTCAGGTATTTCGACGGCACGGGCGCTGAAGAGGCGATGTGCACCGGGGCTGTGCTCCCAGGCATGGTACGCGGCCTGTTGCGGGGAACTGTTCGGATCGGATGAAGTGTTTGTGTTCGTTTTGTTCGGGGGCACAGGGTCGTTTCCACGAGCCATGAGAGCCCAAGTGCGCGATACGTAACATTATCGACGAAAGCGTTTATGATGCAGCACCAGACACGTTCGATACCCAGCAACGACGACGATCCGTGCTTCCATTCTGCGGTACGAGTCGGGTTTTACGAACCTCCAGGTGCTGAACGACAGTCACTCGTTCTTTTCTTTGGCGAAGCAAGTCAGTGGATGCGGTCATCCGGGTGCTGTGCCTGCTACGCGCGCTCGCTATCGCACCTATACCTGCAGCGCGGAGCAGACACACACAGACATTGCACAGCGTTTACGGGCATGTGCGAGCGTTGACGCGAGGTAGCGCACGAGCACACACACACACACACACACTGCTGCGAAGGTGGCATCGAGGGCGGTCTGCGCAGAAGCAAGGGCAATAGATCGGTGCCCCAGTGTATCGATGGACGCACAGACTTTAACCTTCCGAAATGCCTATGCGTAGCGTATTCTAATAAATAATGAATCGCGAACAGCAATTGGCCCCGTTTGGGCCTCATCGTCCGTTCATCACCGACTCCTCGGTCTTTTTCATTCGCACCAAACTGCACCAACAGGAAAAACTGGGTATAACGAACCAAGTTCGAAAATATCTCGCAAGGAGTTTGAGCTTCACTCGCGCTCCTGTACGCATCAGAATCTACGACTGACACGCAGTGCTTCCCATGAAAACAGCCCAGTGGCATGACAGCTACCTCGAATCGATGCAAGCATGCAAGAGACTCATGCATCTGTCCAAGTCGTCAGCGTTTCTTGTTCACAACGATTCCAGTGGCCTCAATGCTTCAAAATACCACAGCGCAACGCGATAGGCGTCATCGTCGACGCCTGTGCACATTGACAGCACGCTCGCCCGAAGCAAGCGTCTGCTTTCAGGTTGCATTCGAAGAACGCGCTGCCTCTGGTCGTGTGGGTCGCCTCGCAGACTCGATCTGGAACCAGGCGAGTTCCTCGACCTCTCTGCAGATGTTACGTCGCTGTTTGCGCGCGGTCACCGGCTCCACATCGCACTCCGCATTATGTCGAATGACGTACTCGCGGTGCAGGTAAATGAGGCCACGACGATTCCGGAGCCACGCTGGTGGAGTTTTCATGCCGAGCGCCCGAATCATTTCCCGGAGACGACGTTCAGTCAGGCCGTCGTACCAAACCTCGGGAATCTTCCGCATCGGATATTCGTCTTCGAGCGTGTTGGTGGCTTTGGCCAAAGCCCGAGATCCGGCTTCCGGAAAGCCGCTCGCCTCTACGGCATCCAGTTGATCCAGGCATTCATTCACGTGGACCTGGATAAAAGCCGGCGGGTATGCACGATTGCAAATGGGGCACTCGACATACTTGGTATGGTCTCTTTGCTGGATCCTCTCGCACGAGGCCCGTCGAGTGAACGACGCGTGACCGCTTGTCGCCGTCGACTCTGCATCGTTTCGTGGGCGCGGCTCCATTGCCCGTGCAGCTTCACCAGGCAACGCGGTGGGCGTCCGAGTTGGAGCAGCCTCCGACCAATCCTCCGCGTAGATGTCGTCTGTTTTCTGAAACACTGGAAGCGGCTGCGGTACAGCCGCAATGCCGCTCAGTCCTCCGTTCGGACGCTGGGCTCCCGCCCGTTCAGCGCTTCTTTCGAATCGATGACTGGGTTCGGTGCGCTTCGACATTGACACTGCAGAGGAAGCCGACTCCTCGCGATTTCCACAACAGACACCCGCTTCATCCCAATTCTGGTGTTGTCTGTCTATCCAAACAGCTGATGCCGCTGCGGTATGCTCGTCTGGCGGGACAGGAGCGCTCCGAGCGCCACGTCTAGTCGCAACTTGTGCGGTCAGCGCTGCCGCTCGCACCGGGCAAGCTGCTTCGGTTCTTTCTCGAACCGTGAGGCCGCTCTCAGTCGAAGCTTCCAATTTCGAGCTCCGGCATTCCGTATTCCCAGAGTGCTCTTGTGGTGAAATGCGGGTTAGCACGCATTCGCGAGCTTGTTGCCACGCGGTTGTAACGTCCTGAACCAAACGGTTTCGACGAAGTTGCCCTGCACTGGCGGGCGCTCGACACTGCGGGCACTCGCTTCGATAAACAAGCGCACGACGAATGCATTCGCTGCAGAAACTGTGGCCACACTCAAGCAGCACAGGCGCGCGGAAGTGTTCCCCACAGATCGGGCACCGAGTTAAAACGTCGAGGGAACGGAAGGCCTCGTGCGGCCAGTGGTAGCCCTCGGGAACGTCCAGACTAGCAGCAACCGCTTCTACTTTCCCTAAAGAGAGACCATTCTTCGGCATTCGGAGAGGTAGTGAACATGAGCTATGGTTAGGTCATGCGGCAGCCGCGGTTGCCGCAAAAGCAGCGTCTAGGAAGATGAGGTGTTGAAGGCTAGAGCGGCGTTCCAGCAGCCTGGAGGATGATGCTGCTTCGCTGTGGTCTTTCAGCTCAGTTGTGCTCCATGCCCAGGTGCGTGGCATCAAATGCTTTTTTGCCTTTTATAGTAGAAACATTCAAAGTGCATTCATTTGAAGAAATAAAAATCCAAGGGAAAGGTGTCGACATGGAAAGCGAGGATCCAGGAGGCCAGAAACAAAGGGAATACATGCCCTTCTCTTCGACCGTCGAGCGAAGATAGCCGAGTAACGAAGAAGAAGAAGAAGAAGCGGGCGCTGGGCGAGCAAAGCTCTTCGCCCCACGGGACAATGACAAGACGCAAGTGGCTCGGAGGGCAAAAGTTCGGGGAATGCTTCCATTGATGAGTACGAGCAGCAGCGAGAAATACATGGAGTTCGTGAATCGAAACTTCAACGCTGCTGAGAATACCAGAAACTGTGTGACGCTGAAGACGAGATCCGAGGAGATGACGCAAGCGAACTCCATGAGACAGCGTCTAATACTCGAAGTCTGCGAGGAGAAACCTAAACCGATAGCAGTCGGCATGTCAGAAAAGGCTGGCTCGCGTCTGCAAGTGGATCTACATTTACCCTCGATGGGAAAGGACATTTTTCGGTTTCACAGATCACACATCACAAACGCTTCTTTGAAGTCTACACTGGTATCGGATAATAATGTAACACTGAACTAGTCGCACTGTTTCTCATATACAACGCTTTTCGAAAATTGTTTCGATGCACAGCCTTGTTATTCAAAGTGCTGGAACAAAGCCCTACGGATTCTTTGGTGCTTTTGGGAATCTCGATCGGCTCGTCGGAATCGCTCTATGGACGCGTTGTCCCCGGCATTCATGATATCAGCGAAATAAACATGATTCCGGACGTCCTCGAACAATGACTCGTTACATACCATAATCGTCCGCTTCT
>Ga0078972_1006274_pt1 | contig 28532 bp, 21 predicted proteins | sample YelNatPaOPGAMG01_FD_67568 | JGI IMG/M metagenome (GOLD analysis project Ga0078972, IMG submission 67568) | Hot spring thermophilic microbial communities from Obsidian Pool, Yellowstone National Park, USA - OP-RAMG-01 (SPADES assembly) (version 2) | ecosystem: Environmental > Aquatic > Thermal... | reverse complement strand
TGAACGAAAGCGGCGAGTGCCAGGCACAGGCCATCGCGTTCATCACGTCGCCGCGTTTCACCGTCACCACCGCTGCGACCGCAGGGTAACTATTGGTATGTCAAGTTTGCATTTGTGGGTATAGTCGCTTGAGACGAATGCGGGCATCTGCCGTAGTGAACCGCCAATCCACTCCCTTCTGCACCTTGTTGCGCTGCTGATACCAGGCCTGGGTTTCCTGACGTAAGCTCTCTATGTCTGGTATTCGACGATCCAGACACTGGCGGGTCAGCACCGAAAGCTCAATCTCCGCCACGTTCAACCAACTCCCATGTTTAGGAGTATAGTGAATTTCTAAGCGCTTTGCCAAAGCCCGAGCCCGGGCCGGAGGAAACGCCTTATACAAGGACGCAATGGTATGGGTATTCAGATTGTCGCAGACCAGGATGACTTTCTCGGCGTTCGGGAAATCCTCTTCCAGTAAGGTGCGGATTCCTTCTGCCCAATCCGTCGCTGTTCGATGCTCTCGAACGGAAACCCGCCGCCAACCGGCCAGGGGAGCGGTGAACATAAAAAGCGCTGCCGTGCCGTTGCGCTCATACTCGTAATCCACCCGCTCTGCTTTTCCTGACTCGGCAGGCAACGGACGACGGATCTCCTGGATCAGTTGCACGGGCTGTTCATCCATGCAAATAATGGGACTCCGAGGATCATCTTGGCGCTGGTAAAGGTCCAGAATGTCTTCCATTTGGGCCACGAACTCAGCATTCTGCTCCGGAGGAATTACAAAGTATTCCTTCAAGTGAGGACGAAGTTGGTTTTTTTTAGAACCTTTCTCACGGTCTCGTGGGAAATAGAAGGTACCACTTGTAATTCCACCAGTTTATCTGCCAGCAGGCGCAAAGTCCAACTCGCGTGCCCTTCTGGTGGAGCACTGCATCGAAGGGCGATGATCTGGGCTTCTACCTCCCCATCCACCAGGCGAGGCTGGTAGTGACGCTTCCGACGGGCGAGTGCCGCTTCCAGACCGCCTTCTACAAAACGCCGGCGGATATTGCCAACGGTGTTAAGATGACAACCAAACGCATCGGCTACGGCTTCATCTGTCCAGTTTGGACCATCGGCATCCACTTTCAGCAGAATGTTGGCATTTCGGATTTTATATGCAGGTGCTTTACCGGTGGAAATGATTTTCTGCAAAGTTTCTCGTTCCTCGTCGCTTAGCCGAACAATATAACGCTTGTCCATTTGGATACCTCCAGGGAAAGTACTCTCCGCCAGAGGTATAACGTACAAGTGCAAAATTGACAAGCCACTAGCAGCCTTAATGTTACCACTCTCCACCAGTGAACGCAGGTGCGCCTCGTCCAGCCCGTATTTGCGGGCGGCTTCAGGAAGGGGGAGGAGAGTCGGGAGGGCAGGTAGGGCAGCCATCGGTTGCTCCTTTCACCATAACGCAAAACGCACCCAGGGAGCGGGTGCGTTGAAGCGGACAGGGAAGGCCCCTGTTGAGTAGCGGGGGGTGGATTCGAACCACCGACCTCCAGGTTATGAGCCTGACGAGCTGCCACTGCTCTACCCCGCGTCGTGAGCAATATTGTACTATCGCTTTCCCGGCACGTCAAGCCACGCGCGACCGGCGCGACTGGTGTCTTTCCTCCTCCACATCCCCTCCTCCCTTGCTCCAGACAGACTTACTATTTTGAGAAGCCAGGCCGCGGGCCGCCTGTGCATAGAAGCAATCCAGAGTATAATACAAAAGCAATTGTCCGCTATCGGCTGCGAATCTATTCAGGGAGAGCCACCATGACGGTCATGCCCGCTGGACAGACTCCCGCCCCCGCGGCGCCCACCTTTGTCCCGCCACCGATCAATAAACTGGAAGAGACAGGTCTCTCTCCTCTCTGGTTGCAGGACCTGGCACTCAAGATTCTTTACTTTCAGGGCTATCTGAGCGGCTTCAAGATCGCCGAGGAACTGGCGCTGCCTTTCGCCGGCGTGGTAGATCAATTGCTGGAAATGCTCAAACGCGAAAAATTGATTGAGGTGAAGTCCTCTTCTTCCGCCGGCTTTGGCGAAGGGTCATACCAGTATGCTATCACAGGTGCCGGTATCACGCGCGCTCGGGAGGCGCTGGAGCGCAGCCAGTATGCCGGTCCGGCGCCCGTACCGATTGAAGTGTACAACGATGCCATCCGCCGTCAGAGCCGCGGACGGATGACCGTCACCAGCCGCACCATGCGCCAGATCCTGGCGAACCTGGTGCTTTCCGAAGCCACGTTCCAACGCCTTGGGCCGGCGCTCAATTCCGGTACCTCCATTTTCCTGTACGGCCCTCCCGGTAACGGCAAGACCAGCGTGGCCAAGGCTTTTGGCAACCTGATTCTGAGCCAGACCATGTATATCCCCTACGCCCTCTATGTGGATGGGCAGGTAGTCAAACTGTATGACTCGGTCAACCATCAACTTGCCTCCGAACAGGACACCACCGGCGGCGGGACCGGCGGATTGCGCGCCAGCACCCGGCGCGATCCGCGCTGGGTCAAGATTCGTCGCCCATTCATCATGGTCGGCGGCGAATTGACAATGGAAGGCCTGGACCTCATCTTCGACGACACCCATCGCTTTTACGAAGCGCCGTTTCAGGTCAAAGCCAATGGCGGCATCCTGCTCATTGACGACTTCGGACGCCAACAAGTTCGCCCACGCGATCTGCTCAATCGCTGGATTGTCCCGCTCGAAAACCGTGTAGATTTCCTGACCCTCCACACCGGGCGCAAGGTCGAGATTCCGTTCGACGTCTTGATCGTCTTCTCGACCAACCTGCCGCCGAAAGACCTGGTGGACGAGGCCTTTCTGCGTCGCTTACGGCACAAGATCGAAATCGGCGATCCTTCTTACGAGGAATACCGCGAAATCTTCCGGCGCGTCGCCCAACAGAAAGGCGTTCAATATAGCGATCAGGGACTGGCTTACCTGTTACAGGAATGGTATATCAAGCGCAACCGTAAACTACGCGCCTCACACCCACGCGATCTGTGTGACCAGATACTCGACATCGCCCACTATCTCTCCGTTGAGCCGGCAATGACCAAGGACTTGATTGATCGCGCGGCGCGCTCGTACTTCGTAGACTTATAGCCTTCCCGGCTCAAAACAGCCAGAGCAACCCATGTGGCCGGATACCCCACGCCCTTTGATTATCGGTCACCGCGGTTCCCCGCTTTACGCTCCAGAGAATACACTGGCTTCTTTTGAAATAGCGGCGGATCAGGGCGCCGATGCCATCGAATTCGACGTCAAACTTTCCGCGGACGGCGAGGTCGTCATCCTGCACGACGCCACGCTGGAACGCACAACGAACGGGAGCGGACGGTTGAATCGCTGGTCGCGCGCGGCCCTACAGGAACTGGATGCCGGCGCCTGGTTTTCGGAACGCTTCGCCGGCGAACGTATCCCAACCCTCGAGGCAATTTGCGCCACGCTGGGGCAACGTCTGTACCTGAACATTGAATTGACCAATTACACTACGCCCTGGGATAATCTGGTCGCCCGCGTAGTAGCCGTAGTGAAACAATATCATCTACAGGATCGTGTCTTGTTCTCATCTTTCTTTCCTCATAATCTCGCCCGCGCCCGCCGCCTCCTACCGCAAACTCCCTGCGCGCTGCTCACCTGGCCCGGCTGGAAAGGCCGTTGGGCGCTCACTCCCGCCTTGCGTTCCCGACAGTACTGGGCCATCCATCCCCACCTCAGCCAGGTTACGCCGACGCTGGTGCAACGCGCCCATGCAGCCGGCAAACGCGTCCATGTCTGGACTGTCAACGCCGCGGCGGAGATGCTCAGGCTGGCAGAGATGGGCGTGGATGCCATCTTTACGGATGACGTGGCTCAGGCATACCGCGTCCTGAGAAGGTAACATGAAACGTTTTCTCCGGGTAGTGCTCCTTCTGACTCTACTTGTGGGCGCGACTGGCATCCAGGTCTCGGCGCAGTCTGTGCCTGAGATTCAGGCGCGCCAGCTGCTTGCCCAACTCACGCCCGAAGAACGCATCGGTCAATTGTTCCTGGTCACGTTCAATGGCAGCGAGGCTGGGGATGGTTCCGCAATTTATGATCTCATCGCCCGTCATCACATCGGCGGGGTTGTCCTGCTGGCCGCCAACGATAACTTCACCGCTGCGCCTGATACCGCTGCCAACGCTTATCGCCTGATTGCCCGCTTGCAGACCATTGAATGGCAGGCCTCACAAGGCGAAGCCACCGATGCCAGCGGGCAGCCCCTGACCGGCGCTTATATTCCCCTGTTGGTGGGAATTCCGCAAAATGGCGATGGCTATCCCGATGACCAAATCCTGAACGGCCTGACGCCGCTTCCCAGCGAAATGGCGCTCGGCGCCACCTGGAACCCGGCTCTGGCAGAGGAAGTGGGCACCGTCGCCGGCCGGGAACTGGCCGCGCTTGGCTTCAACCTGTTCCTCGGCCCATCGCTGGATGTACTGGAAAACCCGGCTCTCATTGCGGATAACGATCTGGGCGCGCGCGTCTTCGGCGGCGATCCTTACTGGGTCGGCGAAATGGGACGCGCTTACATTCGCGGGCTGCACCAGGGGAGCAACGGGCGCTTGCTGGTCATTGCCAGTCATTTCCCCGGTCGGGGCAGCGCCGATCGGCCCATTCACGAAGAAATCGCCACGATTCGCAAATCACTCGAGCAACTGAAACAGATTGAACTGGCGCCCTTCTTTGCCGTCACCGGCAACGCCCCTGATCCGCAGAGTGTCACCGATGGTTTGCTGCTTTCCCATATCCGTTACCAGGGATTTCAGGGCAATATCCGCGCCACAACCCGCCCGGTCAGTTTCGACCAGCAGGCGCTGAAATTGATCCTCGACCTGCCTCCCCTGGCCACCTGGCGACAGAACGGCGGTTTGCTGGTCAGCGATGACCTGGGGACGCAGGCCGTATATCGCTTCTACGCCCCCAGCGGTCAGAACTTCTCCGCCCGGCTGGTGGCTCGTGACGCTTTCCTGGCCGGCAATGACTTGCTCTATCTGGGCAATATCACCTCCTCCGATGCCGCAGACAACTATCAAACCGTCCTGCGCATTCTGGATTTCTTCAGCCAGAAGTATCGCGAAGACACGGCTTTTGCGCAGCGGGTTGACGAGTCGGTGCTGCGCATCCTGACGTATAAGTTTCGCCTCTATCCACGCTTTGAACTGGAGCGCGTCATCCCTGCCGAGAACGCCATGGAACGTCTGGGAGGAACCTCGAATGTGACCTTCCGCGTTGCCCAACAGGCCGCTACACTGGTCAGTCCAGACCCCGCCGACCTTGACGTTGTCTTACCTGACCCGCCAGGGCCGCGCGATGTGGTCCTGTTCCTGACGGACAGCCGCGCCGGTCGTCAGTGCAGCAAATGTCCGGACATGCCCGCTCTTTCCTCCACCGCCCTGCGTGATGCCGTCTTGACGTTGTACGGGCCGCGCGCCGGTGGTCAGGTCAATGCCTCGCGCCTGCGCACTTACACCTTCGACGATGTCAACCTGCTCCTGCAACAGGCGCCGCAGGCTGATCCTCTCATCGCCGATTTTCAGAGCGCCTCCTGGGTAGTCATCGCCATTCTGGATGCCCGCCCCGGTTCACCTCAGGGCATTCTCTTGCGCCGTCTGCTCTCCGAACGGCAAGATTTGCTGCGCAACAAACGCGTGATTCTCTTCGCCTTCGAGGCGCCGTACTATCTGGACGCCACGGACATCTCCAAACTCACCGCCTATTACGCTCTGTACAGCAAATCCCCGCCTTTTATCGAGATGGCCGCCCGCCTGCTTTTTCAGGAAATGACGGCGACCGGCGCGCCTCCGGTCTCTGTGCCCGGCATTGGCTATGACCTGTTTACCGCCACCATGCCCGATCCAGCGCAGGTGATTGCCCTCTTTCTGGACTCCACCGCAATTCCTGCACCCACGCCCACGGCTACCGGCGTCGCCGAACCTACCAATCCACCGATCGCCAACCCCGGCGATACCATCGCCGTCCGCACCGGCATCATCCTGGACCATAACCGTCACCCCGTTCCGGACGGGACAGGCGTCCGTTTTACGCTGGTCGCGCGCAGCGACGGCAGCATCCTGCAACAAATCGACACGACGACGTTTCAGGGAGTGGCGCGAGCCACCTTCCGTCTGGAACGCAGCGGCTCGTTCGAAATTCGCGCGGTGAGCGAGCCGGCGATGAACTCGAATATCATCCAGATTGATGTGAGCGAGAAGGGCGGCGAGGTCAGCGTGGTGACGGAAACCCCGGCCACGTCAACCGCGCCCACAGCGGTTGAGACCGCCACGCCCACGCCGCTACCGCTTCCTCCAGAAGAGAACACCGCGGCGGATGTTAACGTGGGGATGTGGTTCCTCGTCACCTTGCTGAGCGGCGGTTTGAGTTACCTGGCTTTTACCTTCGGGAAGCGTCTCATTTCCATCCAGTGGGGAGTACGACTGGCCTTGTGCACGCTGCTGGGCGGGGTCGTCGGCTATAACTACCTCGCCTTGCACCTGCCGGGTAGCCTGTCATTGCTCGCAAAGAACCCTTGGGGCGGCGCTGTGGCTCTGGCAAGCGGCGGAGCGTTGCTGGGTGCCGTGGCAGGCTGGCTCTGGTGGCGGCTGGTCAACGCACCAGGGAAGCCATCAACCCAATGATCCACAGCGCCAGGGCGCTCCAGAACAGAGCGCTTTCCGGACTCCGCTGCAGAAAGAGCGCAGGGAAAGTCTGCCGGCGGGGCGCGGTTTGCGGACGAGTGGGGATTTCTCGTCCGCCCAACAAAAACTGCCGGAATACCTCCACCGAAGCCGGACGATCGTCAGGATGCAACTCCATGGCCCATAAGATAGCGCGCTCCGTGCGCAGGCTGATGGCCGGGTTAATCTGGCGCGGTGGAAGCAAACTCTCCGGATGCAAAAAGCGCTGCCGGGCATCCGCAGGCGGCGTGTTCGTCAGCAGATGGTAAAGCGTGGCGCCAAAGGCGTAGATGTCACTGCGGATGTCAGTGTGCATGCCATCCCCGCCGTATTGCTCAAGAGGTGTATAGAGCGCCGTGCCGCGCCCCTGAATAACCGTGACAGTCATCTCGTCCGGCGCCAGCGCCTTAACCAGACCGAAGTCCACCAGTTTAAGTATCCCCCCTGGCGTAATCTTGAGGTTGCTGGGTTTAATATCCCGATGCACCAGAGGCGGATCTTGCGAATGCAGGTACATGAGCGCATCGGCCAGCTGGTTGGCCCACCCCAGAACCTCCTCCTCAGTCAGAAAGGTATTGCGCTGCCTGGCCTCGAGCATGAGCGTACGCAGGTCTTTGCCGGGAATGTAATCCATAACCAGAAAATCGCGATTCCCTACGGTGAAAAAATCGGACACTTTCGGCAGGTTGGGGTGGTCAAGGCGCGCCAGCACGGTCGCCTCGCGCAGAAACTGCTGACGGGTCTCTCGCAAAACCTTCGGCGGCACATGGCGATCATGTTCCACCACTTTTAACGCGCAAAGACGTCCCTCCAGGCGCAAATCGTCAGCCAGATAAATGCTCCCCATCCCCCCTTTCCCGATACATTCCCGAATGCGGTAACGACCGCGCAGGATTTCTCCACTCCTCAAAGGTTCCATATCTTCACCGTCTCTGTACTGTGAGCGTGACCATCCGATGCAATCCGGCCTGCCTGTCCTCAGTAGGCTCTGGCAAAGTACACTTTCCGCTTCGCTTCCCTGCCGCATACGATGCAGCGGCCGCGTGTCTCTGGCTGTTCCAGCGGCAGACAGCGCGTGGTAGCCTTCGTTTCCTCCTTGACTTTCGCCTCACATTCTGCCGCTTCGCACCACCAGGAACAGGCCCATCCCTGCTGCACGGCCTCGGTCAATTCCGCATAATCCTTCGGGTCGTAAATATGCGCATCTCGAAACGCTGTCGCGCGTTGCAAGAGGGAGCGATGAATGTCAGCCAGAAGGTCATGCACGGCGGTTGTCAGGCCAGCCTGCGGCAGGACGGTCTTGCCCTCCCGGCCCGGCCGGTCGCGGCGCGCCAGGGCTACCGTGCCCTGCGCCACATCGCGCGGCCCAACCTCAAGACGCAACGGCACGCCGCGCATTTCCCAGTCATTAAACTTGAAACCGGGCGTAACCTCCGTGCGATCGTCCACCTTGACGCGCACCCCGGCTGCCTTGAGTTCGCTTTCCAGCCGGCGCGCCGTCTCCATCACCGCGCCAGTTTCGCTGTCGGATTTGAAAATGGGGACAATGATGACTTGAACAGGCGCCAGGCGCGGCGGGAGAATCAGGCCCTGATCATCTCCGTGCGTCATGATAATCGCCCCAATGAAACGGGTACTCAAGCCCCAGGAAGTCGTCCAGGCATACTGCAAGGTGTTGTTTTCATCCAGAAACTGAATGTTGAAGGCTCGGGCGAAATTCTGGCCGAGGAAGTGCGAAGTGCCTGACTGCAACGCTCGCGTGTCGCCCATCATGGCTTCAATGGTCGTGGACATGACCGCCCCGGCGAATTTCTCGCTCTCCGACTTAACGCCCTTGATGACCGGCACCGCGGCCTCGTTGATGGCAAAATCGGCGTACACGTCCAGCATCCTGAACGTCTCCTCGCGTGCCTCGGCCTCGGTCGCATGGGCTGTATGGCCTTCCTGCCAGTAAAACTCCAGCGTGCGCAGGAAGAGCCGCGTCCGCATCTCCCAACGAACCACATTGGCCCATTGGTTAATGAGGATAGGTAAATCGCGATAGGATTGCACCCACTTCGAGTACATGTAGCCGATAATGGTCTCGGAGGTCGGTCGGACAACCAGCGGTTCTTCGAGTTGCTCGCCGCCGCCAATTGTGACTACCGCCAGTTCGGGCGAAAAGCCCTCCACATGTTCTTTCTCTTTTTCGAGAAAAGACATGGGAATAAAAAGTGGGAAGGCGGCGTTGACGTGACCGGTCTCCTTGAAACGGCGATCCAGCGCCTGCTGGATGTTCTCCCACAGCGCCCAGCCATAGGGACGCACCACCATGCAGCCGCGCACTGGGGCATAGTCGGCCAGTTCGGCGCGCAAAACAATCTGGTTGTACCATTCCGAAAAGTCAACAGAACGAGGGGTGAGTTTTTCTTCAGACATAGGGCTTCCATGCTTCCGATGATTAAGAGATAGAGATTATGAGTCCACGGCCAACAACCATCATGGAGAGCGCCGCGTTGCTTATGGCTAACGCCGGCGCGCACGCGGCAGGCCCAATCGTAGCACAATCTTTATGCCAGGTCATCGTTGCCTCTCAACCCTCCCGCCCCGTCTCAGAACCAGAGGATGGGGGTTCGGGTGCTTGCTGACGGAGACGGTGATAAGCGGCAATCCAGGAGGCCATTCGCTCGCGTTCGGCCTCGGCCTCCGCCTGTCGTTTACGCTCAAGCCGCGCCAGACGACGCTGGTCAATATCCTGCTGGACGGCAGAGGGATTGGCGACGTTCTCGAAAACCATTTGCGTACCGCCAACCGTGATGTACACATGACCATAGTTGAACAATACCTGTAACAGGTTGGTGCGGCGGTACTCCGTGCTCAAAATGTTGTCGAGCGCGGCGACCTTGCGTTCTTCGCGCCCAAAGGGCTTGCGATCAATATCAAAGATCTGATCCGGCGTGACCTGAAACCGATCGTTGCTCCAGTCCACATATTCGTAGCCCCACCAGAAGACCCCTACCAGGGCCAGGATACCAGACAGATAACGCAGCCCGCCCAGAGCGCCATCACCCACAGGCGACAGCCAGAAATACAACGCGCCGAGTGTCGAAATCAGGAAAAGTAAGGCGGCCTTCCAGGTTTGCAGCAACAGGACAATGTAATGTTTGCGGTAAGTAACGACGCCATCCTTTTCCTCAAACCGCATCTTGAGAAAATTCGTCAGAAAGCGCGGCGGTCGCAAGGGAGAGGGGGCAGAGGCAACGTTGGACGTCTCCGGCGGCTGCGGGGCAGGGACGGCTGGCGCGGGGTTAATTTTGGCGCGAATGGCGCTTTGCATCGTTTCCAGATCGGCCTGGCGCGCGGCTTCCCGACTGCGCGTCCAGTATTCCTCGATCAGCGCGGCGGCCTCATAAGGGTGACGCACTTCATTGAAAACAATCCGTCCCACGAAGGTGCGCACGATGACATCGCCGAAGTCCAGAGTGCGCCCCCACTGGCTGGTCTCCACGCCAACGGAAAGAACGGTAGTGAGCGGGGCTTCTTGACGGCTATCATAAATCCCCAGCACCTTCTCCACCCACACCACCCGCCGACTGGTCACCAGGTAGTAATCGTTGCTCCAGTCCAGCGAATTCCACCAGATCCAGAACAGGCCCGCGCCCACCCCGAGGCCTCCCACGATCAACAGCCAGCCAAAAGGCGCAAACAGATAAACCAGGGCGATCAGCAACAGCCAGACAGCAACATAGAAAATCGGGCGCAAAATGGCTTTCCACAATTGAATGGGGTGTTTGCGCGCCAGAAAATATATACTTTCTCCCGCTTGCAACCAGGGGAACTGCACCTGTCGCGCCAGTTTGCGGCTGGCAACAGCGATCTCCAGGTGAGCCTGCAAATGGGGAACGCGTTTCCGCAAGGCCAGAAAGTCGTTGCGCGCAAAACGAAACAAGCGGCAAGCGGTACATGCCCTGACCGTGACCCCATAGGGATGCTGGTTTAAAACAGCCTCTTCACCGAAGTAATCGCCGCTGCTCAGGGTAGCCAGGACTCGCTCCTCCCCTCGCCGACGATGAATCAGTTCCACCTGCCCCTCGTAGACCAGAAACAGGTCCTGGCCGTACTCTCCCTGCCGCACGATGGTCTCTCCCGCCTCATAGGGATCGTGTTCTCGCAGATGGGCCGCGATGAAACTCAACTGTTCCTCATCCAGGCCACGAAACAGGTGTATTTTCTGAAGAAACGGTATCAGGGCGTTTCCAGCAGTCATGTCCTGATTCTAGCACGATTTGGCATTCTGCAACCAGAGAACCTCCAATCGCAGGCATGCCGCTGCTGCCAGAAATTTTGTCTCTGACAGGGCCGGCTGGTCAGCCATCGCAGAGAAGACAGACTATGTTTATCCATTTTGCCTGATTACCCTTGACAACCCACAGCGAGTATGATATAAAGCGGCTCAACTTGAACCTCAACAACCCCATAAGCACGCTACTCTTATCCAGAGAGGTGGAGGGACCGGCCCTGTGAAACCTCGGCAACCATCCTGTGCAAGGAACGGTGCCAATTCCGGCAGAATGACAATCCGGCGGGATTGTCTTCATTCTGGAAGATGAGAGGGATGCTGGACTTTGCAAACCTCTTCTTTCAGAAGAGGTTTTTTGTTACCCCGAACCTCCTCTGGATAAAAACCCTGCCCCGAGGAGGTTTTTCTATGTCCTGTTGACGCTTCCACCTCGTTTTCCATTCAATCAGGGCAGCCGGCGCCCTGCACCTCGCCGGCCAATCTTCCTGCCGCTGGCAGGTATCGCCAAAGGAGAATTACCTTATGTCTGCATCTTCAACCCCTCCACGGAAATTCGGGTTCTCAACCCGGCAACTGCACGCCGGCTACACGCCGGAACCGACCACCGGCAGCCGCGCTGTGCCCATCTATCAAACCACCAGTTACCAGTTCCGCAATACGGAACACGCGGCCAACCTGTTCGCGCTCAAGGAAGCGGGAAATATCTATACCCGCATCATGAACCCGACCACCGAGGTACTGGAAAAACGTCTCGCGGATCTGGAGGGCGGCGTCGGCGCGCTGGCCGCCAGTTCCGGCCACGCCGCACAGACAATAGCCATCCTGACCCTGTGCGCCGCTGGTGATCATATCGTCAGCAGCAGCCGGCTCTACGGTGGCACGTACAACCAGTTCAACTACACCTTCCCCCGTCTCGGCATCGAAGTTACCTTTGTGGACCCTAACGATCCGCAAAACTTCGAACGCGCGCTTCGCCCCAACACGAAAATCATCTACGGCGAGACGTTGGGGAATCCGGATATCTTCGTCTTCCCCTTCGAGGAAGTTGCGGAGATTGCCCGCAAACATCGTATTCCGTTGATGATTGACAATACCTTCGCCACGCCGTACCTGTGCCGCCCGTTCGAATGGGGCGCCAACATCGTCGTCCACTCCACCACCAAGTTCCTCGGCGGACACGGGACAAGCATCGGCGGCATCATCGTGGATGGAGGCAATTTCGACTGGCGCAGCGGTCGCTTCGCGAACTTCACCACGCCCGATCCCTCCTACCATGGCCTGATCTATGCCGATCTAGAGCAAGCCGGCCTGCCGCCGTTCATTACCAAAGCCCGCGTTCAGATTCTGCGCGACATCGGCGCCTGCCAGGCGCCGTTCAATGCCTGGCAAACTTTGCAGGGGATCGAGACGCTCAGCCTGCGCATGGAACGCCATGTCCAGAACGCGCAGGCCGTCGCTGAGTTTCTCGAAAAGCATCCCAAAGTAGCCTGGGTGCAGTATCCGGGCCTGAAGAGCCACCCACATTACCAGCGCGCCCGGAAGTATCTGCCCAAGGGTCCCGGCGCGATTCTGGGCTTTGGCATCCGCGGCGGTCTGGAGGCCGGGCAACGGTTCATTGACAGCCTGCAACTCTTCAGCCATCTGGCGAATGTTGGCGATGCCCGCAGCCTCGCCATCCATCCGGCTACCACCACGCACAGCCAGCTCTCCCCTGAAGAACAATTGAGCGCCGGCGTCTCCCCCGATTTCGTCCGCCTGAGCATCGGTCTCGAAGACATTGACGATATTCTCTGGGACCTCGACCAGGCCCTGCAGCACAGTACAGTCTGAATTCCCGACAGGATGAATGCGGCGGAGCCGCCTCCGCCAGCATTCATCCTGCAACCCCATCTCGCGTTGCCTTCAAGGAGTTTGTATGCCGGTCAAAATTCCAGAAACCCTCCCCGCCCGCGCCATCCTGGAGAGCGAAAATATTTTCGTCATGGGCGAGACGCGCGCCAGGCATCAGGATATCCGCCCCCTGCGCATTGCCATCCTCAACCTGATGCCTACCAAGATTCAAACCGAGACGCAATTGCTGCGTCTGCTCAGCAACACCCCATTACAGGTCGAGGTAACTCTGCTGTACACGGCCACCCACAAGTCAAAGAATACGCCGGCCGAACATCTGTTGCACCACTATCGTTCGTTTGCGCAGGTCCGACGGCAAAAATTCGACGGTCTCATCATCACCGGCGCGCCGGTCGAACACCTGCCCTTCGAGGAAGTAGATTACTGGCCGGAATTGCAGGCCATCATGGACTGGTCAGAAACCAATGTTTTCTCGACCTTCTACATCTGCTGGGGCGCGCAGGCTGGCCTGTACCATCGCTACGGCATCCCCAAATATCCACTGCCGCGCAAGATGTTCGGCGTCTTTCCCCATCGCGTGCTCGACCCACGCCATAAACTCATGCGCGGCTTTGACGACATCTTCCTGGCCCCCCATTCACGCCATACCGAAATCCGCCGCGCCGATATTGAGCGCGTCCCCGATTTGCAAATCCTGGCTGAATCGGATGAGGCTGGCATCTATATCGTCGTTTCACGCGACGGTCGGCGCGTGTACGTCACCGGCCACTCGGAATATGACCCTCTCACGCTAAAGAGCGAGTATGATCGGGACGTCGGGAAGGGATTGCCTATTCACATTCCCATCAACTACTATCCCGATGATGACCCCAGCAAACCACCCATTGTGCGCTGGCGCAGCCATGCTCACCTGCTCTTCGCCAACTGGTTGAACTACTACGTCTATCAGGTGACGCCCTATGACTTGCGCGCTATTCCCCGGCCAGGCACGCCCGCCGATTTCTGATGCCATCTCTGCCGCGCTGTTCTCGCCTTACCCACCCCCCTTACCCCGCAAGCGCGTTGCCAGTTCCATAATCGAGCGCGCTGCCTGCTGGAACGAGAGCACCGCCGAATCCATCGGGAACTTGGTAATGAACGGCTCATGGCGGTTGTTCGCCAGCGTCATATTACCGCTCAAGTAAGGCACTGTGACCCCGATTTCGCGGCCCAGTTCGCGATCAATTTCTGCCTTCGTCATTCCCTCCAGACCAACGGCGCGGTTGAGAATCGGGTACAGGCGTTCCGCTTCCACACCTTGCGCGTGCAGGTAATCCCAGACAATCTTCGTCAATGTGACTGTGCTCAGATCCGGGCCAAGCACCAGCACAATGACATCGGCGCGTTGCAGGATGGGAATGCTGATGCGCGAGAGGGAGCGTCCCAAGTCAACGAAGACCGCGTCGTACACTTCTTGAAGGGCGCTGATGATTTCCGGAATGCGGTTCACCTGTAACTGATTGGCGCTCTCCGGGTCCGGTGAGCCGGCCAGCAGGCGAAAATGCCAGGCCATCTGATAGGGAAGATTTTCCTGGAAGAAGAGCGGCGTGGTGTAATCAGCGCTCATCGCCGCTACGCTGACCACGTTCAGCCGCTCTGTATAACCGACAATGTGCGCAATCGAACCAATCGGGAGCACCAGGTCCACCACAGCCACGCGCCGTTCCGCTTTCTCCCCCTCCTCTTTCTCTTTACAGGTTGCCGTACACATGGCCAGATTGGCGCACAATGAAGATGTACCTGTGCCTCCCTTGGCGCTGAGAAAAACCACCAGCGCCCCTCCCTTTTTGACCGTCGTGGCGCGGCCAAGCAAACGCGGTATCAGTTCCAGCAATCTGGCGACCGCCTCGCTCGATTTCATCAGGTATTCGTTACACCCTGCCGCCAGCAAGGTGTTCATTTCCCCTGGCCGCCCGGCGCTGCTAAACGCGACGCAAGGCACATTTGCCGTGCGCCGATCCTGACGCAAGCGCGCCACCAGGCCGAGGGCCGGCGCATCCGGTAAAGCCGGGTCCAGAATAATCAGCTGCGGCAGGTGCTGCCAGGCCAGGATCAACCCCTCCTTGCCCAGCGAGGCCGTCAGCACGTTGTAACGGGCCTTCTTCAGCAAAGTGGCCAGATAGTTCCGACTGGCGGCATCCGCGTCAATGATCAAAATCGTGGGTGTCTCGCTCATAACAGGCTATTCTTCCAGAGGGGGCATGAGATAACCCAGGCCAGGCCGGGTGACAATATGTCGGGGGTCATGCGGATCATCCTCAATCTTCTGCCGCAGGCGCGCAATGGTCACCCAGAGAATTTCGCGGTCCGAACGGTACTCCGGGCCCCAAACGCCGGTCAGCAGTTCTTCGGCGCTCAGAACGCGCCCCACGTTGTGGGTAAACTGAAGCAAAAGCCGGTACTCGGTAGCCGAAAGATAGACCAGTTGATGATTGCGATAGACTTCGGCGCGCGCATAATCCACCCGCAAATTGCCGTGAGTAAACGTGCCCTCGTACTTTCCCTGGCGCACCTGGGCGCGACGCAACACCGCGCGCACGCGCGCCAGCAGTTCCATCACCGAAAACGGTTTGACCAGATAATCGTCGGCCCCGACATCCAGCCCGCGCACACGTTCTTGCTCCTCGCCGCGCGCCGTCAACATGATGATCGGCACCGATGAAAACTGGCGCACGCGCTGACAGACGGAAAAGCCATCCAGACGCGGCAGCAACACATCGAGCAGAATCAGGTCAACCGGCTGAATGGCAAGGACCTCCAGCGCCTCCACCCCATCCCGTGCCGTGAGGACCTCGTACCCTTCGGTGCGCAGGTTGGCCTCCAGCAAACGCAGGTAACGTGGCTCATCATCCACTATCAACACACGCGCGGGAATCTTCGCAGGGCGGACTGCAACCTCCTCGCTCATGACGCCTCCTTGACCGTCTGCTTCCCTGCCTCAGCCGTCCCAGATAATGGCTTCACCGGCAGGTCAATGCGAAATGCTGTACCTTTTCCCGGACTGGTTTCGACGGAAATCTGCCCCCCATGCGCGCGCACAATTTCGCGACAGATGAACAACCCCAGGCCCGTTCCTCGCGCCGCCGACTCGCCCGGTACACGGTAGAAACGCTCAAAGATAAACGGCAGATGCTGCGGTGGAATACCCGGCCCCTCATCGGCGAAGACGATAGTCTGTTTTTGTGGCGTCGCCTGCAAGGTGATCTTGACCGGCGCCCCAGGCGCATATTTGAGCGCATTGTCAAACAAATTCTCCAACACCTGTCCCAGGCGAACAGTATCTGCCTGCAAAGGAGGAGCCTCGGTCAAATCCAGCGTAAGGCGCAGGTCTGGGACGCGCGTCTGCATCCGCAAAGCGACGTCGCGAATCAGGGCTTCCAGACGCACCGGCTGAAACTCCATCGGCAACATCCCCTGCTGTAAGCGCGCCGAATCCAGCAGGCGGTCGAGCATAGTCACCAGACGGTCGGTTTCTTCATCGATAATCGTCAAAAACTCGCGTTGCGTAGCCTCGTCCCAACGGGTATCCGAACGCAACAGCGAGGTGGTATAGCCTTTGATGAACCCAAGCGGCGTATGAATATCATGCGAAATTGCCGCCAGGAAATCATCCTGCAATTGCGCGCGGTGACGCGCGGCTTCCAGTTGACTCAGCGTCTGGCGTAAAGCGTGCCGGTCCAGCAGATGCGCCACGGCTATCGCCGCCAGCGTGGCCTGTTGAATTTGCTCCCCGGTATAAGGCGGCCCGCCAAAACGCACAAAAATCAATGCGCCATAGCCATCCGCCGTATGGAAAGGCAAACCCAGCAAATGGGGGTTGGCCAGACGGTCTTCCGCCAGTGGCGTCGCAGGCGGTTCGTGAACAATCTTCTGTTCGCTGAGAACAAGATTGGCAATGCCCTCGCCCCACGCGGCCTCTGCCTCTGCCCGGCGTCCGCGTCCCAGGGCGCGCGCGTACACCGCTTCCGGCAGGCTGCTGCTGGCTTCGGCCCGGTAAATGACTACATTATCGAACAGAAAACGCTGCCGCAGAACTGTAAACAGGGCATCCAGCCCCTTCTTCCAATCCGGGTTATCCAGCGCCTGCAACAGCGCGCCATAAAACTCCGACCAGGTATCGCTCATCGTAAAGTAGTCTCCTGCCGTCCACGATCGCGGATACGATAGGCAAGAGAGGCCGCCGCCTTATAGTTGCATGGCCTGTTGACGCAAGGCTTCTTCCGGCTTTTCGGCCTCGACCAGCGGGAAACGGAACGTCGAACCCTTGCCCGGCTCGGATTCAACCTCAATCATCGAACCGTGCGCGTTCAAAATCTCCTTGACCAGCGCCAGCCCCAGCCCGGCGCCGCCATAACGACGCGTCGGAGAACTATCCAGTTGATGGAATGGCTCAAACAATTCACCGATCCGCTCTGGCGGGATGCCAATGCCGGTGTCGCTGACCTCTATCGTGACCAGGCCGCCCGATTCGGGACGGACAGCGAGCGTCACCTGCCCACCTGCCGGGGTAAATTTAATGGCATTGTCCACCAGTTGCAGAATTGCCCAGGTAATTTTCTCCTCATCCGCCAGCACCGGCGGCACATCGGGTGGGACTTCCACGTTGACCTTAATCTGGCGGTCGGCGGCCTTCGAACGCGTATAGTCCACCACATCGGCCACCACATAGTTGAGATAGACCGGCGCCAGTTTCAACGTCATCTCACCGCGCGCTGCCAGCGAGAACAGAATCAGACTTTCGATGAGGCCTTCCAGACGCGCCGCGGCCCGTTGACTGACCTGCGCCGCCTTCTTCTGCTCTGCATTCAAAGGGCCCAACGCCTCGCTCACCAGCAATTCCAGATAGCCCTTGATGTGAGTCATCGGGGTGCGCAGTTCGTGGGAAATATTGGCAATGAAGTTAGCCTTTAACTGGTTGAGTTCGGTCAGTTTCCGCAAGGCCTCCTGCAATTCCACCGTCCGCTCCTGCACGCGCTTTTCCAGATAACGATTGGCCTCTTCCAGCGCCGAACGCAGCTGGATAATCTGTTCGGTAATGGCCTGATCAATATCCGCGCGCGTCAACAAGCCCAGTTCAACCAGCGCATCGCCCAGGAGGCAGGGCTGATTTTCCTGATGACGCGCCTTCTGGTACTCCAGGGCGCGGCGCAAATCGGCTTCGCTGATGCGCCCCTGCGTGACCAGATACTCCCCCAGACGTGGCACAAGCATCTCCGGTTTGAGCGGACGAGCAGGCATGTTCATTTCTCCCATACCCACGAACCTCCCACCATGGTTGCGACGGGTTGCAAGGAAGCAAGAGCCTCCGGCGCACAGACAAAAGGATCGGTCTCCAAAACGATCAGATCGGCCAGATAGCCGGGCGCGAGTCTACCCAGGCAATCCTCCCAACCGGCAGCCCAGGCAGGCCCCTGGGTATAGGCCACCAGTGCCTCGGCCACCGTCAGCCGTTCCTCAGGATGCCAGCCTTGCGGGGCAGGATAACCATCGCGCCGACGCCGTGTGACTGCCGCGTACACTCCCAGGAACGGGTTGGGCGATTCAACCGGCGCATCCGAGCCAAAAGCCAGCCTGGCACCATGACGCAACTGCGTGCGCCAGCCATAAGCCACCAGCGGTCGTTCTCCAAGCAACTGAATTGCCATCTCCATATCTGACAGGGCGTGGATCGGCTGCATCGAGGCCACCAGCCCGGCCTCCGCCAGACGCGGCGCATCGTCCGGGTGTATCAACTGGACATGTTCCAACCGATGACGACGCCAGGGTAAATGATGCTCGCGCTCATACGCACGCAAACGATGAAAACCATCCAGAACGAGACGATTGGCGCCATCGCCAATGGCATGAACGGCCAGGCTGAAACCACCTTGCGCCGCCCGGAGGCCATATTCCAGAATGTCTTCCGCTGTCAAGAATAGGATACCACGATTTTGCGGTTCGTCAACATAGGAATCCAGCAAGGCAGCTGTCCGTGATCCCAGGGCCCCATCCGCAAACAATTTGACCGGTCCCAGGCGCAGGAAATAGTCCCCCATGCCCTCCCGTAAGCGACAGAGAAGCACATCGTCCAGATCGCTGGCGGGAATAGCCTTGAGCACCCGCAGCCGTAAATCGCCGCGCTGCTGCAGGATTTGCAAGGCGCGCAGGCAGGTACCCGGATCGAAATCGTGCAGGCCAGTCAGTCCCAGTTGCCAGAGCGATGGCAAAGCCAGATGGATGGCCTGCGCCAGGGCTTCCGGCGCGGGCGCAGGGATAACCCTCTCCACCAGACGCAGAGCATTTTCGAACAGAATACCGCTGGGGTTGCCGCGCGGATCGCGTTGAATCACGCCCCCTTTCGGGTTCGGGGTGGAGGCGCGAAGTTTTGCTTTGCGTAACGCCAGGGTATTGACCCAGCCCGCATGGAGCGATTTCGCCGTCAGATAAACAGGATGAAGAGGCGCCACGCGATCGAGGTCAGCCGCCGTCGGCCACTGTCCCGCCGCGTCGGGCCAGAGATGGTGGTCCCAGCCATGTCCCAGCACCCACTCGCCAGGCAAAGTCTGGCGCGCCCGCTCCGCTACCCGGCGCAGACATTCGGCTTTCGTTTCCGTCGCGCAATCCAGACGCTGTCGCTGCAACGCATACCGTTGCAGATGAAAGTGAGCATCCATCAGGCCGGGCAGGATGATCCGCCCGCCCATATCCTGCTTTTCCGCCGCCCCGCCGGCCTCCAGCAATGCCTCTCCCCCAACCGCGACAATCCGCTCGCCGTCCAGCAGCAAAGCCGAAGCGCGCGGTTGCTCCGCCTGAAGTGTGTACACCAGAGCATTGTAAAGAATTTTCATATCCGATAACCGCGAAATCAATGACACCATTTTAGCATGATTGCCCGCTCCGCATAGGCCGTTCGAGGGTGTGGCACATCGCTCGCAATGACAAGAGGCAGAGGGTTCTCCATTAGCCATGGTAGGTAGTTACGAACGAAGGATACATTACCTCTGAAAATTTGAACCGCACCCGAGGCCATCGGGTATAATTAGCGTTCATGAAACTCTCTGTCATCATTCCCGTTTATAACGAGGTGGGCAGCATCCGCGAAATCATCCGCCGCGTCCGGGCTACAGGCCTGGCGGATGAAATCATTGTGGTGGACGATGGGTCCAGCGATGGCACCCGCGAACTGTTGCAGCAACTGGCCGGACAGGAAAATCTCCAGGTTATCTTTCACCCCGTCAATCAGGGAAAGGGTAGCGCCATCCGCAGCGGTCTGGCAGCCGTCAGCGGCGATGTGATCCTCATTCAGGATGCCGATCTCGAATACGACCCACGCGATTACCCGACTCTGCTACGTCCTATTCAGGAAGGCATTGCCGATGTGGTCTACGGTTCGCGCTTTCTCGGCGGGCCGCGCCGCCCGATTCTGTTCTGGAACATGGTCGCCAATCGTATCCTGACTTTCCTGACCAACATCCTGTACAACAATATCCTGAGCGATATGGAAACAGGATACAAAGTGTTCCGTCGCTCGGTCCTGGACGGCGTGACCCTGCGAGCACGGCGGTTCGAATTTGAGCCTGAGTTTACCGCCAAGATGCTCAAGCGTCACGTGCGCATTTTCGAGGTGCCGATTACGTTCAATCCGCGTGACTACTCCGCCGGCAAGAAAATCAAAGCCAAAGATGCCTTCCAGGCGCTGTGGGCACTGCTCAAATATCGCTTCGTGGATTGATGACCTGTACTTTGCGGCTCTGGCCGGGCCACCGTATGCACTCAAAAGTTATTGCACGCCATACGAAAACCCTGTGATTTTGCCAGTTTTTGACATTCACAGGCTCTGTGGCGATAATGTCATGGCGAGCCGCCAAAGGCGGCGAAGCAATCCCCTGGCCTGCCGGGAGACTGCTTTCCCTACGCTACGCTCCACCATGCTCCGCTCGTGGCGGGCGGGACATGCGCTTCGCTCGCCGTGACATACGTTGAGAGTGTTGGCAACAGAGCAACATTCGTACGACAACTTTTGCGTGGACACAGGCCACCTCTCCAGTTGACACAAACGCGCCGCTACAGTATAAGGGGGGCATGGAAAAAACCTGCTCTCTACTTCTGATTTTGCTCGCCCTGGCAGGTGGTTGTTCTCTCCCCTATGCTTACCTGCCTCCATCCTCGCCTACCCCCGGCCCTTCGCCGACGGCCTCCGCCACCGCTACCCCCTCCCCCTCGCCAACCCCAACGGTCACTCCCACACCCAGGCCAGAAGCGCGCCTGGAGACGGGAGCACGCGCCCTGTTCAACGGCGATTACGACCGCGCCCTGCTCGAATACCGTACCGCCTACGCCGAAGCCACCGATCCGGAAACACGCGCCGCGGCGTTGTTTGGTCTTGGGCGCGCCGCCTACGAAGGGCAAGCCTATGCTCAGGCGCTCGAAGCATTGCGCTCCCTGATCACTGCCTATCCTGATTCCATCCACGCCGCGCGCGCCTATTTACTGCTGGGCGAAACCTACGCGGCGCTCCAGCGCTACACCGAGGCCGCCGACGCCTATCAGGCTTACCTGACCCTGCGCCCTGCTGTCATTGATTACTACGTTCTGCAACGTCGCGGTGACGCCCTGGCCGCAGCAGGCGACTATCCCTCTGCCCTGACCGTGTACGCACAGGCCCTGACAGCCCCACACAGCGGCGATACCCTGAACCTGGAAATCCAGATAGCCCGCACCTATGCCGCCGCCGGCGACTACCACACCGCCATTGCCCGCTACGAGCAACTGATAGGCCGCACCAATGAGTACTACACGAAAGCATCGTTGGAATTTTTGACCGGGCAGGCATACCTTGCCCTGGGCCAGACCGACCTCGCCTATGAACGTTTCCAACGGCTGGTCAACAGTTACCCCCTGGCCTACGACGCCTACCCGGCGCTGGTCGCTCTGGTCAATGCCGGCGTGCCGGTGGACGAATTCAAGCGTGGCCTGATTGATTACCGCGCAGGTCAATACGGCCTCGCCTGGGACGCGTTTACCCGTTACCTGCAGGCCACGCCAGAGCACGATGGCGCAGCGTATTACTACCGCGCCCTCGCCCTCGTCGCCTTGGGGAATTATCCGGCAGCCCTGCAAGATTTCGACACCTTTCTGAATAACTACCCCGCCAGTCCCGACTGGTTAGAAGCCTGGGACGATAAAGCCTACACACAATGGGCTTACCTGAATCAGCCCCAAGACGCGGCTCAAACCTACCTGGAACTGGCGCGCCGTGTCTCTAATCCGGAGACCATCTGCCAGGCGCTGATGAACGCGGCGCGCAACTTCGAACGCGCGGATAAACTGGAAGAAGCCATCGCCGTCTGGACGCGCGTTGCTGACGAACTGCCTTCCTGTTCCCAAACCTCTCAGGCGCTCTTCTGGGCTGGCATTGGCCGTTACCGGCAGCAGCGTTACGAAGAAGCGTTGCTGGCCTTCCAGCGCGATTTACTCCTCTCCACCACGCCGGAAGATCAGGCGCGCGCCCAGTTCTGGATCGGTAAGGTACAGCAAAAGCGCGGCGACGTAGCCGCGGCTCAAACCGCCTGGCAACAGGCCGCCGCACTCGATCCCAGCGGCTACTATAGCGAACGCGCGCGCGATCTGCTCTTGAATCGCGCCCCCTTTGCCTCACCCCCTATCCTGCACCTCGACGTGGATCTGGCCGCCGAGCAACGCCTCGCCGAATCCTGGCTGCGCATCCACTTTAACCTGCCGCCAGAGACCAATCTCAGCGACCTCGGCGAACTGGCCCAGAGTCCACAACTGGTACGCGGCAACGAACTCTGGGCCACAGGCCTGTATGCCGAAGCGCTGGCCGAATTCAATGACTTGTGTCAGGCCGTCAGCAATGACGCGGCCAACAGTTACCGTTTGGGCAATTATCTCATTTCCCTCGGCGCTTATCGTCTGGGCATCACGGCTCTGAATCAGGTGTTGACCCTGGCCGGTCTGGAAAGCAGTACCCAAAAACTGACTGCCCCTCCTTATTTCAATCATCGCCGCTATGGCACGTACTTTCAGGATTTAATCGTTCCCCTGGCCTCTCAAAACGGTTTGGATCCCCTGTTCCTGTTCAGCGTTGTTCTGCTGGAAAGCAATCGCTTCGACCGCTTCGCGCAATCGGGCGCCGGCGCACGTGGCCTGATGCAGATCATGCCTGCCACCGGCGAGGAAATTGCCGCGCAACTGGGCTGGCCACCGAACTATACCGCACGCGACCTCTACCGCCCACTGGTCAGCCTGACTTTCGGCACGTACTACCTGCGCACCCAGCGCGATTATTTCGATGGCGATTTGTACGCCGCGCTGGCGGCTTACAACGCCGGGCCAGGCTTCGCCGCCGCCTGGCGTCAACTGGCCAATGGCGACCCGGACCTCTTCGTAGAGGTCATCCGCGCCGCCGAGACACGCCAGTACCTGCGCTACATCTACGAAATTTTTGTCGTGTACCGCTCCCTCTACGGCGAAACAGGCCTTTGACGGTGCTCCAGCAGCACTTCTGCCTGCGCCAGCGCGCCTACCAGACCAGCGTCATCGCCCAGTTGGGCTGTGGTGAGGAGCAGATCACGCACATAAATGGGATTCATCACGCTGGCCATCAGGGTCGCCTGCAAGGAATCCAGGAAAAGGTCACTGCTCTGTGAAACGCCACCCCCTAAAACGACAACGGAGGGGTTGAAAGCGTGGAGAAAATCGGCTATGGCCTGTCCCAGGAAGCGTCCCGCGCGCTCATAAGCCTGCCGCGCCAGAGCATCCCCGCGGCGCGCGGCCTCGGCGATTGCCTGAGGGGTCACCTGCGCCAGCGTCAATTGGGAAGGCACGCCCGCCTGCAACTGAGCGCGCACATAGGCAGCAATGGCCGGCCCGGAGGCTACCGCCTCCAGATGACCGCGCTGACCGCAAGAACACTGCGGCCCATTGGGGAGGACGGTGATGTGACCCAGTTCTGCGGCCAGACCACGCCAGCCCAACACCAGGCGATCTTCCAGGATAACACCACCGCCAATGCCAGTGCTGATGGTCAGATACAGGAGATTGCGATGACCACGCCCGGCACCATACCGCCACTCGCCTACGGCGGCCAGGTTGGCATCGTTATTCACGAAAACCGGGCGTTCAAAACGCTGCGCCAGTTTTTCCCCCAGGGGAAAATTGACCCATTCTTTGATATTCGGCGTTGAAAAGACCAGACCACTGGCCGGGTCCAACGGCCCCGGCGCAGCCACCGAAATTGCCGCCACATCCTCTTGCGCCGGCCAGGCCGCCTCAATGCCGGCCAACACCCGCTCGAAGACAGGTTCGCCTGCCACGTGCGTTGGGATGCGCCGGCTGGTCAGCGGCTGGAGATTGCCGGGGAGATAGGCCGCGGCGCGAATCTGGGTCCCACCAATGTCAACACAAAGAATCGCTGTCATGGTCGCGATTATACCCGTTGACTGGCCGGAAGACAATCCAGAGTTGACTGCTGGCGAAAACCCTGCTATCATCTTTGCCGTGCGGCTTTCTCCTGTTCCTGGCTGGATTAAGGAAGTCAAAGCGCTCCTGCGCTGGCTGGCGCCGGGCCTGGGGGTTAAGCGCTGGTTTGCCCTGCTGCTGTTCGGCATTACCATGCTGGGCGTTGGGCTGGCCATGTTCCTGCTCGATATTTACCGTACTGCGCCAGATACCTGGTGGCTCCCGGCGCTCTCTTTCCTGTCGTTGCGTTTTCTGGCGCGACCGCTGCGCGTGCTCATTTTCGGCGTTCTGGGGTTGGGATGGATCGCGCTGGGACTGTGGGGGCTGAATCGCGCCCTGCTCGTGCCGTTCCTGAAACCAGGGATGAGGCTGGTGGATCAGGTGGCGCGTTACCGTCTGCGCGAGCGTGGCCCACACGTGGCCGTCATCGGTGGCGGACACGGGATCGCGACCGTCCTGCGCGGCCTGAAGACGCACACACACAATTTGACCGCCATTGTCTCGGTAGCCGACGATGGCGGTTCATCGGGGGAAATCCGCCGCGAACTGGGCATCCTGCCGCCGGGCGATATTCGCAACTGCCTGGCCGCTCTTTCCAATGACGAAGCCCTGTTGACCCAATTGTTCCAGTATCGCTTCGGCGGGAACGGCGCGTTGGGCGGCCACTCATTCGGGAATCTGTTTATCTCCGCTCTGGCAGACATTACCGGTAGTTTCGAGCAGGCCGTGACCGAGTCCGGGCGCGTCCTTTCCGTGTACGGTCAGGTGTTGCCGGCCACGCTGCATGACGTGCGTCTGGTGGCCGATGTGCAGCTGGCTCAGGTTCCAGGTGAAGTGCGCGTCAAGGGAGAAAGCAAGATTCCCAGGGCAGCCGGGCACGTGCGGCGCATCTGGCTGGAGCCGAATGACGCCGCCGCTTATCCGCCCACCGTTCAGGCTCTCTTGAACGCCGATATGATTGTCATCGGCCCCGGCAGCCTGTACACCAGCATTCTGCCAAACCTGCTGGTCGCCGACCTGCGCGCCGCCATCCGCGCCAGCAAAGCGTTGAAAATCTATGTCTGCAATATCGTCACCCAGGCCGGCGAAACAGACCTCTACACCTGCAGTGACCATGTGCGCGCGATTGAAGAATATCTTGGCAAAGGCGTGCTGGACATTATCATCTGTAATGAAAGTGACTGTTCCCCATCTGCCACAAATGGGGTAAAATGGGTAACGTTGGACGAAAAGGCTCGCAAAGACAGCCGCCTTTACGTGGCCGATTTGCGTGACCAAGAGGCGCCCTGGCGTCATGACGCCGGGCGACTGGCTCAGGTGTTGATGGACCTCTACCACGAGCGCACCGGTCCTTTAGGCGGAACGTAGTCAACATCCTGTGTGATCCCTTCAACGCTCCAGCGTTGATGAATATTCCATAATACGAGGAGGCTTTCTATGACTGTCCGTGTAGGTATCAACGGTTTTGGCCGCATTGGCCGTCAGGTCTTAAAGGCCATCCGGGACTACTACCCCAACGAATTGGAAGTAGTAGCCTTCAATGATATTGGTGACCTGCCGACCATGGCGCACCTGCTCAAGTACGATTCCAACTATGGTCGCTTCAACGGCACCGTGGAAATCGTTGACGATGGCTTGTTGATTGACGGCAAGAAAATCAAGGCCTTCAAAGAGACCGATCCGGCGGCGATTCCCTGGAAAGACCTGGGAGTGGAGATCGTCATCGAATCGACCGGCTTGTTTACGGTCAAGAACGATGGCGTGAACAAAAAAGGGAAGATGGTCAAAGGCGCGGTCAATCACATCACCGCCGGCGGCGCCAAGAAAGTTATCATTTCGGCCCCGGCAGAAGGGGAAGACATTACGATTGTGATGGGCGTCAACGAAGACAAGTACGACCCCGCCAATCATCACGTCGTTTCGAACGCTTCCTGCACCACGAACTGCCTGGCGCCGGCCGCCAAGGTGGTCCATGATAACTTCGTCATCAAGCGAGCGTTCATGACTACCGTCCATGCCTATACGAACGACCAGCGCATTCTCGACCTGCCCCACTCCGATCTGCGCCGGGCGCGCGCCGCTGCGATGAGCATCATCCCGACGACGACCGGCGCCGCGAAAGCCGTCGCCCTGGTCATCCCCGACCTGAAGGGTAAGTTCGACGGCTATGCCCTGCGCGTCCCCACCAGCACCGTCTCCGTGGTGGACTTCACGGCTGAAATCGAGAAGCCAACCACGACCGAGGCGCTGCGTCAGGCCTTCCGCGAGGCCGCCAAACAGCCGCGCTTCAAGGGCATTCTGCAAGCCGTGGACGAGCCGCTGGTCAGCATTGACTTTAAAGGCGATCCGCACTCCTCGTCAGTAGACCTGCCCTTCACGATGGTCCTGGGCAAAGAGGCCAGCACCTTCGTCAAGGTTGTGGCCTGGTACGATAACGAATGGGGCTACTCCGTCCGCACCGCGGACCTGGCCGCCTTGATGGCGAAGTCGTTGTAAGCCCCAACCGGCCTTGCGTCGTATCCGGGAGGCAGGTTATCAGGAACAGCGTGGCAGGAATGATTACCTGCCTCCCCGTTGCCTGGCTCCCTAGAGTCAGGGAAAGTCACGCCGATTTTGCACCGGATAGCAGGTTGTGGTAACTACCTACCCTACCCACCCGCGTCATGGCGAGCCGCCGAAGGCGGCGAAGCAATCTCAAGTTTCACAGAAGCAATAAGAACACTCGTGAGACTCGCGAGGGGATGGCTTCGGCAGTTATTGCCACCTCTCGCAATGACAGCGGGCAGGTAATTACAGGTTGTGGGATAAATCCCATGCTATGGAGTGCCATATGAACAAAAAGACCGTCAAAGATATTGACCTGAAGGGCAAACGCGTGCTGATGCGCGTGGATTTCAACGTTCCCATGGAGAACGGTCAGGTGACCGACGATAAGCGCATTCGCGCCGCGCTGCCTACTATTCAATACGTATTGGATCAGGGCGCTGCCGTGATTCTCATGAGTCATCTTGGACGTCCCAAAGGCGGCCCCGACCCGGCCTTCAGTCTGAAGCCGGTCGCGGAAGTCCTGGCGAAATTGCTGGGGCGGCCAGTCAAGATGGCCCCTGATTGCGTTGGCCCCGAAGTGGAAAAAATGGCTCAGGCTCTCCAGCCCGGCGAGGTACTCATGCTGGAGAATACCCGTTTCCATGAGGGCGAAGAAAAGAACGATCTCGAACTGGCAAAGCAGATGGCCGCTCTCGGCGAGGTGTACGTCAATGATGCCTTTGGCTCAGCGCATCGCGCTCATGCCTCCACCGAGGGCGTGGCGCGCTTCCTGCCGGCCGTCGCCGGTTTCTTGATGGAGCAGGAACTGGAATATCTGGGACGCGCCACCGCTAACCCCGAACATCCTTACATCGCCATCCTGGGCGGAGCGAAAATCAGCGACAAGATTCTGGTCGTGGAGAACCTGCTCGCCAAATGCGACAAACTGATCATCGGCGGCGGCATGGCCAATACATTTCTGGCCGCGAAAGGCTACAACATGCAGGATAGCCTGGTTGAGGCAGGTTCGATCGAAACTGCCCGCGCCATTCTGGAAAAACACGGCGATAAAATCATCCTGCCGGTGGACGCGGTCATTGCCGACAAGTTCGACGCCGAGGCCAATACGCAGGTGGTGGACGTGGACAAAATTCCACCCGGCTGGCGCGTCATGGACGTTGGCCCCAAGACGCTTGAGGCTTATAAAGCCGCGCTGCAAGGCGCCCGGTTGATCGTCTGGAATGGCCCGGTGGGCGTCTTCGAGATGCCGAAATTCGCCGAGGGCACCTTCGCTCTGGCGCGCCTGCTGGCCGAATCGGGCGCAGTGACCGTCATCGGCGGCGGTGATAGCGCCAGCGCGGTCAAGAAAGCCGGCGTTGCCAAACAAATGACCCATGTCTCCACCGGCGGCGGCGCTTCGCTGGAGTTCCTCGAAGGCAAGGAATTGCCCGGCGTGGCGGCCCTGCTGGATAAATAACCGCCCTGGTGAGGGTGATGGAACCTGCCTGCGTCCGCGCGATGCAGGCAGGTTTTTTGGAAAAACAGTAACAACCTACCCACTATCCATCCTTGTCATTGCGAGCCGCCGCAGGCGGCGAAGCAATCCCCTTGCTTGCCGGGAGATTGCTTCGCTACGCTCGCAATGACAAGAGGCAGAGGGT
>Ga0078972_1006273_pt1 | contig 28535 bp, 30 predicted proteins | sample YelNatPaOPGAMG01_FD_67568 | JGI IMG/M metagenome (GOLD analysis project Ga0078972, IMG submission 67568) | Hot spring thermophilic microbial communities from Obsidian Pool, Yellowstone National Park, USA - OP-RAMG-01 (SPADES assembly) (version 2) | ecosystem: Environmental > Aquatic > Thermal... | reverse complement strand
TATAATTTTACCACCAATTCCTTCAAAAGTCAATATCATTTTCTGCTCTAAAATTACGACATAAGAAGTTTTTTAAATCTTCCTCTTTCTACTAATTTTCAATTTTTTATAGTTTTCTACTTTTCAAACTTTATTATATTATACCACAACCTTATTATACCCCCCCCAGAAATTTGTCAAGAGATGTAAAAACCCTTGATACACAATGGATTTACCTTGAACAAGAGATAAAAAACAACCTAACTATAAAGCCACTTTAATCTTTTTCTTTTTAACGGGGTTTAACAAGGATTTACATACGCAGGATTTTCATAAAAGTTTTATATCCGGGAAGTATTTACGATAGAAACCCCTATCCCTTGTTAAAAAACTGTCTGCTTGAAGACAGGCGAAAGCACCTATCAGAAAATCTGTAATAATCCTTTTTCTGTCCTTCCGTGTTTTTCTATAGGCAAGCCATTTCAGTCCGGCAAGAAAAGCAGATTCGTTGGTAAGCGAGACAATATTTATGTGTAGTTTTTTTAAAGTTAAATCCAGCAGATGTTTATCTTTAAATTGAGGAACAAGTTCAGCATAAACCACATTGCATATCACAAGGGCACCTTTTTCAAAAGCACTTTCAACCGCAGATAATGATTTTTCACCAAAAACAGGGTCTGGGAGGAATATATCAAGAAGAATGTTGGTATCTATTGCTGTAATCATTTATCTTCCCCTTATCTCCCTGATATATCTGTCAGTATGGATATTCTTTTTCTTTAAAATGCCAAAGACCTCTCGAAATTTCTTAATATCGTTTTTCTTCATAATAAGCAAGCCATTATCTTTAGGAATAAATTCAACTTCAGTGTTCTTAGATATACCATACTTCTCTCTATATTGCTTTGGAATTGTTACCTGCCCTCTTTCCATAACCTTCATTTTTCATACCTCCATATTCATACTTTCGTATTATTATAGTATGTTTTCCTCTTATCTGTCAACACCTCTTTATATTAGAGATCAAAAAGGAGTGGTTGCTCTTTCTCATCAAGAAAAAGCATTGCGGCTTTGATAACCTCTGCAGGAGTAATTTTATCAATACAGATATAGTTCTTTTTACACCTTTTCTTTTCATTGCAGGGGAAACAGGGAATATCACTGTGTATAACTATATTCTTTGTCCCGATAGGACCATATCTGTATGGATTGGTAGGACCAAATATAGCAACGGTGGGGCAGTGCATCGCACTGGCAAGATGTAGTGTCCCTGTATCATTGGTGATTATAAGTGATGCCCTTTCCAGTAGTGCCGCCAGTTGTTTCAGTGTGGTCTTCCCCGCAAGATTAAATACATTATCACTCCCTATCATCTCTTTTACTCTTGCTCCAATGCTTTCTTCAGTAATAGAGCCGGATATAATAATTTTTATTGAGTCATAATCCTTAAGAAGTGCCTTCCCCACCTCAGCAAACTTTTCTTCAGGCCATCTTTTCTTATTCGCCCTACCACCAGGGTTGAAAACCACTATCTTCTCCGATGGCTTTACACCAGAATTCCTCAAAAATAGTTCTACATCATCCCTGTCTTTCTTAGTCACAGGAAAGTAAAGCGAGATATCTTCTTCTTTGCCAAAATATGGCTCAAGAAATTTTAATACCCTTTCTGCTTCATGGGTAAATATCTTCTCTGAAAAAAACTCTTTAAAAAAGAATGTAAGCCGAAACCTTCCTCTTATAAAAAATGGGATGAGAGAATTTCTAAAGTCAACTATTAGGTCGTATCGTTTTCTGTTTAGTTTATTTATAAGTTTTATCAGGTTAACAACTCGCTTTAACCTTTTGCCTTTTTTATACACAAAATAGTTGGAAAACCATGAATTATCAATAGCAAATTCTATAGCCCTTTCTCCTATAACTATATCTATCTCAGCATCCTTGAATGCATCTCTTATCTTTTTAATGGCAGGACTTAATATAATGTTATCACCCAAACAACTTGTCCCAATAATAAGGATATTTTTTATCTTATACCTTCCAATATCTTTCGGACACATTCTTCTGCCTCATTGAGTTTATTATATTTTTTTCCGGATATTTCCCTGAGTTTTTCTTCAAGGGTATTGAGTTTTTCTGCTCCCAGATATTCAGCATAACCTTTTTTTACAAGGTTTTCAAGGGTTATATCAAAAACAATCCTTTTCTCTTTTTTTCTCTCCACGCCAAGTATAATAACAGGATTGCCTGAAGTTGCTGCTTCAGAAACCATATTTACGCTATCCTCTGTGACAAGGATATATCTGCATAAAGAGAGTATACCTGGATAATAAGAAATATTCGTATAACCGGGAAACTCTGCGTAAATAATTGCTCTATCGTCTTTTACCTTTTTTTGAATAAAAGATACCACTTCTCTCTTTGTTCTTCTTGAGGTAGTGATTATAAAACCATATCTTTCTTTAAGTGGATTAATCGCGTCCAGTAGAAGTTCTGCCCATCTTACTGAAATTTTATAGTTCTGGTCATCTCCTCCGATAAGAATCCCTATAATCTCCTTATCCTGCGGGATGGACAGAATATTTTTCAATCTTTTCCTTTCTTCTTCCAGCATCCTATCCGTGATACAGTTGGGTGCACCCATTGTGACTATAAGATTCTTCAATCTTTTATTTCTTAACCTCAAAAAGTCATGGTAAGGGATGACTGCAAAATCAAAAAGTTTAAGCGGGACAAGTGCTGGAACCATTACATTGACAGAGTTTGCCTTTTTATCTTTTGAGATTATAAGATTTACAGGGGCAAGGACAGAACCAGCAGATATTATCATATCAAAATTCTCTTTCCATACCCACTTTTCTGTCAGCAGGAGTTTTAGAATTATCCTGCCAGATTTCCATGCCCTTAAAATACAGAGGATTGAGAGCACCTTACTTGCTATGGGATAACTTCCCTTTCTTGAAGGAAGATAATAAGAAGGACCTTTCAGTTTTACCTTAAGTATTTTTATAATGGCTGATGGAAACGCCTGTGCTATTCCTGATGCCTGATTGAAGTTTCCTTTGAACCCATCATCCAACACAAGTATTTTCATTTCTACATACGGACCTCTATGCCTTTTCCCTTGAGAAACTCCTTTATCTGGGCAATAGTATATTTCCTGAAGTGTAGTAAAGAAGCAAGAAGAACTGCGCTTGCCTTACCCTTTATTATTACATCTGCCATATGCTGAAGTGTCCCAGCACCTCCTGAGGCAATGACCGGTATGCTAACACTTTCTGCGACGCTTCTTGTAAGTTCTATGTCATAGCCCTTCTGTGTACCATCCATATCTATACTTGTCAGGAGGACCTCTCCGGCACCCAGTTCCTGAACCTTTTTTGCCCAGTCAACTGCATCAAGCCCTGTAGGGGTCTTGCCACTTTCTACATAGACCTCCCATCTATTATCTTCTACCTTCTTGGCATCTATCGCTACAATGATACACTGACTGCCAAACCTTTTTGCCCCTTCTTCTATAAGTTCAGGATTTCTTACTGCAGAGGTATTTATAGAAACCTTATCAGCACCTGCCTTCAAAAGTTCTTCTATATCCTGCAAATTTCTTATTCCGCCTCCAACAGTCATAGGGATAAAGACAACATCAGAGACCCTTTTTACCACATCCACCATTGTCTTCCTTCCTTCTATAGTAGCACTGATATCTAAAAAGACAATCTCATCCGCCTTTTCCCTGCTGTAAAATGATGCATGTTCCACAGGGTCACCTGCCTCCCTTAAATTTTCAAAGTGCACTCCTTTTACTACCCTCCCATCCTTTACATCCAGGCATGGAATAACCCTTACTGCAACCATATACCCTCCAGAAAGTTCTTTAAAAATCTTATACCAATTTCTCCACTCTTTTCAGGATGAAACTGGACACCAACTATATTATCCTTTCTTATAAAAGAAGCAAATTCTATCCCGTAGGTTGTCTGACCAACAATAACAGAAGTATCATCGGGCTTTCCATAGTATGAGTGGGCAAAATAGAAGAATTGGTTATTATCCACATTATGAAAAAGCGCGGTCTGTTTTATAAGTTCTACCCTGTTCCATCCCATATGAGGAACCTTTAGCCCTTTATCTTCAACACTAAATCTCTTAACCTCTCCTGGAATAATCCCAAGTCCTTTACAGTTCCCTTCCTCACTATGAGAGAAAAGCATCTGCATCCCTAAACATATCCCCAAAAATGGCTTGCCCTTTTTTATCTCTTCTATTAAAGGTTCTATTATGCCTTTTAAGGAAAGGACATTCATTCCATCGCCAAAGGCACCCACACCAGGAAGGATAACCATCTCTGCCTTCTTAAAGTCATCCCCTGCCTCTATCAAAAATACTTTTCTACCGCAGGCAACAACTGATGAACAGATACTCCTGATATTACCTGCACCGTAGTTTATTATCCCTACCATTTATTTTATTTCTGAGTGGTATTCCTGAATACACTTCACTGTTATCTCATCTTCTTTTAACTTTTTAATAGCAACTAATGTGGCTTTTGCACCGGGGATTGTCGTTATAAGGGGGATATTTCTACTTACAGCAATACTTCTTATAGAAGTAATATCTTTTTTGGGCTTCTTCCCTGAAGGTGTATTGATGATAAGGGAAATCTGATTGTTTTTTATATAGTCAAGGACATTGGGACGTTCTACCTCATAAATCTTTGGTATTATTGTTACCTCTATACCTCTTTCTATAAGGAGTTTCCCTGTTCCTTTACTTGCCAGAATTTTAAAGCCCATCTCTTGAAAACCTTTTGCTATGGGAACAATGGCTTTTTTATCCTTATCCTTTACACTTATAAAGACAGAACCAGACAGCGGAAGTTTCTGTCCTGCGGCGAGCTGGCTTTTTGCATAAGCCATCTCAAATGTCCTGTCTATCCCTATAACCTCTCCTGTGGACTTCATTTCAGGTCCCAGCACAGTGTCAACACCTGGAAATCTTATAAATGGAAATACGGACTCCTTCACCCCAAAATGTTTTACTTTCACCTCTTTAGTAAATCCCAGTTCCTTCAGTGTCTTGCCTATTATTATCTTTGTTGCAAGTTTGGCAAGCGGAACACCTATCACCTTACTTACAAAAGGGACTGTTCGTGAAGCACGGGGATTGACTTCAAGGACATATACAGTGTTATCTTTGACGGCGTACTGGATATTTAGCAACCCTTTTATATTGAGTTCAAGGGCAAGTTTCTTTGTTGACTCTGCTATCTCTTCTATAATCTTTCTGTCTAAACTATAAGGGGGTAAAACCATTGCGCTATCCCCTGAATGTACCCCTGCCTCTTCAATATGTTCCATAATACCACCTATGACACACTGACTACCATCACATATAGCATCCACATCCACCTCTATGGCATCCTCAAGAAACTTGTCTATAAGTACAGGCCTTTCTGATGAAACATCCACTGCCTTCTGCATAAACAACTCAAGGGATTCCTCGTCATATACAATCTCCATTGCCCTTCCACCAAGAACATAGGATGGCCTTACGAGAACAGGATATCCAATACGTTCCGCTATTACCCTTGCCTCTTTGAATGAGGTGGCTGTGCCGTTTGGTGGTTGTCTTAAAGAAAGTTTATCAAGCAGCGCTTTGAACTTTTCTCTGTCTTCAGCAATATCAATCGCTTCAGGGCTTGTCCCGAGTATTTTCACCCCTTCATCCTGTAATGGGATAGCAAGATTCAGAGGGGTCTGCCCTCCAAACTGAAGGATAACACCTTCTGGTTTTTCTCTCTCAACAATATTTAACACATCTTCAACAGTTATGGGTTCAAAGTACAGACGGTCTGATGTATCATAGTCAGTACTTACTGTTTCAGGATTACAGTTAACCATTATACTTTCATATCCCTCTTCTTTGAGGGCAAAAGAGGCGTGGACACAACAATAATCAAATTCAATGCCCTGCCCTATCCTGTTAGGGCCACCACCTAATATCATTACCTTTTTAGCATTTTTCAATGATAACTCTCCCGTTGTTCCACAACACCCCCTCTATGCCTTCCACTCAACAGGTTTATTACTATTATTGTCTATTATATATACTCTATCGTACTGGGCGGCTTCGGTGTTATATCATATACAACCTTTACCACTCCCGGAACTTCTTTCAAAATCCTGTCCCTTGCCTTAAAAAGTGTTGTCCATTGAATCTTACAGGGACTTGCTGTAAGGGCATCCTTTGATTCAACAGCCCTTATGGCAATAATATCGCCTAAAACCCTTTTCCCGTTCACCATGCCTGTGGCTTTATCAGAAAATAAAACCGCCAGAACCTGAAATATACTGGCACCTGTTATGGTTGTTTCAACTATTTTTGTGGCTTTTCTTATCTTTTCTACCCTTTCAGGAGTAACCTCTCCTATAATCCGTGTTGCCAGCCCGGGACCAGGAAACGGCTTCCTCTCCGCAAATTTGTTAGGTATCCCTAACTTTTTAGCCACTTCTCTTACCTGATGTTTATAAAGTTCCCTTAATGGCTCAACAACCTTAAGACCAAAACTTGATGGATTGAGTCCTATCTGCGAAAGAACATTATGCTGGGTTTTTATCCCTCTTTGTGTCTCTACAATATCCGCTGCAATAGTTCCCTGGATAAGGAAGTCCACAGAATAGCTCTTCACTGCCTGCCCCAGTGTTCTGTAGAATGTATCCCTGAAAGCAATCCGTTTTTCTTCCGGGTCTATCTTACCTTTAAGTGCTTCAAAAAATCTGTCTTTTACATCCCATATTTCAAGGTTTATCCCCACACTTTCAAAAAATTTCCTAACCTCTTCTGGCTCTCCCTCTCTCATAAGTCCATCATCAAGAAACAGCACAACAATGTTTTCACCCAGCACTTTTCTTGCAAGTACTGCACAGGTCATACTGTCAACACCACCTGATGTTGCTACAATTGCCCTGTTATTACCTATCTTTTCCTTCAGCTCTTTTGTCTTTTCTGCGATAAATTTAGTTGGAGAGAAAGCCATTTCTGACCTCCTTTTGGTTTCCTGTTAAATATCTTATTTTATTATACTGTAAAGCAATGTGTCAAATCCCTCGCCATTTATACTTTTCAGGTCTGGCTTTATCCTTAGATAAAAAATAGGCACCTTCCACGCATATCCACTCAGTTTTACATAGTCCTTTTCTGTCGTTATAAGGTATTCTCCTCCTTTTTCAAGGAAGACATCTTCCAGTTCTTCCATATCCTGTCTTTGATAGTGGAAATGGTCAGGGTATATAACCCCATATACCTTTGAAGGAGATAGTGTAGACAGCAGAGAAAAAAAGTTAAAAGGGTTTCCTGTCCCTGTAAATGCAAGGATATTCCTTCCCCTGATAAACTCCGGTGATACTCTTTCTCTGTTATTCTCAATAGATTCTACCTTATAGTCCATAATAAATATTGGCTTTGCAAAGCTTTCTAAATAATGGATAAGAAGTTTCTGTTCCTCTGTTCTGACCATATAGGGATGGCTGAGTATAAAGATATCCGCCCTTTTAAGTTCGCTCTTTGGTTCCCTTAAACATCCTGACGGCAGCAACAGGTTATTGTCAAAGGGGCTTGCCATATCAATAACAAGTATATCCATATCTTTTTCAATATGGTGGCAGTGAAAGCCATCATCAATAACTACAATATCTTTTTTGTCTCCTGTAAGTTCCCTCCTGATCTCTTTTATACTTTTCCCTGTGGTTGCTACCTCAGGAAAATTCTTCTTTACCATAAGTGGCTCATCTTCCAGTTCTGTTTTGAAACATCTTCTCCTGCATTTTACTGCCCCAGAAGAAGCAATTATGATGCGCCTTCCATATCTTTTATAGAAAGTGGCGATATACATCACAAGGGATGTCTTCCCTGTTCCTCCAGTAGTGATATTACCCACACTTATAACAGGAACATCCAGTTTTCTCTTCCTGACAAGACACTTTTTAAGATATATAACTGCAAGATAGAATAAACTGAAGGGTAGAAGATATACTGAAAGAACTTTAAAAAATATAAGGTCTTTCCTCAGGATAAATCTCCTGTAGATGGAACTAAAAAAGGGTCTGCTCGTCTTTAACTTTAGAATCTCTACAGGATATCTCCACTTTTCCGAATTCTCCATCATATCCCGGAACAATATTTATTCTCCCCTCTCTCACCCTGCATATCCCATCAACAATATCATCATCTATCTTTTTCCTTAACTCATCCTCAGGAAGTTCAAGAAGTATAGTAAACTCAGGTCCTGTCCGGCCAATAATCTCAATATATTTATTCCTCACCAGAAGTGAATCCACATCCTTATTAAAAATACTTGCAATAATCTGGTCAAGGGGAACCATCTTCCTGAATGGAACAAATTTAGCAGGCTTCTCTCCATATTTTCTATCAGATAACTCATAAACACGGTTCATCACCCCTATAGTCAGTTTTCTTCCACATACAGGACAGATACTATTGTTCTTTTTTGTCTCTTCAGGAGACATACACACATTGCAGTTTCTGTGTCCGTCAAAGTGATATTTCCCTTCCTCAGGAAAATATTCAACAGTTAATGCAAACCTTTTTGTGTCCTTATCTTTCAGTATCTTCTTCAAAGAAGTAAAGTCAAACTTCTCTGTAAATATATTGACCTCCCTGCCTATCTTTGAAGGAGAGTGTGCATCTGAGTTTGAAATAAGGGTGCAGTTATCAATGGCAGAGACCATCCAGTTCATCTCAGGGTCACTGCTCAACCCTGTTTCAAGGGCAAAAATCTCATCGGTAAAGTCCCCGAAACACTCATACATTGAGTTAAAACCAGAGTTAGAACCAAATAAAGAAAAGTGAGGTGTCCATATATGGGCAGGGACTATAAAACCTTTATCATCACTGTCCTTGAATATCTTTACAAATTCTTTTACATCCATCTGTAATATAGGTCTGCCATCTGCATTAAGGTCTGTATATCTTTCAAGCATCCTGTTGAGTTTCTCTGCATTTGAAAACGAAGATAAAAAGATGATAAGATGGACCTTCTTTACCTTTCCTTTTCTATCCTCAAAGATATTACATATCTCTCCTGTAAGGATAAAGTCAGTGCCATTGTAGTGGTAGATACCATCCCTTTCTGTCTCTGCTAAAAGGTGGGAAAGCTCATGAAACCATAAAAAGTGCGTGATATCGCCTGTTCCAAGAAGGTTGATACCTTTGTATTTTGACCATTTTGTGAGTTCATCAAGATTCATATTTTTACTTGTAGCACGACTGTATCTGGAATGAATATGAAAGTCAGCTATATACATTTTTTAACAACTCCTCAAACTCTGGATATAACAGGTCATATAACTCTTTCAGTGACTGGGATATAACCTTAGAACTGGAAATCACAGGCATAAAGTTCGTATCTCCCTTCCATCTGGGAACTATATGGAAGTGCAGATGCCCGGCAACACCTGCACCTGCAACTTCTCCAAGGTTAATTCCTATATTAAACCCGTGGGGGGCTATAACCTTTTTTAATATCCTTACTGATTCCTTCAGAAGAAAAAATAGCTCCCTTTCCTCTTTTTCCTTTATCTTTTCTATACTGGCTGTGTGTCTGTTGGGAACAACCATAAGATGTCCATTGTTATAGGGAAATGTATTGAGAATAACAAAGGCATTTTTACCCCTGTATAGAATAAAGCTCTTTTTATCATCCCTGCTTCTTATCGCTCTGCATAAAAAACATCCCTTTTTTTTATCATTCTGCCTTATATATCCCATCCGCCAGGGCGCCCACAGGATATTGTTCTTCTTCATATCATCTCTACCTTCAATGTTTTAAGGTATCTTTTAAGGTCCCTCTTTCTATTCTTTAGCGTCCCATCAAGCACCATATCTTCCAGATTCTTTTTTATCTCTCCTACTTTCTTACCCTCTGGTATCCCCAGTATTTCCATTATAGCATATCCGTCAATAGCGAGCTTAAAAGAGGAAATTTTATCCTTTTTATTAATCTCTTTAATCCTGTTCTCAAGGGCTGTCAATTTTTCAAGTGCATTTTTCACCCTCGCTGGATTATGACTTGTAAGGTCTGCCTTTGCGAGGGTAAATAGTGGCTTTATATCTTTTCCCATCTCTCTTATAAACCTTCTAAGTGCATTGTCTGTCGGGTTCTCTTTAGCAAGGAGATGCGGCCTGAGATGATACCTTATCATCCTCCCGATAAACCTATTTTTTTCCTCAGGTATATTCAACCTTCTGCATATCTTATATGCCATCTTCTGGCCAACAAATTCGTGTCTGTGAAAACTTACCTTACCATCTACCACCTGCAGTGTTAACGGTTTTCCAATATCATGAAGCAAGGCAGCCATCCTCAGATATACATCCTTTGTATGCACACTGATATTATCAAGGACCTTTAAGGTATGTGGAAGTAATTCTTTACAGGGGTGGTCTGTTCTTTTCTCTTTTAGTGCTGACACCTCAGGAAGGACAACATCCAGTATTCCTACCTCATCCATAAGATAAAAACCCCTTGATGGTTCTCTGGCTTCTAAGGTCTTCAAGAGTTCTTCGGATATCCTTTCAATACTAACAATAGAAAGCCGTGAGACATTTTTTTTCATCCCTTCCAGTGTTTCCTTTTCTATCTCAAACTTTAGCCTTGTTGCAAATCTTATACCTCTCAATATCCTTAAGGGGTCATCATAAAAGGTCTTATCCGGAGAGACAGGGGTTCTTATTATTTTCTTCTTAATATCCTGCCGGCCGTTGAAAAAGTCAATAATCTCTCCTGTGATAAGGTTCTGGGCTATGGCATTGATGGTAAAGTCCCTTCTTGCACAGTCCTCTTCTATGGTCGCCTTCTCCACATCCGGTTTTCTTGAATTATCCGGATAACTTTCCTTTCTTGCTGTGGCAAACTCAATCTTTACACCTGAAACCTCTATCATTGCTGTCCCGAACCTGCCATAAAAGACAGGCATAGGAAGGCGATATTGAAGAGCAAACTCCTTCGCAAAAGTAAGTGCATCTGTCTCCATTACAATATCAATATCACTGCTTTTCCTCCGGAGTAATCTATCCCTTATATATCCACCTACAAGATAGGTAATCACTCCTTTTCTCTTAGAAAACTCTCTGAGTTTTTCCAGAATATCTACAGGAGACATACCCTTTTTTTTCATCTTTCTATCCCCACAATAGTCCCATCTATCTCGGTTACATCCACAGAAGTTCCTTTCAGAAGTTTCTTCAGCGGTTTTTTACTGAGACAGCTAAAAGAAACAGAGAGACACTGCTGAACAGTAATGTTTTTTCCCACCTTAACATAGCCACCATATTTCCCTGTAATAAGTACCCCTATATATCCTTTTTCCGATTTAAAAAGCCGTGCCTCTGCAGGAATTTTAGTAAATTTTCCTGACGGCTCCCTGACAGTGGAGATTCTAAATCTTCTCATCTGTCCCTGAGGGTCAATAACCTTTACACTCTTTATCTCCACCACACTGCTTCCTATAAATCCCGCTCCGTATTTCTTCCATTCCATTTAAGTTGTTTATTTTCATGTCTCCCTTCTAATTTTTAATTAAATTAAGTATACCTGCAATTCTTTCAAAAGGCAATTTACGATAAGAAGTCAACCTCCATGGAAACACCTTTCTTGACTAATCTGCGAAAACTTAATAAAATAAAGAAAGATAGGAGGTAGCATTGATGAAGAAGGAGTTGATTGCTTTACTTGACTACTGGGAAAAAGAAAAGGGGATAGATAAAGCATTTTTGCTTTCTGCCCTTGAAAACGGTCTGTTGACGGTCTATCGTAAAAAGGCAAACCTTGATGAAGGTATCCGTATAAAGATAGACCCTGAAACAGGAGATATTAAATTCCTTAATGAAAAGGGTGAGGTTATACCACCACCTTCCTTTCCATGGGAACGTATAGCAGCACAGACGGCAAAACATGTAATTATGCAACGGTTAAGAGAGGCGGAAAAGTCCACTGTCTATAATGAATTCAAAAAACTGGAAGGAACTGTGGTAAGTGGAAGGGTTGAAAGGTTTGAAGATGATAATATCGTTGTCTCCTTAGGAAAAGCAGAGGCACTCCTTCCACATCTTCATAAATTAGAAAATGACCACTTTAAGATAGGCAGCCCTATAAATGCCTATATCCTTGAAGTCAGAAAACCTAACAGGGGAATCTATCAGATAATACTTTCCAGGACACATCCTGACTTTGTAAGGTGCCTTCTGGAAAAAGAGATTCCTGAAATTACAGAAGGGATTGTAAAGATAAAAGAGATAGCAAGATTTCCTGGAGACCTTGTCAAGGTTGCTATCTTCTCCACCGACCCTAAGATCGACCCTGTTGGAACCTGTTTAGGAGAAAAAGCCACCAGGATAAAAAACATAATGAGGGAATTAAACGGAGAAAAGGTGGAGGTTATACTCTGGGACAAAGATATAAGTAAATACATCCTGAATTCTTTAAGCCCCGCGACAGGAAAAAAGGTCATTATAAACGAGCGGAAAAAAGAAGCAGTGGTGGTTGTTGAAGACAGTCAGATATTCCTTGCTGTTGGTAAGAGGGGACAGAATGTCCGTCTTGCATCAAAACTTACTGGCTGGGATATAAGGGTGGTCAGGGAAAGTGAGTATGAGGCAATGGGAAAACCTGCTATTGCTGTAATAGATGGCATTGATGAAAAGGTTGCCACAGAACTGGCAAAATACGGATACAGCTCAATAAAATCACTTGCAGAAGCAGATGTTGAAGAACTAAAAAAGATACCATCCATAGAGGAAGGTATGGCTGAACAACTGATAATGAAAGCAAAAGAATACAGAGAAAAAATGATAAAGGAAAACAATGAAAGTAAGTGACCTGGCAAAGAAATTTAAGATGCAGGGAAAGGACTTCCTTGCCCTGCTGGAGAAGAATGTGGGGATTAAGGGGAAAAAAACCGTCAGTGCTTTATCTGATGAAGAGATAGAAAAGATTGATAGATATATTGAAGGCAAGTTAAAAGAGATGAAGGAAAAGAAAACAGAAGAGAAGGCAGAGAAAAAGGCAAAGAAAGAAAAGGAGACTGAAAAACCCTCAAAAAAGGTCGTATCTGAAGAGAAAAAGAAAGAGACAGCACCCCAAAAAACCACAAAAACGAAAAAAGAAAAAAAACCACAAAAAGTAAAATCAGCATCTGTAAAACCCAAAGAAAAAGATATAAAAGAAAAGAAACAGGTAGTAAAAAAACCTGTGGCAGAGACAAAAGAAGTTCCTGAGACACCTGCAGAGGTTCAGAGAAAAACGGTTGTCCAGCCTGTTAAGGAAAAGGTCTTTCTGATAGGTACAGAGAATATAAAGCAACTTGCTGAAAAGTTAAAACAGCCCCCTGGAGAAATAATCAAATATTTCTTCACCAGGGGAATAATGCTGAATATCAATCAGTGTCCCGGAAAAGAAAATATTAAAAACTTGTGTGAATCTCTTGGGTTAGAAGTAGTCTTTTATATCCCTGAAGCAGAAGAAAAACAAACTGAAAAAAAAGAAAGGGTACTTATTCCGCGTGCCCCTGTCGTAACCATTATGGGGCATGTTGACCATGGGAAAACAACCATCCTGGATACCATAAGAAAAAGCCGCATAGCAGAAAAGGAATACGGACAGATTACACAGAAGATAGGTGCATACAAACTCATTACTCCAAAAGGGTCCATTGTCTTTTTAGATACACCGGGACATGAAGCATTCACAGCAATGCGGGCAAGAGGTGCAATGATTACGGATATAGTTGTTCTTGTTGTAGCCGCTGATGAAGGAGTAAAACCACAGACGGTTGAGGCAATAAATCATGCAAGGTCGGCGAATGTTCCCATCATAGTGGCAATAAATAAGATAGACAAGCCCAATGTAAACCCTGATAAGGTAAAGAAGCAACTTGCCGAACACAAACTTATACCTGAAGAATGGGGAGGAGATACAATATTTGTTAATGTTTCAGGACTGACAGGACAGGGAATAGAAGAACTGATTGAGATGATAATCCTTTTAGGAGAGATGCATGAACTGAAGGCATCTCCTGAAGGTGAAGCAGAAGGTGTGGTAATTGAGTCATACATTGACAAGACAAAGGGGCCTATTATAAATGTCCTCATAAGAAATGGCACACTGAAGATAGGGGACTATTTTGTTACAGGAACTGTTAAAGGGAAGGTAAGAGCAATTATAGATGACTGGGGAAGACGACTTGAAAGTGCAGGTCCTTCAACTCCTGTGGAAATTTTAGGAGGTGAGGGAGTGGCAACTCCAGGAGAAGGTTTTAAGGTTGTGGAATCAGAAAAGATTGCAAGGGAGATTATAGAAGCGAAATCTAAAAAAACAGCCGTAAAAGAAGCACCTCCAAGGAAGCTCACACTGGAAAATCTCTATACAGAAATTCAAAAGGGTGAAATAAAAGAACTGAAACTAATACTGAAGACAGACTATGCAGGAACAATTGAAGCAATAAAAAATATTATTGAAAAGATACCAACCAGTGAGGTAAAAATTGATATAATACATTCTGAAACAGGGGCTGTCTCAGAGTCAGATATCCTTCTGGCTTCTGCTTCTAATGCCATAGTACTGGGATTTAATGTCCCTGTCCTGCAGAAAGCAGAGGAGCTTGCCAGAAGTGAAGGAGTAGAGGTAAGGACCTACCGCCTTATCTATGAACTCGCAGATGAAATAAGAAGGGCTGTTGAAGGGATGTTAGAACCGGAGGAAAAGGAGGTCCTTTCAGGCCAGGCACTGGTGAAAAAGGTCTTCCATCTTTCAGATAATACATCTGTTGCAGGATGCCTTGTGGTTAATGGAGTAATAGTAAAAAACTCTATTGCAAAGGTTATAAGAAATGGCACTGTGATACATGAAGGAATTCTATATAGTTTGAAAAGGTTCAAAGAGAATGTAAAAGAGGTAAAACAAAATACTGAATGTGGAATCGGGATAGAAAAGTTTGGTGACTTTCAGGAAGGAGATATCATCCAGTCATATATAAAGACAAAGGTAGCAAGAAAAATTTAAGGTGGAAGTAAATGGGAAAGGGAGAGAGAAATGGGAGAATGTATCTTCTGTAAAATGGTAAAAGGAGAGATAAAGTGCAATAAGGTGTATGAAGATGATGAGTTTCTTGCTTTCCGTGATATAAACCCTCAGGCACCTGTCCATATCCTTGTTATTCCTAAGAAACATATTGAAAAACTTTACCAGACAGAAGAAATATCTCTTCTTGGCAGGCTATTACATATTGCTTCAAAGATAGCAAAAGATGAAGGAATTGAAGAGAGCGGCTACAGGGTTGTTATAAACACAAACCGAAATGCTGGTCAGAGTGTTGAACATCTACATCTGCATCTTTTAGGGGGCAGGATTATGCAGTGGCCTCCCGGATAAAATTTCCACTGAGGGATTTTCCATGGTAAGAGAAATAAAGATAGGGAATGTTAAAATCGGGGGGAGTAATATCTTCTGTCTTATCGCGGGTCCCTGCGTCATAGAAAATGAAAAGATGGTATTTCAGACAGCTGAATCTCTTAAAAAGATATGTGAGGAAGAAAATATTCCTTTTATCTTTAAGGCATCATTTGACAAGGCAAACAGGTCTTCTATTAACTCATTCAGAGGACCTGGAATAAAAAAGGGGCTTGAAATCCTTGCAAAAGTGAAGGAGAAACTTGAAGTACCTGTTACAACTGATGTCCACTGCCATACACAGATAGAACAGGTTGCTGAGGTGGTTGATATAATTCAGATACCCGCTTTCTTGTGCAGACAGACCGACCTTCTCGTTAGTGCAGGAAAAACAGGGAAGGCAGTGAATGTAAAAAAGGGTCAGTTTCTCTCCCCCTGGGATGTAAAAAACATCATTGAGAAGGTGAACTCAACGGGCAATAAAAAAGTTCTTATTACTGAACGTGGAACAAGTTTTGGATATAATAACCTTGTCTCTGACTTCCGTTCTCTCCCTGTAATGAGGGCGTTTGGTTATCCGGTGATATTTGATGCAACACACAGTGTTCAAGAACCGGGAAAGTTAGGAAAGAGTTCCGGAGGTAATAAGTTCTTTGTTCCATACCTTGCAAGAGCTGCTATGGCAGTTGGGTGTGATGGAATCTTCGCAGAGGTTCATCCTGACCCTGTTCACGCACTATCAGATAGTGCCAATATGCTTAATATAAACGAGATAAAAAAACTTCTGGGAGAACTTAAGGATATATATCTTGCAGTATCCAGAAGGAGTAAGAAGTGATCAGAAATAAAGAGAACTTACTGAGCTATGCTAGGAATGTGATAGATACGGAATGCCAGAACTTAAAAAATATCCGTAAACGGCTCGGGAAAGAATTTATAAAAGCACTTGAAATAATCTCTCATTGTAAAGGCAAGGTTATACTGACAGGGATGGGGAAAAGTGGTATTATATGCCGTAAGATAGCAGGCACATTTTCCAGTTTAGGAATACCTTCTGTATTTTTACATCCTGGAGATGCAGTTCATGGAGACCTCGGAACCGTCTCAAAAAATGATATTGTACTGGTTATTTCTAACAGCGGAGAGACAGAGGAGATATTAAGGATACTGCCTTCCATAAAAAAGATAGGCGCTGTGGTCATATCCCTTACCTGTTCAAAGGACTCTTCTTTAGGAAGATATAGCGACATTGTAATAGAGACCGGGGAGATAAAGGAAGCAGATATATTCGGTATGATACCATCTTCAAGCACAACCTGTGCACTTGTTCTTGGAGATGCAATGGCATTATCCCTGATGCATATAAAGGGGGTAAAAAAGCAGGACTTCGCATTCTTCCATCCTGCAGGAAACCTTGGAAAGCGACTGATGCTAAAGGTTAAGGATGTGATGCATACAGGGAAAGAGATCCCTTATGTAAGTAAAGATACAATGATGCAGGGGGTTGTAAAAGAAATCACAGAAAAAAATCTTGGATTTACACTTGTAAATGATAGAAATGGAAGGGTTATAGGTATTATAACAGATGGTGATATAAGGCGGCTCTTACATAAAAAAACGGATATCTCCAGTGTAAGGGCAGAAGAGTGTATGACAGAAAATCCCAAGACAATAGATGGAGAGTGTCTTGCAGTAGAGGCACTGAGTATGATGGAAAAGATGGAGATTACCTGTCTGGTGATATTGGATAAGAATAGAAAAGCCGCAGGTGTTGTCCATCTCCATGACCTGCTTGGAAAGAAAGAGTTCAAAATTGAATACTGAAAAGATAAAGGTTGTTGCAACGGATATTGATGGAGTTCTTACGAACGGAAGTGTATTCTATCTGAAGGGCAGGATATATCGTGCCTTCAACATAAAAGATGGAACTGCATTTAAACTCCTTTCAATGGCAGGAATAAAAACAGTGGTCATAAGTGCCAAGAAATCAGAGGAAACAAAAGAAAGGTTTTCAGAACTTAAGGTTAACTACTATATTGAAGGAGTGGAGAACAAACGAAAAGCAATGGAAAAGATTATAACCAGCAACGGTATAAAGTGGAGTGAGATATGCTATATCGGCGATGACCTGCAGGATATCCCTGTGATGATAAAAGCAGGGCTTTCCGTCGCTCCTTGTGATGCCTGTAAAGAGGTTAAAGAGATTGCCGACTATGTTTGCAAAAAAAGCGGAGGGGATGGTGCATTCAGAGAGATAGTGGAAGTTATTCTAAAGGGGAAGAGGATATGGGAACCTGTCCTAAAAAAGTTCTTGGCATCATTGTAATACTTTTACTTTTAACATATGGCTGTTCTAAAAAAGAAGAAAACAGGGTATCTGAAAAGCCAGAAGAAGAGATAAAGCACTTTACACTAAAACAGTTTGTAGATAACAGGCGGGGATTTGTTCTGCAAGGGGAAAGTGCTGAAATCTCATCCGGTGGTGCATCAATAAACACTCCTCAACTATCCCTTTCCACAGAAACAGAGAGTATAGAGATTACCACTGGAAAAGAAGGGACAGGGGAAATAAAGATAGACCCTGAAGAAAAAAAAGTAAAGACAATCACAATTACAGGCAATATAAAGATTGTTTACAGGGACTTAAAAACAAAAGAGATAACAATGGAAGGAAGTTGCAAAAAACTTACCTACAACGAAAAGGAAAAGACCATAGTTATGGAGCTCTCCCCTGTTATAAAACGGGGGAACAACTATTTCTCTGGAGATGTGATGTATTATAACCTTGAAAAAAATACCCTTGATATAAAAGGAAGTGTAAATGCTCAGATATATACAGAAAAAAATAATCGTTAGTATACTTCTTCTACTAACAGGTATTTCATTTTCTCAGGACATCAGGGTATGTGTCAAAAAAGATGGGGAAAATGCTATTGTAGATACCGTTGATATAGAAAGATATGTTATGGGTGTCCTTTCAAAAGAGATGGACTCTCTATGGCCTGAAGAAGCACTTAAGGCGCAGGCAGTTGTCTCACGGACACTTGCTGTATATCATATGGATGAAAACAGGAAGAATGGCCGCCCTTATGATATTGAAAACTCTATATTCCACCAGGTATATAACGAGACCAACTGTGAAAAAATAGAAAAGGCGGTTAAGGCAACAGAAGGAGAGGTCCTTACATATAAGGGTAATATAGTCCAGGTCTTCTTCCATGCAAACTGCGGGGGAAAGACAGCAAAAACAGAAGATGTATGGGGAGGACATTATCCTCACATCTCTTCTGTGGATGACCCTTACTGCTCTTCCAGCCCTTATTATTCATGGAAGAAGTCATTTTCTCAGGACAAACTTTCTAAAATCTTCAGCATCTCATCTATTCAAGAAATATACATTGAAAGCAGGGATAACACTGGAAGGGTCGCTATTTTGAAATTAACAGGAAAAGATGGTAAAATTATTAAACTTACAGGACACAGGTTCAGGATGATGGTTAACCAGGGCCGTAATGTATCATTTGATAGTCCTGATATAATCCCGAGCACAAATTTTAATGTAAAGAAGGATGGGAACTATTTTATTTTCACAGGTAAGGGATATGGCCATGGGGTTGGAATGTGTCAGTGGGGTGCAAGAAGAATGGCGGAAGAGGGTTTTAACTACAGAGAGATATTAAAATACTATTACCCTGAGATGGATCTCTCAAAGATTGAATAATAAGGGGGGCAGGATGGAGATAAGAATTCACTCTGCTGTTTCTATAGATAAAGGTTTTGAAGAATATATCAAGGATAAGTTTGACCGTCTGAAAAAATTTCTTTTTGATGAAGGGAGTGCTGAGTTTCATATAAAAAAGGAAGGTTCTGCATATATCAGTGAGATAAAAATTCATTCCAGGTCATATAATATCTTTCTCAAAGAAGAAGACAATGATATAAATAAAAGTGTTGAAAAATTGTTTGACAGGGCAAAAGAACAGACAAGGAAGATGCATGATAAGGTTGTGGCAAAAAATTATAAAATATAACCATCAGGAAAGGGGAGGTAAAGATGAAAATAACGGACTTTTTGAAAGAAGATTGTATATTGGTAGGTCTTAAAAACAGAGATAAGAAAGGAGCCATTTCAGAATTGCTGGAGTTATTGAAAGAGAAAAAATATATCAAAGACAGTAAGGAAATACTTGAAAGTGTAATGGAAAGAGAGAAGCTAGGTTCAACAGGAATAGGACAGGGTATAGCAGTTCCCCATACCAAGACAGACCAGATTGAGGACCTTGTTGGGGCAGTGGGTATCTCTGAAAATGGTGTTTCATTTGATGCCCTTGACGGTGAACCTGTCTATATAATCTTTCTTATCCTGGCTCCTACAAAGTCCATAGGACTTCATCTTAAAGCACTTGCAAAGATAGCACGGCTGCTCAAGGACAAGACATTCAGAAATGCCCTGAGAAAGGCATCCTCACCTGCAGAAGCGTTCAACATTATAAAGGAAGATGAAGAAAAACTGACTCCCATATCCTGAAAATGAAAAAAATAAATGGGATAGGAATTTCTCCAGGTATTGCAATTGGAAAGGCATTTGTATGGGAATCTCCTTCTTTACAGGAAACAGAATATACTATTGACAGGCCAGCCATAGAAAAAGAGATAGAGCGGCTGAATGATGCAATAAATACAACCGAATCCCAGATTGAAGAACTTAAACGTACATTTGAAAAAGAGGCGGGCTCTCAATACGCAGACATATTTTCATTCCACCTTGCACTGCTAAAAGACAAATGGTTCAGAAGTGAAATAGAACGTATCATAAGAGAAGAGCGAATAAACAGTGAAAGTGCGGTCAAAAAGATAATACATCACATAGGCAAGGTATTTAAAAAAGAGGAGAAGGATTTTCTTCAGGACAGACGCAGAGATATTCTGGATGTTATAGAAAGAATTATCCATAATCTTCGGGGGACAGCTCTAACTGAGATAAATATATTCCCTGATGAGATACTCGTCACAAGGGACCTATCTCCCAGCCAGACAGTGTCAATTGACAAAAGATATATCAGGGGCTTTATCACAGCAATCGGAAGTGAGACATCTCATGCAGCAATAATTGCAAAGGCACTGGAAGTTCCAGCTGTGGTTGGAGGTGAAAAAATAACAACAGAGATAAAAAGTGGAGATACAGTAATCCTAGATGGCCATACAGGAGAGGTCATAATAAAGCCATCTAAAAAGGTTATTGCAGAGTACAAAAAGAAACAGGAACAGTTATTACTCAGAAAGAAACAACTTCTCTTTTTAAAAGACAAGCCCTGCGAAACAATAGACGGTAAAAGAATATATCTACATGCCAATATAGAACTGCCTGAAGAGGTGGAAACAGCAAGAAAATATGGAGCGGATGGTATCGGGCTTTACAGAACAGAATATCTCTATCTTAACAGAAATGACCTTCCTTCAGAGGAAGAACACTTTCTTGCTTATAAAAAAGTGGTTGAAAAGATGGGTGATAAAAGGCCTGTTATTATAAGGACCATAGATATCGGCGGTGACAAATTCGTATCAGCACTCTCTATAAGGAAAGAACTGAATCCTTTTCTCGGATGGAGAGGGATAAGGTTCTCTCTTGAAAGGAGAGATATTTTTGAAACACAGTTAAGGGCAATACTCAGGGCAGCAATCTACGGGAATCTTAAGGTTATGTTTCCTATGGTTTCTACTCTGGAAGAGGTAAGGATGTCTCACAGAATTCTTCAGAAAGTAAAGGATGACCTGAAAAAAGAAAAAACGAAGTTTAAGGAAGATATTGAGGTGGGAATAATGGTTGAGACACCTTCCGCAGCACTTATAACCGATAAACTTGCAGAAGAATCCAGCTTTTTCAGTATCGGCTCTAATGACCTCATCCAGTATACCCTTGCTGTGGACAGAAGTAATGAAAAGATCTCCCATCTATATCAACCGTGCCATCCCGCTGTTATTAAACTTATAAAGATTACCATTGAAAATGGAAAGAAAAAAGGTATATGGACGGGGTTATGCGGAGAGATGGCTTCTATCCCTGAAATAGCCTGTCTGCTTGTAGGGATGGGGATAGATGAGCTAAGTATGGCACCATCTGCAATACCTGCGGTAAAAGAAAAGATAATGTCTGTAAGATACAGCGATATGGAAAAGGTCTCACAGGAAGTAGTTTTATTTGAGACACATGAAAAGGTTTATAAATACCTTACAGATAAAATAAAAGGTGGATAAAATGGAAATGTCTATGGAAAATATAAAGATGCTGGATAGACAGGATATGCTGGGAAAACTCAAAGGTTTTGCTGCACAGTGTAAGGAGGGATATTCTTTCACTCCCCCCTCACTTCTCTCTGGACCTATAGAAAATATAATATTTTCCGGTATGGGTGGTTCTGCCATAAGCGGGGACATTATCACAGCCATCGCATCTGAAAACTCTAAGATTCCCTTTTATGTAAACAGGGACTACTCATTGCCCCTTTGGGCATCTGATAAAAAGACCCTTGTGGTTATTATAAGTTATTCAGGCAATACTGAAGAGACATTGAGTGTCCTGGAAGAAGCAAGAAGAAGGAAAAACTCTATAGTATGTATCTCAAGTGGCGGCAAGATAGAAAAGATTGCGAGGGAAGGGAACCTTCCCTTTTTAAAGATACCCGGTGGATATCCCCCGAGATGTGCATTAGGATACCTTTTCTTCTCCTGCTATAAGATAATGGAAAATATAGGTGTTATTCCTCCCGTAGAAAAGTCCCTTTTTACAAAAATGGAGAGATGGATTGCAAGATTTATCCCTGAGAGTAATAACAACCTTGCAAAAAACCTTGCGGAGAAATTATATAACAGGGTTGCCCTTATTTATTCAGGTAATAAGTTTTTCCCTGTAATCACACGATGGAAGACACAGATTGCCGAAAACAGTAAGGCATTCGCCTTTATAAATGTTTTCCCTGAGATGAACCACAATGAGATTATGTCCTGGCGGTACCCTGAATGGTTTATAGAAAGGTGCCTTCCGGTCTTTATCACCTCCAGAAAAGAACACCCGAGGGTAAACCTACGTTTTGAAATAACAAAAGATATTATTTTAAAGAAGCAGCCAGAGATTATCAGTTTATTACCCGAAGGAGAAACGTTCCTTGAAGAACTATTTTATCTTATTATACTTGGCGACTGGATAAGTTTCTACCTCGCCATATTCAACAGGGTAAATCCAACAGAGATACAGGAGATAGACCTTTTAAAACAAAGGTTAGGAGGATGATATGAAGAACTCTTATCTGTTCACTTCGGAGTCAGTTACAGAGGGACATCCGGATAAAATCTGCGACCAGATATCCGACTCCATACTGGATGAGGTGCTGAAACAGGACAAAAACGGGAGGGTTGCCTGTGAATGTCTGACAACAAGGGGCCTTATCTTTGTCGCAGGAGAGATAACAACCACCGGCTATGTTGACATCCCCGGAATTGTAAGAAAACTGCTTAAGGATATTGGATACACTGACACTTCCTACGGGTTTAACTTTGACGCAAGTGCTATCATTACATCCATCCAGAACCAGTCCCCTGATATTGCACTCGGTGTTAATAAGGGAGGCGCAGGAGACCAGGGTATGATGTTTGGATATGCAACAGATGAGACAGAAGAACTGATGCCGATGCCCATAGTCATTGCACACAAACTTGTAAAGAAACTTGCAGAGGTAAGGAAAAAAGGAGAACTGAACTACTTAAGGCCTGATGGTAAATCGCAGGTGACTATCCTTTATGAGGATGGTATACCGAGAACTGTTGAAAGTGTTGTTCTTTCATCCCAGCACAATCCAGGCATCAGCCATAAAAAGATTAAGGAGGACCTTATAGAATGCGTGATAAAAAAGGTTATACCCCCTGAATTAAGAAGCAAAAAGATGAAGGTCTTTGTTAATCCCACAGGAAGGTTTATTATAGGCGGGCCTCAGGCAGATACCGGGGTAACAGGGAGGAAAATTATTGTTGATACCTACGGTGGCGTGGGTAGCCATGGAGGGGGATGTTTCTCTGGTAAGGACCCAACAAAGGTAGACAGGTCTGCTTCATACATCGCAAGATACCTGGCAAAAAACATTGTGGCATCCGGACTGGCGAGGAAGTGTGAACTCCAGATTGCCTATGTTATAGGGATGAAACAACCTGTCTCAATAATGGTAAATACAGAAAACACAGGTGTTATTCCAGACAATGAGATAGTAAGAATAATAAGAAAAAACTTTGACCTATCTCCCTGGGGAATAATACAAAAACTTGACCTTCTCAGACCTATATACAGAAAAACCGCCTGTTATGGACACTTCGGAAGGGAAGAAGAAGGGTTCACCTGGGAAAAAAGGGATGCGGTCAAGATATTCCAGAAGGGAGTAGTATAATGGACTATTCTATAAGGGATATCAAACTGGCAGAAAAGGGTAAAAACCGTGTTGAGTGGGCATTTCAGGATATGCAGGTTCTATCCTTGTTAAGAAACACCTATGGGAAAAATAAGGTATTCAAAGGAATACGGATAGGATGTTGTCTCCATATTACCACAGAGACAGCAAACCTTGTTATCAACCTGAAAGAAGCAGGTGCAGATGTTTTCCTCTGTGCTTCTAATCCTTTAAGCACACAGGATGATGTAGCGGCGTACCTTGTGAAGTATGAAAAGATTAGTGTCTTCGGAAAAAATGGGGATGACAGGAAGGCATATTATGAAAATATTAAAAGCGTTATGAAGATAAGACCTCACCTCGTTGTAGATGACGGATGTGACCTCATCTCCTCACTCCATAAAAACCCTGAATTTGCAGGAGAACTGATAGGAGGCACTGAAGAAACGACAACAGGAGTGGTGCGGCTGAGAAGTTTGGCAAAAAAAGGGATGCTGAAATTTCCCGTGATTGCAGTCAATGATGCTGATACAAAACACCTTTTTGATAACAGATACGGAACAGGGCAATCAACTGTAGATGGGATACTGCGTGCAACCAATATTATGATAAGCGGGAAGATAGCGGTTGTATGTGGTTATGGGTGGTGTGGTAAGGGAATAGCAAAAAGGTTAGCAGGGATGGGCGCAAGGGTTATCATCACTGAAATAGAGCCGGTGAAGGCACTTGAGGCAGTAATGGATGGATACTATGTATTACCTGTATCAGAAGCAGCAAAGATAGGAGATATCTTCATAACATCCACAGGAGACATCAGAGTTATTGATATCAAAAATATAAAAAAGATGAAAGACGGGGCAATCCTTGCCAATGCAGGGCACTTCAATGTAGAGATTGATATCGCCTCTCTTGAAAAAATCTCCAGAAAAAGAAAAGTGAGAGATTGCCTTGATGAATATACACTTCCAGGAGGTAAAAGGGTCTATCTGCTCGGTGAAGGACGGCTTGTAAATCTTGCCTGTGCAGAAGGACATCCTTCCTGTGTAATGGATATGAGCTTTGCTAACCAGTTCCTGTCCCTTGAATATCTTAAAAATCATCCGTCATTAAGACCGGATGTCTATAAGGTCCCATCAGAAATAGACAGGAAGGTTGCAGAAATGAAGCTTAAGACAATGGGTATAAAGATAGATAAACTAACTCCTGAACAGAAAAGATACCTTAGTTCATGGGAAGCAGGAACATAAAAAAACAGGGGAAGCTACTTAAGGTCGGAATCACTGGCATATTCGGTTCGGGAAAGACCACCATAAGTTCAATTTTCAAAAAGGCAGGTATTCCTGTGGTCTCCTGTGATGATATAGTCCATAGTCTTCTAAAGAAGAGAAAAATTATAAACAGGATAAAAGAGACATTTGGGAAAGATGTCGTCAGGAAAGGATGTCTTGATAGGGAGCAACTGAGCAATATAATTTTCTCAGATAGTGCAGCAAGAAGAAAACTTGAAAAAATTTTACACCCCGAGGTCTTCAAAGAAATAGATAAAAAAATACTTGACTATAGCAAAAAAAAGGGTATAATAGCAATAGAAATTCCTTTACTTTTTGAAACAAAATCAGAAAAATTGGTTGACAAAATAGTTGTTGTCTCATCAACCCACCAGAAAATCTTCCAGCGTCTTGAAGGAAGATTTAACAGGGCAGATATAAGAAAAAGATGGAAGGCGCAAATCCCACTGAAAGAAAAAGAAAAGAAAGCGGACTATGTTATTGATAATTCAGGCTCTTATTCTGAAACATTTCAGCAGGTGCAAGGCCTTATAGAACAATTAAAAAAAATCGTTGAATAAAGACAGCCTAAATTTTTAAATAAATCAGGGGAGGACTATATGGAGACGGTTAATAACTTAGAAGTGATTAAAAAGATGGATGTAGCAGCATTGAGAAAACTGACCATCCCTAAACTGCAGGCAATAGCAAAGACATTAAAGGTAGAAGGTATAAGCAATCTAAGAAAAGAAGAACTCATATACAAGATAATGGAGTCCCAGACACAGAGAGAAGGACTTCTATTTGCCGAAGGCGTCCTGGAAATACTCCCTGATGGTTTTGGATTTTTAAGGTCACCGAACTATAACTATCTACCTGGACCTGATGATATATATGTCTCCCCATCACAGATTAAAAAATTCTCATTAAAAACAGGCGATACAGTCGCAGGACAGGTAAGACCACCAAAGGACAATGAAAAGTATTTTGCCCTCCTGAAGGTTGAAAGTGTAAACTCTGAACCACCTGAAAATATCCAGTCAAGGATTCCCTTTGAAGAACTAACTCCAATCCATCCAAACCAGCGGCTTCTACTGGAAACAACAGCAGAAGAATTAACCACAAGGGTAATAGACCTTGTCACTCCTATAGGCAAGGGACAGAGAGGACTGATTGTATCACCACCGCGGGCAGGGAAAACAGTTATCCTTCAGAAAATTGCAAATGCAATAGCAAAAAATCACCCTGAGGTATATCTGATTGTGCTGCTTGTAGCGGAAAGGCCTGAGGAAGTTACAGAGATGAGACGGCTTGTAAAAGGAGAGGTAATCAGCGCCACATTTGATGAATCCCCTGAAAGACATACACAGGTAGCGGAAATAGTAATGGAAAAAGCCAAACGTCTTGTAGAACATAAAAAGGATGTTGTGATTCTGCTGGACAGTATCACACGACTTGCAAGGGCATATAATGTACTGGTCCCTCATACTGGAAAGATTATGTCAGGAGGGCTTGAATCCACTGCCCTTGACAAACCAAAGAGGTTCTTCGGGGCAGCGAGAAATATAGAAGAAGGAGGAAGTTTAACAATCATAGGGACAGCACTTATAGACACAGGAAGCAAGATGGATGATGTTATATTTGAAGAATTTAAGGGAACTGGGAATATGGAGATTAATCTTGAAAGGAAACTCGCTGAGAGAAGAATATTCCCCGCAATAGATATCAACAGGTCAGGTACACGAAGAGAAGAACTGCTTGTAGACCCTGATGAACTACAACTGATGTGGCTTTTAAGAAAGGTTCTTGCCCCCTTAAATCCCATAGAGGCAATGGAACTTTTAATAGCCCGAATGAAAAGCACAAAGACAAATATAGAACTCCTTCTTAACATCAAGGCACAGACCCAGTAAGGAATTTCCTCTTATGTACCAGGCAATCTATACAGCAAGTTTTTTTATGGCATGGGGAGGGAACCTTTTAGGTATATCACTTTCCCTGTTTCTCGCTCAGATAAAGCAATGTGGTCCCTTTATTATAGGACTTGCTGGTTTTTCCGGGAATTTTATATACACCCTCACTACCTTTCTCCTTTCCCGTCATTCTCTGAAGAATAAAACAGTTTTTATATATACCACCATAGCCATAGGCATCTCTTACTTTCTGATAATTTTTTCTCCTGTTCCTCTTATCTTTGTACTTCTCCTTCTGGGAGGCGTGTTTTTTGCTGTATTCTGGCCTTCTGTCCAGGGTTGTTTGGTCTCTACCGATGATGATTTAAAGATAGGTATCTACAATCTTTTCTGGTCAGGAGGTGTAATACTGGGAACCTTTTCATCAGGGTTTATCTACTCCTTAAGTCCGTATGTGCCATTTTTTGTTACCCTGTTCCTTTCTGTCGTTGCATTTTGTATTCTCATATCTAAAAAGAGCCAGTTATCCGGATTAGATATAAAAAGGCCATTATCGGATAAAACTAAAGAACCTATATCTCCTGCACTGGTAAAGGAAATTAGAATGTTAAACTTCCTTCATTTCTTTGCCTGGGGTTCTTTCTTTTATCTCTATCCCAAGCTTGGGCTTTTAAGGGATTTTTCACCACAGTTTATCGGAAGTGTAATAGGAATACTTCTCATCAGCAGGTTTGTTACCTTCTTCCTTCTGATGGACAAACCGCTTATCTTACATCCTGCACGGTTTATCCTTTCATCTCTGTTCTTTTTTATCGGCTGTGTGTTAGTGGGGTTAGGGAAGCAGCCATTTATTATACTCACAGCAGCCATTATCCTGGGAATTACAGGTGCCTTTTCTTACCATAACAGTTTGTTGATACATATAAGATATAACCTTAAAACAGAACTCCATGAATGTATTATAGGGGCAGGACTATTTTCTGGCTCACTTATAGCGGGACTATTAGGACAGTTATTCAATCTGCCTCTTGCCTATGTAATAATTGGCACTTTTATACTTATTGTCGGCTTATTATATAGCAGACACTACCTATTAGGATTGATAAATCGCCAATCTAACACCTCTTGATACTTCAATCTAAAGGGAAAAAATAAACAATTACCTCTAAATGCATCCTTCTCCATATATTGCTTTCCCACACCCTATCTACCTGGGCACTATCTACTAACCTGAAAGAGTATGTGTCGTAGTCACACAGATCGTTACCACCCTTTTTAGAAAAATTCAAGAGTAGGTTAGAAGAAATTTTATCCAGGATTATAGGAGGAAAGGCACAAAATTCTATCGGTAAGTTATAACTCGCTTCTCTTAATTTCTCATAAGGTGTTTTTCCATTCATCTTATCTCCAAAATGAGGTCTACCTGTATTATACCAGTATATCCACTTCCCTGCGAAATTCAAAAATGTTTCTTCATCTTTTA
>Ga0078972_1006272_pt1 | contig 28539 bp, 48 predicted proteins | sample YelNatPaOPGAMG01_FD_67568 | JGI IMG/M metagenome (GOLD analysis project Ga0078972, IMG submission 67568) | Hot spring thermophilic microbial communities from Obsidian Pool, Yellowstone National Park, USA - OP-RAMG-01 (SPADES assembly) (version 2) | ecosystem: Environmental > Aquatic > Thermal... | reverse complement strand
TATTTATCCAATTTTTTATAGTAGTGGCGATAGGATTTATCTTCTGCTCTTGGACTAATTCAAATTCATTAGGTTGCAAAGGCTCTTCCTTAACCAATTCAAATTGATTTTCTTCTAATGGCTCTGTTTTTATAAGTTCAAATTCGCTCATTTTACTCTATAGATAAATTTTTTATTCTTTTCTTTATCATATAAAATAAACTCTGTCCCTTTAGGCAAATTCGCTTTTTGGGCTTCTTCTAAAGAATAAAAAACAGGCTTTTCTTCTTTCTTTCCTTCTTTTTCCCAAAATGCTAATCCAGTAGCAGAAACCTCATATTCTTTATTAGATGGTTGAGGAGTAAAACTGCTTATATCATCTTTTAATTTGGTATTTATTAAATCCATTACAACTGCCCGTGGGTCTTCGCCTGTAGTTATCCGTGATAAATATCTTGCTAATAAGTCTGTCTTTAATTTATTTACCTGTTCTTTTAATGCCTTTTTCCTTTCTTCTTCGGGGAAAGGGATTAAAAACTTAAATAACTCTCTCAACCATAATTTTTTGCTTGCCTGTTTTTCTATGCTTTCATTAGAAATCTGTTGATTAAATAAAGTTAAAACTTGTGCTTGCTTTTCTGTAATTTCGCCTTTATCCAAAGCCTCCTTAATATGCTGATTTATTTCATCGGGAGTTGCGTCATTAAATATATTGTTCGCTATTTCAAACAATTTTATGCTTCCTTCTTTTTCTACTTGCTCTATTTTCTTTTCTCTATTTATAATCCTATTAAGTTGCTCTTTAAATTTTTGTCTATCCTCTGGCGTTAAATCTAATCCTAAAAGCAATTCACTATCCTTTTTATCTAATTCTTCTAACATCCTTTCTGCCCCATATTTCTCTACCCTTGCAAAAAAATCATTTACTTTAAAATCCTCTAAAATCTGTCTATATTTTGATAAAGCATTCTCATCAGTTCTAAATCCTCTAAAAACATCTTCTTTAAGACGATTTAAAATATCATTTTTAATCATTGCCTTTTCTTCTTCGGTTGCATTAGGATAGCGTTGTATTTGTGCCTTAAAATATTCCTCATCTGCAATTTCTTTCTTAAAAGCCTGTTGTTGCCATAAATGAGATTGAATTTTTGTCTGTAATGTTGAAACAAAAGAAGTAAAATCCCGCTCAAAATTAAGTTGTTCCTCTGGTGATGTGATTTTTGATAATAATTCTGATTTTTTCTTATTTATTTCCTGTGTTATTTTATTTGGCACATTATCTATATCTGGGTCATTTATTGCTCTCTGATATAAGTCATTTCCCCAGTTGATTAAATTAACTTCTGCCTCTCTGCGTTGTCTTAAATCCTGAAGTTCTTGAAGTTTATTAGCAAATTTTTCTAAAACTTCTCCGCTTGCCTCTAAAATTCTACCCGTTGAACCAGCAAATTTAGGATTAATCTCTACTGCTGGTATCTCGGTAGATAATTTTTCTTCTCTTTCGTAAGTCGGTATTTGTGCCATATCTTACTCTCCGTAAGGCGACCAGGTAGGAAATGATCTTCCTTGATTTATATTCGGTAAACTTTGATAACCCGTAAATTGTCCACCTTTTCCACCTTCAATTGTGGAAGAAGTTTGGGGGTTTTTAGGAAATCTCATTCCTATTTCTGCTCCCGCAGTTAAAAGTGTAGTTCCTACTTTAAATAATCCTTGCTGTCTATAAACTTTGCCATAATATCTATACATCTGGGCTTGATTTTCTTGTTGCCACATTCCTACTTGGGTATTGTAATCATTAACCGCTTGATCCCATAAGGCATTTTCCGCAGACCTCATCATAACTTCAAATGGGCTTCCTGCATAAGAAACCCCTGCTTTTGCATACATCACCCTTTGTCTTGCCTCTATTGCCTCTTTCTGTGCTTCTATCTGTCTTTTTCTTTCTTCACCTTTTCGTCTTATAACTTCCGCCTGCATCTCTGCAAGTCGGGCATTATATTCCATCGCTTTCTGTTGGGCTTTGGCTTCTTGTATTGCTCCAACAGATTGCATAACTGCAGAAGTGGCTAATAAAACTGCGGGTAAATAACTCATCTATTCCTCCGCTATTTCTACTTTTGAAATTACTGCCAAAACATTTAAGGGAAGGGGGTCTTCCTGCGTAATATAAACTTGCGCTCTTTTATCATAACCCACAGGAAAAGTTATTCTTTTATCTGCTGTCACTAAAAGAGGCGGAAAATCCATCGGCATACTGCTATCCCTAAAATAAACTATATCCCGCCTTCCTGTCTTATATTCCCCCTCTAAAAACTCAATTAAATCTTTTATTTCATATTCATCCTCAAAAGTTATCTCATCTAAAGTTCCTGGTCTTCCAATTTTACAATTTAAACTTCTATAAAGCCTGACTGTAACCTCGTAAACTCTTTTAATTGACGCCTGCGTTGTGCCAAAAGGAAAGTTTACTTCAATAGGCAAAGTAAAGATTGCGGTTGTATAAGGAAGCCCGACTTGGACAACAGAATAATTATCATTAAGAGTAATACTTCCATTTGAAACTACTCTTTTAGGATGAACTGCTCCATCTGCCAAAATTGCCACTTCTTTTCCTTCTAAATGGTCTAATCCCGATAATTCATCAACAGGCGTTCCATCATAAGTTAAACCACAATCTACATAAAAACAATCTTCCTGTGCATCTGGCATATTAAAAGGCATAAAGTATTCTACATATTGACAAGTTGAGCCATTGATTTCTCTTTCAACAATAACCCAGATTTGGTCTTCTTCTCCATTAGGGATAGTAACAACAGATTTAAATTCTCCGTCGGTAATAATCTTATACCAAGCCCCAACCGCTTGGTCTAATTGTAAAGTTATAGCCACAATATAACCATCATTCCTAACAAGCCATAAAATATTTTCTGGACTTTCCTGATAATCCCAATCCCATATCCCACTTTCGGTAATATGTTCGGATAATAAAGTTAAATCCTGTGAGCGATAACTATCAGAGGTAAAATCATAGAAAAATTGCCTGATAGTGCGATTATTTTTTTGAATGTAAAAAAGATAATTTCCTATTTGCTTCGGTGGTAAAACTGATGAGCCATAACTACTTTGCCTTTTTACTCTTATACTTGTAGGCGTAATTCCTAAATTGCTATCTCCTTCCACAGTAAAAGTTCCATCACTTGTTCCAATACTTAATAAACGGGAAGCGATAATCCAGTTAATAGCATTTACCTGATTATCCGCAATTGTATAACAAACTGCATCATCATCTTTATCTCCCAACTCCATATTATAAAAATCATTTGTTTTAGAACCCCAAATTGTCTGGGGTTGGTCATAGGTAGAAGCCCAATAAAGTCTTTCTTCAAAAAAGGTTACGCAGGCAGGATAACCCCGATAATCACTCCACGCTCCTTCATACCAATATTTTGTAGCAACCGGAGATGACTCTAATTTTGCTCCATAAAGGATCTCTCCTGTAGCAGTAGTGCCATTTGTAATTCCTGTAATTTTTACATAAATATCCTGCGGAGACCATTTACCAGCATCTAAATCCCTTTCAAAATCGCTTCCTGAAGTATGGGCAGAAATACAATGATAAATTTCTTCTTCATAGGTAATATAATCGCCCACAACATAAGATTTATTTGTTTGCCACGCAGGAGCATTAACGGATTTAGCAGAGCAGATTTTCCAGATAGAACCAATATGGTCTGTATTGAAAATAGATGTAGAGGCAGTTAAGGTTATAGAATTTCCTGTCCCTGCAGTTGGAGTTATAGTTGTATCCGATGTATTCATATCCATTAAAGCAGGTCTTGCGTTATCATCAGAATAATCTATAACTTCTAAAGCCCAAGAAGTGTGAGAGTATCTCAATAATTTTCTCGGAGCATAATTTCTATGGGCAATAAATAAAGTATCTGCAGATTGCACAAAACTTAAATCAAAAATATCTGCTTCATCATAAGGGGTAGAGATTTCCACAGGACTTCCACCAACTTCAATCCTTCCCCCATCTTTATAAAATCGCATATATTGATGTCCAACCTCAATAATATATGCCTGCTCGGTTGAGTATTTAAAAGATATAAGTCTTGTTTTTTTGTCAGAATATTTTGTTGATGATACAAAATAAGTTCCTGGTCTCCTAAACGCTCCTCCCGTTGCCTTCACAAAAACATTTTCTAAAATCTCTACTCCATTATAATATTTGCTAAAATCCACTCTTCCTAACATTAAGGGCGATATTTCACCAGAAGTAAAATTAGTCTGTAAAAAATTTATTCTTGCCATATTAAAGTCTTCCTTCTATGAGATAATCATCCCCAATAATTTTTGTATCCGAACTTTCTTGGGCATCAACCGCCATCGCAATCCTTAACTGCTCGTTATATAAATTAGTTAAAGTGCTTAAAAGATTTCCATTATTAGTAATTGAATAAGCAACTAAAGAAGCAAGATGTATAGCAAAAAGTTTGGCAAAAGTAGGTGAATAAGTTGTAGGGTCATCATTAGAGAAAATATATTTAAGATAAACCTCGCTTTCATTAGTCAATAAAACTTCGCCTTCAATTCTAAAGTTTTCTTCTTCTAAAACATCGTCTTCACTCTCGCCTGTATAAACGGTAACCTTTCTTAAATAATCAGTTGGTAAAGCATATTGATAAGTATATCCGTGTGCGGGTGCTTCGGCTAATTGTGCAAGTTTTGCCCGCTTTAAAGCAAAATTCCAAGGATGTAAAGATAAAACTTCATCCCTTGCAATATCATAAACCGCCTTTATCTCTCTTGCATTTTTACTATCATCATCAAGAGAAATAATCCTATCCGCCCCTAATAAAGTTAAAGCCATATTAGCAATAGAGACCTTACTTAATGCCATTTTTGCCTCCGTCAATTAATGCTTTAAATCTTCTACTTGCCTGATTTAATTGAATTACAGGTTCGCCTGCACTTCTCATAATGTCAAAAATCTGGCAATAATTATCAGGCAAAATATAAATTTTAAATTCTGGATGTTCATTTAAAACCCGCTCTAATGAAATATCATCATAGTGAATAGAAAAATCTAAATCTTTCTCTTCCCATAAATCCAAAATTTTAAAAGTTATTTCTTTATAAGGACAATAAATAACAGAACTAATATAAGTGTTTAGACTATGTGCCAAATATTTATTTTTGAAATCTACTTTACCAATCCCTAAATCATATTTCTGCTCAATCTTATAAAAAATTTCAGGATATTTTTTAATCACGCAATCACTATCTAAATAAACAATTGATTGTTTAAAAGTATTTAAGGCGGACTTAATGATTTTAATTTTTTGATGAGTATTAGCCCGCCAAGAACCAAGATTTTCTACAGGGTAAAAATAATATGGCAAATTAAAACTTTTTAATGAAGCCTCTAAAATTTTAATTTCTTCTTCATACGGAGTATTTATAGTAAAAAAACTTATGTATTTAACCATATTTGATCTGGTTCACCTAATAATCGTTTAGTAAATCCAGAAAAAGATTTAACTTTATTTCCAAAAGTCCCTTTATTAAATTCATTTTCCCAACTTAAAATGACTGCTTTATCAAATCCGCTTTCACATAAACGATAATCATAAAATCTACCTTGTTTATCTAAAGGCATACCGCAAAGAATAATTTTTGTATAACCTAATTCCAAAGCAACTTTCGTTGCAAAAAGCCCACTTGTCCCTGCCCCAACTTCAATTTTATCCCACACCATATCCACGCCTTCATCCCAGTGATTACAATGCGTTATTGTCCGTTGGGCATACATATTCTTAAATCCCTTAAAGAATTCTGAATGTAAAGAAGCCCAGTGTCTTACAAAAATCTGATTTGTCTTTATGGGCCACTCTAACCCAAAGAAACTAAAATTTACGCACATTAAATCAGCATCAGGCATTAAATCCCTTGCTAAATCAAACTCAAGCCATAAATCTTTACCACTTCCAAGAATAATTAGTTTCATAGATGATTTACCTACGATTGAAATCGCGAGAATTCCCGCTCACGTTTTCTTAAAAAAGGGGGCAGGTCGCCCTGCCCCAATTTTTTGCCTTATTCCTGCGACCAAAGAACTACCAATTTGACAGTTCCTATTGCAGCAGCACCGCCAGTAGTTATGATTATCTGTCCAGTGGACGAGGTAATCTCATAACCTATAGCATCAATTAGAATGTTATCTCTTGTTCCCGCGGATGCCGCAGAAGCCGCAGCAAGGTATCTGTCATCATCAGAAGCATCTCCGACTTTAAGGGTTACTCCAGAGCCAAGAGCGTCATAGGAAAGAACCATCCCTATAACTTTTGCTCCCGCAGGCAACGGAGGACACATATAAATTGCCGAACCCGCAGCCAAAGAAGATGCTTCATAAGTATCAACAGATACTCTTAACCTACCTCCCACCAAACCGGGATTGATAATGTTGGAAGGAGAAGGACTTAAGGCTTTAGTGGCATTATCACCATAAACTGCCATATTAACCTCCTCTTATTGATTTATTTTTTATTAACTTTCAATGCAAGCAATTTCCACTACCTTTTCCTCTTCCATTCTGGTAGCGCCACAAGATATAGACGCATATATCTGCCAAGCATAATGCTTTTGCGGTATCTGATCTATCTTAGCTACTATATCTCCTGCTTGAGCCAAAAGTGCGCCACTCTTTGCAAAAGCATATACTAATCTATTGTTTGAACCATCCTTTGAAAGTCTTTCACTACGGATGAATTTGAAACCCAAGAAAGTATCCACCTGCCCAGCCACAAGTGATTTTACGGTGTTGTAATCGGCAGATTTTACTTCGGTTGTATTTAATAGATTAGTAATTTGCTTTGCAGAGCAGATGATAAATCTTGGCTCATCAGGATCAACATCTGCGCCATCAATGATTTCTTTAGTAGCAAGAAGTTTTGTTAAAGTCAATCCTGAAGATGAAGCAGCAATTTTCTGCGATGTCGGAAGAGAAACTGCAGTTGTTCCTTCTTTCCCGGTATATGCAGTTCCGCCCAATGCAGAGATGATTAAATCATCAATCTTTCTTCCTAATGCCCACTGGAAGGACTGCATAATAGTAGAAGTCGGGTCAAGAAGCATCTTTAGTTTATCTTCCTTGTCAATCAAATCAGCAACATAGACATCAATAGGAGCAACCTTTCTCCTATTGAAGTTGTCAGTAATGTATTCAACATCGGCGTTACGAGATACTTTTGTTTTTGCCGATACTGAACCATACTGATCATAGAATTTGGCCTCACCCTGTAAATCGTTCTCAAAAAGGACTGCATCCCTTAAACGAGAACCCTTTTGCTGAACGAGGGTATATAGGTTTGTGCCAAATTGCTTAACAAATGCAGCAGAAATATCACCCATTTTTAACCCTCCATTAAACTGATTATTTGCTTCAGATTATCCTCGTAATAGAGGGTCTTACGTAGTTTATTTATTTTGAGACCCATTACTGGGTTGTCTCATATTCCTAAACTCCAACAAAAAGCGGGATTAACTCTTGTCGCTTTTTGCCTTTGTTTAGGATGATTACTTTTTATGCAATTTTATTAAAGTTAAAGCCAACCTTGCCCTTCTTCCAATCAAACCACCTTTCTTGGCTAATCTCCGAAGTAAACTTACAGGAATTTTTTTATCTTCAGAAATGCCAAGTTGACGGTGCAATGCTCCCTTCTTTATATCTGCCTTTTGTATCCATTTCTCTGCCATTTTTACTTACCTCCCATAGCCATTTGATGTAGTTCAAACATTCTTTTTACAGCCAATTCGTGTTCTGGATGACTTTTATCATAATAAGGATGATTTTTATCACCTAAAATTTTTCTAATTTCTGCTTCCGCTTCTTCTGGAGTTAAAGTAAATGTAGATTTGCCCTTGATTAAATTCCCTTCTGACATTGCCTCGCCTATTTTGGTAAACATCTTAATAATCGCAGGATCATTTCCTGCCCCACTATCAAGCAATTGTTTAACCTCATCATCTCCAAATTGCTGTAAAACTTTTTTAGCAAGATTAAGTTTTGTTTCATAAGCAGAACCCCATTCTTGACGGAGTTTAGTTTCTGCTTCTTCCATCTCTTCTTGATAAAGATTATTTAAATCTGTTAATCCTCTTGTTTCTAAATTTGTCCACCATTCAAGCAAGGATTTCACCTGATTATTGTTTAGCCCAATTTTATGTGCAGTTTGTCTAAACTCTTTTAGTAAATTCTCATCAATTCCCGGATGGTCGTCAGGAAGTTTTACCTCTGGCAATTCGTATTTATCTGGACTTTCAGGTCTTCCTAAAGCATTCCAAACAAATTCCCATTCCTCTGGCTTTGTGGGTAAAGGAATTTTCTTTTTGCCGATAAAACTACTTAACTCTAAATAACTCTTTGCCAACCCATTTAAATCTTTGAATTTTTTAATAGAAGGATGATTTTTGTAATCATCTTCCAACAAATTTATCCAATTTATGTCGGTTGGCTGTGTTTCTTTTCCTTCCGCCTTTCCTTCCTCATTTACCTCTTGCGTTGTTTCTGGGTCAAGATTTTCTTGGGTCATTATAAGGTCTTGATTATCCATTCTTTCCTCCTTTTTTAACCTTGTATGGTAAATTGCGAGGTGTCCCGTATTTTTTTGCCCATCTCCTCGCTATGATGGGCAAATACTTCCACATAAACCTTCTTTGCGCTTCAGATTTAAAGGGAGACATTTTCCCGCTCCTTTTCTATCTCCTCAAAATCCATTTCAATCATCGTCTTAATATGCAAATAAACTGAACGCACACCTAAATTCCAAGCCATTCTATAAGGGTCATTCGCAAATAAATCTCCGTCATAACCGCAAACTTTTTTTAAATGCTCTAAAACTCTTTTCCCTTTTTCACTCAAAAACAATTCTCTAAAATCATTTTGTAATGCTTTTAATTCCTGTATCTGCTTCTTTTGATTAGTAAGAAGCAGGTTGTCCTGATACTCTGGCATTTTTCTCCGTCTCCCCTACTGCTTTGGCTATCTGTGCTATTTGTGTTCCTGCCTGTAAGCCCTGTTGTAATTGTTCAATCTGCGCCCTTTGTTGTTTTATTTGTTCTACTTCCTCATCACTTCTTAAAATCGCAGGTGGGACTTTGTAAATATTCGCTACATCTTGGAGTAATTTGTCAAAATTCAATCTATCTAAAATATCTCCCTTCATCTGCGCCAAACTTGCAAAAATCTGCATAAATTGAGTAATTGATTGTATCTCTTGTAATTTCTGCGCTCTGGCTAATGGGGAGATATATTCAATTGTGTATTCTTTGCCTTGCAAAATCGGTGGTATAGGTGGTAAATATCCATTTCTTCCTAAAATTGCAAAAGTTCTCTGAACAATCGGATTAAGAAGTTCAGACATCAATCTTCCTAATACAGGTGCTAAAATAAGCATTTTTTCTTCAACTCGCTGTATAACCTCTGTTGCAGTCATCTGCGGAGGCTGGCTTGTTAAAAGCAAAAATAAATCTACGAAAAATGCTTTTTTGATTTGTTCTCTGTATTTTTCCGCAATTGCATCTCCAATAGGTAAATTCGTTCCAATTGCTAAAGGCTCAATCCTATCATCTGGGCTTTTGGTCAATCTAAAATTTAAAGAACCAGGTCTAACATCTATAGGCAATAAAAATCCATCTCTGGGTAATACCAAAGGTGGGTCAATGATTTTTTGAGAAGCCCGCAGGATTAGATAAGCAATCTGATTAACGGTCTTAATATCCGAAAAACAAACAAATGCAGGCGAAGTTCCCCATATATCATCACTTTCTTTATAAAATCTGGGGATAAAGAAAGGAAATTCCTTATATCCACTTTCCGTAATCAATCTTTTTTTAGAATACTCAATGTAATAAGAAGCATAGGGCATATTAAGTTTGTCTTGCTTATTGCTCTGGTAAAACTCTCTTGGTAAGATAGCGTGTAAAAAGTAAATCGGTTTTTCAAACTCTTTTCCTTCTATTGCCTTTTGCACTTCTTCCCCTGCATCCTTTCCCCAAATTGCATACGCTTGCCTTGCGGTCAGTTTAAAATAACGGATAACTACATCAACCCGTTCTTGCTCATTTTCAGAGATAAAAATTTCTGAGATTGGTCTGCAATAAAATCTAACAATTGTTTTTGGATCTTCTTCCTCATACAGACAGGCAGTTCCAAAAACATTTAAATCAATATAAGTTTCGTGTATCTGTTGTGCAAAATTACTTGAGTTTAAGGCGTCGTAAATTCTATCCTCGCAAGATTTAAGCCAAACTTTTATCGTGTGATCATTCATCAAGTCTTCTTCCTGTGTCCGTAAAGCAAACCATTTTGCAGAAGGATTAGTTAAATAACTATGCAATCCTGCGGAGAGAATAAGGGCGGATATAATGGAGGTGCTATCATAAATATCATACTCCGCCTTTCTTACTTGTCCTTCTGCCTGTTTTGTAATAAATGCCTTTCTGGGTAAGCAATATTTGGCTATTTCCTGCCAAGTGCTTTCCAAATTGGCTCGTTCTGATTTTAAAATTTCATATTGTTTTATAATCTTATTCACAATCAAATCTTCCATCATAACTCCTTGATATAATGGGCTTCTAAAAACTTATAACCAAGATGTTCGTAAAGATGCATAAAAGTAATTGGGCGTCTATTTCCTAAAAATCCCAAAATAAACAATTTACAGCCCCACTCTTCCTTTGCCTTTTTCTCCATTGCTTTTAAGAGTTCTAAGGCAATTCCATTTTTGCGGTATTTAGGAGCAACCAGCCATAAATACTCCTGAAAAATTTTTTCATTACTTATCGGAGCATTTAAAATTCTGCCCGTGATAAAACCGATAATTCTGTTGTCTTTCTCCGCAATGAGCGTTGTATCTAAAAAGGTTTCTACAATTTGTCTTGCGTAATTTTCGTCTGTAATAATCTTGTGATATTCGTTAAATTGGTCTTTCTCAAATTGCTTAATTAACTCAATCCATTCTGGAATATCCTTTTTTTCTGCCTTTCTAATAATCAAGTCTGGCATAGCCCAAAATTTTGCCCTTTTTTTGCGTTCTTTTGCCCTTTAGAGCCACAATCTCGTTTGAGTAAGGCTCTTTTAGCCCTATTCCCCTAAAAGTGTCTTCCTAACTACCGGCGCAGTCCCTAACTCTCCTGAAGTTAAAATGGTTGAACGCCTGCCTACTAAACTTGCCCTGCGTAATCGTCTTTTTTGTTCTTCTAATGCCTGTGTTTTAACTTCTTCTTGTTTTTCTTCTGGCGAAGGCGGTAAAGCAGGAGTAGAAGGTTTTTCAGGTCTCTCTGTTAAAGATTGCACCGCTTGGGCAGTTCCTGCAATTGCCGCTATTATTGATGCTACTAGTGGCATATTTTCCCTCCTATGTTAAAATTGCCTGTCTTGGTAAATCCCTCAAATCCGTTATAGATGGTGTATAAAGAAAAGTCCCCATCTGCCAAACTGCTAAAGCCAAAGCAATCACGCAATCATCATTCAATCCTTCTGGTGCGCTATATTTCACGCCTTGCGAGGATAAATCGTATTCAAAACTTTCTAACTCGCTTATCAAAACATCAATTCTTGGAAAAGTAATAAGCCGTTGCTCTATGGCGATAATCAGTTTTTCAACTAATTCCTGTTTAGAAATATTTGTAAATTTATATCCAGAAACATTTATTCTTGCCCGCTGTAAATCCTCTAAAATCGGGTCTCCTAATCCTGTGGCGTCTATTAAAACTTCAGCATTGTTGTATTTCCTTGCCATTAAGATTATTTTTTCTTTTTGCAAATTCCAAGAAACTTCATTCAGCCGTTCAAAAGCAACCAAATGGCGAGTTTCCCTACAAATGCAGGCAAGCACGGTAAAATCTTGGGTTTTTGCCAAATCAACTCCGATAACATAACTATATCCAACCTTCGGCTCTTCTAATTCTCCGGCGATACACTTGCTAATTCCTTTAAAAACCGATGCTTGGTCTTCCAAAAACTCACATTCAAACTCTTGCCGATATACATTCTCAGGAAGTTTTTCTTTTCGCAATCTTTCTAATTCTTCATTAGGGATCAGTTTTGAAACTGATACAGGCAAACAATCATAAAACCATTCTGGATTTTGCAAAGCCATTTGGGTATATCTAAAAGCGTGATTTCTGCCTTTCGGAGTAAAGGCAAATATAGCAAATCTTTCTTTATTCTGGGCTATAACGGGTCTTAAAATCTCTTCCCAAATTTCAGGCTTCATTAAAGCCCACTCATCTATTCCTACGCACGCAAAATCAATACCACGCAAACTATCTGGCTGGTCTGCGCCTTTGATTACCAGAACTGACCCATTTTTAAATTCAACAAACAATTCGCTTTCGTTTTTCTTAATCACTAATTCTTCTGGTAAATATTTAGACAACATATTTGGGTCTCGCCAAACGATTGCTTTTGCTTGTCTATAAGTCGGAGCAATATATCCTACAACTGATTTTGTTTTCTTAACTGCTTCACGGATTAAGATATTTAAAATTAAAGTAGTTTTCCTTGCCCGCCTGTGCCAGTTCAAAAGCAAAAATCTAATCCCGCTATCAAATTTCTGAAGACCTCTCAATTGCCACACGTGAGGTTGAAACTCCGCTTTCGGCACTTGGATGATCCGCTCCATTGTAATTAATGATTTGGATTTTTGTTTCTGCAAGTTTTCCGTCGTGCTTAAAGTCATATGCATCACGCCAGCCACATCTATTTTTAAGCCAGAAGATCGCCGCAGTCATATTTCCTTTTCTCGCTTGGTCCAAAACTGACTGAATAACAGTTAAATCTGCTTCTTTCCTCCCTTTTTCAACCTGCAGTTTTAGTTCTGGATTTTTTGCAAGCCATCTATCTAAAGTTCTATGTCCTACACCCCAAAACTCCGCTATCTCAGGAATAGTCAACCCTAATGCCCCAAGTTTATAGCCTTCTCGGAGCATTTCCTCTCTGAATAATAGTTTTCTTCCTGATTTTCCTTTTATTCCTGCCATTTTTGTGCCTTCTTGTTTGTAAATTGTTCCCAACGCTCTAAAGATACAGATAAATCCTTTGCCTGCTTTTCGGTAAGTTCTCTTGGATTATACGAAGCGGGCTTAAGTTCAGATAATTTTCTTTTTTCGGAATGCCATATAATTTTATTCATTTTGATTAGATAAACAAAAAAAAGCAAGGCATTGCACTCATCTTTGTGATGTAGCGCAAATATACCTTGCCCTCTTGACTAACAAGTAGGGCTTTGCCTAATTGTTATTATCTACTTAAAGTATAATGATTTTAAATATCATTTTCAAAAATCAATATCGTTCAATTATTCTATCTATAATAGATACAAGATGTTGCGTCTTATAAAGTATTTTTTCTAAATGCTTTCTATAATAGAGCATTTTTTGATAAGTCTTGTAATCTAATCTATTGTGTGAATAAAACAACTTCCTTAATTGTTTTTGGGGGACTTTGAACCAAATAAATTTAAAATTTATAATTGTCATATAAATAAAAAGGGCAACGGCGCAGTTAAACTGCCTTTAATCCGTTGCCCTCTTGACTATCAAGTCGGGTTAAATTAACCTAATTTTATTTTCTGCTCTATAACCTCCCCCGCCATAATTTTCCCTTCGTGGATTTTGAATTCGCAGATGACACTACCATATTTGATTTCTTCTGCCCTTCGCTTAAGTTCCTCTAAAATCTTTTCCTGTTTATCTATTTTTTCGTCCAATTTTCCCTAACGGATTTCCTGATAACCAAATGCAAATTATTCCAACTTACAAATCTTCTGGATATATCCCTATGCACTAAAACCACCTCAAACTTACCTGTTAAATCGTTCCCGCACTTTGCAAGCATATCCCTTAAAATCTGCTCATTTCGGTAGGTGCAGTTAAAACCTTTATTAAATCAAAAAGAGGGAAAAATAAAAAAATACCAAAAAAAATTACCCCTACTATACTTCCAATAAATAATATCCCCCATCCGTCCTCATCACTGTCGTTAAATTTTTTAAATCCTAATCGCATTAAACGGTAAGTAATATACAACATTATTGAAAATATAACTATTTGAAAAATATTTCCCCATATTCCCCATCTAACAATCTGCTGGCATAAAATAGAAAATTGCGTAATAATTAGTTCTTTGCCTTCTACTATTCCCTGTTTTAATACTTCTAATAATTCTGCTACTGCTTGTTTAATATCCATTTCACACCTCCTCTATAAGTTTTTTGATTTTAGAAAGGCAGCTATTCCAACCAGCATCCCATACCTCATCTCTAACGCCGTTAATCTCGTGGGCAAGATGTTTTTCCGTTCTTTCCTTTGGCAACTTCTCCAGCAATTCCTTCTTCCATTCTTCTTTTCTGGCGGAGATTTCCTTTTCTATCTTCATTTTATGTTCTAATTCTATAAATCTTGCTTTTAGTCCATTTTCTATCCCTTCCTTATATAATACTTCTAATATCTCTCTTATCTTACTCATTGTAATCTTATCAATTTAAACCTTTTTCTTCCTAATTCAAATTCTATATAATTGTCTTTATCTTTAGAATAAAGTTTTAAGTTTTGAAGTTCTTGTAAGACTATTTTTAGAATAATCCTATCGTGTTCAGAAAAATCTTTAAAATTTTTATTCATCTCTCGCCTGCCTTTTAGTATTATTAGTCATATTATTATTATTCTCGGTTTTTTCTTCGGGCGGTAGTGCCAAATTTCTTTCTGAATAATTGAAGGTAATCTAAAATTTTTTAGTTCTTCAATAACCCCTTTGCTTACATATTTCCCAAGTTTAACCTGAATAAATCTAATTAAGAGCAACTCCGTTCCTTCTTTCCACAAAACTGCAATAACATCAAAAGGAGTATGGCTTCCGCTCATTCTAAAAGTATGATACCCCATCTTCTGGAGAGTTTTCATAGTTTGATATTCCTTTGCTCTGCCTCGTTCGTAGTTAGTCATTTTTGTTTTTTGCCTCCCTTAATTTTTGAATTAGTTCCTGGGCCTCTTGTTCTGTTAAATCTTCAATACTTTTACCATAAACTTGCTGGATATATTCTTCGGTAGAGCCAGTCCAGTTAGGAATATCTAAAACTTCAGAACATAGGTCAAATAAGATTTCAGGTTTAATCATTTTACTTCTCTTCCTCCAAAAATTTCTTTATGCCTCCCATATTAAGTTATTGTATTCTCTTAAGGTTAATGTAAAAGACCACGCCTGCGCCTCATCTGCTTTCTCAAATTCATAAGGGACAAACTTGACATATTCTCTTTTTGTCGTGGGGCAGAAGTAGCGAAGCATTTTTATAGTTTTATCTGGGATTATATTAGACAATCCGTAAAGTTCATTTCTATCAGACTTGTCTATCAAATCAGCCTTGAGTTCTTTTAATAGATTACTCGCCCCATATAATTTCAAAGCAATGTATCTTTGCTCTATATTAGGCAACCTCAATATCTCAACGGCTGGCAGTTTTTTGTTTATTATCTTTTCCCATAAATCTTTAGGAAAGCTAACTCCGTGAATAAAATACAATTCGCTACCACCTTTCCATCTTATTGCGGGTTTTTCTAATGAGTGAAATCTGTTTTCGCTGTCTAATAGAATTATTGGCGTAGGGACACAATACAAAGTATCCTGATACTCAACCCTATATCCCATCCCATATTCTTTTGCTTGTAATAACAATTCGGAGTATTCAAGATATTTTATATCATTATCGTTTGGAAGGTTATGCTTGTTAGGATTTTGGCAATACTCAAATTCAAATATATAACAATCAAAATCGTAATCTAATGCTGACCCCGCTAACCACGCTAACCCCACTGACGCCGCTAACCCCGCTGACCCCGCTAACCACGCTAACCCCACTGACGCCGCTAACCCCGCTGACCCCGCTAACCACGCTAACCCCACTGACCCCGCTAACCACGCTGACCGCGCTAACCCCGCTGACCCCGCAAACCACGCTGACCGCGCTGACCACCTCAACCTTACTTTTTCTTGATATTCTTTGTCAAAAATATCTATTAACCAAACTACTCTTGAGGGACGTTTTAAGTTAAATAAATCATAAGTTTTTAAGATACACTCTTCTGCTTTTGGCTTATCAAGAATAAAATCTTCTCTTTTTTCACAACGGCTCATCCTATCAATTAAATTTTGTGTTGCTTGAGAATATTCTTTCGCCACTTTAATCCCTCACTTTCCTAATTTCCTCCTCAAAAAGGTCAAATTCCCGTTCCCTCTCTATAACATATACTCCTTCCCCTATTTCGTGTATGCCGTGTTCTTGATGAGTAATTTCTACCGGAGCAGTTACAGACAGATAAAGTGTTCCCTTTTCGTCTTCATAAAGTTGGAACTTATCACCTACTTCGCCTAAAAGAGTATGAGCGTGTCCCGTAACCTCGCCTTCTGCTAAAACATTATGATTAACTTTCTTTAAACCATTTGGCAGTTCTTTAATTCTTTTGATACACAAATCTCCGTGTCTATACATATTCACCTCCTTTTTTTTAATTCACCTTCCCACAATACGGACAAACAAAAAGTTTATTATAGACATACGCCTCGCTTTTTCTTTTGCAAAATTTACATATTACCTTCCTATATCTACCAAAATCTCTTTTATTGACTTTGCTACGCCTTCTTTCTTCCATTGATTATGCTCCATATCAAGATAAGCCCGATGTAAAGAGGCTTTTAAATAGGGATATAACCCAGATTTAATTTCGCCCTTTTGTTCTAATGTTAGCCCTTGCTGACAAATATCTATCAAAATTTCTTTTGGGGGATAAATACGGTGTTTGTTTTTAAACTCCTCAAGCAAGGCATAGATATTTACCCCCCGGTTATATACTTGTTTTAAAACCTCTTTTTCTATCTCAGTAAGAGAAGATTTAGAGTTTTCCACAGATTTATTAACAGAACCCGTAGGGTTATTTATAACTATATCTTCTTCTTTATCTTCTTCTTCCTCTTCTTCTCCACCAGAATTCTTTGAGTTTTGCCTGTACCTCAAATCAAAATTATCAAAATAATAGAAGTACTTGTTTTCATTGAAGTTATCAAAAACTGCTTTTATCCGCTTAATCGCCGATTTAACACCGATTTCACACCGATTAATCGCCGATTTAACACCGATTTCACACCGATTTAACACCGAATGCGAACCGAAAGTGCCATTTTTTAAAACCGATTGAGAGCCGATATTGACTTTTTGATAACCGATTTGTGATAGATAAAACTCTACTTCTTCCTCTTTTATCCTCATGTATAAAGCGATAGCCTTAAAATCTTTGGGTATTTTATTATCGGTCTGCTTCGCCATAGATATTAGTTTAATATAGACTAACTGCTCAAATCCTGTCAGCATATAAAAACGAGGGTCATTAAAAAGTCTTTGGTCTAATTGTATAAATTCTCTTTTAATCCGAGCCATTTTCTATTATGCGCTCCATTTTATTTATTATCTATCTATAAGGGGACTTATTCTTTTATGGTGGATATATTTATAAAGAAAAATAATGGAAACGGTCGCAGAATATCTAATAATTCCAATAAAGGTGGATTATTCTGATTATCCACCACCAGAACGGAGAACAAGTCCCCAGAAAAGAACCGTTTGTCTGGAATTATTTATAAGCGTAGGCTTGACCATTAACGGCTAAACTTCAGCCAGTATTTATGCCCTTCTACGCTTTTATTTACTTGACAAAAGAGAAAAAATTTAGATAAATCATTATTGCTTTTATTCAAATCTTTATGATGAACTCTAAAATGTCTTGTAGTAATATTGTCATAAGCAATAGGGTTATAATTTTTTTTAAAATTATCAGGCATTCGTTTACAAATTTCACAACGATAATTTGCTCTATCTAAAACTTTTGTTTTAATTCTATCCCAAATACCCAAATATTTTCCTTTAGGTTTCTTCCACATAAATATTAAATAGGCGTTTTTCAAGTTTAATAAACACAATATTGGTATATGGCATACATCCTCCTTTACCACAAACTAACCTGCATTTCCTTTGGTTTCCACTCAAAATAGCACAAAATATAAGAGCCCCTACCGAACTTATCCGGGAAGGTAAGTTCAAATAAGGGCTCTTCTTCAATTTGCATAGTTTGGTCTTGATACTCTACCCAGTTTCCTTTTTTCGCCTTTTTCTGTGGGATAGCAACAAAAACTCTGCCAGCGTATTCTCTGCCTAACTTCCAGCCATCAATAAGGGTTTTTGCTTTGTATATCATTTGTATATCATAAAGCGGGTTCTTCCTCTTTGATTGGTTTTACTATTATTGTGTCTATTATCTTCCCACCAACCATTACTTTTGTTTTCTCTAAACTTGCGGATTTACCTACCCAATCAGCTGTATCATTACCAAAAGTAGAGATTAAATTGCTACGGTTAGTAGCATTCAACCGCATATCCTTTTCGGCCTCAGATATATTAACTTTTATAACAAAATCCTTGCGGGGAGTTCCGTCTGGATAGGTATATTTTTTATTCTCTATCCACTCACCTTCATTAAGAAAGGTTATTATTTCCCCACCTTGAATGTCGCTTACCCTTAAAAAATTACGCTTTCCTGTTAGTATCATTTTTTACCCCCTTTCTTATATTCCGTAAATTTCCTTAAACGCCGCCCTATCTTGTAAAAACTTCATAAAGTATCCCTCTACATCTTCCTCTATGTATGGCTCGCCATATCCTTGCTTAACTGTGTTTTTTAACGGCACAATAACCATCTGCTCTACTTTTTCGCTTAGGCACTTCGCATAAGCAGAAGTTTGTCTAAAATACTTATCAAGTTTAGCGTTGTCGTATTCATTAGCGGTTTTAAAATCAAGCACGGTAAGTTTTCCTTTGTATTTGCAGAGCAAATCAAGTGTACCAGCGTAAAGATACTCATCATTATAAACTTCGCTTTCTGACGAGATAACCTCTATCTCTTTACCGAATTTTTCCCAGAAGTTTATAAAGGAAACATCGTCCCATTTGAGTTTTAGACTGCCCTGCACAACAATTAACTTATCCAGTTTTGTGTTGGGGATTTTATCAATATCGTTTTCCCAGTTTCCTGTCTTAAAGAAGTGAGCAATCTGGGCGTGAATAATATTTCCTCTTGAGGCGTATTGCTTGAGTTTATCGGGGTCATAAGTAATCGGCTCAATAGCGTTTATAATTGAGGTTACGGAGGGGTATTGTTTATTTCCCCGTCGGTAAAACCTAATATCTTGCCTCTGCAACTTTATCCTTTCAATTCGCATTCTTTCATAGTCTTCATTTAGTTTGGTTAAAAGAAGTTCCCTTAATTCATTAGTTCTATTTGAAATAACCTCATCGTTATTGCCATTTACCTTAACAATTTCCTTAACCGAATACATCGGCTTAAAGTTTTCATAATTTCCTGTCGGGATTACTGCGGATACAGAAGCGGTTATCTCAATTATTCTTTTTTGTTGTCTTTGTGTTTTTGCCTTTTTGGGTTGCTTCGTCTCTGTTTTATTCTCTTCCATCTTTATCCCCTCCTCTCCTTTTTTCTCTAATGATTATTCTTTTCCCACCATCAGAGAATTTTTCTTCTTTGCAGAAACAATCCAGACTTTCCGCTAATTCTCTAATTTTCCTTGCTTTCTCCTCCCAATCCATACCTACCACCTCTTTTATTTTGTTAAAACTTTCACTATCCAAGAAACCACCACTAATAAAAAACCCACAATCAGACAACTTGCTATTATCACCGCATCTCTAAAATTTCTATCATTATTGACCAATGGTTCATCTTCCCAACCACATCCCATATCCACCTCCTTTCTTAAATTAAGAAAATTGTTTAGTTCTATTTCTTCTAAATTTCTCTCATCCACCATCTGCCTTCTTCGTCTTCGTAAATCATAAAATTATCTGCAACTAAAATTATTTTTGAAATTTTCATATTTCCTTAAATATTCCTTTGTCTCTTTTGGTAAATATCCTTTTATAACTGCATTTATCCCTGCGTTATAAGCAATGATAATATTTCGTAAATTGACTTCTCTTTTGTAATATTTCAACATCTGTGGTATTCTCATAAACAAATACCAGCGGGCAATTTTTTCATTTATAACAGGATTAAATACATCTTTTTTGGTGTAATTAGTTTTATTGAATTGATTGTATTCTTGTAAAACAATTGGAGTGATTTGGTATAATCCTATTGCTTGTGTTTTAGGATTGTAGGCAAGGGGGTTAAAATTGCTTTCAATTTTTGCAATGATTTTTAAATTTATAATGTCTTGACCAAAAGCAAAGGTTGGTAATGTAAAAGTGAGGAACCATAAAAAAAGCAGAGGAAGGGAAAGCGGGGTTGGCCACCTCTCCCTTTTTAAACCTCTGCTAATTTGTTTTTTTATTTTTTTCACTCCAACCCCTTGTAATGCTAATGTCTTTATGGTTAGTATCTTTTGAGAGGAAGGATAAATAAAAAAGCCAAACCTTTGTATTGATTTCTCAATACTCAAGTTCGGCTTTTCCGACGGGAGTTAAAAGATTATTTTGTCTTGATTACTGCGGATATATTATAGGAAGTTCAAGTTGCTTTAAAAAGCCGAACTTGTCGGCTAATTCTATTTTTCCTATCTCTCAAAGAACCAATTTTATACTACCATAAAAAAAAATTTTGTCAAGTATTTTTTTACTCATTGGCGTAAATTCTTTTTCGTGGTACAAAGAATTTCTTTACCCGTTCAAAAGCCCAATCAAATCGGTTTATCACTGGCGCGGGCTGTGGGTCTTGTTGTTCCGATACTAACCACGCTTTCCAAAATGTTCGGGTTAATTCCGAAACATCAGTATCATTTAACCTATTTTATCCTTTCTTTTATTTTTGGGTAGCAATCATAACAAAATCTTCCTTCTTTTGTCTGGATGTAGTATTTGGCTTCCTTATTACATAAATCACAGGTATTTTTTTGATTATACATATAAATTGTGAAGGATTTTTGAAGATATTTCATTCTTCATCCTCCATTCTTCCAGAATTTAAAGTCCGCAGTTCAATCCAAATATCTCTTAAAAGCATAACTTGGCAACGGATAAGGCATTCTAAATCCATCTTGCTTAAAAGTCCTTCTTGAGCAAGCCCGCAGATTTCTCCTCTTTTATATTGGCAACCTTCACATTTCATCTATTTGGTTTTTCCGAATAGTTAAATCGCCTCATAAAACAAAGGTTTTAAAGTTCGCCTAACTTTCCTTTTCCCCAACTTTTTCTTTTTGATAGTTCGTTTTGCCATTTTCTTCACCTCCATTCTTAATATGTTTTTCTAAAGCCCTTGCAATAGCCCTTGAGCAAGATAAAGCAATTTCTTTATCGCCCTTTGCAAATTTAGTTCTACAGGCAGGACAGAAGACTTTGTTCAATTGCTCAATGATAATATCTATCCTTACATTACACTCTAAAAGTAGGGTTATTAAGCGTTGTATTGCCTCTAAATTTGCTTCACATCCACCACCAGAATATTGAGCAGTTAATCTAACGGGGTATCCGTTTTCATCATCCGCAATAAAAATCTTTATATTTCCACAGGAGATCTTTCCTTCATAATACGAACCTTTTGCTCCTTCTTTAACCTTTCTAATCGGAGTTATCGGATGCATTTTAGCCCCCTAAATACTTGTTTTATTTCTACTACTATATTTCTCCATTACCGCATATACTTTACTTAAAGACACTACATCCTCTTTATTATGAAGCCAAACATATTCTAATGCTTTCTTATCCCCTAATTTTGCCCTTTGCCAGATTTCAGGATTAAGCGGATGTTGTTTTGCAGGTATATTTAAGAATTTACAAACATTTTCAAGTCTATAAAAATCAAGTCGGAGTTTATTTTTACACAAATCATATACATCCGTTACAAAGACTTCTTTATATAAAGGAAAATCCGCCCCCGCCTTAATTGCCCTTGATCTTAAAAATGGTATATCGTGCCTTCTTTCTTTCCCCCAATAGACTGTTACCCTGTCAAATTGCCTTATATCCTTACAAAACTCATACATTAAATCTCTATCTAATACCTTCCAATTTAAAACTTCCTTCGGAGTTAAAACTCTGCCTAAAAATTTACCGTCGGAGTAAATGCAGTAAGAAATAATATAATCATAATTTGCATTTAAACCGACGGTTTCTATATCCAGATGACCTACTCTTTCAGATAGGGGAGATTGATTATTTCTTAAAAATTCTTCTAAACATTTAGGATGTTCTATTAACCTATGCGAATGTTTACATTTCTGATTAAAGAGCCAGATTATTTCGTCTTTCTTAAGCCGATTAAGATTAAGCATTTTGGATTAAACTTTTTATTATCTCAATTATTCTTTCAGTTGTAGCAACGCATTTACGAAAAGATTTATGCGAGAAATGAAATCCATTGCCTGCAAGTTTTTCATAAGTCATAAACATTTGTTTTGCGGGATATAAATCATCGTTTAAAATTTTTTTAAGTTCTTCCTTAACCATTTTGTTAAGTTTTTATCTTTGGCGAGATTACCAAACAAATATACATTTTTGTATATTATGTTAGGTAAAAAATTTAATTTTTTGTAAAAGGGATAGTGGTGGGATTTTGCTTACCCACAAGCCTCTCCCTCTCTGCACCATTACAAATGGCGGAGAGACAACCTCTTTGTAGCCCCTTGCTACGCCAAGAGTCCCTTAATCCGAGAGCAGATTTATTCAGGCACACTACCCCAATCATATAATTAAAGGTAAAAATGAAATAATAAAAAATCCTCTGCCAAATTCTTCTAAAATATCGTCTTTTATTGCTACACTCCAAAGTCCCATCGCCAAACTTAAAGATAGGGAATAAATTATAATGTTATAGGGGTTAATTCCCGCAAAAAAGAGCATTAAAGTTGCCAGCCCTATACCTAATCCGTGATGAAAGAAGTTATCCTGCCCTTGATTTATAGGCAGTTCATCCCAATATGTAGTTAAAGCCCCAAACATTGCACCAAAAGTGCAAAGATATGCCCAAAAGTTTATTTTTCCGGTGAAAAGCCAAAAAGCCAATAAAAAAACCGCTGGACACCCAAAATCCCTTGCTTTGGTATTGCGTAGGATACTAGGTATCCAGCGGGGATTTCCTTCTTTGCCCGCACCGCCACAGCGGTAAAGAAAGCCACTTATTATACTAAATAGAAGGATGAATAAAAATTTCACTTTAGGTTTATCCCTTTAATCCTTGCGTTCATAATTCTATCTACTGCTCTATCACTCAAAAGCCAGCCCGAGTATTTAGCGGTTATGTTCTGTCCTTCCTTTACCCGCACCAATTCCGCTTGGTCCAAAACATATACAGAAGTCGTAGCACACCCGCTACAAATGAGACCAAGCGTCAATAAAATCAGAAGGATTATCGTTTTTCTTTGCCTCATCTAAATCCTTTTTTGCCTGTTCTGCCTGTTTTCTTTTCTCGGCATTTTTCCTACCAAAATAACTTCCTATGGCAATAATAATGGTAAGGATTGAGCCAATAATAGTTAATATCTGCGTCATCTGATTAAGTATTCTTTACCTTTCTCAATTATCCCATCTACAAAATTAAAAGCATCTCTTACTTTTTCTATAACCGCAGGTATTTTTGAGTTAGGAATAATTAAACTAAACAAGTTCACTATACCTGTAGCCAATTCCTTCAACGCCTTAATTATTGCCTGTAAAATCCCGCATAGTGTAGCCCCATTAAGCAAAATCCAACTTATTATTTTCATTTATCCCTCCTTTTGTTCCAATTTTTGTTTTTTGTGGAACGCTCTGGTTGCGGTGTTCCACATTCGGAACAAATCCATCTACCCTTTTTTAAAAATTGCAATGTGTGAAATCTACACATTACGCAAATCTTGTCCATTCTTTTCTTTAATTTCTCCATATTCTTTTTAACTCTTGTATTGTAGGATATTTTTTATCCTCAAATCTTTTTGCTTCAATTTCCCAGCCACAGCCATATGTAAGGCAAATTATTTTATTATTTTCTCTCGCTAAAAATTTTCCTCCACATCTAGGACAACCATCTGTTATACGCCTATCTTTTAGGATTATTGCCTCTGCCTCAAGCCAGTCGCCTAAAGCACAGCCAGAAATATGATTTTTAAGGCGGTCAAGATATATTTCGTATGCTTTCTTTTCTATTTTTTCTTTTAATTTAATGTCCATTTTTTAAGATAAAGTCTTTTAAATCATTAAATCTCTGATTAAAATGAAACTTCAAGTCTTCAATTCTCGTGTTAAAATAATCCTGCAGATATATTTTTAAATCTGCTATTTCCTGCCTAATTCTATCCTGTGCTTCGTGACAATGTTCTTGTTTAACATATTTGCCATTTTTATTACCGAATTTAATAGGGAATTGAAAAGTAATCATTTCTTTTGCTCTTGTTGTTTTTCCTCAATAGGAAAAGATTGTTTGTTTAATTCCTGTGCAATCTGGCTTTTAATTTGTAAAAGTTTATTATTCACTATTTCTGCCTCTACCATTAACCTGCCGTATTCTGCGTATAAATCTTTTAAATCAGCCATTACTTATCTCCTTTCCTAAAAGTGGAGATTTTTTTTCTAATTCTTTTACCCGCATATCAATACTTTCTTTTAGTTTCTCATATGCTTTATTAGCCGCTTCTTCATCTGTCTTTGCCTCATCATAAGAAACAGGAGCATCTACATAAAAAGTTCTACCATTATTACAAGTTACATTAAAACCAACTGCCCAACCAGTAGGTTCATCTGAAGGATAAGGTTCAAGTCTTACTACAATTATTTTTGCCATATTGCCTCCTTTATGATAATGTTAATGAAGCACTCCTAACTACTCCATCAGACCCTTTCGCTCTAAATGTCAGCGTTGTGTTATTTGTCAATTCTATAACTACATCGCCGTTATTAGCGGGAGTTACCGAAGCACCGGGGTTAAAGCCAAATGTTCCAACAATGTGGCACTGATAACTTGGAGAGGTTGTGCTAACTCCTAATTTACCTTGAATTATAGCGCCATTAGAAGGAGCGGCATAACTCTTAACATAACCGCTACCTATTGTCAAACCACCATAAACATCAAGTCCTCTTGAATTTGCGGGAACTCCGCCAATTCCTATGATTACCCCTGCCCCTTGGCTTCCGTAATCTCCGTTGATTGCAATCGGCGCTGAACTTGAACCAAGATATGTACCCACCAATGCCATATACACGGAAGTTCCTTCTTTTATGTGCTTAATAACCATCCCTAATGGAGCGGAAGTATCAGACGAAAAACAACCAAAGATATTCGCTCCGCCAGCAGGAGGACTACTATAACTATAATTGCTGTCAAACCATAAGGGTATTCCATAGCCACTTATAGTTGAATATGAACGGTTTCCAATATGAAAATACTGCCCTTGCGGGATATTGGTAAATTTATTCGTTGTATCTATCTTGAATAAAGTATTGCCTGCGGCATTTGTGAAAACAAAACCAGAAGTTGAATTTGTGATAGGCGTTATAGTCAGGGCGTTAGAACTATTTACCGTAAATTTGACAGCATTAGAGGCATTGTAGCCAATTCGTAATTGTTCGGTTGTTCCTAAAATGTGCAGTATAGCACTGGGAAGTGTTGTCCCGATGCCGATATTCCCACTTGACGTCTGAAGTCTAAATCTCTCATACCAAAGACTACCAGTCCAAGTAGATATTACAAAATCATCGGTAATGCTTGTTCCAGGTGTAGCCATACCAAAGGCGATTGCTCTGGTAGGAGTAAGGTCTTTCCAGAATTCTATTGCCCCAGAACCCCCTTCAATAACTAATGGAGTTAGAGTTCCAGTTCCTACAATTTCTACTTGATGAGTACTGCTTAAAACGGAATTGCTATTACCAAATAGAGCAATATTACCACCTGTCCCATAAACGTGTAAAGACGCTGATGGTGTCAAGGTTCCGATACCAACGCCCTGACCAACATAAACTATACCTCCAATGCTGGCATCAACAGAACTATAAATACTACCTTCAACATCTAATTCTGCTTGAGGCGTTGTAGTTCCAATTCCTATTTTTCCATAAGTGTCTATATAAATGCTTGAGTCTCCCAAAGTTGTTGAACCCGTCCATTGAGGAAGATAATTTTGAGTTCCAGAACCCGAAACTCCTCCTTCTCCTACATTATCAAATTGTCCTGTAAATGGATTTAATACATATTTAGTCATTTTTAGACCTCAAATAATTCGGAATAAAGTTTATAGGTTAAACCCGCCCTATTTTCCCAATTAGTTGTATAATCACTATCTCCAATCGCAAATCTTATTTGTGTAATCCCACTATCTGCATAATATCGTATAATAATCCATCCACCCGTATTATTAAGATAACCGCAATAAGTTGTTGAAGTTAGGGCTTCATCTACATCAGATAATTCATACAAAACATCTTCTGTTCCCTTCCTGTGCCTTGCGTAAAAATAATCTTTTATATAAAAATTAGCCATTTTGACCTCCTAATAAAATCTTGCGTTTTTTCTCTTCTATCTCTGCTAAATCTTTTAATATCTTATTATGAAAATCTATCTTTTCTTTGGCTAATGTTTGTCTTTCTAATTCAATTTCTTTCTTAAGTTTATCTATATTCTCATAATCCGCCTTGATTTCCCGCTGTAATCTTTCTATTTCCGCATAAGTTTGGTCTCGGTAAGTTGTAAAAGCGTTCCGTTGGGTTATAAGTTCCTTCATTTGTTCCTGTGCCTGCACCATCAATTCTTCTGCTTCTTTCTTAAACTTTACTATATCCTCTATCTTTTTAATTTCTTTCTCTCTTTTATTAAGTTGATTTTCTTTTTGTATTAACTCATTTTCCTTTTTCTCTAATTCCTCTTGCTTTGATTTTACCGCTTGAAGTTGCGCCTGAAGTTGTTTGTGATAGATTTCCGTTTCCCCTAAAAGATTTGATAATTTTTCTATTAGATGGTGCATAACGCTCCTTTCATTTTATTAAAGCCTCTATCTCCTCATCAGTTAAACCTAAAGTTTTAAGTTTTTCTCAAATTCTTGTTATTTCGCTTTCTTGTTGTTTCTCCACCGCAGATTTTAATAGAGGAGATTGCTCATCAATCAACTTTCTTATAATCTGTGTCTTCTTTTCTGGTGAAGTAAACTTTGAACCCTCCCCTGATTGCTCTACAATTTGGTCTATAACCTGACGAATTTTATTTGATATTGCATTTAATATCCATTCGTTAATATCCGCCATATCGGTTAAAAGTGCCTTTTCTTCTTCTTCGGTTAAATTGATGATATGTTGTCCCATAGTGCCTCCTTTCTCGCATTTAACTTATTTTGTGTATTGAGAAATAATTAAATGTTGCGTCTGTGTGGATATTCGTTGTATCGCCCCGATTATGATTAACATATATCTCAATATAATCATTCTCAGCAACTTCTAAATCACAACTTACTATAGAGTGGAGATAGGTAGTTATAGATGCGTCTGCAACTGCTCTAATTCCCTTTTTAACATTAACTCCATTTTTATACACTACTATTTGCCAATATTTGCCTGCCGGCCAAGAAGATTCCCCAGACAATAATGAAGCACTTATTGCATAACGCCCAGATTTGGTCGCTGTCCAACGGAAATTAGTTGAATTATCATATTCATTTTGTATATCATATTCTTCAATATTATATTGAACCTTTGTGTAAGTATCATTAGGAATAGATTGAAGAGTAGACCTCTTGGCACTAAATCCAGATTGCTTTGCTAAATCCATAATCCCATTATTATGAAACCTTAAACACTCAACCCCTGCAACCTTACCGACGATGGTATCGGCGTCAGAAGTTTCTTCTACATCTAAAGAAGTATCGGCGTCTGTATCTTTGATAGAAGTCTTTTCATCTACATAAGTTTTTACTGCCTTTTGTGAAGGAATTTTACTATCAGAATTGGCGGATAGAGTGCCATCGGTATCTAAATCTGCGCCATCTACTTTATCTACATTTAATTGTGCTGATATATCCGTCCAAGATGAACCATTATCCCAATATAATTTCTTTGTATCAGTTGCCCAATAAAATCGGTCTTGTTTATAAGTTGTGGGCTTATTTGCGTCAGTTCCAGATAAGATATTTACTTTATATTCTGTCCAAGTTCCCGTAGAATGGCAGACATAAACTTTCTGGCTGTCAGTAGCAATGTAAATATCTCCTTGTGCAGGATTAGTAGGTTTATTTGCGTCAAGACCTAAAGAGATAGTAGAGGGATATTCAGTTGAAGTAATACCAGAGGCATTTTCCAATTTAGAAGCGTCAGAGTTCCATCTTAAAAACTTTAAGGCGTCAGGAATAGGTAAAGTTGTCTCTATGTTTGTTTGTGTAATATCTACCTTGACTGTTCTATCTAATTGTTCATTTAACTGCTGGGTAATCATTGTAAGTTTATCCAGCGCTCTTTCGTGGCTTTCTGCGGGGAAGGGGTCGCCTTCTAC
>Ga0078972_1006271_pt1 | contig 28542 bp, 29 predicted proteins | sample YelNatPaOPGAMG01_FD_67568 | JGI IMG/M metagenome (GOLD analysis project Ga0078972, IMG submission 67568) | Hot spring thermophilic microbial communities from Obsidian Pool, Yellowstone National Park, USA - OP-RAMG-01 (SPADES assembly) (version 2) | ecosystem: Environmental > Aquatic > Thermal... | reverse complement strand
CCAGGAAGTGCCGTCGTGCCAGGCGTAATAGAGGTGGTCGGCCCCGTAGGCGATGTGGGGACGGCCGGAGGCGTCCAGGGCCAGGCTGCGGTCGGTCATGTACTCGAACAACTTGGGGGCGTCCACCCGTTCGATGTGCCAGAGGAGGGCATGAGGGTGGGCAGCGTCCTTCCGGGCGGCCGGGTCGGGAGGGGAGGGCATGGGAGGCCTTTCCGGCCGCCCCTCCGGGAAGGATGGGGAGAGGGGTTCCCCGCTCGGCCCCTGGGCCAGGGCCGGGGCCAGGGTGAGGGTCAGAAGGGCCAGCAGGGCCACTCCGGTGGCGATTCGCCGGTTCATGATTTCCTCCTTGTCCGTTCGTAGGGGCGACCCGCCGAGTCGCCCGTCGTTTCGGTGCCGTTCTTCGGTTCCCCCGGTTCTCACCCCCTTTCGTCCGTTCCGCTCGTCGTCAGGCGCGTAGCGGAGTGCCGTCCATTCTGTGAAGCGTTGATGGTTGAGCAAGGATCGTTCTGTTCGCCGTCGGGAACGAAGCGGGGCGGAGCGGCGTCGTCGTCCGTTCCCCCTGCTGCCGGGCGAGGATTCGAACCTCGGCTAAAGGATCCAAAGTCCCCCGTGCTACCGCTACACCACCCGGCAGGGCATCTTTAGTGTACCCGAAACCTCCCCGCCTGTCAAGCGCCGTTCGTCGTCAGGCACAAGTGCCGCCCCATGGCTTCCATTTACCGCGGAGGCCGCGGAGGACGGAGAATTCGGTTTTTCCTTCATCTCCTCGGCGCTCCCGGCGGTGAGCACCTGCGTGAAACGTTCGTAGGGGGGTCCGCCGGGTCGCCCCCACGCGGAGTGCCGTCTCAGAGCACCACCCGGCGGGGGGGGACCCGCCTCTTCTCCGCCTGGAGGATGGCGAGAATCCGGTCCACCGTCTCGTCCAGCCGGCCCTCATAGTTCACCACCAGGTAATCGAAGATGGAGAGGGCCCGCATCTCCTCCCGGGCCGCCTCCAGCCGGCGCTCCAGTGCCTCCTGGCTCTCCGTCCTCCTGTGCCGCAGCCGGCGGGCCAGTTCGTCCATGCTGGGCGGGGCCAGGAAGATGAGGAGGGCATCGGGGGCCAGCCGGCGAATCGTCCCCGCCCCCTGGACATCGATGCGCATGATGACGTCTTCGTTCCGGGCCAGGGCCTGGCGGACCTGCTCCTTGGGGATGCCCTTGTAGTCGCCATAGACCAGCGCCCACTCCAGGAGTTCCCCCTGGGCGATCAGGCGCTGGAACTCGTCGGTGGAGAGGAAGAAATAGTCCCGGCCGTGCACCTCGCCCGGCCGGCGGGGACGGGTGGTCGCCGTCACGGTATAGTGCAGGGGGATGCCCCGCTCCTTCATCCGCCCCATCACCGCATCTTTTCCCACCCCGGAAGGCCCGGAGAGCACCACCAGGAGGGGCGGCGGCCGGCCGATGAGCCGGGCGATTTCCTCGTCCAGTTCTTCGGGATGCTCAGGCACCCTCATCCCCTTCCCCTTCTCCCTGCCCCAGCCGGCGGGCGATCGTGCTGGGGTGCAGGGCCGAGGTCACCACGGTCCCGTTGTCCAGCACCAGAGCGGCCCGTACTTTGCGCCCCCGACTGGCGTCCAGGAGCGTTCCCCGTTCGCGGGCCTCTCGAATCAGGCGGCGAATCGGCAGAGAATCCGGCGACAGGATGGCCACAACCCGCCGGGCCACCACCATGTTCCCGAAACCGACGTGCAACAGTTCGACCGGCATCGCGGAGAACCCCGGCAAACCGCAGAGCCCGCAGGGAACACAGAGGAAGGGCGAGGCGCCGCCTCGCCCCTATCCTCTCAACGTTCTCTGTTCCCGGCGGTAAACGCCCGCGTTTCAGCCTTCCAGCCGTTCCTCCAGATAGGCGATGGCATCCCCCACGGTGCGAATCTTTTCCGCGTCTTCATCCGGAATCTGGATGCCGAACTCTTCCTCTAGCGACATAATCAATTCGACCAGGTCCAGGGAGTCGGCGTTCAGGTCCTCCACGAAGGAGGCCTCCGGGACGATCTGGGATTCGTCCACGCCCAGGCGGTCGGCCACGATCTTGCGCAGACGCACCAACTGTTCCTTCGTCAGCATGGTTTTCCTCCTCCTTTTTTGTAACTGCCCTGACAACGGCTTTTTGACCTCACCTGGCCCCTCCCTCGGCCGGGGTGGGGATGGGTGAGGCAGGCAACGCACGGCTTATCGGACGAGGCATCACCGCCTACCCCTTTTTCCGCGTCGTGTCCGAACGATGGGCCGGCCCGGCCGTTGGGGGATGGGTCGGCGGCGAGAGGTTCTTTTGCTTCACCACCGTGCCCAGGACGCCGTTGACGAAGCGTCGGGAACTGCCGCTGCCGAAGCGTTTGGCCAGTTCCACCGCCTCGTTGATGGCCGCTTTGGTCGGAACGTGGGCATCTCCAGAAAAGAGCAGTTCGGCAATGGCCATGCGCAGGATGTTGACGTCGATTCGGGCCATCTGGTCCAGCGGCCAGTTGGGGGCGGCCTGGACGATCAGCCGGTCGATTTCCGGGCCGTGTTGGAGCACCTTTTCCAGCAACTGCCAGCCGAACTCCTCGGCCGGCGCGGGGAAGGCCCGTTCCGCGAGATGGCGGCGCAGGACCTCCCGGGGGTCATGTCCGGCCAGGTCGGCTTCGAACAGCGTCTGCAGGACGACGATGCGAACCCGGTGCCGTATGCCGGCCAACTTACCTCACCATATCCACGATGTAAACGTTGATCGCCCGCACGTCCAGGCCCAGCGTGTTCCGGATGGCCTCGCCGGCCTCCTTCTGGACGGCCAGGCCCACCTGGGCCATGTTGACGCCCCGCTCGACCGTCAGGTAGACATCGGCCTGCACGGCTCCGCCCTGGACGTTCAGGCGGACCGCCTGGCCGAACTCCTCCACCGAGCGCAGGGGCCTCGGCTGCCGGCCGCAGGCGTTCAGGCCGGCCACGCCCGGCACGCTGGCGGCGGATAGGGCGATGATCGCCGCCACCACCTCTGGGGAGACGCGGATGCTGCCGAAATCTTCTGCCATGCGCTACCCCCAAATTTTCCGTGTGCGGGAAGTATACCCGCAACCCGCCCCGGTGTCAAATCGGGCGAACCGGCCGCCTATTCCTCCAGCCGCAGGGCGACCCGGCCGACCTCGATCAGGTCCCCCGGGGCGATCGGCACCGGGCGCGAGATGCGCACGCCGTTCACCATGGTGCCGTTCTTGCTCCCCAGGTCCTCGATCCACCAGGTGCCCTCCCGCCAGGAGAGGAGGGCGTGTTCCGCCGAGAGGAACTCGTCGTCCAGGGAGATGGTGTTGCGCAGGGAACGGCCGATGGAGGATACCGCGGCCAGGGGAAAGGTTTTCCCGGCCTCCAACCCGGTGGGGCCGGGATCGACCAGCACGACCTGGCCCAGGGCGGAACGGCGGACCGGACGGGGGGCCCGGGAGGCGCGCCGCAGGTCGCCGGCGATGACCAGCAGGACCAGGGCCACAAAGAGGTAAAGCACCAGGAAGATGCTGCCACGCAACAGGAGCAACTGCATCTCCAGCGGCCAGGAGGAGGGCATCTCAGTACTCCTGGTAGTAGAGTTCCACCCCGCCCAGGGAAAGGCAATCGCCGGGGCGGAGGAGGCAATCGTGGACCGGTTCTCCGTTGACCTGGGTGCCGTAGGTGCTGCCCAGGTCCTGAAGGACGAACTGGCCGTAGCGCAGGACGATGCGGGCGTGATGGCGGGAGACGCGGGGGTCGTCCAGAATCACGTCGTTGTCGCGGGCCCGGCCCAGGGTGACCTCGGGCCGGTCCAGGAGCACCTCGCAGGGGCGGCCGGCCGGGTCGCGGTAGAGGAGGCGGGCCTGGGGCAGTTTCTCCCGGACCTGGGCCGGGGTCAGGTCGAGTTCGGCCGTGTCCTCCTCGGCGCTCTCGGCGAACTCGGCCTGGACCTGCACCTTGTGCCGGCGTATCCCCGGCCGCGCTTCCAGGGAGACGCGGGGGCGGGTCAGCAGGGAAAAGCCCCGTTCGTGGGCCTGGTCCACCAGGAAGCGGGCCAGTTCGCGTTCCAGGGCGCTTCGGGCCGGGGAGAAGGCGGCAAAGTCGTCCGGATGGAGGAAGACGGTGTAGCGGGTGGGGACCAGGACCTTGCCCGCGCCGGCACGTTGCCCCATTTCCATGGCCCGTTCCAGCCGTTTGGCGATCTCGACCGGCTGCACCGGGCTGCGCAGGAGTTGGGAGAACGAGCCTTCCAGGAGGTCTTCGACAAACTCCTCGAAGCGGGCCAGGGCGCTCACGGCTTTTCCTCCGAGGTCGGCGCTCCCAGGCGAGGGGGAGAAAGGTAAAGCGGCTGAAGGGAGGCCGGGTCATCCCCCTGGGGGGCTTCCTGCAGGCGTTTCCAGGCCATCTCGGCCAGGTAGCCGGCCCGGCGGGCGGAGAGGGCCGGCGTGGCCACCAGGGCCCGCTGGCCCAGATGTTCGTGGATGTAGGAGGCCATCTCGGGGTCGATCTCCCCGCAGAAGACGGTGGCGCGTTCCGTCTGGCGGCAGACCTCTTCCAGGGTGGTGTTGCAAAAGTCCCCCAGGCGTTGCCAGCGGCCGTAGCGGGTCTGGAAGAGGGCGCTCACCACCCGGCCGCGGCCGGCCTTGAGGAGCACACAGACCGGGAGGACCAGGGAGGAGAAGGGGTAGGCGGCGATCTCCGGCGTGGGCAGGCCGACGATCGGCCGGCCCAGGGCCCGGGCCAGCCCTTTCCCCAGGCTCAGCCCGACCCGCAGCCCGTTGAACGAACCCGGCCCCAGGGCCACGGCAATGCCGCTCAGGTCCGCGGGTTTTTTCTGGAGCCACCGGAACAGTTGCTGCACGACCGGCAGGACCTGGACGGTGGCCGCCTCGCCGACCTGCCAGGTTACCTCGCCCAGCAGCCCGTCCTCCCCGTACAGGGCCACGCCGGCGTTCGTCGTCGAAGTATCGATGGCCAGAATCATCCGTGTCCCGCCGTCTATCGGCCGAAGGCGCAGCGTTTGAATTCTTCCAGGAGGGCGATGTAGCGCCGGCCGGCCGGCTCCATCCGCACCACCCGTTTCGTCTCGCTGAGCAGGCTCAGGCGAATCCAGAGGTGCTCCTCGGGGAAGATTTCCGGGAATCGGTCGGCCCATTCCACGGCGCAGATGCCTCCTCCATAGAAATAGTCCTCCAGGCCCAGGGCCAGGGCTTCCTCGACGCTGCGTACCCGGTAGAGGTCGATATGGTAGAACGGCACCCCGCCCCACTCCGGGCCGGCCCGGTATTCCCAGATCAGGGTAAAACTGGGGCTGGTGACCGGCCCGCCCACTCCCAGGCCGGCCGCCAGGCCCTGAATCAGGGTCGTCTTCCCGGCGCCGAACTCGCCGATGCACAGGAGGAGGTCGCCCGGCTGCAAGAGCCGCCCCAGCCGTATGCCCAGGCGGTGCGTCTGGGTGGAGGAGTGGCTGACAAAGTCCAGACCGTGCGGCCCGACCGTTTCCGGCACGTCCATGCTCGGCCCACCTGTTCGCTGGCGATGATGTTCTATTGTAACACAAGGCCGGCCTTCCTTCAAGTCAAAGCCACTTGACGGGTGCGCGCCATTTTGTACACGGCAAGGCGGAGGGTTCAGATGGCCTGCTGCGCCATGTCGGCTTACGATCCGGTTTGTTCAACAAATCCGCACCAAGTGGCGGGCGCCGGCCACTTGACAATCGGGCATCGACGGCATATAATATATGCGTAAGTCATATAGGCTGGCTGCGGAGATTTCGATGTGCGGTCATTGTGGTCGGCCGGCGGGCGGTAGGGGTGGGTTTCCAACCCGCCCCTGTCCGGAAGGAGGGCGCATCCGCGGCTTTTTGCAGCCCTGGGTGTTGCTCCTCCTGGCCGAGAAGCCGGCCCACGGCTACGAACTGCTGGAACGGCTGGGGCGGGAGGAAGACACCCCCGCCGCCGATCCCGGCCTCCTCTATCGCACCCTGCGACAGTTTGAGGAGGAGGGATTGGTGCGTTCTTCCTGGGAAACCCAGGGGCCTGGGCCGGCCCGTCGAATCTACGAGATCACCGATGACGGCCTGGAGTACCTGCACGCATGGGTGGCGGGGATTCGCCGCCTGCGCGAACGACTGGAGCGTTTCCTGGCCGTCTATCGAAACCGCTTTCCTGCTCCGGAAGAAAGAGGAGGTGAGAACGATGCGGGGAATTCATCGGCACCATGAATGTTGCGGCAGGCCGGGGCACCGGGACTGTGGCTGCGGCTTCCATCGGCGCTTCCTCACCCGGGAGGAGCGCATTGCCCGCCTGGAGGAATATCTCAAGGAACTCCAGGCGGAGGTCCAGGCCGTGCAGGAGTATCTGGCCGAATTGAAAGCCGCCCGCTAAACGATGAAAACGCGGGGCTGTTCCGGGGCGTTCTGGCTTCTTCTGGTGTTGGCCGGGTTGTTTTTGGGGAGCGGCGGTTGCCTTTCCCCTCCGACCCCCACGGCCTTGCCTTCGCCATCTCCGTCTTCCCCGCCTCCGTCGCCGGTTCCCGCCCCGGGCATCGGTCTGACGGTGTGGCATACCTGGGATAGCGAGGAGGAGGCGCTTTACCGCCGGATTCTCTCCGACTATCGCCGGCAACATCCCGAAGTGGTGGTGCACCTGCGCCGGGTTCCGGTGGGAGAGGTGCTGGCCGAGTACGAAGCGGCGGTGCTGGAAGGGGAAGGCCCCGACCTCCTGGTCGGATGGAGCCACTGGCTTGCTCCCCTGACCGAGCGTCAGGTGGTGATGCCGCTGGAAGGCCTTCTGGAGCAGGACTTCTGGGCTTCTTTCTACCCCTTTGCTTTGGAGGGGGTGCGCGCTCAGGGGCATCTCTACGCCGTCCCCTACGCCTGTGAGACGGTGGCCCTGTACTACAACCGCGACTTTGTGTTGGAGCCGCCGACGAGCACGGTGGCCCTTTTGGACCTGGCCGCCACCTGGCCGGGGCAGGAGCAGGCCGGCCTGGCCTATCCCCTGAGTTTCTACAACACCGTTGGTTACCTGTATGCCTTCGGGGGACGGCTCCTGGATGAGGAGGGCCGGCCGGCCCTCGACACCCTGGAGATGCGGGCCTGGCTGCAGTGGCTGCAGACGGTGCGGGCCTCCCCCGGCGTCATCGCCACCGAAAGTTACGGCCAGGCCGATACCCTCTTCAAGAGCGGCGTGGTCGCCATGGTGGTGAACGGTTCCTGGGTGTTGCCCGATTACCTCCAGGCCTTGGGAAGCGAACGGTTGGGGGTGGCTCCGTTGCCGATGCTGGGCGAGACCCGGGTCTGGCCCAGCCCGCTGGTCGGCTATCGGGTCCTTCTGGTCAATCCGATTCGCCTGGCCGCCCATCCCCAGGCGACCCTGGACCTTTTGCGTTTTCTGAGCGGCCCGCAGGTTCAGGGAGAACGTCTGGCCCAGTTGGGAGCCGTCCCGACCTGGAGCGGCCTGGACCTCTCCTCCTGGCCGCTCCAGGCGGCCTTTGTCCGGCAGGCCGAACTCGGCCGGCCGCGTCCCCTGGACCGACGGGAGGAGGCGCTCTGGGACCCCATGGAGAACCTGCTCTACAACGTGGTCGAACGCCGGATGCCCCTGGAGCAGGCGTTGCAGGAGACCCGGGAAAAAGTGGATCAGGTTCTGGAGCAACTCAGGGCCGCTGGAGCGGGGCCGTAAGGGCGAATGGTCCGATGGGGAACGGCATGTTACCTGTTCGCCGGCCGCCGGAAGTCGAATACCTGATCGTCGGTTTGGGCAATCCCGGCGAGGCCTATGCCCACACGCGGCATAATGCAGGCTTCCGTTGCCTGGAGGTGCTGGCCGGGCGGCACGGCCTGGCCTTTCGGGAGAAGAAGGGATATGCCCGTATCGCCCGGGGGGAGGTTGCCGGCCGCTCCGTCGTTCTGGCCCGCCCCTATACCTGGATGAACCGCAGCGGCCGTTCGGTTGCCGCCCTTTGCCGCTGGCTGCGGTTGCCGCCGGAGCGCCTCCTGGTCATCTACGACGACCTGGACCTGCCTCCGGGGACGATTCGCCTGCGGGCCCGGGGCGGCGCGGCCGGCCACAAAGGGATGCTTTCGATCATCGCCGCCCTGGGGACGGAGGACTTTCCCCGGTTGCGCCTGGGCATCGGCCGGCCGGCCGATCCGGAGGTGGACCCGGTGGATTACGTCCTCCAGCCCCTTACCCCCCAGGAAGAGGAGGCCTGGCGGCCTGTCCTGGAACGTGCCGCCGATGCCGTAGAGTGCTTCCTGCGGGAGGGGCTGGCAGTTGCCATGGACCGTTTCAATCGACCGGTTCCGAAGATAAGCGTTCCGGGGTAAAAGTAACGCCAAGGTGGGGATCAACGGTAAGAACAGGTAGGGAAACGAAGGCTACAGCAGGCCAATCGTGCGTTGATAGACGGCGTTGGCCAGGGCGGCAAAGGCCACGCCGGGCTGCAGAGGGGAGTTCGACCTGAAGGGCCAGATCAGGTCCCCACGGGTGTCGTATACTGCCAGGCCGAGACCTTCAAACTTGCCATAGGCGTTGAGCGGCCGTTCGCGTGGGATGGAGCGCCCGCAGATACTGTGAATTTGCCGGAGATCTCGTGGGGTGGCTGCCCATATTGGGAAAGAAATCACTCCCCCGACGGCACAAAGGGGAAATCGCTCGTGGAGGTTTGTGGCAAAAGCCACCAGGTCATTATAGCCGTTTTTCCAGTTTTTCTTCAGGCTATCTGGCGACTGGAAGTGCTTGGGATCTACCGCCAGAACCAGGCCGGCCTCGGCATTGGTCATCCAGACATCCACTTCCTGCCAGCGGACCGCGCCAAGGAAAGCCTTGCCCCGGTAGTGAATTTGCCATACTTCTTTCTGGGCATAGCGTTTCAGGTCATCACGGCCCTGCTCCGTCCATATGGTTTCCAGATGAGCAGCAATGCACCGGGCAGACCACTCCTGGAGGGCTAGAGCCAGGGCCTGTTGTTGGGCTTTGGACAGCGTTGCCTCAGGACTCGTGATCAGAAACTTCCTGACAATCTTTTCCCAAAGGTTTCCTTCAATGGTTTCCATCCTGTTTGATTCTCCTGCGTCTGACCAGGCTGGCCCAAATGTTCCGCACGGCATCGTATTGCGCGGCGGTTATGTCCGTGGGCTTGACCACCCGGTCCACCATCTCCACCGCGGTATCGAAACGGTGAGAGCGCACCAACTCATCCACCCTTTTGAACAGCGCCTCGAACTCTTCCAGGGGAGGGGGCAGCGGGATGGCATTGGCCTCGCCGGGCATCAGTTCCAGCACCCCCCCTCCATAACTTCGTCCGGTCAGTTCGCAGGCCAGGAGCGTCCAGGTGTTGAGAAAGCCGACGGCATATCGCCTGCCCAGTTCCGGCCGGCGCCAGCGAACCCGGTGGACGGTGTCTGTGGAAACGCATTTTTTCTCCAGATGAATCAGGCGGGGCATTTCTCCGGCCTGCCGCAGGAGCAGCGCGTCGGCCGGGAAGACACCGGGCACGGCGTACCAGGGTTCACGGTTTCGGCATTTGAAGCGGAGGTGAACCTGCCGTCTGATGCCGTCGTGCAGGTAGTCACGGAGGCGTGGGGGAAGGCGTTCCAGCGGCTCTGCGGTGCTCAGGAGAAATGCCGGCCGGCCCTGTTGGACCAGGCGGAGAAAATCGTCGTCGGAAAAATTGATCCCCGGCAGGTCCCGAGCGCCGGTAACAATCGGCACCCAGTACGGGCCGTTTCCCAGGGCCTCGGTTTCTCTCCCGGAGAGGATGAAGAAGTCGTTGGAGCCGGTGACCACCCCGACCTCCACACGGCCGTATTCGCGGAAGGGCTTCCAGCCGAGTTGTCGGAACGAAGCGTCTACGGTCTGGCGTTCTCCTGGGGACAAAAACAGATGGGTCCATTTCGGGCACCAGTCCCACTCCGGTGCAGGGGTAACCGCATAGGGAGGGCCGTTTTCCAAGGAGGTAAAGTCCATGCTGAGCAGTCCGCCTGGGCCATCCTGCTCTTGATCGCAGAGAAGCAGCACGACCGATTGTTGTACGGCAGGGAACAGATTCCTCTCAGGCAGACAAACGATGACCCGTCGGAAGCACTTCAGGAGAAATCGCCGCAGTTCCCCGGCGTAGCCGACGTGGAGGAGTTCCTCCGGCACCACAAAGGCAAGTCTCCCGTTTGGGGTCAGAAGTTTGCAGCCGATGGCTACAAACGGAGCCCACGTGCTCATCAGCCGGGACGGGCGCAGTCCCATCTGCCGCATCTCCTGGAAAGCCGGCCGTCGGCTGGACTCGGGAAAAAGATGGGAGCGGATGAACGGCGGATTGCCCACGATGGCGTCAAAAGCCGGGGGAGAGGCGGTTGATTGTGCCCACTCGAAGAAATCGCCGCAGATGGCCCCTGCCGCCTGAGCGGCCTGTGGGTCGATGTCTATCCCCACCGGAATCGGCTGCTCGCAGCCCAGTTCGGCCAGCCGCTTCCGGGCGGCAGCCAGGAAGACGCCATCGCCGCAGGCCGGATCAAGAACACGGTCCACCGGCGAGCGAACTGCCCAACGCACCAGGGCTTCGGCCACACGGGGCGGCGTGTACACCGCTCCCAATACTTTGGCTGCGTGATGGTTTTGACGATAACGGTTCACCGATACATCCCTCATCGTTGCCCCCTTCTTTTCAGAACAACCTTGCTATTGGTTATTATACACCTGGTTCAGTCCCCTGTCAATGCGGGTTGGTTTGAAGAGCAGTGGACACCACAGATGTCGGCATCCGCTTTCTGGAAGCCCCACCCTACGGAGGCCGGCCCGGGACAGCCGCCTCGATGACCAGGGGGACCCACAGGTCCGGAAGGGCCATGGCCGCCCCATCCTGGGTCCAGAGTTCGCCCCCTTCGACCCAGAAGCCGCCTGTGCCGGGGGCGAGAGCCCGCCAGCGCAGTCGGACGATCTCCCGCATCGCCTCCCCGGCCTCTTGCCAGGCTTCCAGGCGGGCCCAGCCCCGCTCATTGTCCACGGAGACGTTCCAGCGGCGCACCGTCCGGCCGGGGAGCATCTGCGCCTCCGCCAGATAGAGGAAGGCCGGGTCGAAGCGCAGTTGCAGGTGCACCTCGGCGAAGGCGATGGCGGGGGAAACTTCCACGGTCAGGGTCAGGGTCTGGCCGGGGGAGATCGCCCCGGCCGGGATGCGGGCCTGGAGGGTGGGGGTCAGGGGCAACGGCCCGACCTCGATGCCCCAATGGGCCGGGGGGCCGAAGGGGCCGGCCGGCCCCTCCATCTGCCAGGTGAAGGTGTAGACGCCGGCCTGCTGGGGCGTCTCCAGGACGATGGTAAAGAGGCCCACCTGACCGGGGCGCACCGGGCGAGATGGCCGGATTTCCTGGCCGGCCGGGAAGAGCGTCCCCCCGAGGGTCAGGTGCTCCCCGCCGGCCTCGGACCAGGTGCGCGTCCCGGTATTCTGAAGCGCCAGGGAGAGACGGTACGTCCGCTGGGGGGCCAGGCGTTCCGGCCAGGAGGGGGGAAGCGGCCGGGCCGCCCACCAGAGGCTCTGGCCGAGCAGCGCCTCCCGCAGCAGGTTCAGGTACTCATCCTCCGGTACAGCCTGTCCGCCGATGGGAGGGAAGGCGGCCCGACAGACGTTGGTCCCTTCCCAGAGTTCGTTCCAGGTCTCGACGAGGAGCAGGTTGGTCTGGGGCGGAATCTGGGACAGGCTCCAGCGCAGAAAGGTGCCGGGGTCGCCCTCCTGCCCGTCGGGGGTGCGGTGGCGCGGTTGTTCCAGTTTGGTTTGAACCCAGCCGGCCTTGCGGTTGTCAAAGCCCGGGCCGACCGAGGCCACGGTATAGGTGCCGTGAAGGGAATGCCATTTCGGCCCGTTCAGGGCGGCGCCCCAGGCGAAGCGTCCATCGGCCACCTCGTCGATGGGGGGAAGGCCCGCCAGGGAATCCCCGGTGAACCAGGTGGTCTCCAGCACCAGCCAGGGGGTGATGGGCCGGCCGTTCCGGTCGTGGAAATCGCGCTGGAAGGCGGCCTTGATGCCGGCCCAGAGGGCTCCGGCGCTTTCCAGGTGGGAGATGCGTCCGGTGGAGTAGACGACGATGAGCGGCCGGCCGCCCTCTTCCACCGGCCGGCCGTCGTGGGTGGCCCACATCTCCGGGGGAATCGTCTGGAAGAAGGGCTTGATCTTGCGGTCGTAGAAGAGAAAGCCGCTCACCGGGTCGCTCAGGTTCAGGTTGGCATCTCCCTCCAGGTACCGGCTGCCGTCGAAGAGGCCGTTGTCCAGGTAATCGTTGTATTCGCCCACTTCGGAGGAGGTATCGTCGAAGAGGCCGATGCGCAGGGGGGTATCCAGCAGGCGGTTGGCTTCCACCAGGGCCTGGAGCACGCCGGTGCGGAACCAAGGGGTGGGATGCTCCCCCCAACTCACCGGCAGGACGATGCCGATGCCGGCCAGTTGCATATCGCGCAGTTCCTGGAGGTACCAGTCCCGGTTGAGGGAAGAGTAGTAGAGGCCGTCGCCGGGGCGACGGTCGCCTTCCAGCGGTTCGCTCCAGCCCGGGGGGACGGCATAGGCCTGGGCGGGGTCGCAGTTGTGGGCCGGGCAGTCGTACCAGTAGAAGAAAAAGGTGGCGACCTGCATGTTCGGGCGGAGGGGGCTGGCCGGGGTGGGCGTGGGCAGCGGGGTCGGCCAGGGCGGGGTCAGTTGCCGGGTGGGCCGGGGAGTGGAGGTCGGCCGGGGGGTGGGGGAAGGTCGGGTGGGGAGGACGGGTATCGGGTAGGGCGTCGCGGTGGGAAGAGGAGCGGTCGGCCCCGACGAATCGGGGGTGGGGGCCAGGCAGGCCGCCAGAAGGACGATCCCGACGCAGAGCACCGCTCCCCGGAGGCGTTTTCTTATCCCGGACGGCCGCCTTTTCTGTTCGGACATGGTTTTCTCGCCTGGATGATTACAGCAGGCCCATCTGGCGGGCCCGCAGCGCCGCCTGGGTGCGGTCGCGCACGCCGAGTTTCTGGAGAATTGTCGTAACATAATTTTTCACCGTGCCCTCGGCCAGCACCAGCCGCCTGGCGATTTCCCGGTTGGTCAGCCCCTGGGCCAGCAGGCGGAGGACCTCTTTCTCCCGCTCGGAGAGGGGCTCCGGCAGTCCCTCATCGGGGGGACGGGCCGGCGGAGACAGGCGGGAGAAGGCGGCCACCACCTTACGGGCCACCGAGGGGGACAGGGGCGCCCCGCCGGCCGCCGCCGTGCGAACGGCCTCGGCCAGTTCGTTCCCGGAGACGTCCTTGAGCAGATAGCCCAACGCCCCGGCCCGCAGCCCCTCGAAGACATAGGCATCGTCGTCAAAGGTAGTCAGGATGATGATGCGGGCTTCCGGCCAGCGTTCGCGCAGCCGGCGGGTGGCCTCCACGCCGTCCATCCCGGGCATCCGCACATCCATCAGGACCACGTCGGGCTGGAGGGCGGCATAGGCTTCCAGGGCCTCTTTCCCGTCGCCGGCCTCTCCGACCACCTCCAGGCCCGGTTCCAGTTCCAGGAGGACGCGCAGCCCCTCGCGGATCAGCCGCTGGTCATCCACCAGAAGGATGCGAATTGTCTCAGCCATCGCTGCCTTCCTGGGGGCGAGGGAGGGCAATGTGGAGTTGCGCCCCGCCCCCGGGACGTTCTTCCAGGTGCAGGGTTCCTCCCAGGGCTTCGAGGCGTTCCCGGAGTCCTCTCAGGCCGAAGCCCCGCCCCTCCGCCTCGGGGGGAAAGCCCCGGCCGTCGTCGCCGATGAGGAGGGTGAGGTGGTCGGGATGGAGGGTCAGCACCAGCCAGACCTGCCCGGCCTGGGCGTGTCGTTGGACGTTGGTCAGCGCCTCCTGAGCGGCCCGGTAGAGGGTCAGGTGGTGGGCGGCCGGCAGGTCGAAGGTTTCGGAGGGGAGTGCCAGGTGTACCTCCAGACCGGTGGCGGCGCGGAAGTGTTCGGCCAGCCGGCGCAGGGCCTCCGGCAGGGGCATCCCGGCTTCCAGAGGGGCGCGGAGCGCGGCCACGGTCGCCCGCAACTCGTCCAGCGCCTCCCGGACCTCTTCGCGGGCGGTGTGCACCATCCGGGCGGCCCGTTGGGGGTCGGAGGGAATCAACCGCCCGGCGCCCTCCAGTTGTACGGCGGCGACGGTCAGGTGGTGGCCCAGGGCGTCGTGCATCTCGCGGGCCATCCGGTTGCGCTCCTCGGCCACGGCCAGTTCCTCCACCCGCGAGGCGTAGGCTCGCAACTGGCGGTGGGCTTCTTGAAGTTCGGCCAGGAGGTTTTGCGTCCGGCGGTGGGCCTCTTCGGCCCGGGCCAGGGCGTCGGCAAAGACGCCGAAGAAGGCATAGCCCCCGGCGTAGGGGAGGAGGGTCAGCAGGCCGTTTCCCCATCCCAGCCGGAAGGTCAGGATTCCGCCGGTGAGCAGGGCAAAGAGGCCGATCCAGAGCCAGCCGAGGGAACGGCGGTGTGGCCAGAGGAGCATGGCGAAGGCGCTCAGGATGAAGAAGAGGATGGGGATGGCGGACCAGGCCCGGGTTTCCAGGAGGAGCAGGCCGGCGACCAGGGCGCTCTGGACGGCCAGGTAAAGGTGGCGCCAGGAGGGGGACAGGACCTCGGGGTTCAGGGCCATGAGCAGGGCAAAGAGCAGGAGCATCCCGCCGCCGGCCCAGGCGGTGGGATGTTCCCGCTCCGTCGTGCTCCACCAGATGGCCCCTACGGCGCCCCAGGTCAGGTAGGCGACGAGGAGGAGGGGAAGGGTGCTGCGCTGTACCAGCCAGATTCTCTTCATAGCCCTATTATACCGCACTCCTATTCGAAGCGAAAGCGCCAGACCCCGATGGCGAAGAAGAGGAGGGCGAAGCCGGCCAGCACGCCCACCTTGGGGAGGACGTCCACCAGTCCGTAGCCGCGTACCAGGAGGTCCTGGTAGGCGTCCAGGGCCCAGGCGTGGGGGGTGACCAACCCGGCCGTCTGCAGCCAGGAGGGCATCACAAAGCGTGGGACGAAGCATCCCCCCAGGGCCGAGAGGGTGAGCAGGAGGAGGACGGTCAACCCGCCCACCTGGGCCTCGGTGCGGGCCAGGGCGGAAACGAGCACGCCCAGGCCGGTGGCCGTGGCCGCCGCCGCCAGGCTGACCAGCACCAGGCCGGCCGGCGAATGCCCCAACTCCAGGCCGAAGAGAAAGTGCGAGGCCCCCAGCATGATGACCAGTTGGAGCAGGTTGATGAGGTAATACGGCAGGAGTTTCCCGGCCAGCATCACGGCCCGGGGAAGCGGGGCGGCCAGCAACCGCCGGAAGGTGCCCAGGCGCTTTTCCTCCAGGACCGAGCCGGCCAGCAGGCTCACGATCCAGAAGATGCCGTAGATGGTGTAGCCGGGGACGTTCTGCTGGAAGGTGTCCGGGTACTGTTCCACCTTCATCCCGGCCGGAGCCTTTTTCTCCAGGACGACCGCCGGTTCGCTTCCTCCCAGAAAACCGCCGGTGATGGCTTCCTGGGCCTCGATTTTGATGGCCTGACGTTGCTCGGCGGGCATCTGCGGGCTCAGCCGGGCCAGGAGCAGGTCCAGCCCCTTCGGGGCCGTTGCCGCCAGGGTCTGCCGCTCGATCAGACCCTGGAGCGTTCCCAGAATCGGCTCGACGAACTGGCTCGAGGTGGCCGGGTCCACGATCACCAGGACGCGGGCCGTGCGCCGTTCTCCCAGGCCCGGAATCTGCTCCAGCGTCTCGGAAAACTCGGGTGGAAAGACCAGGGCCATCCTCCTCTGGCCCTCGGCCACCAGGAGTTCCGCCCGTTCCTGGTCCAGCGGCTTTTCCTCCCAGGTGGTCTCCACCTGGAAGGCCTCCATCTCGTCGAGTTGGCGGAGCACGGCTGCCGCCTGGGTGCCCCGGTCCTCGTTGACGACCAGGAGGGGGATCTCGCCGTCGCCGGCGGTGAACATGCCGCTCAGGGCGTAACTCATGACCAGAATGAACATAAACGGCTGGAGGAAGATCAGGGCCACGCCGCCCAGGTCGCGGAAGAAGATCTTCAGGTCTTTCCAGGTCATGGCCAGAATTTGCCGAAGCATGGTTACCTCCGTTGGTTCAATCCCGGAGCCGCCTGCCGGTCAGGTGCAGGAAGACGGTCTCCAGGTTGGCTTCCAGAATTTCCAGGGAGCGAAGGGGAAGGTCCATCCGGTTGGTCGCATCCAGGAGGGCCAGGAGGGCCTCCTGGGTGTGGCGGGTATCCAGGTAGAGCCGGCCGTCGCGCCGACGGATGCCCTTGATCGCCGGGTGGCTTTCCAGTGGAGGGAGCAGCCGTTCTGCCGCATCTTCCGGCAGGCCGGCGATGATGAGGCCGCTGCCCCACTGGCGGATGAGGGCGGCCGGCGTATCCAGGGCGATGATCTGGCCCTGGTCCATGATGGCGACGCGGTGGCAGAGGCGCTGGGCCTCTTCCATGTAGTGGGTGGTGTAGAGGATGGTCAGGCCGGCGCGGTTGAGCGCCTCCACGCTTTCGAAGATGGCGTTGCGGCTCTGGGGGTCCACCCCCACCGTCGGCTCGTCCAGGAAGAGGAGTTCGGGCTCGTGGAGGAGGCCGACGGCGATGTTCAGCCGTCGCTTCATGCCGCCGGAGAAGGTGCTCACGGCGTCGCCGGCGCGGGGGGTGAGTTGGACGATCTCCAGGACGGCTTCCACGCGCTCGCGCAACTTTTTCCCCCCCAGGCCGTAGAGCCGGCCGAAGAAGAGGAGGTTGTCGCGGGCGGAAAGGGTGGGGTAGAGGGCCAGGTCCTGGGGCACCAGCCCCAGGCGGGCCTTGACCGCGTTGGGCATGGTCCGGAAGGAGATGCCGTTCACCGTGATCTGCCCCCGGTCCGGGGCCAACAGGCCGGTGAGCATGGAGACGGTGGTGGTCTTGCCGGCCCCGTTCGGGCCGAGGAGTCCGAAGATTTCCCCCCGGCCGACCTGGAAGGAGACGCCGCGCACTGCCTGGATGTCGCCGTAGGCCTTGTAGAGTTCCTGAACCTCAAGAATTGGATCGGACATCGGTCACCTCCATTTTTCTACCGTCTCCAGGATACCCCCTCCCGGGTCATAGATAAAAGTGCCGGAAGTCACCCCGGAGGTCACGGATTCACGCAACACGCAACACGCACCACGCACCACGCACCACACATTTGCGTTCCTCTCCGAAATTTCGTATAATAGGGATAGCCGGGCCTCTCCTTCCCGGAACAGGCCCGGGGCAAAACCTCTTTGAGGAGCAGGGTATGGAAGAGAATACCTGTATTGAGGGAACTCAATCGAACCGGGAATCCGGCCGTTCGGAAGAGGTGGTTGCTCAGGGGGAGGGCAGGCCGGCCGGCGCGGTTGCCGCCGGGCCCTCCGCCGAGTCCTGGCTCCAGATGCTGGAAGACCCCAACTACATCTATTCCCCCTTGAATTACGGGGATGTCGTCGAAGGCGTGGTCATGGAGATCGGCCAGGACGAGATTCTGGTGGACATCGGGGCCAAATCGGAGGGGGTGGTGCCCGGCCGGGAGTTTCGCAAGGCCGCCCAGGCCGGAGAACTGGCGGATCTGAAGGTCGGCTCCTCCATCCTGGTCTTTGTCCTGCGTCCCGAGGATGAGGAAAGCCGGGCCGTCCTTTCCATCGACCGGGCGCGCCAGGAGAAGGGCTGGCGCTGGCTGGAGGAAGTTTACCGCGAAGGCCGGCTGATCGAGGCCACCGTGGACGGTTACAACAAGGGCGGGTTGCTGGTCAACCTGTGTGGCATTCGGGGCTTTGTCCCGGTTTCCCAGATTGTCGGGATGGGGGCGGGCCGGCGGGTTCCCACTTCGGAAGACCTGGCCCAGATGGTGGGCCAGACCCTCCCGCTGAAGGTGATCGAGATCAACCGCCGGCGCAACCGCCTCGTCCTTTCTCAGCGTCAGGCCCTGCAGGGGTATCGGGAAAGCCGGAAGGAAGAACTGCTGGCGACGCTGGAGGTGGGCAAAATCTACCACGGCGTGGTCAGCAGCATCTGCAACTTTGGCGTTTTTGTGGACCTGGGTGGGGCAGACGGGCTGGTTCACCTCTCCGAACTCTCCTGGAAGCGGGTGGAGGACCCCACCGAGGTCGTCCAGGTCGGCCAGGAGGTCGATGTCTATGTTCTGGGGGTGGACCGCGAGCGCAAGCGCATCGCCCTGAGCCTGCGGCGCACCCAGCCGGAGCCCTGGGAAACGATTGCCGAACGGTATCAACTGGGGCAACTGGTCCAGGGAGAGGTGACGCAACTGGCCCCCTTTGGGGCTTTTGTCCGCATCGAGGACGGGGTAGAGGGGCTGGTGCACCTTTCGGAACTGGCCGATACCCCGATTTCTCATCCGCGCGAGGTGGTCCAGGAAGGAGATGTGTTGACGTTGCGGGTGATTCGGATCGACCCTGCCCACCGCCGCATCGGCCTGAGCCTGCGTCGGGCCCAACACGATATGGGGGACAGCCGCGTGGAAGCAGGTTCAGGGCCGGCCGGGTAGCCTTTTCCTGAGGCCGGGCGAGGGCACGGGTCGCCGAGGAGGGCTTGAATGGGCAGTCCGTTGGACCGATTCACCGAGCGTGCCAGACGGGTTTTGAGCCTGGCCCAGGAAGAGGCCAGCGCCTTCAACCACCGCTATATCGGCACCGAGCACATCCTGCTGGGCCTGATTCGGGAGGGGGAGGGCACGGCCGCCCGGGTCCTGGCCGAACTGGGGGTGGATGCGGAGAAGGTGCGCGAAGCCATCGAAGTGCTGGTAGGCCGCCCGGAACGGCCCACCTCCCAGGAGCGGGAATTGACGGCCCAGGCCAAGAAGGCGTTGGAATACGCGGTGGAGGAGGCCCGTCGCCTCAGCCACAGTTACATCGGCACGGAGCATCTCCTGCTGGGCATCCTGCGGGGGCAGGACAATGTGGCGACCAGCATCCTGGACAATGTGGGGGTCAGCCCCAGCAAAGTGCGGGAACGTCTCCTGCAGGTTCTCCAGGAGGTGCCGGCGGCCGTATCCGCCCCGCAGACCCGGCAGAGCAAAACCCCCTACATCGATGCCCTGGGGCTGGACCTGACGGAAGCGGCCCGGGCCGGCCGGCTGGACCCGGTGATCGGCCGCGAGACCGAGATCGAACGGGTCATCCAGATCCTTTCCCGGCGCACCAAAAACAATCCGGCGCTGGTGGGCGACCCTGGCGTGGGGAAGACGGCCATCGTCGAAGGGCTGGCCCAGCGGATTGTCCGCGGCGAGGTGCCCGAGCCCCTCCTGAACAAGCGCCTCCTGGCCCTGGATATGGGAGCCGTGGTGGCCGGGACCAAGTACCGGGGGCAGTTCGAGGAGCGGCTGAAGCGGGTGGTGGACGAGATCCGCGAAACCGGGAGCATCCTCTTCATTGACGAGTTCCACACCATCATCGGGGCCGGGGGGGCCGAGGGAAGCCTGGATGCGGCCAACATCCTCAAGCCGGCCCTCTCCCGGGGGCAGATTCAATGCATCGGCGCCACCACCCTGGACGACTACCGCAAGTACATCGAGCGCGACGCCGCCCTGGAGCGCCGCTTCCAGCCCGTTTACGTGAGCGAACCCTCGGTGGAGGAGACGATCCACATCCTGCGCGGCATTGCCCCTCGCTATGAGGACTTTCACCAGGTCAAAATCAGCGACGAGGCCCTGATGGCCGCCGCCCGCCTTTCGGCCCGTTACATCAGCGACCGGCACCTGCCGGACAAGGCCATCGACCTGATGGACGAGGCGGCCGCCCGGGTGCGGATGTACCGTCTGGGCGCTTCCTCCCCCCTGCGCCAGGCCCTCCAGGAACTGGAGACGCTGCGCCGGCGCAAAGATGCCGCTGTGGAGCAACAGGACTTTGAGCGGGCCATCGCCCTGCGGGAGGAGGAGAACCGGCTGCTGCAACGCATCGAGGAACTGCGGCGTGGGCAATCCATGGAATCGCGCCCGGTGGTTTCCGCCGACGACATCGCCGAGGTGGCCTCCATGTGGACGGGCATCCCCATGACCCGTCTGGCCCAGGAGGAATCGGCCCGCCTGGTGCGTATGGAGGAGGAGTTGCACAAGCGCATCGTCGGGCAGGACGAGGCCATCTGCACCGTCTCCCGGGCCATCCGGCGGGCACGGGCCGGCCTCAAGGACCCCCGCCGGCCCATCGGTTCCTTTATCTTCCTCGGCCCCACCGGCGTGGGCAAGAGCGAACTGGCCCGGGCCCTGGCCGAGTTCCTCTTCGGCACCGAGGATGCCCTGATCAAACTGGATATGTCCGAGTTCATGGAGCGCCACACGGCCGCCCGGCTGGTCGGCGCTCCCCCCGGCTATATCGGCTACGGCGAGGGAGGGCAACTCACCGATGCCGTGCGCAACCGCCCCTACAGCGTCGTCCTCCTGGATGAAATCGAAAAGGCCCACCCCGACGTCTTCAACCTCCTCCTGCAACTGATGGAGGACGGCTGCCTGACCGACGCCAAGGGGCGCAAGGTGGATTTCCGCAACGTCGTCCTGGTGATGACTTCCAACGTGGCCGCCGAAAAGATCATCCGGGGCTCCACCTGGGGCTTTTCCTCGCGCAGCGACCAGAGGGCGGCGGAACTGCGCGAGTACGAGGCGATGAAGGAAAAGGTGCTGGCCGAACTCAAGGACCTCTTCCGCCCCGAGTTCCTCAACCGGGTGGATGCCATCGTCGTCTTCCATGCCCTCAACCCCGAGCACATCCGCCAGATCGCCCGGCTACAACTGCGCCGGGTGGAAGAGCAGTTGCGCGAGGCCGGCTTCACCCTGGAGGTCACCGATGCGGCGGTGAACCTGCTGGCCCAGCGCGGCTTCGATAGCGCCTTCGGCGCCCGGCCGCTCAAGCGGGTCATCACCAGCCTCCTGGAGGATCCCCTGGCCGAGGCCATCCTGCACGGCCGCTTCCATGCCGGCGATACCATCGTTGTGGATGCTGTGGACGAGCAGATCGTCTTCCGTTTGGCCGGAGAACCGTCCCTGGTCCCGCCGGAGGACACCGGGGTGGCCCTTCAGGAGGTGGAGACGAACTGAGGCCCTTTTCCCCATCTGCGGAGAGGCGATTCCATCCTCGTTAGTGCGTTACACGTTGCACGTTACACGTTACACGTTGCACGATGGGGCAACGCTTTCCGGGCGTCTAGGAAACAGGAGAACGGTATGTGCGGCATCTTCGGCATCGTCACCGACCATCGGCGGACCCTGGGGCCGATTCTCATCGAGGCCGGCCGGCGCCTCTCCTACCGGGGCTACGACTCGGTCGGCTGTGCCACTCTGGACGACGAGGGGATCGACCTGCGCAAGGATGTGGGCCGGGTGGACGAGGTGGCCGAGCGCCTGAACCTGGCCGAGATGGCCGGCCGGCGGGGCATCCTGCAACTGCGCTGGGCCACCTTCGGCGCCCCCTCTCGGGCCAATGCCCAGCCCCACCTGGATTCCGACGGCGATATGGTCGGTGCCCACAACGGCAACGTGGTCAACAACGTCGAACTGCGCCTGGAGTTCATGGCCGAAGGGATGGTCGTCCGCTCCACCAACGACGGCGAGTCGTGCGTCCACGCCGTGGAGCGCTACGTGAACCGGGGCTATGACATGGTGGAGGCGATACGCCGGGCCTATGGCGACCTGGCCGGGGACTATGCCTTTGTCATCGGCCGGGTGGGGGAGGATTGCCTCTACGCGCTGAAGAAGGGCTCCAGCCTGGCGGTCGGCCTGGCCGATTGGGCCACCTGCGTCTCTTCCGACCTGCCCTCCATCCTGCCCCTGACCCGCCGCATCCTGCGGGTGAAGGATGGGGAGATCGTGATTCTGTGGCCGGACCGGGTGGAGTTGCGCCGGGTGGAGGACGGCAGCCGGGTGGAGCGGGAGCCGGAGGTGGTGAGCGAGAGCATCGAGGAGGCCACGAAGGAAGGGTATCCTCACTTTATGTTGAAGGAGATTCACGAGCAGCCGGTGCGGGTGCGGGAACTTTTGCACCTCCTGGAGGCCTCGCCCTTTGTGGCCCCGATGGTGGAGCGGATGGCCCGGGCGAATCACCTCTACCTGGTCGGGTGCGGCAGCAGTTATCATGCCTGTCTGCTGGGGGCCATCTATCTGGGCCGACTGGCCGGCCGGCCGGCCGTTCCCATCCTGGCCCCCCAGTTCATCGCCCAGTACGGCAACGCCGTGGGGCCGGAGGATGTGGGGGTCTTTGTCAGCCAGAGCGGGGAGACCAAGGATGTGCTGAACGCCCTGGAGGTGGCCCGGAAGCGGGGCATGGGCCGGCTGGCCCTGGTCAACGTCTTGGGCTCCACCCTGCGCCACGAAAGCGAGTGCTACCTTCCCCTGGCCTGCGGCTATGAGATCAGCGTGCCGGCCACCAAGACCTTTATGAACCAGGCGGTGGCCCTGCTTTTCCTGGCCCTGCGCCTGGGCGGCCATCCCACCAGGGAACTGGCGGCCCTCCCCGACCTTATCGAGCAGACCCTGGCCCGGGTGGAACCCCAGATTCTTCCCCTGGAGCCGGTGTTGGAGAAGCGGGATGACCTCTACTGTCTGGGCTACGGCCTGACCTATCCCATCGCCCTGGAGGGGGCCCTGAAGATGAAGGAGATTACCTATGCCCACTGCGAGGGGATGCTTTCCACCGAGTTCAAGCACGGTCCCCTCTCGGCGGTGCGGGATGACTACACCGTGCTCTTTGTGGTCGGCCCGGAGGATGTCCCTCTTCTGGTGAGCGGCATCAACGAGACGGTCTGCCGGGGCGGGCGGGCCATCGCCATCGGGGAGGAAGATGCCCGGCTGCGTTCCAACGCCCATGATTTGGTGGTCTTGCCCACGGCCGGCCCGCTCCTCAACCCGCTTCTGGCCGTCCTTCCCCTGCAACTCCTGGCCTATCGGCTGAGCGTGGCCCGGGGCTATGACCCCGATTTCCCCCGCAACCTGAGCAAGACGCTGACGGTGGATTAGCAACGCTGGGAGACGTGATGGGGCGCGGATGCGTGGACCTGGGATAGCGCGATGATCGAAGCCTTGGGATTGGGCAAGGACTTTGGCAACGTCACCGCCGTCAGCGATGTCACCCTGACCGTCGCCGGGGGCGAGGTGGTGGTCCTGCTGGGGCCCAACGGGGCCGGCAAGACCACCACGGTGCGGATGCTTTCGGCCATCCTCCAGCCGACGCGGGGGCGGGCCCTGGTCGCCGGCTACGATGTGGCCCGGGAGCCGGTGCGGGTGCGGGAGCATGTCGGCCTGCTCACCGAATTCCCCGGCCTGTATGAGCGGATGAGCGTCCTGGATTACCTGGCCTTTTTCGGCGGATTGCATGGCCTTTCTCCATCCTCCTGTCGGAGCCGGGGCGAAGAACTCCTGCGCCGCTTCGGCCTCTGGGAAAGCCGCCGGCTGCGCCTGGGCGAGTTCTCCAAGGGAATGCGCCAGAAGGTGGCCCTGGTGCGCGCCCTCCTGCACGAGCCGCCGGTCCTCCTCCTGGATGAACCCACCTCGGCCATGGACCCCAGCAGCGCCCGCATGGTGCGGGATTGCATCCGTGAACTCCGGGCCGGCGGCCGCACCCTCCTGGTCTGTACCCACAACCTGGCCGAGGCCGAGGAACTGGCCGACCGCATCGCCATCATCCGCCAGGGACGCATCATCGCCCTGGATACTCCCCAGGGGCTGCGCCGGCGTCTCCTCGGCCCGCCGCTGATGGAGGTGCGCCTGAACGGCACGGACAGTAACCCGGCCGGCCTGCTGGAGGAAATGGTGCCGATTGTGTCCTGGGGGCCGGGATGGGTGCGCTTCCTTTCCCCGCAGCCGGAGCGCATCAACCCCCAGGTGCTCCGCCGTCTGACGGATGCCGGGGCCGAGGTGGTGACTCTGAGCGAGGTCCCCCGCAGTCTGGAGGAGGTCTACCTGCACCTGATCGAGACCGGCGAGACCGGGGAGACGGTCCCCTCATCCGTGCCCGCCCCTCCGGCCCGAAACGGGAGAGGTCTCCGATGAACTGGCTTCGCCCCAGCCTCCTGGTCGCCCGGCGGGAACTGAAGGACAGCCTGACCGACTGGCGAATCATCACCCCGGTAGTGATCCTCACCTTCCTCTTCCCCTGGCTGATCCTCCTTTCGGCCAACGCGGGCATCGACTTCCTGGAGCGCTACAGCCCGGGGCTGGTATCCGGCCAGCTGGTCCCCTTCGCCACCATGATCGTCGGTTTCTTCCCGACCTCTTTCTCCCTGGTCATCGCCCTGGAATCGTTCGTCGGGGAGAAGGAGCGGAACACGCTGGAATCGCTCCTCTCCACGCCGATTTCCGACCGGACCCTGTACCTGGGCAAGTTGCTGGCGGCGTTGGTCCTTCCCCTGGCCGGCAGCCTGGCCTCCATCGCCCTGTTCGCCCTCCTCCTGCCCGGCGTCACCGGCCTCACCATTCCCCCGGACCTGGTGGGCCAGATCGCCTGTCTGGCGGTGACGCTGACGGTGGGGATGGTGGCCGGGGCGGTGGTGGTCTCCAGCAACACCACCAGTGTGCGGGCGGCCAACCTCCTGGCCAGTTTCATCGTCGTGCCGGCGGCGTTGATCGTGACCTTCCAGGCCCTGGTGGTGGCCTGGAACGCCCGGCCGGTCCTCTGGCTGGTTGCCCTGGCCCAGGCGGTGGCCGATGTAGCCCTGATTCGGATGGGCATCCGGATTTTCAGCCGGGAGAACCTGCTGGCGCGGACCATCGACCGAATCGACCTGCGGCGGACCTGGCGCACCCTGCGGAGTTTCCTGCGCCAGGAGCCGGCCGCCGTCCTTTCCGGCCGGCCCTCGGCCCCGCTCACGGTGGGCCGGCTTTACCGGCGCGACATCCCCCAAATCCTGGGCCGGAGTGGAGGGGCCGCCCTGGTGGTGGCCGCCGCGGCCTTCCTGGGGGTGGCGGCCGGCTGGTTTCTGGCCCGTTCCCATCCCCTGCCCCCGGAGTTGGCCGGGGAGTGGAAATGGACCCCGGAGGTCGTCCGCCAGCATCTGGTCGAGTTCCGGAGGGCGCTGGGGGGATGGAACTGGGCTCCGTGGCTGATCTTTTTCCAGAACCTGCGGGCCATCTTCCTCTCCGGCCTTTTCAGCCTGGTGAGTCTGGGGATGGCCGCCGCCGCCCCGTTGCTTTTGGTCTCTGGAATACTTGGTTTTGTCCTGGCGGAGACGGCCGGGCTGGGTTCCTCCCTGTTCCCCATCGCCATGCTCCTGTGGCCGCACGCCCTGTTGGAGGTGCCGGCCGCCGTTGCGGCCGCCGCCGTGGCCCTGCGGATGGGCGCCTCGGTCCTGGCCCCGCCTCCGGAGATGACCCTGGGCGAAACGCTCCTCCTGGGCCTGGCCGACTTCCTCAAGGTCTTTTTCCTGCTGGTGCTTCCGCTCTTCCTGGTGGCGGCCTTTGTGGAGGTGTACGTGACACCTCTCCTGGCCCTCTGGATTCTCGGAGGATAGCCGTCGGCGCCCGTCCAGGTTCAATTTTGCCCGCGGAACTACCTCACCAGGGCGGATCCGCCTTGACGGACCGCTCTCTCTGCACTACAATAAGAGCCGGAAACCGCTGCCCGTTCGTTGGAGGGGTCGCTCAAGGCGCGATACCTGTTCTGGTTGAGGTGTGTCGGTGGGCATATTCCTCGAGATAAGGTGGCTGATTTCTGCCGGAGATGGCAGATCAAGGAACTGGCCATCTTCGGCTCCGCGTTGGGGGACGACTTTCGGCCCGATAGCGACGATGTTAGAGGCGGCGCGAGACATTGTGGACTTCGCGAGGTCGCCAGCAATATGGTCCGGGGTGAGGCCTGCTGGCGGGAGGTAAGACGATGAAGGATGAAGAATTGTTGGAGCGGATAGCCGTCGATCCCAAAGTGATGGTCGGGAAACCGGTCATTCGGGGGACGCGGTTAACCGTTGAATACATTCTTCATCTGCTGGCCCATGGGGTAACAGCAGATGAAATCCTTCAGGAATATCCAGGTCTCTCCTACGAAGATATTCAGGCCTGCATTCTGTTCGCAACCAAAACGCTGGAAAGTACACTGTTTATGCCGCTGGCCGCGGAGTCCATCTAGATGCGCTTCCTTGTCGATGAGTGCACTGGACCCATTGTTGCGGAATGGTTACGTGGACAGGGACACGAGGTCTTCTCCGTATATGAGCAGGCACGCGGCCTGGATGATGACGCTATTGTTTGGAAAGCCTTTACGGAGAAATGGATTCTGATCACCAACGACAAGGATTTCGGAGAGAAAATTTATCGGGGAGGGCATCCTCACCGTGGTGTGATTCTTTTACGGCTCGATGATGAGCGGGCCGTCGTAAAAATCCAGGTACTGGGGAGATTACTCTGGAGTTACGGTGATCGGCTGGCCGATCAGTTTGTGGTGGTGACCGAAACGAAAGTACGGTTTGTGCCCAGGTATCGGTGAATTCGTGAACGAATATTTGCCCTGTCTTTCTGAGCAAGTGTCTGGCCCGGCCGGGAGGGTGTGGCTGGCTCCCTCCATCCTCTCGGCCGATTTCGCCCGGTTGGGGGAACAGGTCCGGGCAGTGGAGGAGGCCGGGGCCGACCGGCTACACGTGGATGTGATGGACGGACACTTTGTGCCCAACCTGACCTTTGGCCCGCTGGTGGTGCGGGCGCTTCGGCCGGTTACCCGTCTGCCGCTCTACGCCCACCTCATGGTGGAGGCGCCCGAACGGCTACTCCGGCCCTTTGCCGAGGCCGGAGCCGACGGCCTCATCGTCCACGTCGAAGCCTGCCCTCACCTGCACCGGCTGGTCGACCAGATTCATGCCCTGGGCTGCCGGGCCGGCGTGGCCCTGAACCCGGCCACTCCCCTGGTGGTTCTGGAGGAAATCCTGCCCGAACTGGACCAGGTGCTGGTGATGTCGGTCAACCCGGGCTTCGGCGGCCAGGCCTTTATCCCCGCCAGCCTGGAGAAGATCGCCCGGCTGAGGCGCATCCTCCAGGAGCGCGGCCTGGAACGGGTGGAGATCGCCGTGGACGGCGGCATCGACGAGCATACCGCTCCGTCGGTGGTCCGGGCCGGTGCCCGGGTCCTGGTCGCCGGAGCGGCCGTCTTCGAGGCAGAAGAGGGGCCGGCCGCCGCCGTGCGCCGGCTGCGTCAGGCCATTGCCGAGGCGTTGCCAGAGGCGTAGCGGAGGGCGATGAACGTGAACGGCACTCCGCTTCGCTACGTGCCTGACGACGAACAAGGAGGAAGGAACCGATGAGACGTCCCGATGGAATCGCCCTGTTGAGCATCTACCATTTCCTGGTGGCCGGCCTGAGCCTGCTGGGGTGTTGCGTCCTGGCGATGGTGCCCTTCGTTGTGGCCGTGGCCGTGTCTCCGTACCGGCCGGGCCACATCGCCCTGCCCATCGTGGCCCTGGTGGCGCTCCTGGGCCTGCTTCTCCTCCTGCTCTACGGCGCGGCCCACGCCGCCGTCGGCTGGGGCCTCTGGAGGTTGCAGCCCTGGTCCCGTCTGGGGGCCATCGTCCTGGCCATTGTGGACCTCTTCGCCGTCCCGCCCATCAGCACGGCCATCGGGGCCCTGGCCCTGTGGTATCTCTTCCAGCCCGAGGCGCGGGCCGCCCTGGGCGAAGGCGTGCCGACGAGTTAAGGCGAAATCGGCCCGGATATGCCTTCCATCTCGGTGATCATCCCCAACTACAACGGCCGGGCGCACCTGCCGGACTGCCTGGAGGCGTTGCGCGCCCAGAACTTTCGGGATTTCGAGACGATTCTGGTGGACGACGGCTCCAGCGACGGCTCCGCTGAGTGGGTGCGCCGGCACTATCCCGAGGTGCAGGTGCTGGAACTGTCCCGCAACCGGGGATGGGCGGCTGCGGTCAACCGGGGGTTGCGGCTGGCCGCCGGCCGGAATATCGCCCTGCTGAACAACGATACCCGGGCCGACCCCGGCTGGCTGGAAGCATTGGCGGAAGCCGCTGCCGCCTATCCTGAGTTTTCTTTCTTTGCCAGTAAGATCCGCCTTTGGGATCGCCCCAACTTCCTCCATACGGCCGGCGACCTCTACGGGGTGGACGGCATCCCCCGCAACCGGGGGGCCTGGGAGGAGGACCGGGGACAGTACGACCAGGCCTCCGAGGTCTGGGGGCCGTGCGGGGCGGCGGCCGTCTATCGGCGGTCCCTGCTGGAAGAAGTGGGGGGCTTTGACGAGCGGCTTTTCATGTACCTGGAAGATGTGGACCTGGCCTGGCGGGCGCAGTTGCGCGGCTACCGCTGCCGCTTTGTCCCCCAGGCCGTGGTTTACCATAAAGTGAGCGCCACCGGCGGGGGGACGCTGGCCTCGTACTATGTGGGTCGCAACACCCTCCTGGTGCTCTGGAAGAATATGCCGGGGCCGCTCCTGCGGCGGCACTGGGGGGCCATCGTGCGGGCGCAGTTGCGGGTGGCGGGGGAGGCCCTGCGGAACTGGCGGGGAGCGGCGGCCCGGGCCCGGCTGCGGGGGGAACTGGCCGGCCCGTTCCTTCTCCCCGCCCGGGGGCCGGCCCGCCGGCAGGGGCAGGCCGGGCGGGCCGTCTCCCTGGGGGGACTGGCCG
>Ga0078972_1006270_pt1 | contig 28550 bp, 24 predicted proteins | sample YelNatPaOPGAMG01_FD_67568 | JGI IMG/M metagenome (GOLD analysis project Ga0078972, IMG submission 67568) | Hot spring thermophilic microbial communities from Obsidian Pool, Yellowstone National Park, USA - OP-RAMG-01 (SPADES assembly) (version 2) | ecosystem: Environmental > Aquatic > Thermal... | reverse complement strand
TAATTAAATTGTATTTGTCTTCTAAAATAAGTTTAAATGATTCAATTACACTCTCTTCATCATCAACAACTAATATTGTTGGTTTTACTTCTGTCATTTTTTATTTACTCCTTTCCCGCTTAAAACTTGAAGGTATTTTCAGTTCATTTCTATATTGTGTTATTGTTCTACGTGATACTTCTTTATTATATTTCTCTTTAATTATAATTCTAAGTTGCTCATCTGTTAGATTATCTGTTTCTGAAAATAATATTTCATTAACTAAATTCTTCACTATTTTCTTGTTATTAGGTAAAAAATACTCTATCGGTTTCTCGGTTTTATTTGGTATAAGTATACTCCGAGCATATATTGTTCTGCTAATTAAACTTGGATTTACTTTCAATGTTCTGGCTAAATCTGATTGTGTAAAAGGAACTAAATCATTTATATCATTAGATAATAAATAATTTGATTGTATTTCTGTTATTTTTGATAAAATCTGGTATATTAATGATTTACGGATATTTATTAGTTCTAAATAATTTATTAATCTATTTATCTCATTTATCTCAGAACTGCTGTAAATACCTATTTGTTTTAATTTCTCAAGTTTATCATAATCAATAATATATTTTCCTTTTGCAATATTAGGTGAATAAAAATTTATTACAAAACTATTATTTTCTATTTCAATTGATGCAATTCTATTATAACTTATAACATTAGTACTATGCTTATTAAATTTCAAACTCGACTCATAAAACTCGTTTCTTATTGCAAGATTATTAACAAAATTAATTATTTTTGTTACTTCATCTAAACTCAACCCACAATTTGATGCGACCTCTTCTTTAGATAAACAATTAATATTAAATAAAAAATATTCTTTGAACTTATCCTGTCCTATTTTTTTGATAATATCTATAACATCTTTTTGTGCATTCACAAATTGCTCTATATCTAAAAAACTTTGTTCTGAAAAATATTGTTCGTTTAATTCGTAATAGTTTGATGTTATGTCTGTTCCAGGGAACCTCTTTAATGTTATAACCCTATTCTCCTTGTTTTGCGGATATACCAATTTCTTAAATAAAGGATTATCTTCTATCTGATTAATAAGTTTGTTTAAATCACTTTCACATAATTGTATAATATTTGAAAGATTTATTCTTGTTTTTAACTTATATTTTAGCCCTGTTTGTGGCTTAATTTTCAATTCCATACCTTCATTCATATCTTAAATATTACTAAATTTTATATCTTTTTTCAATTCTTAAAAAATTTTTGTAAGATTTGTAATATAACTGGCATCTAATATAGTGTAAGGTTGAGGTGAAATAAGAAATGAAGAAACGGAAAGAATGTAAAGAGATAATAAAACTGATACAGAAAGAGATAGATAGCAGGATAACAGTTGGGGAGAGAGATATATTGGAGAGACATATCAGTGAATGCAATAGATGTGCGCTGGAAAAAGAAGAGATGATTAAACTGCATAATTTATTACAGGAGAACATAGCAAGGATAGAAGTTCCACAGTTATCAGCAGATTTTAATCGTAAGTTTTACCAGAGGTTAGGGGGGAGCAGAGTTAGAAGTAGTATATTTGGGAATATAATAGAAAATATATTTAGAGTAAATAGGGTAGCGGAACTGAGATTAGTATCAGTAACAGTATTTATTGTTTTAGTTGGAGTGATAAGTATGAACTGGTATAATGAGTATATGAGGGACCTCAAGCAGGTAGAAGTAGATAGATATCAAAAGGAGACGAATTTAAATACATTATATAATATGGTCACGGAACAGAGTGAAAAAACAGAGTTGAAATCAATAGCAGATAAACAGGCGAAAGAGATAGTAGCGATAATGGGTATCCGTGGATAAAAGAAATTATGTAAGATTTTAGGTGTAAGTGGCATCTAATAAGTATGAGAGGGATAGGAAAATAAAAAAGGGTAGAAGGAGGTGAGAGTAGAAGATGGAGTTAGGAGTAGAAGTAAAAGGAGTAAAAATAAAAGAGATAAGAAAGGAGGAAAGAAAAGAGATGAAAAGGATATTAACAGTATTAGCAGTATTGACATTAGTAACAGGAATAATAGTAGCAGTAGATAAAGAAGAGTTAAGAGATGAATTAAATGAAAGTAAAGATAACGAGTATATGCAGATAGTAGGAGTAAATGAGTCGAAGATAGCGGAATATCAGGATGGGAAGACACTGACAGATGTGCATGGTAGGCGAGTGAGATTAGAGCAGTATATAATAGCCCACAGGGATTTAAAACAGTTAGAGTTTGTGACATACAGTTCACGAGATAGTGGAGTTGATACATTGAGAGGGTTGTATACACTGAATAAAGAGTTACCTGAAGATATACGGACAATAGGAGAATTAGACCCACAGAAATGGCCTGTTGGAGTAAAGACAGAGTTAGAGAAGTGGGAACCTGAATATTACTGTATAGATATTAGGACGAGTGCATCAAATGATAAAGGTGATTCGGTTAAATATGAAGCGTTACATGGAGACCTTTATATGGTTGAAGCAGATATACCAGCGACATTAGGGACAGAATACAGATATGATGTAATTTATAAAGAAGCGTATGTTAAAGTGAATGATATAACAAAGGTACAGGCGTTGCATAATGGAGGGATACCTAAAACGGAAACAGTAGGGACAATAGATATCTATTTACCGAAGTATGGTTCAACGACAAATGAATTATCAAATTCGTTTACAATAAATCCTGGTAAAAAGGAAGGAGATCCGTCACGACTTGTTTCAATAAACGACCCGACAACAGTAGAAAATACTAAGGTTGAGACGAGATGGGATGGGACATTAATAAACGAAGATACGATGTGGAACAGTGTAGATGAGATACTGAACAAGAAGATAGATTGGGAGACAACAATAACATTTGCAGACAATACACAGTTAAGTCACAGACAACTCTGGCTGAAAGATGATGGAGAAGTACTCACAGTCAGGAGTTATATCAATTTACTGTTAAGTTTGAGACCAGATAACTGGGCATCGAAACTGAGTGAACTTAACCATGAAGGTATCTGGACAGCAACCGAGTTTGGAGAAAGAAGTATAGATGTGATATGGTCACCGAGCATATTTATAAAGGCTGCGACCAGTGATGTAGCGACTGCTAAATAGACCTAATCCGGGGCCACAGGAAAATAAGAAAGGAGAATGAAACCAATAATTCATTCTCCTTTTTTTATTTTTTGAATAATATATTGAAAAATTGTATAATTGTATTCTATCTATTTATGAAAAAAAGTACCTTAATAAATATTTTAGGCATAATTTTACTAGTCCTAATAATAATTGGATTAATTATTTTCTGGGCATCAAGTAGTTCTAATACTACTTCTGTATCCCCTGTAATAGAAAATCCACAATTTACTGGAAGTTTTAATAATACTCTAACTGTTATGACATATAATATTGGATATGCTTCCGGATTAAAAAACAATTTAGGAAATGTTCTTAAAAAAGATGAAATTTATACCAATTTAGATAAAATAGTTGCTGTAATAAAAAAGAATAAAGTAGATATACTTGCTACCCAAGAGATTGATTTCCATTCTCGCAGGTCACATTATATTAATCAACTTGAATATATAGCCCAAAAATCGGAATTTAAATATACAGCATATATTATTAACTGGGACAAAAAATATGTTCCGTATCCTGTTGATTTATCATTTAGCAAACATTTCGGACATGTTGAGTCAGGACAGGCAGTATTAAGCAGATATCCTATATTAGAAAACAAATGTTATTTTCTCAAGGAACCCATTAATAAACCATTTTGGTATAATATGTTTTATATAAAAAGAGCGGTCCAGTGTGTAAAAATAAAAATAACTGATACAAAAATAATTGATTTATATAATGTTCATTTAGAGGCATATCATACTCCAACTCGAGAATTACAAGTTGACCAATTATTAGATATTAAGTCAAGAAATAACTTCATATCAGGTATTATTGCTGGTGATTTTAATGCGTTACCTCCTGAAGCAACAAAAAAATATGGGTTTATTGATGAGCCCGAAATTGATTTTCGTAACGATACAACGATAAAAAAGATGTATGAACAAAGTAACCTCAAAGAGATAATATCGCAGGAACTATACAGGTCAGAAGAAAAATCGACATTTACTTTTCCATCCAATAATCCAACAAGACGTCTGGATTATATTTTTTATTCAGATGATTTTGTATTACAGAAATGGCTTATTGATAAAACTGCTTTAACAGGTTCAGACCATTTACCTGTCATTGCTGTATTCAAGATAGAAAAATAATTTGTTTACGGAAATCCTATATTTTTTTATCCTACTGTTTTTCTCTTACGATTGAATAATAGTAAGTAATTCTTTGAAAATATATAAATTATCTCTTTTTCTGTTCATAGATTTTAATATTTTTAGATTAATAAACATTTTTATTAACCTATTAACTGTTACTTTATTTAGTTGCAGGTCATTACCAACTTTTCTACTTACAAAAATAGGGTTCTTGAAAATAAAATCGAGAAATTGTATTGAGTATGGAGATTTATAATTAATTATCTGCCATTTAATTTTATTATATAACAGTGATAATTTAAAGATAATATCTTGTGTTTTTATACTACCGTAATAAATACTATCAATATAGAATTTTATCCACGAAACAGTATCATTTTTTTTGGTAATATTATTCAATACATGATAATAATATCGTCTGTGTTTCTCAAAATATTCACTTATACATATTATTGGATATGAGATAATTTTTCGCGAATAAAGGAAGGCTGGTATAAGAATACGGCCTATTCTGCCATTACCGTCTATAAACGGATGTATACATTCAAATTGAGAATGTATTAATGCTGATTGAATAATAATATCTTCTCTGGTATAATTTATATATTTTTCAAGGTTTTTCATTAAACTAATAACTTGTTTTGGTGATGGTGGTATATATAGAGCATCTTTTACTGTTGTTTTTGGTAGTCCTATCCAATTTTGAATTTTTCTGAAATCATCATTATATTTATTAAAATCAGTATTACCGTGTATAAGTATATGGTATATATTTTTAATATAACCCAAATCTATATGATTATATTTTAAGGTCTTCTGAGTATATTCAAGTGCCTTACAGTAATTAATAATATCTTTTACATCATCATATTTTGTTTGTTCAGAGGTATTATATAGATAAACATCATATATAGAACTATGTATACCTTCGATCTGAGAACTTAAAGTCGCTTCTCTAATATATAATGGTTTTATAAATACATCAGCATTTCGTACTTTGGTAAAAATAGCATCTAATTTACCTAAATAATAATTTGTTTTTGATAGAGAGGTGATAAATTCGCTGTAATTATATCTTAAAGGTAGTTTTTTTAATTCTGTAACCATTAAAAATATTATACTAAATAGTTACAGAATAGTCAATATGTGTTACTAAAAAATTTAATCTGGACATAATAGACAAAGATAGTTACTTAGTTTTTTGTGTTAAGTTTTTGTTTATAAGAGAAATAACAAATTTATAATTTTCTTGTGCTTTATAGTTATTTGGATTAATTTCCAATAGTTTCCTAAATATTTTCAATGCTTCATCATATTTTTTTTGACATACATAACATGTCCCAAGATTATTTATCAGACCTGTATCATTTGGATATAATTCTATTGCTTTTTTGAATACTTCTACTGCTTTGTCAAAATTTTCATTCATTGCATAGATATCACCTAATCTTGATAATGCGTCAACATTTTTAGAATCAAGAATAAGTGAATTTTCATATTCTTTTATTGCTTCTGCTGTTTTACCCAATTCTTCATACAAAATGGCTAAATTAAAATGTCCATCAAAATTATCATATAACTTCAATATCTTTTCTGCTTCTTCGTATTTTTTTGTTTTTATGTACGTTTTTGATAAATTTATATTTAATAGTTCGTATTCAAATTTATTCGGGTTAAGTTGTAATCCTTTCTTGAAAATTTCTATTGATTCATTATAAGCACCTAAATCAGAATAAAGCATACCTAAATTTAGATATGCTGTTGAACAATCTGGTGCTAACTGTATTGACTTTTTATAGGATTTTATTGCTTTATCGTATAGTCCTTCTTCTTCATATGCGTTCCCAAGTGAGATATAACTTGCTACGAACCTATTTTTTTTATCAGTTATTCTTGAATTAACAAATAGAACAAATAATATTAACAACATAAGTTCAATTAAACCAATTTTTTTTTGTTGTTTTATCTTATTATATTCATCATATACTGTAAATGATGCAAAAATGATAAGAATCGGAACAACAGGAAATCTATATTCGGAAGCAGGAAAATATATAAGTGCGCTAATCAAATATGCTGAAATATACAGTAGTAAAATTTGTAATTCGGGACAATCTCTATATTTTTTGTCCAATAAAATAATATAAATCCCGAGTAATGAGAATGGGGTAATTAATCCGAATGTAAATGGCAAAAATTTTAGTAAAGAATTGAATGTCTCCCTAAAAAAATAGTAATCTATATTGATACTGTCTTCGTAACTGTTCCAGAAAAATATAAATTTGTTTACTAATAATTGTATCCATTTTATCGGATTTTCTCTGATAAATTTAAGTGATTCGTTATACCAGAACTTTGAGCTTTCTGCTCTTGTTAATTGTTTACCTGACCTTAAAATAGCTTCATTTAAAAAATCATTCTGTTCAAATTTAGGGTCAGATCGTGTAAACGGTAACGGATTATATCTACCATTGGTGTAAGGATTATTTCCAGTATAAAAATTCATACCACCATGTGCTGTTGTTAAAACGAATTCTTTACCAATAACATAATTTCTTATTCCAACTGGTAATAGTATAATGAAGATACCAATGATTAACGAAACACTATAGATAAGAATATTACAGAATTTTAATTGTTCATAATATAAAATTAACCAGATTAAAATAAAAGGTATGAAAATTAGAATATTAGGACGGAATTGTGATGAGATTGCTAAAAGGACTCCAGACAAAAATAAATACCATTTATTTCTATTTTTTGCGAATATAATCAGTAATATCAGAGCAACAATATTGAATAGGTTTATAAGTGTTGTTTTAAATAGCATACCTTCATAAAAAAAAGAAATACTATAAAAACATGATATCAACCCTGATATTATTCCTACCTGTTTGTTGAACAGTTTTTCACCTAAAAAATAGATTAGGACACATATTAAAGAGCCGAAGAGAAATTGGATTAATATAACGGAATAAAAGTTATGTCCATAAACTAAATAAACCAGTGAGAGAAAATATGGGTAACCAGGACTCATTAAAAATGTGCCCTTATTCTTACTAATCCAGTCACCTTTAATTATTTCTTGTGCCCAAGTATCATAATATTCTGCATCAAGTTTGGGATGTTTCAGTAGAACATTATCTTTTATTTGATATAGATATATTAGTCGTAATGATAATGCGGTCAAAAAGATGAGTATAGGAAAGAAATATTTTTTAGTTGTTAGTAAATTCATAGTTGTGGAACAAATTTTAGGTCAGAATAAGGTAATAAATTTTTATCAGCAATCCTGAATATTAGTTCCCAGTTACCGCCTAAATACCTGTTTTCAACTTTAATCAATAATTTATTCCATCCCTGTTCTAATTTTACTGGGACGATATCCTGGTCAAAAGAACAGCTTCTATGGATATGATTACTATGCACAAGTTTATCATTTAACCATACACGAACACCGTCATCACTACCAATACATAAATTAACTTCACGTTTATCAGGTGAGCCGATATATCCTAAAACATATACAACTGCTTGATGGACATAATTTCCCATGTTAGGTTCATATAATCTATTAAAATCAATTTTATAATTATCAATATTTAAACTGCGCCATCGGGCAACATATAATTTGCCGCCAACAATATTTCTATATACAGGTAAAGTTTCAACTGTCCATTCAGGTGGATGTGGGGTTTCAAACTGGTCACAACTGTCCATTGGGAACGGACCACAGAATATCCAACTTTGTTTTCCCTGTTGTTTAAATAACTCAACATATTTCTTTATATTTTTATTTGCATATTTTAATATATAGCCCTGAAATAGTTGTGGTAGAGACCTTAATTCTGATATTTCTAAAATAGGGTCAGTCCATTCGCAACCATTAAGAGTTAATACCCAGTTAACATTAAGTGTTTTAGTGTTAATCGGTATACGATTAGAATCTGGTGTGAAATATCCAAAATGCAATGGTTCACCTGTGATAGATGATTTAAAAACCTGCCATTCGATTCGTGGTGGATAATATTCCACTAATGGTAAATCAAAAGTATAATTACTACCCTTTGAACCAGTTAAATCAATTCCAGGTCGGAATTCTTTGTCTTCAACAGGTAAAAGAAATTTATTTTCCCAAGTATAACTTGACCAGTCATTAAAAGAAGTCCCAAGAAATACAGTGTATGTTGATAAGAATACACATTTAAATGGTTGAAAATATTTTTTGAAGAAACTTCTGAGATAGTCGTCTGCAAAATGGTATTCCGCTTCATCAGGACGATGTGTTATTGGCCGGTTCCATAACATAAATCCGTATGAACCAGGATAAATATCTGTATAAAATATATCATTTATTTCTTTTATTTCTTTTGTATTGATACGGAGCGCGTATCCAGCAGGTGGATTAAACTGTTTAAGATATTCGGGTGCACCTTTAACAGAAGCAACAGCAGAAATAAATTTTTTTATTGACATATAACATGAATATGCATATATATCTTTATCTCCAATAAGAGTTGATAGACGCGCCATTGATATATGTCCATTGAATGTGCTATCAAAAGTATCACCACCACCAGAATTAAATGCAGATGTGCCCCAGGATGTCCAGTCAGTATAAACATTATTTAATGATTTAATATGATTCCAGTGATTTTTTATAAAATCTGTCATACCAGCATATATACCTGCATAATAGAGTGCACGTATATGTTCTGCTGATACAGCATTGGAATCTGTCCACTGCATTCTACTCCAGTTCAGTCCATCGTGAATATACATATGTCCTTTTAATTTATCATAAGTGAACCATAGATTGTCCGGATTGGTCATATATGCTAACAGGACATTAATTCCGTTTTGTGCATATTTCTTGTCTTCAATAGTAAGTTTTGATGATAATTTTCCTAAATTTAGTATTTGTGCGCTTTCGTGGCATACCCACCAGTAATCTCTGTTAAGGTTAACTTTAAATTCTACATTATCTTCTTTCAAATTTGTTCGGGTCTGTATAATATATTTTAAAAATCCTTCAAGAGTATAATAATATGAATTCTTATTTCTGATAATTTTATACGGACCTATACTTGTTAGACAACCAGTATCTTCAGGTAAATCAGAAAAATTAATTGGCATTCCTGAATCAGAAGCGAGTATAACGAGAGGTTCAATAGGACACGCTAATATTTCTTTTGTTGACCAGTCATCAGTTATATGCATAAATTCAAAAGTATCTTTTATTGTTACAATATCATTTGTTGTATCAATCTTATAATCTTCATAAACTGAAACAGGGACAGCACGCATTGCTTGTATCCAGAACCGACAATCATTAATAATTTTATTAAATTCAGGGTCATTATTTTCACCCCATTTTTTTGTTGTTTCTAAATTGAATCTACGGATACCGTATAATGGCATCATCCATACATAGCCACATTCATCTGTAAATTTTAATTTCAGACCTTTCTCTGTTACTTGGAATTCTTTAGGGTTATGTTGTAAACTGACAAGTAATGGAACATCAAACTGTTCGATAGTAGAGTTGTTATTAAAGACAATTTCTTTCCACGATTTCATTCTATTGAACCATACAAGAAAAAAAGGTTCAGATGGTAACTTACTATGTATTTGTAATTCATTTACAGATAACCCGTTAAATAATAACAATTCGGATGATTTACTGTATAATAAAAGATATGGGACGAGGTCATTATTGAATACAATCATTTCGGATTTTTCATTAATAAATTTTTTTATTTTTTTGATACTATCGGTTCTCACTGCCTTTTCTTTTTTCGGGAAAATATGGAATTCAACCTCTTTTTTAATTTCACCTGCTCTCAATTTAAGTATATAGACACCACTATCAAGTTTAAATATAAGATTTTTAATAAACGGTTGTTTCGGACTACATTTGAACTCTAAATTCCCAGTATCAATAACCTTATTATCACTTGTTTCTAACAACGACCATCTTATCTGACCATTCTGTGGTCCATTTAAACTCTGTAATTTTAATCTTATAGACACTTCTTCTCCTTCAACTTTTTCGTTTAATGGTTCTATCTGTTCTGCATCAAAATATAAATTTTGGTTATCAACAGAAGTTTCTATAGTTAAGTCATCAAATATAATATCTGTTCCTTTTTTACCACCAGAAAATGTAATAGCAGATAACTGTACAGGTTGTTCAAGAGCAGGAACTTTTGTATAAACATATTTCCAGCCAGTAAAATTAATTGTTCCGAGTTGTAATTCATAACTCTTTTTTGTTTTATCATATATTGTTATTCCAATCTTTTGTTCACCGGAGTCACCATATACCCATAAACCTATTCCTGTCGGATTACCAACTAAACTAATATACGGTTTCTTGCCATTAGGAATAAATTCTTTTGTATGTTGTGTCAATATTGTTAATGTTTCACCAGGTGGGACAATTACTTTACAGGCATATTTACCTGAATATACTGGTGAAGTGATATATATCATATATGGTTCAGCACGTTTACTCATATTAATAGTAGCCCATTTTATACCCCAACTCTGGATTTCAAAATCATCAAAAACATAGTTCGTTTCTATACAGTAAATATTTGAAATAATAGTGAGATAGAAAAAGAGTGGGAATAATAAATATTTCATAAATCTCATCACCTTTCTATCTATATTCTCAAGTATATATTTTATAAAATTTCGTTTTCTATTTCAAACACAAATTTTGTATAATTTATGAAAAGTAAGGAGGGAATTATAGAGATGAAGAAAATGTATTATCAAGAAATGTTACCTTATGAACTTGAAAAAATATTGGAAACAAGACCAGTAGCGTTTCTACCACTCGGGACACTTGAATATCACGGACCACATCTTCCTGTAGGAAACGATGCAATAAAATCTGAAGGTATATGTGAACGAGTATGTAAAAGAACAGGTGGTGTTATTGTTCCGACATTATATTGGGGTATCGGTGGCGGACATAAAAATTATCCAGCAAGTATCATTATCCGTGATAAAATATTATCTGAATTATTAACTGATATACTTGAAGGACTATATCGTGTCGGATTCAGAATTTATATTATTTTAACAGGACATTATCCGGCAGAACAGGTTGAAGTGGTAAAAAAAGCATCATATAAATTCAGGAAAAATCATAAGAATGTATTTATCTGGGCATTACCTGAATTTGAAGCATTTACGAATAAATCGTGCAGGGACCATGCAGCGAAATGGGAAACATCTATTCTTATGTATCTTTATCCAAAATTAGTTGATATGAGAAAACTTATTGGTGCTAATTCACCTGATGCACCGGATAATACAAGAAATATAGATGAAATGAATATACCTGGACCGTTATATGGTATATTAGGTGAAAATCCAGCTAAATATGCGAGTAAAAAATTAGGTAAAGAGACAGTTGACACTATTGTTAACAATATAGCATATTGGGTAAATAAGTCACTAAAAAAATTGAGATATGATTAGATTTATTCAGTGGCCTATTTTTTCTCTATTCCAAGTAATTCAACAGTAAAAATAAGTGTTTCATTAGGACCTATTACTCCACCTGCTCCGCGGTCACCATAAGCAAGATTAGGAGGAATAAATAGTTCATATTTTGAACCTACTTTCATTAATTGGAGCGCTTCTGTCCAACCTGGTATTACTCCGTTGACAGGGAAAGTTGCTGGCTGTCCGCGTTTGTATGAACTATCAAATTCAGTTCCATCAATAAAAGTTCCTCTGTAATGAACTGTTACTGTATCACTCAGTTTTGGTTTATCACCAACACCTTCTTTTATAACTCTATATTGTAGCCCACTTGAAGTCGTTCTTATCCCTTTTTTATTTTTGTTTTTAGCAAGGAATTCTTCTCCTGCTGCCTTGTTCTTTTCGCCTAATTTATTCTGTGCTTCTGTCTGTTTTTGTTGTAATTCTGTCTGAAAGTTTTTTAGTAATTCCTGCATCTCGGCTTCTGTTAATAACCCTGTTGCCCCTGATAATGAATCTTTCAATCCCTTTGCAAGGGAATCAGGATCAATATCAATTAATTGTCGTTTGAAATTTTTGCCGATATCCCAGCCAATAGAATAACTTACTTTGTCTTTTGTTGTTAATAAAGTTTGTTTATCAGATTTTTGTGGTTTATTATCTGTTTTCTCTTCAGCATTTATAACAGTAACAGAAACGAGAACCAATATAACAACTACGAAAATACTATGTCGCATCTATTTTTCTCCTTTCTTATTCAAATTTAACTTCTTAATAGAAAATTATGGTCAATTATACATCTTAATATAAGTAATGTCAATACTTCAAATTATTTTTCAATATTGATTTTTATTCCCGCACGTATTTCTGGGATAATAATAAACCCATCACATTTCGGAACAATACCAAAGTTACCTGTAGCAAAATATGCACTGAACCCAAATTCAGCAAATACAGAAAAAAAACTAAGCCATGGTTGATTCAGTCCAAATGCAATTTTCATTCCAGGAACTATTCTGCTCATATAACTGTAATGTTTAACATAATCAGGTAAAGATTCTGCTTTCTGTTCCTGGTCATCAATAAACACTGTTGATGTTAAACAGTGCAATATTATTTTACCATCAATATAATAATTATAAATATCTGTTGTAGGTGGATAAAAACTGTATTTACCATTAATTGAGATAGAGACATCATTCAAAGCCATTCTGGTAAATGTTGATTCGCTCTGTATAGTAGGATTAACATATTCAAAACTGTATTTAATAAAAAATAAATCAAGACCAGCTATTAACTCAAATATTCCCAATTCCATTATATGATAATATCCGGTATAGTTTGTTCCGAAAGCAGTGTTTTCCCCTATAAAAGAATCATGAAATTTTGGCCATATAATACCGCATGTAAACCCGAACTTTTTCTGAGAATAACACGTATCTAAACTAATAGCAATTATGATGAATAAAGTAATTATTAAAATACCTATTCTTTTCATCTTGTTTTTTTCTTCGGTTCTACTTTTAAACTCAGTTTCTTAATAGATTGTATCGGGATTGTAATAAATATATTTCCGTTTTTTATTTCCGGGTTTTGAAGTTTTTCCCATGTTATGAAATTTTTATCAATAAACATATAATCAAGAACAGCAATTTTTTCTCTATTTCCTGTCTCAATTTTTATTATTGCTGTCTTATTTTCATCCGGACTTTTATTTGAAACAAGTATCTCTACTATATTGTTGTTTCTCTTATGAGCATAAACTGTAACCATATCATCTTCAGGCTGTTCTAATTTTAATGTCATTCCTTTTGCCTTAGCAAAAAAAGAAACTATATCAAGTTTACGCTTGTTTATAAAAAGTTTATTTGTTGGCACATATTTTAAATAAATGTTACAATCAAAATGTTCCTGGTAATACGGGTTCTTGGTACGAGTAAAAAAGTTATATAGTGCCCAGTTGAATCCGAGTTCATGAAATAATGAAATAATATCAACTAACCATAAAACATCTTCCATTGGTGGAACATCACTTACACACCCGAATTCACCACAATAAATAGGTGCATTATATCTTTTATGAAATTCATACGGTTCAGAAAATATGTATTTTAATGTGTTTCTGTTCCAGTAGACACCCCTGATATTACCCGGATAATGGTATGTACCTGTATCTTCATTCCAAGTTCTTTTCTGACAGTGCCATGGTGATGGTTCATAACAGTGGAAACTATACCATGTATTTTTATCTCCAGATGGAACCAGTTTATGAAACATATTCGCATTAGCATAGTTCAGTGAACAGATAACAATAACAGAGTTTGTATCATATTTCCTGATTTCATCTGTTGCTTTTCTGATAAGAGTGTTCCATGTATCAATATTTTCACGAGTTGGATACGGATTATTCGGTTCAGGTTCATTCAATAAATCGTATCCAAGTAATGAAGGATGTCCAGCAAAATTCTTAGCAATTATACCCCATTGTTTAACCCATCTTTCCTGAAACAATTTATTTTGCCAGAATCGTGGGTCACCACCGTATTTTCTGCCCATAGCATTATGCATATCAAGAATTGATTTAATGCCGTAAGATTCAAACCAGTTAAGATTCGTCTCAATTTGGGTTAATAACTGTTTATTATATTTACCGGGCTCATTTTCTTTTTCAAGTAAATCGCCGTTAAGATGACAATCACGGAGATGATTAAATCCGGTATTTTTTGCCCATTTAATGTCTTCTTTTTTGAAATGGATACCGCCAACAGGACTGTCAGAAGGATAATAGTTTGCTCCACGCCATTGTGGAACTTTACCAATATATTTTGAGACATCAATTTTGATTATTATGTGTTTCATTAAAATCTATTTATACACTTATTTTAATTCAAACATTTCACTTATTGTAACAATATTGTATCCTTTTTCTTTGATTTTCTCAATCAAGTTGGGTAATATTGCTAATGTCTTTTTACGGTTAGTACCACCATCATGTAATAGAAAAATTGCGCCATTGTGAATATTCTTAGTATAAAGGTCTAATAGTTTATCTGATGATAATTCCAGATGCCAATCATAGCCGAATGTCCAACTAACAATTTTATATCCTTTTTTTTGTGCTATTTTAAGAACCCAATCTCTTGTATAACCGTATGGCATACGTAGAAGTGTAGTTTTAATTCCTGTTACTTGTAAAATAATCTTTTCACTTTTTTCTATTTCTTCAGTTAATATTTTCTCTTTATCTTGGTTCTTATATGTATAATAATTGATATGACTGTATGTATGATTTCCGATTTCATTTCCTGCATCAACTATTTTTTTTGCTATTTCTGGATAAAGTTTAACGAGTGAACCTTCCACAAAAAATGTCGCTTTTATATTGTATTTATTTAGAATTTCGATAACCCTTTCTGTGTTTGGACCTGGACCATCATCAAATGTTAATGCAACAACTTTTTTATTGTTTTTTCCTGCACCCAAGAAAATATCATTATTGTCTACAGGATAACAATTGATATATCCGAATATAACGGACGATATTATTAATAATAAAACGATATTTTTCATATTTCTGTTTATTGATATCAATACTAATTTACGAAAATAATTAATGAAAGTCAATATTTATGAGATTATCTTTTTATTTGAAATCTTGACAGTTAACCAAATATTTGTTATAAAATACTTGTTTGAGACAAATGAAACCATTTTTTAATAACAACTTTTCATTTTTTGTGCTATTAAGTAAATCTAAACCGGATTTCTCTTAAATGAATATAAAAGATAGAACTATTCTTATTGTTGATAATGATAAAGAGACGCGCGAATTAATTAATTCAGTATTACAAAATGATGGATTTAAAACAAAAACTGCTAATAATGGTAATGAAGCAATTGAATTGATTAAAAAGCATGAATACGACCTTATCATATTAAATATGTTTCTACCCCAAAAAACTGGCTATGAAGTTATCAGTTCACTTCAAAAAATGGATTACAAGCGTATACCGATTATTGTTACAACAGGAACTTATTTTCAGAAGCCATTAACTAAATTTCTTGAACTTGAACCTGATATAAAAGAATGTATTACTAAACCAATAAACCCTAATTTACTACTACTCTATGTGAATGAAATATTACATACAGTACCTGCTAATGAACAGAAATTAGAAAATAAATCTATTATATCCGAAGAAAAAATTTTTTTTGATGAGTCTGAAACCGATTTAATTGATATCTGGCCAATATTATTAGTTAATAACGAAAAAATAAGAAAAGATACAAGAATAAATATCAATATTCAATCGGAAATATTTAGTTCTGATTCAAAATCATATATTTGTAAAGGATTGATTACTGATTTTTCTTTTGGCGGTATAGGTATAGAAACAGAGACAGAAATAGAACTTAATACAAATGTTAATATTAAAATAACTTATCAATCAATAAAATTAGATTTTTGCGGTATGATTGTTTATAGAAAGAGATTAATAAACAATAAAAACAAATATGGAATAAGATTTACGGAATTAGATGATATCGAAAAGAAAAAGTTATTTGAAGATTTTTATAAACTGAAACAAGGAAATAATTTGTAAGATTTCTATTAGATATAGCATCTAATAAATTAGAAAAAGATTAAAAAGGAGAAACACAGAAATGAATAAAATACTATTTATTATTTTAGGACTAACTATTATTTTATCATCCTGTATGAAATATCAGCATACGGCAAGTTTTGAAGGGTTTGTTAAACAAGGAACAACAGGAATGAATGGCGTTATTGTCCAGATTTTTGACCAATCAGGGAATAATGAATTATTTAAAACGACTACTTTTGCACGTAATTCAGGATTAATGACAGCAGCAGGCTACTATTTCGGAACATTGATATGGGAAGAAAATGTTTTTTATCCTTTACCACCATTAGAAAAATATAAATATGTTGTTGTGAGAGCAAGTGGAACACAGATAAATGCAACATTAGATGAAGATGTTGTTACAGTGATACCTGATATAGTATTACCATAACAATAATCAAATTTTCTATCGTCTTTTACCTTTACCTCTTGATTTGATCTTTATTTCATCAAATTTCTTTTCTGTGACAGAGTGTTTTTCTGTCTCTGATTTCCCTTTTTTAACATTTTTTTCATTCTTTATTTTCTGTATCTCGTAATTTATTTCATTAAATTTTTTACCTGAAGACCGCATTTTAATAACTTCTTCTGGTGCATAACCGTGATATTCTGATATAAACTTAAGATTAACCAAATTTATTATCTCGTCATTAGTTAAAACAATTTTATCCCAAGTGTTTCTCGGTTTCTTAAAATAACCATATGCTTTGCCATACGGTGGTCCAGGATTTAGTTTTATAGGTATATAGAAAATTTCTGGTTTAAGACCATACTTTAATGTAATATCCATCCAGGTCATATTCTTTAATCTTAAATCCAGGATCGTAACAGGTTTAACTTTTGCACAATTAGCAATAAAAAAAACAACTGGTATTTCGTCATCAGGAATACCTTTCTGTTTTATAATTATAACTTCTTTTTCCGGAACTTTGTAATAGTTCCCAATAGAAAAATAAAAATATTCCAACCCTTCTTTATCACCAGAAACATTCAAACCAATCATTTCTTTGGTATAAGAAAATGGGCAACTTAGGAATAAAACAGATAAGAAACAAAATAATATTCCTTTATACATAGTTTTTCTCCTTGTATTATATAATTTTGTGTTTCATTATCTTTCTTCCAATTATTGAATTTATTACAAATAACCCTCTCGTTTGCAAATCCACATATTATAAAATCAAAATCGTATACTGAAATCTTTAAATTCGCCTTTGTATTCACCCCAATTCGTTTCTGTTTCTGAAATATAGTCCTCCATCTCTTTCTGTATTTCTTTTATGAATTCTTTTATTGTATCTTCATCACCTTCTACTCTAAGTTCAACATCACCATTCATCAGGTTTTTAATATATCCTGTAACAGAGAATCCTGTAGCAGAGAACATGCGTGATATCTCTCTTACAGTGTATCTGAATCCGACTCCTTGAACTGTGCCTTTAAATATAACTTTACAGTTTACTAATTTACTCATACCCTGATATTTGTTGACAATGTCATTTAGAGTAAATATTAGCAACAGACCGATTTCATCAGAATTGTTAACCTACTTTTAAATTGAAGCAATTATATTTAAATTATAACATAAGATTTATTTTTTGTCAATATAATTTGTATTATGTTTTTTTATTTCATATAATCTTATTCATTTAAGGAAATCAGTGTAATATGATAGAAAATATTGTAAACTTATTAAAAAACCTATTTCAAAATTCACCTGAAATTATAACAGTAATTCTTGCATCGTTACCTATATCTGAACTACGAGGAGCTATTCCATTAGCAATTCTTGAGTTTAAACTCCCTGTAATAGAAGCATATATATTGTCTGTAATAGGTAATATGTTACCCGTTATTCCATTTTTCTTTCTATTGAATTATTTAACAGAATGGCTTATGAAAAATAACAGGTTATGCAATAAATTTTTTAGTTGGTGGTTTGAAAGAACAAGAAAAAGGAGCACTCTGGTAGAAAAATATGAAAAAATAGGTTTATTTTTATTTGTAGCGATTCCGTTACCGATGACAGGAGCATGGTCAGGATGTGTTGCTGCTTATCTTTTCAAGATAAAATTCAGGGATGCATTTCCACCTATATTTTGTGGTGTATTAGTTGCCGGACTCATTGTATTAATAATGACAGTCGGAATAAAAAAAATATTTTGAAAATATTTAAACATATTTAAAACAAAACTTTTTTACCTGATTCTGCTGAACTTATTGCTTTAATTATTATTTTAAGGTCCTGATAACCGTCACTAAAACTACTTAATATTTTTTCTCCTTTACGAATTGAATAATAAAAATTCTTAAATTCTGCTATGAACCCACCTTCATCATTTGTATCAACCACTATTTTCTCTTCAGAATAACCTGTTTTCTTAATTATTATTTTTTTTCCTGATACAATCATACTTCCATTTTTACCAAAAATAATCAAGTTATTTTCAGAGAAACCGTTAGCAGAAAAAAATAGGTTAAATACACCATTTATATTTTTGTCTGTTTTAAACTGTAAACTGAATGTATCAGGTGCACCTATTTCAGGATTGATACTATCTATAAATGCAGTTCCTGATTCTAACTCACCGAAAATAGAACGTATCCCAGCAATATAGTGGACACCGCCATCTGTTATAAAACCGCCAATATGTTTAGGTTTTATACGCCATTTTGTCTGTGCATATTTGTTTTTCTTATCCATAAAATGAAATACATTCCAGATAACAGCATAAGGAACACCTATTTTATTTTCATTAATGAGTTTTTTCACTTTCTGGATAACAGGTAAATAACGAAAATTTTCTGCTAATAACAGAACTTTATTATATTTTTTCTGTAACGAGACCATTTTTTTTGCTTCAGATAAATTGCTTGCTATTGGCTTCTCAATAAAAACATGCTTCCCTGCTTCTAAAGCATCTTTTGTAACTTTGTAATTCATATAAATAGGTAATGCTATATCTACTGCTTCAATATCAGGTCGTGATAATAATTCTTTGTAATCAAGTACATAATTTATATTTCCAGCTAATTTAGCGAATTTTTTTGCTTTCTGTTCAGTATGATTACATACAAGTATTATTTTGAACATATTTTTAAGTTTATTTAATGCTGGTAAATGTAGTTCTGTTGCTGCTATTCCGCAGCCGATTATACCTAAATTTATTGGTTTCATAATGTTTTTATTTTATCATATTATAAAATATAAATCAAAAAAAAATTTTTTGAAATATTGACAAATATTTTAAAATAATATAAAATAGTCAAAAATTAATCTTATATCTAAAAGAAAAAGGAGTTATTTTAAAGGAGGTGATGTGGATAGAACTAAAAATAAGATGTAAATTAGTATTTTTATGGAGTAATAATACTTATTTTTGTAATTTTATAGTAAAGGAGATGAATAAAAAATGAAAAAGTTAGTTGTTTTATTTGTTATTTTCAGTATTGTAGAAATAGCATCTGCAGAATTCGCACTTGAAAAGATTAGCATAAGTGGTTATTTAGGTTATGTAAATGTGTCGATGGGTGATGTAAAAAATTCATTGGATTCGTCACCCATAAACCAAGCTCCATTTAAAAATAATGTCGTATCAAATGTTGGTGATGGAACTATTGTCGGGGTTGAAGGTATGTATAAACTTGATGAAGTTATACCTGGATTTGCTGCTGGTGCAAGATTAGCATACTTAACATGTACCCCTGGAACTGTTACTGGTGAAATTACTGCCGGACGAAAAACAAAACAGACAATTGAACTCGGACTTACAATGTTGATGGTTGGTGCAGGATATACAAAAGAATTAAGTGATGTTGACCCGAACTTAAGTGTAACCGGGACAGTTTTCCTTGGATTATATTCACCGTTATGGGGAGCATTCAAGATGGAATCAAATGATCCTTTGGTAACATCAGTAACAAATCTAAATGGAGAAACAACACTTGAAGGGTCTTGTATGCCAATTGATATTAATATAAAAGGTAATTACAAAATTGCTGAAAAAATAAGTATCAATTTCGGGTTAGGATATAGGATTGCTTCAGTAAGTGAGATTAAGACGGGTAATGATAATGCGAATCTGGGCATAACTAAAGGTGAACTACTAAAAGATGCTTCTGGTAATACAATAACAGCTGATTTTACTGGAACAACTTTATCAGTTGGTGTGACTTACCAGTTTTAAGTCAATTTTTATATTATAAAACATAAAATAGGTTCAGGCAGAGAATAATCTATATTTAGATAGATTATTTTCTGCCTTTTTTTCTATCAATATTATAACTAATATTTAAAAAAAACAGAAAGAAACTATTTAAAAATTATTTTTTTGGATAATATTGACTTATCCGTTTATAATATTGTATAATTATAATAGAAAAACTGAGATTTTTATATCAAAAAAAATATAAAGGTGTGGAGGTAATAAACAAATGTTAAAAAAAGTATCATTATTGTATCTGTTATTATTACCAATTTTAGTAACAATTTTATACTCTATGCAGGTTCCAATTACATCACATAAAATTATATCCGGTATAGGAACAGCACCGGGTAAAATATTTTTTATTAAACATGAAACAAAATTACCTATTGAGATTTATGCTATGAACGAAGACGGAACAAATGTTATGAAGATTACTAGTGATAATATGTATAAAGGAGTAGGTGATTTATTTCCTGATAAAACGAAATTTGTGTTAGTTGAGAAAGATGACTATAATGACCATATCAGTTTAATAAACGCTGATGCCACAAATCCGCAGCGAATTTATACAACTCCTTTATCAATAGCACAGATAAAAGTTTCACCTGATTCAAAAAAAATAGCTTTTGTAGCTTATGACCCACAAAATATTAGTAGTATGTATGAAATGAATTCCGGGACACTTTATATTATTTATCTTGATAATATTACTACTGGACCAGGAACACTGTCTATCTCCGGACCGAAATTAGTTGCAACTGATGTGAAATTATTTTCTGCTCCACAATCAACATTGACAGTTAAATCAGTTGATGTATCAGAAAATATTTGTTTTTCACCTGATTCAACAAGTATTGCTTTTATCAACGCTACTGGCTACATTTCTGTTGTAAAAATTGATGGAACGAGTTTGGTTACTATTTCAAGTTTCAGTTCAGTAGGAAATCTAACATGGTTAAAACCTCCTATTAACAGAATTCTATTTATACGATATGAATACAATATAGCATACGGTAATACTGTATACAGTTTAGCGACATTATCTGGGGACGGTAAAAGTTATTCTGTGATTTATTCAACAACAGCATGGATAGATTGTTATTCAGTATCAAATGATGAATCTAAAGTCGCTTTAGTTATATCCAATAATATCAATCGTACACGAAATATTGTTGTGACTACAATTCAAGGAACAATAATGAACGAAATTTCTGCTTACACTGATTCATCGATTACAGCAAGTATCTCTTGGTTATCAGATGATACAAAATTAATATTTTCTGATGGTAAAAATATATATTCAATCGATCCAGGAAATCCAGTATTGACAAATCTGACGAATAATACTTTTGACCCGATGTATTCATTGATTGATGCAAGAGGGAATAAAATACTTTTTACTAATGGTTATCAGTTTAATAGAACACTTTTATTTACAATGAATATTGATGGATCAAATAAAACAAATATATTGACTTCAGACAATAATATTTCAGTTAATAATACTTTACTTTCACCTGACGGAACAAAATTATTATATAGTATAGCAGATAGAAGTTCTAATATGCAATATAAACTATTTATAAAAAACACTGATGGAACAGGTAGTCCTGTATTGATTGAAGAAAATTCTCAGTATAGTTATTATGATATTAAATGGTCACCTAAGGGAACAAAAATCCTATTTTTTTCAGGTATAGATTACAGACCTACTATAGTTGATTCTAATGGAATAAATCCGAAACCTATTCTGCAAACCAATGTATATGGAACCTCATTTGTGTTTTCACCAGATGATACAAAAATACTGTTTTCGGGTTCCGATGGTAATCAGAACGGTATTTTTGTTGTTGATTTAAATACGGAATTAGCATTAAATTACAAATTGATTTTCTCTACAACGGAGTCAATAGATATAATTGACTGGAAATCAAATAAAATTCTGTTATGTAAATATGTTACTGAAACATACTATAACCTCTATTTAATGAATTCTGATGGTTCGGGATTCAAATATATTGATACTGGTGACGCCTATTATTCAAAACTTTCACCTGATGGCACAAAATTAGCCTATATAGGGATTGATAACAAGGGACAAAGAAAAGGATTATTTATTTGCAATACTGGGACATCAGAAGTAAACATAGGTGGAGGTAATAGTATAAAACTTACTTTAGCAAAAGAATCTACTTTTGATTGGTCACCAGATAGTAAAAAAATAGTTTATACTGATTATTACAGAACATCAGAATTAACAAGAATATTTGTAACAGATTTAGAAAAGAATGATAAAGTAAATCTTAATCCGTCTTCACAATTCGCTTATAATATATTACTGCATTTTATTGGACCTGATAGAATTATTTATGAATTTGGATTTGATATATGGTTAGGTGACCTCTTTGTAACACTACCTCCAGAAATATCTATTCCTAAAGAAAACGGTATAATAAAGATTGTTGTTCCAGAAGGTGCTGGTGAAAAAGGAACATTTAATCCTAATCGCGGACAACCTGTTTCAATAGGATTTAAAGGTAAAGAAGGTGGCGGAAAATTTACCTTAAAAGTATTTACTCAATTCGGTGAAAAAATTTATGAAGAAACAAAAGAAGTGACTACTGCAGACGGATGGTTTGAATGGATACCAAAAAATCTCGCCAGTGGAATATATCTTGTGTCTGTTGAAGGTCCGGGAGTAAAGATATTTAAGAAGATACCTATTTTAAGATAAATTTTATTAGCAGGAGGTTTAATTCAAATGATAAAGAAATTTTTTGTTCTTGTAATTTTGATGTTAGCACTTGTTTTAGAGTGTTATTCGCAGGCAGGGTCAACAGGATGGTGGATAATGCGTAGACCACAATCAACAAAACCACGAGAAGTAACAGCAGTCGCATCGGTTAGGGGCGATCTGTCCGGTGTATTCTATAATCCTTCTATTTTAGGAACAGTTACACAAAAAGAAGTTTTTTTAATTACAGAGACCGGGTTAGGTAATGATAATTTCGGTGGATTACTTTATGGAATGCCTCTCGGGAAAAGAGGAGGTTTTTCTGCTGGTATTATTTATTACGATGCTGGAAGAACTACATTGTACTGGATGGAATCAGGGGTTGAACAAGAACGGACTGTTACAGCACAAAAAGATACAATGATTATTGTAAGTTATGGTAAGGAATTATCAAGATTTGATTTAGGAGCAAGTATTAAATATGCCACAAGCGAAATTGCTGAGACAAAATCTGCTGGTGCATTCGCTATTGATTTAGGGTTCCTTATGTATCCAACAGATAAATTATCAATATCAGTTGCAGGACAGAACTTGGGTTCAGGAACAAAATTTATTGAGCAGGCAGATGAGTTACCAACAAGTTTATGGTTAGGTGGCTCTTATACATTTTCAAAAAATTTCAATTCAGGAGTTGATTTAGCATATATTTTGAAAGAAGAAAGAATGATTCCGAGTATAGGACTGGAATATTTAGTTGGGTCTATGTCACTAAATGTTGGTTATAGATTTAATGTTGAAGAAGGTGCTTTACATATAGGAATAGGAATGACAACAAAAAGTGTTGATTTCGGGTTCGCATATTTACCGTCCACAAGCCTTAATCCGACATACCGACTCAGTGTGGGATGGAGATTTTAGTTTAAAAATCAGTAAAATTTTTGTTAAGAAATTAACCTTTTAAAAGAAAGGGATAAAAATATGATAAAAAAATTTTTTGCTGTTGTTTCATTGGTAACAGTTGCAGTAACAGTATCGTTTTCTGTGCAGAACAGGTTAACAACACATAGATTATACTTTACCGGTATGGGACTAAATAACGGTAAAATTGTTTATCTGTTTTCGCAGTCAGGACAATCTATGAATGCATGGATAATGAACGAAGATGGAACAAACCAAATGCAGATTACAAATGATAATTTGGTTAAAGGTGCCGGAGATATATTTCCTGATAAAACGAAAGCAGTTATGCTTGAAAAAGATGATAATCATGACTATCTATTGATGCTGAATATTGATGGCACAAATAAACAGACAATTCTTACCACAGAACTATATCTGGGAAATTTAAAAATATCACCTGACCAAACAAAAATTGCATTCACAGCAGCAGATACTATCAATCCTGTAGATAACTTGTATACCGGAACACTGTATATTATTAATATTGATGGTTCCGGAATGAAATCTTTAGGTCTTAATAACAATAAAAAACCTGTTGCACTTACAACAGGTGTAAAAATGTTTTCTGTAGCAGGGTCCACCCTTACCCAGAATATTACTGATGTAAGTGAAAAAATTGCTTTTTCTTCTGATTCATCAAAAATAGCATTCATTAATAAAGATAACTGTTTATCAATTATAAGTACTGATGGCGCAAAACTTGTAACAATAACAACTTTCAGTGTAAGTGATATTTATTGGTCCAATTCTGATGATAGAATACTGTTTTATTATAATGATTATTATTCTGGTAATGAAAGTATACAAGCAATTAATAGTAATGGGTCAGGATATACAACAATTTATTCAACAATATCGGATATTCAGAGTTACAGTGTTTCGTTTGATGAAACTAAAATTGCAATAATGACATCAGAAAACAATAGTAATAAATGTGTAATAATTTCTACTGCTGGCATTATCTTGAAAGAAATACCTTTTGTTACTGACATGCCATTTATTATGAATGTTGCTTGGGTCTCTAATTCAAAAGTTATGATTAGTGATGCTAAAAACTTATATACAATTGATATAGTATCATCTACACCGGCACCGGTGAATATCACAAATAATACTAATTATCCGTTAAATCTATCAATTGATGCTAAATCCAGTAAATTAGTATATACCCATGATATGAAAACTATTTATACAATGAATATTGACGGAACCAATGAATTTGCTGTTATTACACCTAATAGCACACAAATGATAGCAGGTAATCCACTACTTTCTCCAAACGGCTTAAAATTGTTGTATCCGTTTATTGATACAAATTCGATTAATCCGTGTAAATTGATACTTAAGAACAGTGATGGAACAGGGTCTGAAACAACAATTGAAGAGAATCCTTCAAGTAGTTACTACACATATAAATTTTCACCTATGGGAACAAAAATTCTTTTCATGTCCCCAATTGATTATAAATATTATGTGACTGATTCTAATGGGCTTAATAAGAAACCTGTTATTGCACCTACTGATTCTGGCTCATATTTCACTTTTTCATCTGATGATAACTGGATTATGTTTACTGGTATAGTTGGTGGACAAGAAGGTATTTTCAAAACAGATTTATCAACAACAACAGTGGTATTCTCAACTTCTGCATATTTGTATAATATATATGACTGGAAATCTAATAAAGTATTACTTTCTAAATATGATTCTGAAAAAAGTTTGTATCTGTTGTATGTTATGAATGATAATGGTTCAGGATTAACTTATATTGATGTAACAAATACTCCTTATTATTCAAAACTTTCACCTGATGGCACAAAACTTGCTTTTATTCAGACAGATCCTGTTATTGGTATAAATAAAGGACTGAATGTATTTAATTTGTCTACAAGTGCGAACATAAAATTAACAGATACAGCATATCCGAATATTGAGAAAACTCCTGAATTTGACTGGTCACCAGATAATAATAAAGTAGTATTCACAGATTTTATACGTGTTCCGGATATAATAAAAATATGTGTTGCAAATGCTGATGGAACAAATAAGACAATTTTGAATTCAAGCCAGAGATTCTTTCCTGTAAATATTAAATGTGTAAGTTCAACAAAAGTTGTTTATAATTCAGGACTTGATATATGGACCGATGATTTACTTGATACAACACCATTTACTGTTAGCGTATCAGCATTGAATTTTGGTGAAGTAAAAATTGGTGAATCTAAATTGATGACATTCGATATTATAAATGGGATTACAGGAAATTTAACAGGAACAATTACAAGTGATAAGAGTTGGATTTATATCGGTCCGACAAGCATAAATATTGACCCTGGTGCTTCTCTTACTGTAAATGTTACTGTTGATAACAATGTTTTAAACAAAGGGGAGGGCGAACATACAGGAATAATCACGATTGCAACAAATAAAGGGAATACTACTGTTGTTGTAAATTTGACAGCAACCTGTGTCCTGGTCAGTCCTAATCCGTTCAATCCAGAGAAAAGTAATTTGAGTTTCTTTGGAGATGGTATAGTTCCTAATAATACAAAAATCAAAATCTATTCGCTTGGTGGCAGTTTGATAAAAATACTTGAAGAGAAAAAAGGACAATCTGTAATAGAATGGGACGGTAAAAATGAAGATGGGAACTCCATTATTGACGGAATTTATATATTTGTTTATGAAAGCCCTAAAGAGAAAGGAATCGGTAAATTTACAGTAATAAGAAAATAATTCTATCGGACTATTTATTATTTAGCCCATTCTTTGAATATAGTTTCTCCTACACTTATTTTTCTATATTTTGATTACCTGTTTTTGTAAAATTAATTGAAACAGTATTGCATTTAGAAAAGTTTATTATTTGATTTAGGAACTAAAATTTTATAGAATACTAAATATAGATATAGTTGATAAATTCCGGGGTGGTGTAATGGTAACACAGAAGACTTTGGATCTTCTATTTCTGGTTCGAATCCAGACCCCGGAGCCATTTTGAACGATTTTTCAAACTGATATAGGAAGGAACAAAAGAGGGTGTGACTTTCTCACCGCCAGCAGTCGCCCTCGCAGTTCCACCGCTCTGGCTTTGTGCTGGCAGGCTCGTCCTGAAATTCGGCAGGTAAAATAGATTAACCTCTATTTCATCTTTTCCGTAAATTATGTCTTTAATAAGGTATTGAAATAAATAAGGTTTTTCTTCGTTTTTAATTTCTTTAACTCTATCAACAAAATTTCTTAAATTTTCTAAAACAATTTTTGCTTCAAATTTTTCCTTCTTTTCTTTTTGAATTGATAACCTCACCCCTTCTAAATCAAATTCTAATATCTTTTTCTCTTGACTTATAACAAATAATAATATATACTAATATTGGTTAATCAAGGTGAACTTATGGAAAAGCTAATGACATTAGAAGAAGTAGCGAAATATTTAAGGTTAAGTATACATACATTGTATAAGATGGCCGAACAAAGACGAATACCAGCGTTAAAAGCAGGTAAGCAATGGAGATTTAAAAAAGAAGAAATTGATAAATGGTTAAGGGCTAAAAAATGAAAATAGAAAAAATATCAATAAAAAATTATCGGTCAATAGTAGATTTGGAATTGAAGCCACAATATCTTTGTGCTTTAGTAGGAGAAAATAATTCTGGTAAATCAAATATACTCACAGCAATAAATCTTCTGTTAGGTGAGTCTTGGCCAACTATAAGACATATCACAGATGACGATATTTACAATAAAGAATCTCAAAGGGATATAGAGATAAAAATATGGTTTGATCAAAAAATACCATATCAAGACGCAACGGGTAAAGATTTTGAAATCAACGGATTTTTACTAAAGTATTCACATTATAAGAGACAATCTGGAAGACATACAAAAGGCGACCCAAAGATAGATCTTTGCTGTATAGATAATTCAGGGAAAGAAATTGAAGTCATCAAAAGATTGCCTAAAAAAGGCAGTGGTCAACGTCCTCATCCTGAAATTTTATATTTAACCTCTGAATGGAGAGAGATGTTTCCTGTAGTATTTATTGGTGTAAACCGTGACTTAAAATACCACCTTTCTGGCTCACAATGGACATTGTTCGGAAAACTTCTCAAAGAAATAGAAAAGGATTTTATTTCCGATAATGATAGGAAAAATCAGTATATTAGCAAAATGCAGGAAATTTCT
>Ga0078972_1004955_pt2 | contig 28553 bp, 26 predicted proteins | sample YelNatPaOPGAMG01_FD_67568 | JGI IMG/M metagenome (GOLD analysis project Ga0078972, IMG submission 67568) | Hot spring thermophilic microbial communities from Obsidian Pool, Yellowstone National Park, USA - OP-RAMG-01 (SPADES assembly) (version 2) | ecosystem: Environmental > Aquatic > Thermal... | reverse complement strand
AGAGAGCCTGGCCACCCTGAAAGCCGGGCACGACGGACTCATCGTGTTCTTGCTGACCTCCCTGGCCGTTAATGAGGGAGATTCTCTCCTGTCTGTTGCTCACTCGGAAGAAGTTTAGGGGAGTTTTCTAAATTTTTGCCATAACGGGGCTCGCAAAAGAGCCCCGTTATGCTTGTTTCTAAGAGAATCGGGTCCACTGCAAAATAGAAAAATCCTGGGTTCCTTTGCTATTTCTTGAAACCTTTAATACGATCTCAAAATTTATAGACTTTATCAAACTTCTTGGTGCTAATTAAGCAAAGGAAACCAATTAACTAAAATTTTTTTTCATTTTGGTTGAAAAAAACAAAAAACCTCTATATACTATATTTGGCACATTAGTTCAAAAATGAACATTTGTGCAAGTTGATAAAATTCGCAGGAGGTGAAAAAACTTGAAAACTATGGGCAGCAACTCTAAGAATCCCTCCTCTTTTTTACCAGCTTTTCCCTTCATTGTTCAAACAGTGAATGAGTTGTGGCCCCCCTTTTTGCACTTTTCTTTCGGCTATTTTTTAAATTCAAATTAGGGAGGTAACTTGGATTGAGTAAAGAAAGCGGCAGGAAAGTAATAGTAGTCACAGGTGGCGGCCAGGGCATTGGCAAAGCTATTTGTCTCCATTTCGCAGAGAGGCATTATGAAGTCGCTGTTATTGATAAAAACCTTCCTAATGCCGATGTAACTGCCTCAGAAGCCGGAAAATTCGGGGTAAAAGCCAAAGCCTTTGGTTGTGACATAACAAATTCTCTAAAGGTTAAGGCCGTATTTGATTTAATCGAGGATGAGTTTGGGAGGATTGATGTCTTAGTTAATAACGCTGGAGTTTTTTTTAGGGAAACTATTGAAGAGTCAACAGACGAGGTCATTGACACCTTGATAAACGTGAATCTTAAAGGATTGCTTTATTGTACCAGGGCCGCAATTCCCATTATGAAGCGTCAAAAATCTGGAAACATCATTAATGCTTGTTCGATATTAGGTGCTTTCCCGGACTACGGGCTGGGAGTATACGGTGCCACCAAAAGCGGTGTGGCAGTATTGACCAGAGTCCTTGCTGCTGAATTAGCTCCCTATGGAATACGGGTCAATGCTTACCAGCCAGCAGTCACCGACACCCCTATGGTCCATCATATTATTGTTGAGAGGCCGGAATCCAAATTATCTCAAATCCCCCTCCGCCGTTTTGGAAAGCCAGAGGAAATCGCCAGGTTAGTTTGGTTTTTAGTTTCAGATGATGCTGATTATATTACTGGCCAAGTCATTCCCTGTGACGGAGGAATTTGGTCTGTCCAGAGGCCTATGGAGCCCTGGATAAAAGCGGGTTTGCTTCCAAAAAAGGAATGAATCTCTACCCTTTAGAAAGGCGGTGAAAAAATGTCCTGATAGAAGCCTCAGTGTTGAAAACGCTGAAGTGCCAAATTAAAAAGCCATCCTTTGGGAAGTTAACAAAAATAGAAAGGGGAAGAAATTAAAAATGGGAGAAAAAGGACAGTACATTATTGGAATTGATAGCGGGACGTCTGTTGTTAAGGCGTCTGTATTCGATCTTAATGGAAATGAGATTGCAGTATCCAACCGCAAGACCCCCGTATATGAACACCATTATGGGTGGTCTGAATTTGATATGGACATTGACTGGAAAGAAACCGCTTTGGCCATTAAGGAAGTGTTAGACAAAGCCGGGATAAAAAAGGAAGAGGTTCTAGCTGTAGGTATAACAGGAAAAGGCGTTGGAGTCTGCTTTATGGATAAAAATATCCGCCCCCTGCGCCTGGGTATCCTTTGGAATGATGCCCGTACAGTTCCCCTCATGGAAAAATGGATCGCTGATGGCACGATGGATAAAATTTTTGAAATCAGTGCCAACTGGCTCATGCCGGGAGACATGGGGCTTCTTATTCCCTGGATTGCGGAACACGAACCTGATGTCATCAAAAATACCTACCAGATAATGCTTCCTACCGCCTGGTTAGCTTATAAGATGACCGATGTAGTACAGGCCAACCAAACGGATGTTTATAGCCAGCTGGATGCACGCAAAGGGGTATATTCCCAAAAGATTTTTGAATTAGAGGGCATAACCCAATACGCCCACATTTTCCCTGAACTCGGGAAGCCTTGGGATATTCTAGGCGGGGTTACCAAAAAAGCTGCGGAAGAGACCGGCTTGTTGGAAGGTACACCAGTTGTAAGGCTCGGTTGGGATGTAATTGCTTGTACAGCCGGAGTGGGTGCCATTCATGATGGCCAAGCTAATATAATTCTTGGAACCTCTGGAGTCATTGAGGTCGTTTTGCCTGAACCCAGTTTTAACCCAAAGCGGTTAGGACTTCAATCCATCCATTCTGTCCCCGATAAATGGTGCAGGTTGATTGCTCCCATGAATTGCACTCCCCATGTAGATTGGTTCCTTGAGACCATGGCTTATGAGGATAAGGTCCGTGCCAAGGAGAAGGGGTGTAGTGTATTTGACATTCTTGAGGAAGAAGTCAGTAAAATTGAGCCCGGATCCCACGGGGTTATATTCCATCCCTATATGAGCGCAACGGGTGAGAGGGCCCCCTTCACCAAAACAACGGCCAAAGCAAACTTTTTCGGCATGGACTACCACAGTAACCGGTATGTCTTGCTGCGGGCGCTTTACGAAGGAATTGCTTTCTCAAATAAGCACTGTCTTGATGTTTACCCAATACCCATTACGGATGTAAGGCTCTCTGGTGGAGGCTCGAAGAGCCCGGTTTGGTGTCAAATTTTTGCGGACATTTTGAATAGCCCAATAAGGATTCCTTCGGGTACAGAGTTAGGAGCTAAAGGAGCAGCTTGGAACGCAGCATTCGCCATAGGAATTTTCAAAACCCGCGAAGAGGCAGTTGATCAATTTTGTAAAGTTACTCGCACTTACGAACCCAATCCCGAAGCGGTTAAACGTTATGCAGAACTCTATGAGATATATAAAATGCTTATTCCCCAACTCTACGATGCTTGGGACGCCAGGGCGAATTTCCTCAAAAAATACAATAAGGAATAAGGAAGAATTCTCATGAATAGCTTAATTACTGCTCCTTTCACGCTGTGAAGAGGTTTTAAAAGGGGTTTTGGTAATCGACCATAAAGGGGGCTTTTTGGAATCGGAAAATTTTAATTTCAAATTAGGGTACCGAAAAAAACTCCAATGCAACTGAGCCCCCTTTATGGTCTCAAACAGAAAATCCGATTCAATAGAAATATTATGGGGGAAGGTACTGGTTTTATAGGACAAGTGGATAATCGTGAAATCTGGAAAGAAGAGATCCTCGCTTTAAAGGAGAAAAAACCTGATCCTTTTTCACGATTACCAATTGCCGGAGATCCAGGGCCTCGCGATTTTGTGAGGAACCTCCTTGAACTGTACTCTCCAGGCTCAGAGAACTGATCGTGATTTAATCATTTTCTACGATGCCGCGATGGTTACTTCTTGGCGGAGGTGGCGAAGATTCTCTCTGAAAAAAGGTCTTAATGCCCTTTATCACGGCCGGTTTTCCTTTGGCCAATTTGACCAGAAAGGAGGTTGTTCTCCGTCTGAAAAAGAGCACCCCGGATTGCGCTTGTAACCTACTTCAACTCATCCGCCGAGGTAAAGACGATTTCAGATGAGATTTGTACTTCCGCTAATACTCTGAAAATTGTGGAGAGCAATTGACAGATTACAAAATTGTCTTTGTTACTGACCGGGGTTTGGGGAATTAGGCGAAGAAGCAGACGGCAAAGGTCAGTGCACTCTGGCGGGCAAAATCCGCGCCCGAGTGCTGTTTCATCCCGAATATCGCCCGAAGTCCGAGGCCTTACAGATAGGATCATGGGGTCTGGGGAATGTTGCGCTTCGTCAAAACCGATGACGCCCCATCATATATAATCGGCCCGGAGTAGAGTCTTTTTTATCGGTTAAAGAAATAAAACCCAAAAAACAATTTTTCCTAGCTTACTTCCTCTTTGTATGTTCCAACATGAAAAAAAACCGACCTAGCCCTGCTTCTCGATTGTCTAAAGAGCGAAAGCGAAGAAATAGAGATTTCTCGCCGCCGGCACAAGGATCAGTGGCCTATTTTTGAATTCTTTTCAGGAATCCTGGATCCGCTTAAAGTGGCCTTCTTTTCTTAAAGTGCCTATTCTCAAAATTTCCCAATCTTTCAAGAAACAACTTCATTGAGGAAGAATTTTCAGCAAAGCCCAGATATCAACTTTTTACTTATCAATGGAAAAAGAAGTTAAAGGGTCTTCTGAGGCCTGAAGGTCGAATGGGGAAAAATCGAAAAGAAGAGTTTTAGCAGTAATGGAATCTACAACCAGGTAATCAATATAACCCGCCTTTAAAGCGCATTGCAAGGCTTTAGCTTTTCCTATGCCTGCTATGCATGCAATTACGCATTCAGCTTTTTTAATGTCTTCAAGTCTTATCCCTAAGGTACGCCGGTCTAAATCGAAATCACAAACTTCGCCTTTGGAATTATAAAACCGGTTGCACATGATCCCTACCGCGTCTTCCTTTTGAAGCCTTTGAAGATCTTCATGTTTGATATATCCGGCCTGAGTTAAGCAGGAATCTGCACCTGGAACACCTATGCTGATAATCATTTTGTTACAGCTTCGCCCTAATTCAAGCAAATGCTTTATTTTCGCGTCCCTCATGAGGGCTTCCGCAATGCTCTCGTTGTCCACCATAGCCGGGCAAGGTAAAGTATAAGCATCCGCTTCCAATTTATGAGCTAAAGTTTGCACTATTTCATTTGCATAATTCTTGGTTTTAGCATTGTCCACTCCTCCACTTAGTTGAACAATCATTGCCCCTGGCAGTCGGAAAGAGGGCAAATTTTTTGCCACCTCGTAAATTGTAACTCCCCATCCTACCCCAATCCTATCGAATGGTTGCAGAAGCCTTGAAATAAAAGGGACTGATTCTCGGGCAGTTACTTGTTTTGAAAGTGTGTCATCTGCTTCCGGGACCATTACAACCTTGGCATCTTTTAAAGAAAAGAGGGAAACCAATTTCCTCTCAAGGGAGTGCAAATCCTCATAGGGGTTTGAAATAATCACTTTGACCAAACCAACTTCCCTTGCCAATTTTAATAACCGGGAAATTTTAGGTCGGGAGAGACCCACTTTCTTAGCAATTTGAGCCTGAGTCAATTGGTCTTCGTAATAGAACTTGGAAACTTCAATTAATAAATTGCTCAAATCCTCTTGTTTTTTCACTAAAAAATCCACCTCTTAATTCGAAATAGAGTATTCATTTCATTTTAGCATAAGAATCTTTGAGATCCCTAATTCAAATGTTATTTTGGGTATCTTTTTGTCATTTTGCGAAATCTCTCCGATAGAAAAAAAGAAAAAATCAAAAGTTTTAATGTAAGGCTTAAACCAGTTTCGGTGCCTAGTTCCATGATCCAATTAAAACAGAATAATTTCTAAGACCAAAGAGCAAGACAAATCAGAAATAAAAACCCTAGAAAAACTTTATAGAACAAGTTTTTCTTTTATTTTCTTTTAAAATGTACCAGGCCCTTTTCAAAATCCCGGAGCGACCTAAAATCCTAAATATTTTTAAAAGTTGCTCCCTGCCTAACTCGAAGCTTCTTTCTGTAAGAAATCCTCCATTATTTTTACCCCAGAACTTGTCCCCAGGCGATTAGCCCCGGCCTCGATCATCTTCAATGCGTCGTCGTAAGTTCGAATTCCTCCAGAAGCTTTTATTTTTATACCTGGACCAACTACTGAACGGATAAATTTGACATCTTCAACAGTCGCTCCACCAGTTCCAAAGCCAGTTGAGGTTTTAACGAAATGTGCGCCGGCCTCCTTGGCTAGTAGGGATGCAATTTTCTTCTCTTCTTCGGTAAGATAGCAGGTTTCAATGATAACTTTGATTAAAGCCGATCCTGCTGCCTCCACGACAGCTTTTATATCCTTCAAAACCAAATCGTAGTCACCCGACTTCAAGGCGCCGATATTGATAACCATGTCAACTTCTTTAGCGCCCTCTTTTACCGCATTTTCGGCCTCAAAGGCTTTTACTAATGAGGTGTTTGCGCCCAAGGGGAAACCAATTACGGTATCCACTTTTACTTCCGAACCCTTTAACAGGTCAGAACAAAATCGCACATAGGAGGGATTGACGCAAACAGCAGCAAATTGATATTTCTTCGCTTCCTCACAGAGCTTTGTGATTTCAGCAACTGAGGCAGTTGCTTTCAATAAGGTATGGTCAATGAATTTTGCCAATTCTTGTTTATTCATTTCTAAACCCCTTTCTTTGCGGTCTTCAAATTAAATTAATCCTTCTTTAATTAGGTCCCTTTTAATCATATCACGCTCATCCTCTGTTAGATCGCTCAAGGGTTTTTTCATTGTACCCGCAGGATGGCCAGTAAGGCTTGCCGCATACTTGTAGCCAGCCATGAAAGGTCCAATTTTCAATATTTCCCTTATACGCAAAATTTTAAATTGTAACTTTTGGGCTAATTCGTAATCACTACGGAAAAAAGCCTCACAGAGTTCAATTACAACTTTGGGGAAGACGGTAGAGACTAAAGAGATAACCCCGCAACCCCCAACCTGTAAAGTCGGAAGAATGGTGCCGTCACTTCCGGCAAAAATTTCTAAACGGGAATCTGGTCCTAACTCCCGAATAAGGGTTTGCAGATGGATAATATCTTGAGTGCTGTCTTTATAGCCCTTGATTTCCTTGAAATCTCTAAATAGGCGTGCAAGGAAACTGGGGGAAAGGACATTTGCACTTTGAGGTGCGTTGTAAATGTAAACCGGGAGGTTGGATTTTTTAATTATTTCTTTGAAATATGAATACATGCCCTGAGCAGGGTAGGGATAAACCATTGGCTGGGTAATAGCAACAGCGTTTATCCCTAACTCTTCATAAACCTTTAATAGCTTTAAAGCCTCATCAAGGGAATTATACGCGATGTTTCCCATTACAGGAACCTTACTTTTAGCAACCGACATCGTTGCCTCTGCAGCGGCCACTCTGTCATCAAAACTCATAATAAGGCATTCGCTTGCCAGTCCGTTGACAAACAATCCCCCGATTCCCTCGTCTATCTGGAACTGGACCTCCGCTTTTAGTAGATCAGTATCAACTTTTTCAGTTGGAGTAAAAGGCGTAAGCAATTCTGTTATCGCCCCTCTGAATAAAAAGTCCCTTTTTTCCGAGTTCAAAGGTTTCACCTCCAGTTGTGACTTGCACAAATGTTCAAAATAGAACCAATGTGCTTTTTTAGTATACACTCCTCTAAGATTCGGCGCAAGGGAGTTTGGGAAATTTATTTTTCTTTATTTGAATTTTTTCATTGGATTGCTTCGGCTCTCTGATTAAGGAGCCATATCAGAGCAAGAGCCACTCTTCCTGGGAAAGTGCCCGGGGATCATGAAGTTCTGGAATCCATGCTCAAACCCGGAGAGAAGGATACTACTTAGTGGCGCTTAAGGATCTTAAAGGCATGGAGTTTGATCAGTTCTTGTCAGCTTCTCGAGGTGCTTCTCCATGTGCTCCACTGGCACCGTCCCCCGCTGCTCATTAGTTTCGACGTGGTGGTCAAGAGCTCAACAGGGTAGAGGGATCTCCCCGTAGGGAGAATGCTGTACCCTAAAGCCGGTGAAATTCAGGCAAATATCAGGTTTTTGAGCTAAAATAATTATCAAGATTTGGTATTGAGGGAGGAAAGAATGACCCAGGAAGAAATCCTCATCTTAAACTTGATTGGTGGTTTTTTGGGAGCAACCCTGGGGATCATTGGAGGAATAATCGTTACAAAAAACTCCCGCAGGATCCGAAAGGGAGAGGAAAGCTGGTTAACCCTGGCCAGGTGGAATCCCCTTGATTGGTTTAACTCATTTTTAGTAGGTATTGGCTTAATCTTTTCAATTGCTGGCCTTACTTTTGAGGGAATGATGGTCAACTGGGTTCTGGTTCGTTGGCTTTTGAATTTAGGAATAATGTTTCTTGGTATTGGAGCTGGTGGCTGGATTTACAGGGCGCGAGCGCTGATGATCAAAAAAGGGTAGCTGATCCCAAAAACCGCACCCTTCTTGGGGGAAATATTTACCTTTTCCTTTCTCACAAGGGTTATAAGAACAGTTGAAAGGGTCAATTCTTTGACTATTCTCTCTTCACAATTCAAATGATTAGGAATCCATTAAGAAGGTGAGGGATTCATAAGAAGATATTTGAGGTTTTCATGCCCGCGCTATTTGAACCCCATTCCAAGGGACCCCGAGTACAAATTTGAGAGAATTCCCGATTAAAAATTGATTCAATTTTTATTAGAGAGAAAGGTCAAGGGAGAAATTCATTTATTAAAAGTTGGCAATAATATTTTTTAGAAAGCCTATTGACTTTTCCCCTCAGATTCTCCATAATTTTATACAATGAATTTAATTTTCATAGAGTGAAATTAAATGGATCCTCGAATTATGAAAATCGAGACAAAGGAGCAAAAATGAATTCTCCGGAACCTCTTCAGAAAATTCTCCAGAGTGGAATTATTGCGATCATGCGCGCCCCCAGTTCGACGCAACTCCTCGATGCGGCAAAGGCAATTCTGGAAGGTGGGGTGAATGTGATTGAAGTAGCAATGACCACTCCCAAAGCCCTTGAGGTAGTGGAAGGGGCGGTGTCCCAATTTGGAAAGCAAGTTCTCTTTGGAGCAGGGACAGTCCTTGATCCTGAGACTGCAAGAGCCGCCATCCTTTCCGGGGCTCAGTTCATAGTAAGCCCAACTCTGAACCCAAGGATGATCGAGGTTTGCAAGCGCTACTCCGTTCCTGTAATCCCTGGAGCTTTTACCCCGACCGAAATCCTCACAGCCTGGGAAGCTGGTGCTGATCTGGTCAAGGTTTTTCCTGCTAGTATCGGGGGTCCGGCCTATATTAAAGCCCTGAAGGGTCCCCTCCCTCAGGTGCGTCTTGCGGCAGTAGGGGGCGTGAATCTTGAGAATGCCTCGGACTTTATTCAAGCAGGCGTTGAAGTGGTTGGCGTTGGGGGAGAACTGGTAAACTCCAGATTGCTAGAGGAAGGGGACTTTGAAGAAATTAAAAAGCGCGCATTAAGTTTCCGGCTGGAAGTGGAAAAAGGCCGGGAATTGCGGAGGAAGAAATGATTGAGCGTCACGTTACCTTTAAGGTCATTCCCGGGAAGGAAAAAGAGTTTGAAGAACTCTTTAAAGAGGAATACCGCCCCGCAATGTCCTCCATGCCAGGGTTTGTCAGTGTATATCTTCTGGTTGAGGAGGAAGATCCTCAGAGCTATAAAATGGTTATTAGATTCCAGACCCTTGAGGAGGCTTCAGCTTGGCGTAGGTCCAATTCCCACCAAGCTCTCCAACCAAAAATCAAGGCTCTTTACCAGGGGAGCCAGGTTCAGGTTTATAAAGTAATTTCATGAGCTTGAAGAAATCCAGTCCCCCTGAGAGCAAAGCAAACCGCTACAGCGTTCGCGTTCTGGATAGAGCGATAAATATTCTTCTTATTTTGTCTGATGGAAAAACCAGGACTCTTCAGGAGATTTGCGAGGCCACCCGTCTCAGTTCCAGCACTGCTTATCGTTTTTTGGCAACTTTTGCCAGGTACGGCTTTGTTGATAAGGACGCTAGGAATCGGTATTCCTTGGGATTAAGTTGCCTGGAACTTGCCCGTTCCTATTTCGAGAGCAACGACCTTCGAAAAGTTGCTCTCCCGGAAATCGAAGCTCTTCGGGATGAAGTCAAAGAGACGGTTCATCTTGCCATCCTTAACGAAATGGAGGTTGTGTACTTAGAAAAGCTTCCTGGACTTCACGCAATTGGTCTTATGGGTTCCAGGGTAGGGGGAAGAGCTCCCGCTTATTGTACTGGTTTGGGAAAAGTATTACTTGCCTTTTCTGATCCTTCCGAGGTCCGTTCCCATTTTCTTTCCCATCCTCTTCAGCGGTTCACTGACAAAACCATCACTGATCTGGAATCTTTGGAACGGGAGTTGGCCGAGATTCGACGCAGGGGTTATGCCCTTGATCGGGGAGAACATGAAGCAGAGGTACGGTGCGTGGCTGCCCCCATTTTTGACATGAGTGGGAGGGTGGTGGGGGCATTAAGTATTTCAGGTCCCGCAGGTCGCCTTGAGCCCTTGGAACAAAATCAAATTTTGATCGAGAAAGCCTGTGACACCGCAAAAAGCATTTCTAAAAAGCTCGGTTACCATCCCAGGGGGCCTGAGCGGCAACTGAAAATTGAAAAAGGGGTGAGAGAATGAGAAGGGTAATCAATAAGCGCAACGTTTTTGTTGACCCGAGCATTTTAAAGGGATTTGAAGAACTTCTTAAAGTTTATAGTCCTTCCTGCCTGGTGGCAGATGCTCAAGAGCGGTCAGGAGTAATGCGAAGTTACCTGCGCCCCTTAACCTCGGAAACAAGGTTCGTTGGCCCAGCACTGACCGTGCGGTTAGAGCCTGGAAACCAGGTAGATTGCCTTGATGCTCTCTCCGTTGCCCAGGCCGGAGATGTGATTGTGGTTGATGCCGCTGGAGAAACAGAGACCTCAGTCTGGGGAGGGTTGATGGCTGGACTCTGTAAAATGAAAGGAGTGGTGGGGGCAGTTGTGGATGGCGCAATCCGCGATACTGACGAAATTAAGGATTTAGGGTTCTTCATCTTTTCAAAAGCAGTTGTCCCTCGCTCAACACATTCTCCTTTCTCGGGTCGGCTTGAACCCATTGAGGTGAACGTGCCTATTCAATGCGGCGGTGTGCTGGTGAGACCGGGAGATCTTGTCCTTGGTGACGAAATCGGTGTTGTTGTTGTCCCCCTCGAGGAAGCAGCCCAAATCCTGAAAAAGGCTCAGGAACAGGCAGAAAAAGAAGAAAAGACTCGAGAAAAAATCAGGCAGGGTAAAACCGTAGAAGAACTTCTTGCTGAGTTTGGGCGACTTTAATTTAAAAAGGAGGAAACAATGAGGGAGCAAGAACGCCAGAGAGTTGAAAATTTACAGAGGAGAATGACGCGGGAGGGTTTAAGTGCCCTTGTTTGTCGTCTGCCAGAAAACGTCCTGTATCTTACTGATTACTGGCCCCATCATGGGATTTCTGTAGCCATTCTTCCCCTGGAGGGCAAACCTTTCCTCTTTGTGCCTGAAGTCGAGGCCGAGTATGCCAGGCCCGATTGGGCTGAAGTTACTTCTTTTGGCTGGGGACTCCTGAAGGATGGTGATCTCTACCAGAGCCTTGAGTCATTGATTTCTTCTGCCTCCAAGCATTTGAGTTTAAAAGGGAAAAAGGTTGGAGTTGAGATGAGCTTTGAAGTTGTAGCTCCGAGCTACCGCATTGCTGAGCCCGTTGTCCCTTCTGGCCCTTGGCAGACCCTTCTAACAAAGGTTTTTGCAGATTCGGAATTGGTTGATGCCTCTCTCCTGATTCAAGAGGTCCGGGCGGTAAAGACCGCTTACGAAATCAAGAAGTTGAGGATCGCTAATGAAATTGCAGAAATGGGAATTAAAAAGGGGATTTTAAATATCAAGCCTGGGATGACCGAGATTGAGTTAGGAGCTTTTATTGAATACAAGATTCGGGCAGAGGGCACTGGTTACGGTGGGTCCCGATTGGTTAGAGCGGAAGTGGAGGTTGGGGCGGGTCCTGTGGGGAGCACAAAGGGAACTTTACTTGTTCCCTCTACAACTTACCGCATGCAAGAGGGGGATCTGGTAATGATTGAAGCTGCCACGGTCGTTGATGGTTACTTCTCAGATCTTACTTACATGGCAGTAGTGGGAGAGCCCAGTCCCCGGCAGAAGGAAGTCTATAACGCCTTGCTTGAAGCCCAACAGGCCGCAGCACGGGAACTTTACCCAGGAAACTCTTGGGAGGCTCCCGATAAGGTTGCCCGTAAGGTACTTGAAAAAGCAGGCTTGCGTGATTATTTCGTGCATATCACCGGGCATGGGTTGGGGATGCGCTACCACGAATCTCTTCCCATTCTTGCTCCTGGTTCAAAGGGAACCCTGGTTGAAGGGAATGTTTGCAGCATTGAACCCGGAGTCTATATTCCCGGATTTGGTGGTTTGCGCATTGAGGATGATGTGGTTGTGGGGGATAAAGGGCCTATTTTCCTCTCTACCCCCCGTGAACCATGGTAGTTAGAGGATATTAATTGTGAAGGAGGGCGAGATGTCAAAGCGGTTTATAGACCAGGTAATAATTGTTACCGGAGGAGCAAAGGGAATTGGACAGGGAATCGCTAAGGTCTTCAGCCAGGAAGGGGCAAAAGTTGTAATTGCCGACTGGGATGAAGAAAATGGTCCGATAACTGCCGAAGAACTCCGCAAGAATGGTGGGGAAGCCATTTATATCAAGTGCGATGTCTCAAATGAGAACCAGGTTAAGGCTATGGTAGAAAAAACCATCCAGACTTTTGGCCGAATCGATGTTCTGGTGAACAACGCCGGGGTTGGCATTTACAAGTCCATTCTGGAAGCAACCAGTCAGGATTGGGACCTTTGCCTGAATGTCAATTTGAAAGGGGTTTTCCTCTGCTCCAAGTATGTCATCCCTTATATGCAGAAACAGGGAAAGGGAAACATAATAAATATTTCTTCCGTTCATTCCTTCCAGACCGTGAATGGAGTAGCCCCCTATGCAGCTTCAAAAGGGGGAATCACTGCCTTAACCAGAAACATGGCAATTGACTATGGTCCAACAATCAGGGTAAATGCAATTGCTCCCGGCTGGGTTTTAACTCCCCTGATTCAGAGCATTTTCGATAGTTATCCAGATCCTGAGGCCCAGAGGAAAGCTGTGGAACAGCGCCAGGTAATGAAACGAATTGGACGCCCCGAGGACATTGGCTACGCGGCTGCATTTCTGGCAAGCGATGAAGCCTCTTTCATAACCGGTACCCAGCTTTTCGTGGATGGAGGATTAACGGCCCAGCTCGAAACCTGGTAGGTCTAGAAGGGCAAGATGGAAAACAGGAGGCTTTCAATAAACATCACCAAAGACGACCTCAGCCGATTTTCCGGAAAAGGTCCTGTTTTTGTCACCTTTGGTGAGACGATGATCCGGGAAACCCCTGCGGATATGGAGCGGCTGGAGCGCACCGGGAAAGTGTTTATATCCCTTGCAGGAAGTGAATTTACCGTTGCCGTACTTCTCGGCCGTTTCGGTATCCCCTCTGCATATATAACGCGGGTCCCGGATAACCCTTACGGTTGGTTACTCAGGGATACTGCTCGCAGCCATGGAGTTGATACCCGCTTCTTCGTCTGGGCGAGCAAGTTGGAGCCCATAGGGCGACTCCTTTACGAAATTGGGCGCACTCCAAGAAAGAGTGTGGGATGGTACCAGCGGATGTATTCTGCGGCAAGCAAACTCGGACCCGGAATGGTGAACTGGAAAGAAGCTCTCCATGACTGTGAACTCTTACACACATCCGGAATAACTTTTGGTCTTGCCTTCCATAGCCACTATGAAAGGAACTACCTTCTTGAGGCCTTTAATGAAGCCTTGACCTTAAAACCTCCGGATTGCAAGGTTGGTCTGGACTTCAACTTCCGGGCCACCCTTTGGAGCGCAGAACAATGCAAGGAGGTAATGACTCCTCTTGTTAAGAATCACGTAGATATATTAATTACAACCATAGAAGACATGGCTATGGTTTATGGATTCGGATGCGGAAAATACTCTCCAGAGCAGATTGATAAGGGGGAAATGGGGGAAATTTCAGATAGCGACCTTCGCTCCTTCGCTTCTTACCTGGGGGACTTTTTCAAAACCTCGATCGTTGCAATTACAATTCGTTACCCTGATTCCTTTGAGGAGAACCGCTGGGAAAGCGCTGTTATGGACGCAAACGGAAATTTCTTCCGTTCACCCGGGATTAAGTCAATAACTTTAATGGATCGTTTAGGAGGAGGTGATACCTGGAACGGGGGTTTTTACTATGGCCTGCTGACCGCAGGTTTTGGGCCTGAAGGCCTTGAGAAAGGTCTTCTGGTAGGGGATGCAGCCACTCGAATCAAGCAGACCCTTATGTTCGATCTGCCGGTAATTACAAAAAGCGAGGTTCAGGATCTGTTGAAGGCAGATGTAGAGGGTGGCGGGAAGAGAGTTTCCCGATGATTTCGAGCTGCATCAATTTGAGGAAGAGGAGGAAAAGACTTAACTTCAGAGAGGAGGAAAAAATGGAAAGAAAAGCAATTAAGATTTTACTCGTTGTCCTTCTTGTCGCAACACTTCTTGTTGGGTGCACATCAGCTCCTTCTTCAACTCCCACCACTACCACCCCCACTGAGAGCCAAACTCCCACTTCCAAGCCCGCGACTTCCAACGAGGAGTACATTTATGTTTCCTGCATGGGAAACCTTGAGTTCTTCAATGCCCATAAGTATGGTTGGAAGTGGGCTGGCGAGGTCCTTGGGGTCAAGACCTCATATGTAGGGCCTGCGGAATATGATTTGAATGCCATGGTTGCAGCCTTTGACCAGGCAATAGCCAAAAAACCTGCTGGAATCTGTGTATTCGCCGTAGAGCCAGTGTTGGAACCCGAGATCAACAAGGCTGTAGAGAATGGAATCCCTGTAGTCACAATCCTGGGAGACCTTCCTAATTCCAAGCGCCTCGCTTTTGTAGGTTCCCATCAGTACGACTTGGGTTACGTCGGGGGAAAGAAGTTAGCCGAAGCCCTTGGAGGGAAGGGAAAGGTTGCCATCCTGAGCATCCCTGGAGTGCAGATGTTTGACGAAAGGGAGCAGGGTTATCGCGCGGCATTTGCTGAGTACCCAGGAATCGAAGTCGTCCAGGTAGGAGATACCAAAGCCGATACCGTAACTGCGATTAACGTTGCCAAGGACATCCTTCAGCGTAATCCTGACCTTGCCGCTTTCGTGGGGACTGACTCCACTGGAGGGATTGGCGCGGCAACTGCTGTGAAGGAGGCGGGGAAGGTTGGCCAGGTCAAAACCGTTGCCATGGACCGCAACTCCGATGTGCTGCAGGCAATCCAGGACGGAATCCTTACTGGGACAGTTGCCCAGGACGACGCGGCCATGGCTTACTGGGCCCTTCTAGTGCTCTACAACTACAATCACCACCAAGCCCCACTGACGAGCGATAACGCCAAAGCCGGCGCCCGGACTGGCCCCACAGTCGTTTATATGTCCGTAAACTATATTGATAAGAGCAATCTCCAGTACTACCTTGAGGCGAACAAGCTCTACCTTCCCTAATGGTTGATTCAAACTCCCTGGGGGAAGGGTTCCTTCCCCCAGGGAATCTCTAGTTTAATGTGAGGGTAAATTTAGAATGGAAGAGATTCTTCGCGCTGAACATATCTCTAAACGTTTCCCCGGCGTCCTTGCGGTGGATGACGTCAGTTTTTCCCTTAACAAAGGAGAGATTCTTGCTTTAATTGGTGAAAACGGAGCGGGCAAGAGCACGCTTTCTTTAATTTTGAGCGGAATTCATAAACCTGATACCGGGAATATTTTCCTTGAAGGAAAGCCCGTTTCCTTTAACGCCCCCGTGGATGCTATTCGAGCGGGCATCGCGATGGTCTTCCAGGAACTCTCTTTGGTGGGAAGCCTTTCGGTTGCGGAAAACATCTTCGCAAACCGGCAACCCGTGGGGACCACGGGAAAAATACGCTGGGATAAGCTTTATCGACAAACCTCGGAATTTCTAGGCCGCTTCGACCTTAACCTTAACCCCCGTCAGCAGGTCAAGTTCCTTTCCATGGGTCAGCAGCAGATCCTGGAAATCCTTAAGGCCATTTCGATTAATCCCAAAGTCCTCATCCTTGACGAACCAACCTCATCCCTTGCGGAATCGGAAACTGCTTACCTCTTTGAAAATATTCGGAAGCTTCAAAAACAAGGAATTTCGATCATTTACATTACCCATAAACTTTCTGAGGTCTTCCGAATCGCTGACCGGGTTATCGTTATGCGAGACGGAAAACATGTGGGAACCCGTTCCGTAAGTGAGGTTAATGAAAACGATCTGGTTTCAATGATGGTTGGAAGGAAAATTACCAGCTTGTACGGGGATTCCGGAAAAACTAATGGGGAGGAATATTTCCGGGTTCAGGGGTTCTCACGAAAATGGGCATTCCATGATATATCCTTCGCTTTAAAAAAAGGGGAGATCTTAGGTTTCTTCGGTTTGGTGGGAGCAGGAAGGAGCGAACTTGCCCGGGCGATCGTGGGAGCTTATCCCCGGGATGCAGGAAAGATTTTTCTCGAAGGTCGAGAGATCTCGATCCGAAGCCCATCTGATGCGATTCATCATGGAATTGCTTACCTCACCGAGGATCGAAAAGGGGATGGACTTTTTTTGAGCCTAAGTGTCAAGGAGAATCTTATTGCACCTTCTCTTCACAGTTTCACAAAATTCAAAAGTTTCCTGGACTTTCGTCGCATTGACACTTTTGCTGAAAAATCTGTTCGTGATTTCACAATTGTCACTCCTTCTTTAAGCAAGAAAATATCAAACCTATCTGGCGGGAACCAGCAAAAGTGCCTAATCGCAATGTGGATGGGGACTAACCCGAAGGTGATTTTGTTTGACGAGCCCACCAGGGGGGTGGATGTGGGGGCCCGGGCGGAAATATACCACAAGCTCCGGGAAATGGTGAGCACTGGGGTAGGGGTGGTTATGATTTCATCCGACCTTCCCGAGCTCATTGGGATGTGCGACCGGATAATTGTCATGCATCAGGGAAGAATTACGGGGGAACTAAAGCGCGGTGAATTTTCTGAGGAGCGAATTATGGCTTACGCCGCTGGAATTTCCCCCCGAGAAATAGCTCAGCAAGAGGTGAATTATGGCTAAGGAAGGAGGTTGGACTCATTCGAACCCTTAAAGCGATTGTCGCATTTAGGGAATTTGCCCTAATAATTGTTCTGGTGATTTTTGGCTTCGCTATGTCTCTTGCCTCTCCCGTTTTCCTTACCATGCAGAACATTGAAGCGATACTTCTGGCCCTTTCGGTGGAGGCAACCATTGCCGTTGGAATGGTTAACCTTTTAATTTCTGGAGGCCTTGACCTTTCGGTTGGTTCTACCCTTGCTTTTACCGGGGTAGTAACAGGGCTTGCCCTCAATGCGGGAATCCCCGTTATTCTTGCGGTTATACTGGGGTTGGTTGCCGCTTTAGGGGTTGGATTCGCCAATGGCTTCCTGGTCTCCAAGATGAAAATTAATCCTTTCATAGTCACTCTGGGGACAAATATGGCTGTGCGGGGTTTGCTCCTTGTTCTTGCCCAAGGCCGCGCGGTTCTTAACCTTCCTCCTGAGTTCACGGTCATCGGGCAGGGAAGGCTTTTTGGAATTCAGTATCCCATTTACGTTATGCTGGCTCTTGTTATCCTTGGGGATTTTCTGGTTCGAAACACTCGTTTTTTCCGTCAGAATTACTATATTGGGAGCAACGAAAGAGCTGCCCGGCTCTCCGGTATTAATGTTGATATGGTAAAGATCATCAATTACTGTATCGTTGCCCTTCTTGCTGGAGTTGCTGGACTAATGATTACCGCCCGTTTTGGTTCTGCATCAGTAACGGTAGGGAGCGGCCTAGAATTAAGGGTCATTACTGCTACAATCATTGGAGGGGCAAGCCTGAGCGGAGGAGAGGGTTCGGTTTTAGGAGCGTTCCTTGGGGCTCTTTTCATGGGAATTCTTGCCAACGCTCTGAACCTTCTGGGGGTTGATGTTTACTGGCAAAACCTGATTACAGGCTTAATTCTTATCACCGCGGTTGTGATCGATGTGATCAACGAAAGACGTAAAAGCCAGGCTCAATCCAAAAGTTAGTAAGATACAATTGAAACTTTCAAAAACAAAATTGAAAAGTTCCCGGTTTAAAGTGAGGAGCAGATCGCCCTTTAAAGCCAGGAGGAATTTTTTTTGGAATTTTTTCTCTTGAATCAAGGTTGCGGAATCGGAAATTTTTTTAAGCAAATTACCAATTCTCAATCGGAAGTCCGATCAATGTGTATATTCCTCGTTTCAACTCCCAAAAAGATGTTTAAAAAGGAGTATCCAGAAGCCTAAAAGAACCGATGCACCGGGAGGACTTTTTCCTCCGGGCCTTAAAAATTACTTTAGAAAGAGGTTCTATCACAGGGAGAACCTTAAACAAGGCTTGAAAATTTAATCCTTGAGAGAACCTCTTGATTTTAGTTTTCAGAAGAGGAACCAAAGTAGGTTTTAAGAGATGGCTTTAGTCAAACTCCGTAGCTCTATTCCTGAAAATTCAACCTGGGGAAATCCAGGTTTTCGTATAATTGAATCAATTAAAGTTCATAAAATAAGGCTTGGGTTTCTGAGAGAGGTTGTTTTCTAAAGGGAGTTGTTTTCGCCCCTATCTCAATTGGGTAGGGCGGCAGACTGGGGATCCATAGGTTGCGGATTCGACTCCAAAAAGCGAGCCAATCAATTGTGATGATCTTTCCTGAGAAGGGGAAGCTTATAAAAAAGCCTAGTATGCTGTTCTTCAAGTTTCAGCCTTTTTGGATTTGAAACATAAAGAAAGAAGATCTTCCACACATCCGGCGCCTTGCAGCCTCCGCTTACCATTTTGCCCGCCCGAGAAGAATAGAAAATCCTTCTCGGGATCAGGGAGCAGATGAATGAGAGCAGCGGTAAGAGGATTTAATCCAACTGGCGCTTAAGCAAACACCTCTTAGGAGAAAATGGGAAAAGAGAAGTACTGGCCAGAGGAGAAATAGGTTGAAGTTTAGAAGGGCCCACACAGGATTTTAAACACTACCCTTCAGCCCTTGTAGGGCATATTTTTTTCTTTTCAGTTCTGTTTAAAAAATTTTTTCTATTTTCTGAAAAATAATCGCTGAATGTGTTAAAATAAGACCAACAAAATGCACAAATTTTCATAAAGTGAATAATTGTGCAAAAAAATAAGGTTATCTTCCAAACTGAGTCGCTCTCTGAAGAGGAGTTGAAAAACCCCGGACATCATCGATTAATGTTTGAAGTAGCCGTTAAATATTACGTTGAGGAACTTACCCAAGATGTAATTGCCACCCAATTAAACATATCCCGGAGCAAAGTTAGCCGTCTTTTAAAACAAGCTAGAGAAGAAGGCTTAGTCGAAATTAGGATCAGGACCGTTTCCCGATTTTTTTATGACCTTGAAGTTTCCTTAAAAAGGGAGTTTCACTTGCAAGAAGTTTTTTTGGTTCCGGAACAAGCTGATATTTCCTTGCAAAGGAGCTCAATTGCAAAATTAGCCGCAAATTATCTTGAGCAAAATATCCGTGAGGGTTCCGTTATTGCCGTGGGAATGGGAAGGAATGTTGGGGAAGTGCCCAAACATTTTCGACCTGTTAAAGCTATTAACGCAACCTTCGTTAGCGCCATGGGAGGATCTTCCAAAATAGAAAGCTATCTCAATCCTAATACTATTGTCCATTCCTTGGCCCTGAAAAGCGGAGGAAAATCGGTGGCTCTTTATGCTCCAGCTTTTGTGGAAAACAAGACAGTCAGGGACAATCTCTTAAATGACCCTGTCCTGAGGGAGACTCTCGATTTAGCTAAAGCGGCAAATATGGCAGTTGTCGGAATTGGAACGCCTTCTGAGGATTGTACTTTAGTAAAAATGGGGTGTCTTTCGGTAAAGGAGGTGAGAAAGCTTATCCACCAAGGTGCTGTAGGTGACATTCTGGGGTACTTTTTTGATAGAACTGGAGCTCCTGTTAAATCCGAACTCGCTACTCGCTTGATCGGACTAACTCTTGAAGACCTTGCCAAAATCCCCATTGTCGTTGGAGTAGTTAGTGAACCCGATAAAGTCTCGGGAGTTCTTGGGGCTTTGCGTACCGGAATTATTAAGGTGCTCATAACCAGTTCCACTATCGCTCAATTGGTACTCGAGCTAAATTCCCTTCCTTAGTCGTTAATTACTGGAGAAAGGAGAGAAAGGATGGAAAGAGACGAAGACAGGAATCCTCTAAATTGGTTATTTTTGCCGGAGTCTTTAAATAAAGAGGAAATGGTTATTGCCACCTACGTATTGGAGACTCCCCCAAACAGCGATATTCTTGCCAAGAGTTTCGCTATGGCGGTGGAACAGTCCACGGGCACATGGTTAGAGGTTCCAGCTGAGACGCCGGAGTTACGGAGACATCACATGGCCAAAGTGATGGGAGTTTATGAGCTACCTTATTTTGAAGATGCCCCTCCAAGCGATGTTAGACATTTTCTTTTACGAGTCGCTTTCCCTCTTATAAATTTTGGACCCCAATTTCCTATGCTTTTGACCACAGTTGCGGGAAACATCTTATCTGCCGGGAAAATTAAGCTTGTAGACCTAGAATTTCCTCCTGATTTTCTTAGTCATATGCCGGGGCCCAAGTTTGGCATCCAGGGAGTCAGAGACCTTCTGGGTGTGAGCGAGCGGCCTCTTCTGAACAATATGATTAAACCTTGCACCGGCTTTCCTCCAGAGGTAGGGGCTAAACTCTTTTACGAAGTAGCCTCTGGTGGCGTGGACATCATTAAGGACGATGAGCTATTAGCCGATCCCCCCTTTAACCCCATCGAAAAAAGAGTGAAGGCTTACATGGAAATGGCGAAGAGGGTTTATGAAGAGACAGGGCATAAGGTCTTGTACACCGTAAATATAACTGATGAATCGGACAAAATTACCCAAAACGCCTTAAAGGCTCTTGACGCCGGAGCCAATGCTTTGATGGTAAATTTCCTCACAGCAGGGTTTTCCGCCTTAAAGGCTTTAGCGGAAAATAAAAGCATTAATGTCCCCATACTTGGGCATATCGATTTTGGAGGGGCAATCGTTTCCTCGCCTTGGCATGGTCTTGGCTCTCCTCTTCTTTTGGGGAAACTCCCTCGAATTGCGGGAGCGGACATGATCATCCTTCTAAGTCCCTATGGAAAGTTTCCAGTTTTGAGAGATAGATACATCCTTACCGCTAGGGCGATGACCTCTCCCTTGGAGACGATCAAACCGACATTACCCATGCCTGCAGGAGGGATGTATCCCGGAATTGTTGAAGCCACTTTGAAGGACCTGGGTACTGATTGCATTATTTCTGCCGGAGGAGCGATTCATGGCCACCCCATGGGCCCTAAAGCCGGAGCCATGGCTTTAAGGCAAGCTATTGATTCCTACATGAAAGGGATACCCATTGAAGAAGCGGGCGAAGAATATCCAGAGTTGAAAGCTGCCCTTAAAGCCTGGGGATACTGGAAGGGTGGAGAGAGAAAACTTTTCGATCTCCTTTAATTTTTAGAAGAAAGGAGGGGACAATCGAACAATAGAAGTATCCAAAAGCTTAGTTTTAAATACCAAATTCTGGAGGTGAAAGATGGTGGAAAGAAAAGAACCAGGAGTTATTGTTCTGGGTATTTTAGACACCAAGGGCGAGGAGATCAAGTTTATCAAACAACAGGTCTACGCTGCCGGAGGAAGGCCAATTGTAGTGGAGTTGACGGTCAATGGTAAGTCTGTGGGTTGGGCTGATGTTTCCATTGATGAGGTGGCTAAAGAAGCGGGCACAACTGCTTCAGAATTGAGCGAGCTTCCCCGAGAAAAGGCTGCTGATTTAGTAACCGAGGGAGCTACCAAAATTGTTCAGAGGATATTGCGGGAAGACAGGGCCCAAGCCCTGATTGGTTTTGCCGGGTCCCTCGGCACTTCAGTGATCACGCGCATCATGCAAAGCCTTCCTTATGGTGTTCCCAAGATCATGCTTTCCACAATGTCATCTGGCGACTGTCGTCCCTATATTGATATTAAGGACATTGCCATGTGGTACCCTCTGGCAGAGAAGGGGTTGAATGCCGTTACTACTCGAATCCTCAATGCAGCTGCCTCTGCCGCCGTCGGGGCTGCTTCTGCTCCACCTCTTCCCTGGACTCCCAAACCCTTGATCGGCTACATGATGTTTGGGACGACTACTCCTTGTGTACAGACAATCTCTCAGTACTTTGAGGAAAAAGGATATGATTCCATGATTGTTCACGCTGTAGGAAGTGGCGGACGTTCCATGGAAGAGTTAATTAGATCCAACTACATCAAGGGCATGGCGGATGTCACCACTCATGAGCTGACCGATATGATCTGCGGCGGGGTCCTTTCTGCTGGTCCGGGCCGATTAACCGCCGCAGGGGAAATGGGCATTCCTCAGGTAGTTTCTACGGGAGGGGCTGATATGATCAATTTTGGCCCCAGGGAGACAATTTCCGGGAAAAAGTCCTTGGTTACCGGGAGGCTCTTCGAGGAAGAAGAGAAAGAATTTCAGGGCCGGACGATCTATCGCCATAATCCTATGGTTACTGTGATTGGAACCCTGCCTGAAGAAGCTCGGGAGTTGGCCAAAGCCATCGCCCAACGGCTGAACAAAGCTCAAGGGCCCACTTGCCTTGTAATTCCCATGCGTGGATGGAGCGCCTATGACATTAGGGAACCGAATCTGGATTTAGGCTGGGCAGGACCCGGGCCTGGGCCATTCTGGGATGGAGGGGATCCACAGAAACCAACTTGGTCCAAGAGAAGTACGGCGTTCTTAGACGAACTAAAAAAGCACATAGATCTCAGCAATAAGAATTTGGAAGTTTTAGTTGCAGATCGGCACATTAACGACCGCGAGTATGGACTGTTCTTAGCCAGAATTCTGGACGACATGCTCAATAACCGGTGGTCCCGAGGCATGTATAGGGATGTCACTTGGGCTGAACCTTTAAAAATTTAAAAGGAGGTAAAAAATGGGAAAAAGATTTTCCAGAGAAGAGATCCTGAAACGCCTGAAAGAAAAGGTAGCTAAAGGAGAGCCCATTGTTGGGTGCGGGGCTGGAACCGGAATTTCCGCAAAAATGGCGGAGCGCGGTGGAGCTGACCTCATTATTATTTACAATTCCGGGCGTTATAGGATGGGAGGCCGGGGATCTTTAGCTGGTCTCCTTTCTTATGGCGACGCTAACCAGATCGTTGTGGAAATGGCACGTGAGGTTATCCCAGTCGTCAAAGATGTCCCAGTTCTCGCCGGGGTATGTGGTACTGACCCGTTCAGGGAAATGGACGTCTTCTTGGAGGAGTTGATTCACCTGAAATTCTCCGGAGTTCAGAATTTCCCGACCGTAGGCTTGATTGATGGAAACTTCAGAGCCAACCTGGAAGCCACGGGAATGGGCTATGACAAAGAAGTGGAGATGATCAGGCTTGCCCATGAAGCAGGGTTATTTACCTCTCCCTACGTCTTCGACGAGGAGCAAGCCAAAAAGATGGCTAGAGCTGGATGTGACCTTTTGGTTTGCCATGTCGGACTTACTACAGGCGGGTCCATAGGGGCAGGTGTAGCTCTTTCCCTTGATCAAGCAGTAGAAAAGGTTCTCTCCATGGCCAAGGCAGCCAGAGAGGTAAATCCAGACCTTTTGGTGATCTGCCATGGAGGGCCCTTTGATGAGCCTCAATCAGTGGCTGAGGGTCTGAAGAAAATGCCCGGGATCTGCGGATTCTTTGGAGCTTCCAGCATCGAACGCTTGCCCACAGAAAGAGCGATTACTGATCAAGTCAGGGCTTTCAAATCGCTGAAATTAGCATCTTAGGTGGTCAGCCCCAGCGGGATTGGCTCCCGCTGGGGCAAAAAATAAAAAATAAAAAAGGAGGAAAAGATGTCTGAACAGAAGGTAAGAGAAACAATTCCTTTGTGGTTAGCTGTGGCCATCACTGTGGTTTTATCCATTCCTTTCGGAGTTTATTTGGGAAAATACAACTTTCCCCTCTGGGCAGCCTTCATCGTATGGGCTGAGTACTTTGCTTTGGGAGCCAAGCCCTCGGCATTAGCACTTATCTATCCTGCATTTTCCTATGGTGCAATTGTCACTGGAGCTTCCATGTTCGTAACGGTGCTTCTGGCAAAAGCCATGGATCCGAACTTAGCGCTGGCAATTTCACTTTTTATCTTCGTGGCCTTTATAGTTTACAGCATGCGCTGGTGGAAGACTCTCCAAGTAGGGTCCCTTCCTTTATTCAACGGGATCTCCATGCTTTTGGCCATTTATTTCACGGGAAGCTACCCAGCAGCAGGAAATGCTTTAGCGGATCCCTGGATAGCCACTGCCTGGACCATTGTGGCTGGGATTTTTGGTGGTATTCTCGGGTGGTTCAACGTCACTATCACCTTCCCTCGAAAGGTTTGACAATGAAGGCCCGAGGAAATGGTTGATTCCTTAGAAAAACGTATTGTTTTTGTCTCGACCTTTACTAACGGGGTTCTTGACCCTTCTTTACCCATGCTTGGCCCCCTGAGTGACGGAGGCTACATCGTGGCTCAAACTGCTCCGGGTTGCTGGGGTCCAATGATTACCCCCTCCATCCAAGGGGGACATGAAGTTACCCAGCCTGTAAAAATAGCGGGTGCGGAAATTGGGGATGCTATTCTCATCAAAATTAAATCAATCCAGGTTACTTCAATAGCCACGGCCTCTGGAGTTGATCGAGCAGTTGAAGGTCGTTTTCTGGGAGATCCCTATGTTGCCGCAATGTGCCCACAGTGTGGGACCCTGAATCCAGAGACCAAGGTGGAAGGAATTGGCCCTCATTCTATCCGCTGTGCCATTTGTGGTTCCGAAGCGATCCCTTTTCTGATTGCCAACGGTTACACCATCGCTTTTAGCAAGGGCTTTGAGGTAGGGGTAACTCTTCCTCAGGAAGCAGCCGAAGATCTGGCCCGGAAAGCGGAACAAGCAATTTTTAAACCGGAAAACTCCCAGCAGAATCCTGTATTGCTTCTTGCCCCTCACGATATAGTCGGTGTGGTTGCTCGTACAAGGCCCTTCCTCGGGCAACTTGGAACCGTGCCTTCTATTCCCTTTCCCGATTCCCATAACGCAGGAGACTTCGGGACTTTTCTTGTGGGTGCCCCTCACAAGTATGGGATTGAAGCCCACCAATTAGAATCCCGGACCGATGGCCATATGGATATTCCCTGGGTTCGTGAGGGGGCAGTTCTTCTTTGTCCGGTAAAAGTCCCTGGAGCGGGGGTTTATTTAGGAGATATGCATGCGCTTCAAGGCGATGGAGAAATTGCAGGGCACACTTGCGATGTTTCAGGTATTGCCACTCTTCAGGTTCACCTCCTTAAAGGGCTAAATATTCCTGGTCCAATTCTCCTTCCCAAAAAAGAAGACCTCCCGGTCCTCGCCCAGCCCCTTTCTCCAAGGGAAAAGGACCTGGCTCTGGAATTAGCTCGTTCCTGGGGTCTTGACCAGATCGAGGAAGATTTCCCTCTTTCTTTTGTGGGCACCGGAGCCAATCTCAATGAAGCCACGGATAATGGCTTAAAAAGAGCAAGTCAATTCCTGGAAATGAGCCTGGAAGAGGTAAAAAACAGGGTTACTATTACCGGTGCTATACAAATTGGCAGACTTCCTGGAGTGGTTACAGTTACCTTTAGAGTCCCTAAAGACAAGTTGGAAAAGCTCGACCTCCTATGGTTGGTTGAGGAACAATACAAAGAATGAATTAAAAAGAAAGGAGAGGGTGAAATGGCAAAAAGGTATACTCGGGAAGAAGCGATCGCGCGTCTAAAAGGAACCTTAAAGGCTGGAAAGCCCATTATTATCGCCGGAGCAGGTGATGGCTTCATTGCCAAGCTTGAGGAAAAAGGCGGGGTTGACATTATCGGCGTCTACAATTCCGGATGGTTCAGGCATTACGGAGTGGGCTCTCTGGGAGGTTTACTCCCCATGGGAGACACAAACAGGATGGTGGTAGAACTGGCTTACGAGGTTTTGCCTAGGGTAAAAGAAGCCATAGTAATCGCAGGATTTTGTGCCCAGGATCCCAGAACGATCTGGGACGCTTACTTCGACGATCTCCTTAGGATGGGCTTTTCTGGGGTGATGAACTTCCCCACGGTGGGGCTAATTGACGCTAATTCCAAATTCAGGAAGAACCTTGAGGAATCGGGGTTTGGCTTCGACAAGGAAGCAGCAGTGTTGAAGATGGCTCATGACAAAGGAATATTCACAATCGGTTATTGCTTTACCCCGGAGGAGGCAAAGATGATTGCTAAGGCCGGTGTTGATATCCTTGCTTGCCATGTTGGTCTCACTGCTGGCGGACTCATTGGAGCCACTACCGTAACCTCCATTGAGGAAAGCATAAAAATTACCAATGAACTAATCAACGCAGCAAAAGAGGTAAGGCCGGAAATGGATTTCTTCCCCATCACCCATGGAGGTCCGATGGAGGATCCTGAAAGCACAGCCAAGGTCCTGGCAGCCACCGAAGCGGTAGGATACTTGGGAGCCTCAAGCGTGGAAAGAACTCCCGTTGAAAAAGCCGTGGTACAAATTTGCCAGGAATACAAAGCGATGCCGGTCAAAATCCCTCCCTGGTTAAAACTCTAAAAGGAAGGTGGGTGGCGCCTTAAGGCGCCACCCACAATTTTCAAACCCGAAATGTTAGCTCTTGTTAAAAGTTCTCCTGGCCCGGGAGGGTTGGAATTAAAAGAAGTTCCAGAAAGGCATCCCGGTCCCGGAGAGGTAAAGATAAAAGTAGCAGTCTGTGGGATATGCGGCACCGATTTAAAAATCATTAAAGGGGAATTTCCAGCTCCCACCCCTATAATCTTAGGTCATGAATTCTCCGGAACGATTATTCAGGTCGGGCCAGATGTCTCTTATTTAAATATTGGTGAGAGAGTAACCTCTGAAACAGATGCTTATTACTGTGGGGTTTGCAGCAACTGTCGGTCTGGTGACCCTCAGCTTTGTTCTCAGAGAAAGGGAATAGGGACTTCCTCTGATGGAGCTTTTGCTCAATATGTGGTTGTTCCTGCTTCCGGTGTTCATAAATTGCCTGATTTTTTAGATTTAAAAAGCGGGTCACTCTGTGAACCCCTTTCTGTAGCCTGTCATGCAGTTTTGGAGCAGGCCGATCTTCGCCCCCACCACAAGGTGGTAGTAATCGGGGTAGGAGCGCTTGGCTTATTAGCCGCTCAGGTGGTTAAAATTTCCGGATCTCAAGTAATATTAATGGGACTGGAAAGGCATGAAGCCCGCTTAGAAGTTGCGCGAAGATGGGGCATTCTAACCCTGGCTTCAGATTTACCTGACGTGAGAGAAATATTAAAAATGCTTGACAGCCCTGAGGGAGTTGATTACGTTTTTGAATTTTCCGGGCAGGAGGATTCTTTTCGTTTAGGAGTTAACCTTTTACGGAAAAAGGGAGCCCTAATCCAAACCGGGTTTTTCCATGGACCATTTTCGGTTGATTTTAATCTTATAATTAACAAAGAATTGAAGATCATTACCTCAAGAGGAAAAAGGCCCTCTTCATGGTATTTAGCTTTGGATCTTCTTAAAAGAAAAATGATTAATCTGGAAGGAATAATTACGCATACTTTCGGTTTATCTGATTGGGAAGAAGCTTTCTCTTGCGCTCAGAAAAAGGGAGGAGTAAAGGTAGTATTCACTTTTGAATGAAAATGCACCTTGATGTTGCCTTTTTGCCCGGACAATGCCTTTTGGGCCCAGGGGTTTGCATTGTGATTGATGTCCTCCGGGCCACTTCTGCTCTGGTAAAAATGTTCGACAAAGGGGCGGAATTCGTGATTCCTGTGGAGACCGTCGAGGAAGCCTATCAGGTAGCGAATAAATATCGCCCCCCTTTGCTTCTTGCAGGGGAACGTGGCGGTTTGCCCATTCCGGGTTTTGACTTGAATACTTGTCTGATTGAAATAGAGAAGGCTGATCTTAAAGGAGCGAGAATCGTGCTTACCACTACCAATGGCACTAAAGCTCTGAAATCCGTAGAAAGCGCTTCTTTAGTAATTACAGGAAGTCTCCTTAATGCCCGTTCCTGTGCTGAATACGCTTTCCTTGAAGCGCAAGAAATGAGAGGAGAGATCGTGCTTGTTTGCTCTGGACACGGGGGGTATTTTGCTCTTTGTGATGCAGTATGTGCGGGCTACATCATTAAAGAAATCCCTTCTTTCAAAGATTTAGAACTTTCTGATTCTGCTTTAGCGGCCCTGGCTCTGGCTGACTATTATCGGGATCCTTTTTTAGCCTTCAAGGAATCCTGGAGCGGCAAGCTCCTTTCCAACCTGGGGCATGAAGACGACCTTCGCTATTGTTCCCAGATGAATATATCTTCTACAGTCATTGTTCTCCAAAACCAAATCTTAAAGAGAGCGAAATGAATTCAATTAAAAGGGGCTCAAGTTACGCATTCTGGAAAATTACCGGAGTTATCCCGAGTTAGACTAAAAGAAAGGTCTGGATAGATCCACCTCACGATGCCAAAACTGAAATGAGAAATAGAAAAACCTGAAATGAAATAGATTTTTGAGCTAAATTAATTATTTTTTTATGTTATATTTAATTTAATAAAAAGGGGGTGAATTTATGGCGGAACTTCAAAAAAATGAGCTTTTATCAATGTACCGGACTATGTACTTGATCAGAACCTATGAAGAAACTCTGGGTTCCATTTATTATGAGGGTAAGACTCCAGCTTTTGA
>Ga0078972_1006268_pt1 | contig 28556 bp, 21 predicted proteins | sample YelNatPaOPGAMG01_FD_67568 | JGI IMG/M metagenome (GOLD analysis project Ga0078972, IMG submission 67568) | Hot spring thermophilic microbial communities from Obsidian Pool, Yellowstone National Park, USA - OP-RAMG-01 (SPADES assembly) (version 2) | ecosystem: Environmental > Aquatic > Thermal... | reverse complement strand
CCAGATCGGCACGGTGACGGAAACGATCGCCGCGATCGACGCCTGCCGCGCGGCCGGATGGCGCTATATTGTGTCTCATCGCTCGGGCGAGACCGACGACGCCTTTATCGCCGATTTCGCCGTCGCCATGGACGGCGGCCAGATCAAGGCGGGGGCGCCCTGTCGCGGCGAGCGGCTGGCGAAGTACAATCGTTTGCTCGAGATCGAGCGGGAGTTGGCGGGGCGCTCCTTTTACGCGTCTCCGTTTACAAAGCCAAAGCCATCGCCGTCGGGCGTCCACCACCGCTCGGCGCTTCCGACAAGCGCGGGACGGCGGATTCTTGCTGTCATCGAGGAGCCTGAGACCGCGCGCCGTTGCTTGACCGTCGCGCTTCGCGCCACCCAGCTTGTCGAGACCCTGCCGCTGTTTGCCCTGCATATCTGCGTTGATCCCGATAAGCTGGTTTCCGCCGTCGAGGAGATCGACCTTCAAAAGATGCGGGTCTTCACCGAGGGAACAGCGCGGGAACGGCTCGCGCAATCGCACCGCGCGTTCGACGCCTGGTCGGCGTTCAGCGGCGCCCGGGCCGGATGGACGGAGCAAGTCGGAGACGTCACCTCCGTCTTGCGCGCCGAAGCCAAGGATGCGGCGCTCATCACGATCGCGCGGCCTCATAATCTCGATTCTGTCGATGCGCTGCACGCGGCGATCTTCAACACCGGCCGGCCTGTCCTGTTCGTGCCAACGGAGGGCGCCTTGCCGCCTACGCTCGGCGAACACATGGTCATCGCGTGGAAGGCCAGGACGCAATCGCGCAAGACAATTGTCTGCACCATGCCCTGGTTGAGCGCCGCCAAGCGCCTCACCGTCGTAACCGTAGACGAGGCTGAACACGAAACCGAATCGGCAGAAGTCCTCCGACTGCTTGAGGCCCACAACCTTTCCGCCGAGGTGAGGCGCGTCCGCACGCAAAATGGGCAGCCTGTGGCGGAGCGGCTTATCAGAGAGGCCGAAGCCGCGGAAGCCGATTCGATTGTGATGGGCGCCTATCGCTTCGGTCAGCTCTTCGAGTGGGCGCTCGGGGGCGTCACCCACGAGGTGCTGCGTCAAACGCGAATGCCGGTGTTCCTGATGCATTAGCGGCGAAACGCTCACTCGTTTAAGTTTTACGCCGCGGCGAACGGGGACTGCGCCTGCCCAGGTCGCTCGTCGGCCGCCTTGAACACCTCGCGATAGACGTCCTCGCCGAAGCTCGTGCTGAGCGGCTCTCCTGGCGCCAGTTTGAAGCTGCGACCGCCATCCGGCTGCCGGTCCGCGCGGAGGAACGCCGCTGCCGGAAGATGACGCTCGTATATTTCATGAGTAAAGGCGTATTGATGACTGACGAAGACGACCCGGAAGCTCCGCTCGAACAAAGCGGTCACGATCTGCCGGGCGATTTCCGATCCCTCACGCTCGTTCGTCGCCGAGAACGATTCGTTGAACAGCACCAAAGAACGCGGCGCGAGCGCATCGACGATCTCGCTCATGCGCTTCAGCTCCTCGTCGAACTTGCCGCTGACCATGCCCGCATCCTCTTCGCGCTTGAAATGCGTGAAGACGCCGCCCGCCAGACTCGATCGGAATTCATTGGCGGCCACAAACATGCCCGCCTGGGCCATCGCCTGGGCCGCGCCGAGGCTGCGCAGGAACGTCGTCTTGCCGCCCTGATTGGCCCCCGATATGATAATCAAGGGCTTGCGATCGGCGTCGAAATCGTTGCCGACCGGCCGTCTCGCGCCGCGAAGCGCGAGACTTACGTCGTAGAGGCCGCGATATCCGAGCGTCTGCGATTCCGGCGCGTCCACCGCGGGAAACGCGAAGGGCGCGCCGATCGCTGACAACCGCTCATGCAGGTTGAGGCAGCCGACATAGAAGGCCAGCTCTTCGAGCAGCATCTCGAAAAAGCTGAGAATATGCTTGGCGCTTCGCGCCAACGCATCCGCCGCGAGCCCCAACCCGCGATCGCGAAGCTCTGAAAGCGCCTGCGCGCCGGCCTCGTCGCGCGGCGCAAGATAGAGCGTGTACGAAGACGACCCGTCTGGGAAGAAATAGGAACGCAGGTCGAGGAAGAGTTGCCTGAGCCAGGTCCCCGGTCGCTTCAGCGGGCGCCTCAACACGTAGTCGGCGCCCTTCAATCCCTTGTCCAGATGCGCGCTGACCAAAAGACCGCCATTGAACCTCAGCCGCGACAGATGCGCGCTCACGGTTTTGAAATAGGCGTCGTCGAGTTCACGGCTCAGGACGGCGAAGAGGTTGCGAAAGGCCTCGGATTCGAATCGATCCGCGTTGGCGTCCGCTTTGTTCCTCACGCGCTTCAGGACATCCATGAATATCGTCATCTGCTCGACCGAATAGCCAAGCAGCCCGCTCGGATATTCGCGAAAATGGCCCCACACCTTGCCCTGCCGGGTCACCGCCTCCTGGGCGAGCGCATAGAGCGCGCGGATGACTTCAGAATTGCGCAGGCAGTCCTTGAGCGCCGCCTGCCGGTGGAAAATAGTGTCCAGGTCGGCGCCGGCGCCGAGATACAGCGCGCGCTCGACCACCGCGCGCACCCGCTTGTCCTCGCCCGCCATCGCGTCGATGAGAATGTCGAGCTCCAGATCCTTGCGAAGCAGCGGCCAAAGCGCAGGCGCTGGCGCCTTGACCGCGAAATCGCGATCGCGATGCATCAGAAAGGCCTTCATGACGCCAGCCTCTCCTGCAATTGGCGGTAGGTCAGCCTGTATTTCTCGGCGATGGAAATGGCGTAGGCCAGTCCGTCGGGCGGCTTGCGCACCACCTTGAACGTCCGCTCCGCCACATTCTGCGGGTTCACGGTGCTCGCCATGCTCACCATCTTTTCCGCGCTGAGGGCAGCGAGTTCGTCGATGAACGTTACGCAAAGGCAAATGGCGTCGAGCCGCAACACCGCCTTGAGGATTTCGCTGCTCAGGAAGATCGCGTCCTTGAGGCTCGTCGAATTGAAAACCTCGTTGAGGATGACGATGCTGTCCGGTGTCGCCTCGCTCACCGTCGCGCGCATCCGGACGAGATCGTCATAGAGTTTGCCGCGCAAGTTATGCAAGTTTTCCGAGGTCTCGAAATGGGTGAATATCTGATCGAACTTGTAGAGACGCGCCCTGTCCCCCGGCACGGGCAATCCTAACGAAGCTAGATAGTGCAGTTGGCCGAACGTCCGCGCGAACGTGGTCTTGCCGCCTTGGTTCGGACCGGATACGATGATGATGCGTTCGCGGCCCTCCAGTTGGAAGTCATTGGTGACGACCGGCGTGTTCTTCGATGCGATTGTATAGGCGAGCGCCAGATCAAAGGCGCCGGAGACGTAGAGGTCGCCCTTTTCCGTCACCACGTCTGGAAAGCAAAAGCTGACGCCCTTGCTGGCAAGGCGGGCAATATGTTCGTGATAGGCGATATAGAATTGCGCCTCGCGGTCGAATTGAGCGACGGTCGCATCGACAAATCCGTCGTGCCGGCCGCCGAACTCGTCGAGCGCCGCGAACGCCTCGGGGAAGAGCTTCGCGACACGGTCGAGAATGCCGGCCTCGATGTGATTCATCTGGACGGAGTTTCCGAACTTGAATACGTGCCGGGCCACGTCGCCCTGTCTGAAGCGGTCGAAATCCGCCTCGATCTCGCGTTCGTAGTCTGTCTGTTCGAGATAGCGGGCGACCGTCACCGAGCCGCCGCGGATCAACAGCGTATAACGAATCTTTCCGAGCCTTCCGGATACGGCGGCAATGTCGGCGAGAAGCGTGCGAAAGGGTTCTGCGCCGACATAGTCGGACAGGAAGCGCTTCAACGCGGCGAAAGCCTCGGATTGCGCATCCGCTGAGGAAAGGCCGGCCTGGAGCGCCTGAACGGCGTCGCAATAGGCGCCGGCGGCGTCGAGAAGCCAAGCCTCCTTCTGATATTTATAGTAGAGCTTGGTCGCCTGCGCGAGGGCGGCGCGGATTGCGCGCATGGAGTCGGCGAAGCTTCGCAGCAAGGCGAGGATCGGCTCGCGCCGAACGTCGCGCATCGCCGCCTGCCGGTATCTTATGGCGGCGACGCTGCGCAGAGGCTGGCGGAAGAAGGGGCCAAGGTTGTATTCGCTCTTGGCCCCCGCAATCGCGCTAAAGATCTGATCGAGATTGAGGTCGCCAAAGAACTGGGGGTCTGAGGAAGGCTGGCGCTCGTGTTCGCCGGGCGGCCAGAGCACGCTCGGGCCGGTCATGTCCAGACTCCTGTCGGGAATTTGCGACGCTGCGCAAGTCGATCCGCTGCGCGCATGCAAAGATCCGCTGCGCGCATGCAAAGATCCGCTGCGCGCATGCAAAGATCCGCTGCGCCCATGCAAAATTGACGAGGGAACATTTGGACTCCTCCGCTGCGTGCCAAGCCGCATCCAGGAGTCATCAGCCCTAAGGGCGTTTCACGGCGAACCCCATCGCCATATTGCATTAAAAGCCACTGCTCTCCTTGTGTCAAGGCTCGGCGAACAGGCGCAATGGGCGCAAGTTACCAAAGCGATAGCCCTAGTTTGAACTAACATCGCTGCTAGGAAGTTCCGTCGGCGATCGTCCTTTCCTGCGCGACGAGCGCAAGCGCGCGATGGCTGGCGCTCTCCTCCTCCTGGCTAAGCAGGTTCCGTCTCACGCCGTCGCGCTTCAACGCCGATCGCCGCAGATCCTCCGCCGTTCTCTCGAACAGCCGCGCTTGACGCTCCAACAGCGCTCGGACTTGGCGGTCGTCTGGCAACCGTTCGGCGAGCTTGACGAGATGCGGCATGCAAAGCGCCGACATCGCGTCGAGAGACCTTTGCGCGCCCAGGGCGATGCGGCTGGCAAGACTCGATAGCGCCCGAGCTTCCGCCCCCGCCCGAACGTTGCAGAACATACATGTCCTTTCGCTTGGCATTCGCGCCCGCAATTGTCCTCGCAAGGTCTCTCGCGGCGCGCTGGACGCAGCCTGCCGCAACCATACCGCCCATTCTTCAAGCACCACGGGAAAACTTTCCGCCACACCCTGGGTCGAGGAACTCTCCTCATAAAGTCGCGTATGGAAGCTGCAGAGCCCGCCACGCTTCGCGAGTTCCTTCTGCGCCGCCGGGTCGCAGGTAATCTCATGCTGATAGCGACACTGAAATTCCCACAGCGCGCTCGAAGTCGCGGAACACACCTCGCAGGGCCGAAGCTGGGCGACCACGTCGCCGGGCGCCCCTTCAACCCAGGCGGCCGGACGTTCCGTCGAGGGGGCGTCGTTTGAGATGCGCCGCGATAGATCCTGCAACGCAAGCAAAATGGAGTCGATCCGATCGGACGACGGCAGGCCGCGCACGGCCTCTGCGGCGCGTTCGCACATCCGCACGAGGAAATCCGTGCGCTTCGCGCCAAGCAGAAAGCTGACGAGTTCACGCTCGAACGAAGAGACGCCGCTTTCTTCAAGGCGGACAGAATCATGCGCCTGCTTTGCCTGTAGCGCTTGAAGCGCGGAGATCGCAAAGACCTTCGGCGTATCCGGACCGCAAATCTGTTTCACCTGATCGCGGACGAATGCAAGAGCCTCCTCGCGCTGCAAATCGTCCACAATGTCTTTCTTATTCATAACGACGAAAATGCGCCGCGACGATCCCGAGATCTGGCGGAGGAACTGCATTTCGTCGGATGAGAGCGGACTGTCGAAACTCGTAACGAAGATGAAAGCGTCCGCCTCGGGAAGAAACGCCTGAGTCGTACGCGTATTCTCCTGAATGGCCGACCCGAGGCCCGGCGTATCCACGAAGAAAAACCCTCTTCGCAGAAACTCTGAAGGAAGCTGCACCTCCGCTTCGCTTATCCCCTTGGCGTTGCCGGGATTGCCTTTCTGGGTGACGAAAAGCGGCAGATCGCTCAGGGGGACCTCCTGGTTGAGCAGACTGCTCCTGAAGCGCAGGATCACGCGCTCCTCGGTCCCGTAGCTGATCGAGGTTATAACGGATGTCAGCGGGACGATTCCGGTCGGCAACCGGTCTAAGCCCAATATCGCGTTGACGAGCGAACTCTTGCCGCGGCTAAAACGACCGACCAAGACCAAATTGAATCGGTCTTCCGCAAGTCGGGTGAAGAGAGGCGTCGTCTTGGTCCGCCATCCCGCCGAGTTGACCGCTGCGCCGGTCGCGCGACGCAGCAGATCTCCTATTGCGAACTTATATTGCTCGTACTGGGTTAAATCCACGGCGATGTCCTCCGCCAATTCGCTGCGCCTCGGTCAGATGCAGCGCAAACAAGAAGTCCGCTTACCGCCCCGACCGCTGCGCGAATGTGCCCTCGACGGCGCAAAGCGGCCTCGGATCAGGCAGCCGCGCTTAGATGGCGTAATTCTGAACGCGCGGAATGCGGCCAGGAGCTTGCCGGTCAGATCCGCCTCTTTACGAACGATTCGGCTGAATGTATCATGAAAACGATGGGGATGGGGTTCCCCCGAAACGCCCTCTTGGCTGATGACTCCTGTGTTTCATGCGACGGCGGGAGTTTGCCTCCGGCCGTCGAACGGAGCCGATGCGTTCCGCCGGCTCGAGCGGGGGTCTGGGATGTGCAGCTTCGAGTATCAGAATAGAATCGGCGCCCTGAAGGGCCGAGGCGAGAGCAACCGCGCTGATAATGCGCCTGCGGGCGCGGCGAGCGGACCTCATGCCGGCGCGCTGTCCCAGCAGTTCATCGCCGGGTTCCGTCTCGCGGTCGCCAGGCTCGCGCACAACCAGCTATTCGCGGGCGCGACCAGGTATTCGCGGGCGCGAATGTCGCGACAATCGTCATAAGCGCAATCTTGTCGGAGTTCGGGGCGGATCGGCAAATCGTCACGGGGTTTGTCGCGCTCGGATGTCTGGCGGCCGCGATGGAGTTCGGGCGACACAGGGCCTGACTTCGGGATCGGATTGAGCGGGCGAATCGATGTCAAGGGCTGGGGGCGTGGCCGCGACGGCGCGGGGCGCTGAGCTTGCGGCGCCGGTCGTCGCAATCGCCGTCGGTTCATGTTCGCCGTCGCGCGCGAAGGAGTGGAACGAAGATGCTGCGATTGTCGCGAGAGTATGTAATTCAACAGCTCGAACTCCTCGTTGACGATTCCGCGTCGCGGATCGGACAGACGCATTGGACCGTGCGTGGAGTCCAATGCCGACGTGAGCGGCACGGTCACAGCGGCCAGTACTACAGCTTTGATCTCGACATCCTGAACCTGCGCTCGACATTGCCGGCGGGCGGCTTGTGGGAGTTGTTCATCGTCAGGGAATTCTGGCGATCGACCGACGGCTCCAGTATCCATAATCAGAAATGGCTGAGACTCGTGGCAGGAAAAGCGTCTGACGTCTTTAGCTGGATCAAGATGCAAAGAGACAGCCCGACGGACACGACCGCAAGCGCGGAAACGCCGACCTAAATCGACATTCGTCGAATAAATAGTCCTCGTATCCGCGCTCGGCCCGGCCACTAGCTTCAATCCGCGCGGGTGGTTGCGAGGACGCGCGCCATAAACAACCCGCCAAGCGCCGTAACGGCGGCTGCAATCGCGAAGGCGATCCGCGGCGAGAGCGCTGTCCATAGCACGCCGACGAGCGCGCTGGAGAGAAAATCGCCGATGCCGTTCACAGCCGCCAACGCGCCAAAACCGGTGCTGCGGACAGTTACGGGCGCGAGGTCGGCGGCGATGGCCCGCTCGAGGGTTTGTTGAAGGGCATAGCCCGAGCCCGCAAGAAAGAACACCGCGACCAACAGAGGCAGAGACGGGATGAAGGACGCCAGAAGGACGTTCATCGCCACGGCAATGACGTACGCGACGATTAGAAAGCGTCCCTTGCCAAAACGGTCGGCCAACGCCCCCGCGGGATAGGCGCCGACGGCGTAGAGCAAATTGTGAAGCGTGTACAGCCAAACCGCTATGGCGTCCGCGCCGCCGCCATAAGCGGCGGTAAGACCCTGCGTGGCGTATAGGATCAGCAACGTGTGAGAGAAGTCGCCGCATCCGAATACGAACACCGCCGTCAGGTAACGTCGGAACCTCGGCGGCAGCGTTGCGAGCGAGGACATCAGGCCGGCGCTTCGCGCAATGGAATGAGGCCGTTCCCGCACCAAGAGCAGGATCGACAATGCCGCCAAAATGCCCGGGATCGCGGCCAAGGCGAAAATCAACGCAAATTTATGCGTTGACGCCGTGTCGATATGCCTCGCGAGCGCCAGAAACGCGAGGGCGAGCAGCGGGCCGGCAACCGCCCCAGCCGTGTCCGCCGCCTCGTCGAATCCAAAAGCGCGGCCCCGCGCGCTGCGCGGGACGGAATCCGTCAGCAAAGCGTCATGGAGCGGCGAGCGCAAGCCACGTCCCGCCCAGCCCACGGTTCTCACAACCAAGATCCAAGGCCAGGCCGCAAACAGGCCATAGAGACCTGTGGTCACTCCCGTGAGCAGATAGCCGGCGGCGGCCCATCGACGCCTATGATAGACCCGATCTCCGAGCCAGCCGCCATAGAGCTTGGCGAAACTCGAGAGCGCGTCGGCGACGCCTTCGATCAGTCCTAGCGCCGCCGAGGGCGCGCCGATCGCAGCCAGGAACAGTGGCAGAATAGCAGTGCCCGCCTCGTGGCCGAAGTCCGACAGAAACCGGTTGATCGCCAGACCCCATACGTTGGCGTTAAGCCATTCCTGCTTCTGACTTTTGTCGCCATCTTCCAATATCGCTCTCCCCATTTGGACGCGAACGCTGTCGACGTGGCTGCGGCGCCGACCCTCGTGGATCAAGGGAAGTCGCATCGACGCCTGTTTCAGGAGGTCTCGATCCACTCGGCGGCCTTCGCGACGTCCTTCAAGGTCGTCACGCTAACCCGAGCGCGTGCGAGTTGGTCTTCTATCTCGCTGTCACGTTCGGCGCGAACGCGGATCGCTTCACGCATCGCTGCGATCGTCTCATCGATTGCCTTGGCCAATTGTTCGGCCGAAGCGTTTTCAAATCGACGCAGCCCATCCTCGACGTTTTGCTGGAGCGCCCAATCGAGATTGGCGACGTTGCGCAACGCCGCCCGTTCGGTCTCCGCGAGCAGCCGCTTGCGCAATTGCGCGCGACGAAGAGCCTTTGGCAAAAGTCGGACGACGGTCAGCGCGGTAGCGTCCAAAATCCCTAGCGCGGGCGTTGGCGGAACCCAGTAGGGTTCCCTCGACAATGCGAAAGCCTCATCGAGCGGCGGCGTGGCGGCGGTGATCGACATGAGGCTCGCCGCGGCCTCGCGCACCTTGCCGATCAGCGCGGCCACTTCAGCTTGCCGCGGCGCCAATAGGTCGATCAGTTGCTTGCGCGCGTTTCCCGTCAGCGCCTCAAACGCCTCCTCGTAATATGTAGCCATTTCCCGCGCGACGCGATCGCGCAACTCCGGCGTGTCGAATTGCGACATCGCCGCGTCGGCGACGAGCGCGCGGAACTTCGCTCGCGAATCGCGCCAGAGCGTGTCGGTCTGTTGGTTGATGGCGGCGTTCAAGCGTCGCCGGTCGACAGCGATGGTGTCGGACTGGCGCTCGAATTCGATCTTGAGGCGCCCGACGGCCCGTTCGAACTCCGCGATCTTCAATTCGAGTTCGTGCGTCGGCGTTAAAAGGGATTGGAGTTTGAATTCCGCCTGAAACAGCAGCTCCGCGAATAGCGTCTGCGCCCGGGCGCGTGTCGTAGCGAGCAGGATCGCGCTCTTATCTTCGGCGAGGTCGTGAATCAGCGTCTGTTCGAGCGCCGGCAAGCCGCTCGCCAAAAATCCGGCTCTGTCGCCGCGCTCTCGCGCCGCCAAAGCAAGGCGCGCCGAAACGGCGAAAAGCTGGATCGGCGCGGCGTCGGGCGAGGCTTGGTTCAGCACTTTCCGAATGAAAGCCTCGGCTGCGGCGCCTTCGCTGTCGTTGAGTTGGTCGACTTTGTTGAGCACGAATAGGATTCGAGGCAAATGGCGACGAACGAATTTGAGATAGTCGACCTCGGCGGCGGTGATCGGCGGCTCGGGCGAAAGCACGAACATGCCTACATCGCATTCCGCGAGCGCCCGCTCGGCGACCTCGGTGTTGTGCGCGAGGGTCGAGCCGACGCCTGGAGTGTCGACGAAGATGATGTGCTCCAACCCCGGGTCAAGAGCCATATCGATTTCGACGCTCGCTACTCCCGCTTGATTGTTCGGATTTTCCTCTTCAGACACAAAGCGTGGCAGGATGTCTGCGAAACAGGAAGCGTCGCGCCATAGCTCGGGCTCGCGCGAGGTCTGAAAGGAAACTCGCAAGCACGGATGCTCGGCGTATTTGATGATCGTGGCGATGGCCGTCACCGGCGTTACGCCCATGGGCAAAAGCTTCTGTCCAAGTATGGCGTTGAGCAGCGTGCTCTTGCCGCGTTTGAACTGACCAAGCACTGCGACTCGAAGGGCGCCCTCGCCAAAGCGCCTTTGCAGTTCGAGAAGGTGCGAGAAGACCCCGTGCTGCGCGTCCGCCGAAGTCGACGCCGCGGATTTGGCTTCCGCAATAAGCGCGCCGAGCGACACCGGAGCGTCAGCGGACGGTGGAAGACGTGAGTCAGCGTCTTTGACTAACTTAAGCCGCCCCACTCGCCGCCTCTCTTGCGACTGACGCTCCGGGACTCGCATAGTGGGCCGACATCGAACCCACCACGTTCTCGGCGCGGCAGGAGTCATCAGCCCGAGCAGGCGGTTTTGGGGGACCCCATCCCCTTTGCGATTGAAGCTATGCGCACAGACGCACGGCGTCAAATCCATTGCGACGAGTAAAGCCGATATGCCCGCTGACGAAGTTTGCCGTAAACATGCGCCGCAACCTGCTCGCCCATGCGCCGGACCGACTGCGCGAGGAGGCGTCGGCGGATTACAACGACATGATTTACGCCGCCACCACCCGGGAAATCGAAACCAAGCGCAAGGCCCTCTTTCGAAAATGGCGGCTCAAAAGCAAAGCGGTCGCCGACAGCCTGAAGGAAGCGGGAGGTCGCCTGTTCTTCTCGCGGACTTTCCGCCAAGCCGGTGGAAATCGATACGCGCCACGAACGCCATCGAGTGTCTGCGCGAGGGATTCATACGCCGGACCAAGACCCAAACCGTCCTGCCCGGCGCGGAAACCGCCACCATGTTGGTCCGGACCTTCATGGCCTCAGGGCAAATCGTCATGCGTAAGGCCGAAGGTTGGGCAACCCTCTCCGAGAAGCCCTCCGATCAGATCAATGACCTCGCCGCGTGATCCGATAACTTCAAACCGCTGGAGATCGCATCACGCCAATTTCAACATAAAATGCTACCTCTTTGCCGCCGCTGGCTATGATGCAGACTGATCGGATTCCGCTCTAAGCCCGCGAACCGTCGCCGTAATGCGCGTAATGACGATTGTCATACAGGCTGTGGCTCACCAGGTCATATCGCCGCACCGCCTTCATATCCGTCTTGTTCAGCACCGCACCGAGAACGTTATCGTAAACGTTCGGCGCATTGTGCAGGGCGTGGCGGACAATGTTGACTTTCGTCTGCCCCCACTCGACTACGAGCACGAAGCCATCGACCAACAGCCCTGTCGCCCGCGCGTCGACCAGCGGCGAGAGCGGCGGCAGGTCGAGAATTATATAATCGTAGGAATCTCTCAACGTGTCCACCAGGGCGCGCGTCGCCTCGGACGCCAGAATTTCGCTGGTGTGCAGCAGCGCCGCGCGCGGCACGACGGGGAGAATGACGAGATCGCTCGCGGGATCCGTCCAGATCGCGTCTTCAAACCGCCTGCGGCCACCGATGACCTCCACCAGTCCAACCGTCGCGTCCGGCGCGAATCTGGCCGACAGCGACGGCTTTCGCAGGTCGCAATCGAGGATGATCACGCGCTTGCCGCTATGCGCGATGAGGCGAGCGAGCGAGGCGGCGACTGTCGTCTTGCCCTCGTTGGGCAGAGCCGATGTCACGCCGATGACTTTGCTGCCGGTCCTGGCGAGACCGAGATCTATGCCGATCTTGATCGCCCGGATACATTCGACGAAACGCGAAAAAGGAACGTCAATCACGTCGGAGTCGATCGAATCCTGCTTTGGCGCCCGGCGTTGGGCGGCATGGCCGATCAATGGTCTGCCGGCCCCGCGTCTTCTGGCCTTGCGCGCGGGCATCAAGGGCACGAGGCTAAGGCAGGGCAGACGCAAGGCCGCCTCGACCTGCGCGGCCGTGCGGAACACCCCGTCGGTCACGTCCCTGAGGAACCCCAGCGCCAGGCCGAAAGCGAGGCCGCCAATAACCCCGAGACCCAGGATCTGGCCGCTCTTCGGCTTACTCTTTCCGCTCGGAGGCAGCGCCGGGGTGATGATCCGGGCTTCGGATATGGGGAACGATTCCGATTGCAGCGCGCCAACATAGCGTTGTTGAAACGTCTCATAAAGCTTCTGGTAGCCCTTCGCCCGAGCCTGCATGGCGCGCAGGGCGACTTCGGCGGAATCGACGTTGCGCGACCGAGACACGGCCTGCGCGAGCTGATCTCGGAGCGCCTGTTCGCGCTTCTTCGAAAGTTCATAATCGTTGCGGCTGTTCTGGGCCAGGCGCAAAACTTCCTGGCGGATGGAATCCCGAATGGCGCGCATCCGCGCGCGCAGTTCCACGACGGCGAGATGGTTCTGTCCGTACCGCGCGGCCCACTCGAGCTCCCGCCGTTGCAGCTCCAGAAATTGCGTGCGAAGCCCGCTGATGATCGAGCTGTTCAGAGCGCCGGTTACGGCGATGCCCATGGCCCCCCCGTTTTTTTCGTCGGAACTCAAGATGCCGTCGAAGCTGTTGACGCGCGCAAGGGCGTCCGCTGTCTGGGCGCTGGCGGCGACCAACCGGACGTTCAAATCGGCGACCTGCTTATCGTCGATGGATTCGCCGCCGCTCGAGACGATATTGTGTTGCTCCTTGTAGGCGTCGACCGCCCGTGCGGCGGCGCGGGCCTCATCGCCGATCTCCTGCAACCGGTCTCGCAGCCATTCCGTCGCGCTTCGGCCTGCCTCGAACCTGGCGTTCAGATGGTCACTTATGTAGGCGTCCGCGACGGCGTTCGCGATCGCCGCCGCGCGTTCGGCGTTGCTCGCGCTGAAGCTGACTTCGATAACGCGGCCGAGACCCACCCGGTAAACTTCGAGACGGCTCAGGAAGGCGGGCATCAGGGAGAAGGCCAGTTCCTCTTGCGTCGGCGCCGCCACCACGGGACTTGGGCCGGAAAACCAGCCGCGAATTTTCGCCGGGATCGAAACCACAAGCGGCGGCGGCCGGGTGAAGTCCGGATCGTGCATCAGGTCCATTCGTTTGATGACGGCGGTCGCTATGGCCGACGATTTGACGATCTGGATCTGTGTGTCAATCTGCGGAACGTCCAAGACCTGCTGGGCAATAGGGGAGTCCTGCCGGACGTATTGCGCCTCGGGATTGTCGAGCAGGATTTGCGCCGAAGCGGTGAATGTCGGCGGCGTCGCTCGCAGATAGGCGATAGAGAGCGCCAAGCCGAGAAAGCCAGCCGCCAGGAGCAACAGGTAACGCCTGCGCAGGAACGAAAATGCGGCGCCGATAGTCTCGCCGAGACCGGCTTCAGCCCCGTTCGTGACGAGGACGCGTTCAGACGGCTCAGGAGTGCTGTCAAGCATTCGACGCTCTTCCGTTTGCGGCAGGATATCCGGAGCTTGCCGCCCATTAAAACCAGCGCCCGCCATCGACAGCACTGCCCAGGGCACTCTCCGTGATTATATATAATGGAAAGCGCGCAAGTTTCCAAATTAAATAATAGCCGCTATGGGCTTTCCGTGCGGCGCTATGGTGTTTCATTTAATTTCAAAGCGTTATTGTGATGCCCTCGAGTCGAGGAGAGGCGGCGGGCCGATTTCTCGGGAGGGATAATGAGCGTGACATTTATAAACTCACTCCTTCGCATTAAAAAATTGACAGACAAACTGGAGGCTGATTAACTCCATTTTTAAATGTCCGCTGGGCTAGCAAGCAGGATGTTCGTCGTGTCGAAAAACAATCTTTCCGACTCGCAGATCGACACTGAATTCGCCTCCTCGCCACTCGCCGCCGCGCCGTTGCACGACGCGGCGCTGGAAAGCGGAGACGTCAATCTGCTGGCCGCGCCGACAGATATTGGCTGGTCTGTTTCCGGCGCTCCGTCGGGAACGGCGCTATCGCGGGCGGCGGCCCCCGCGGCCGCGGAACCGGCGCCAGCGACCGACACCGAAGCGCCCGCAGCTGTTCTTTCCCCGAAGAACGCAGGGGCGGCGACGAACGGCTCCTCCGCGAACGCGCCGCTCGCCGCGTCGGACTTCGCGGGAGGGGCGGCGCCGGCGGCGCCTGTGATCACCGGCGATGCGATCGTCGGGCTCGACCGGGCGATTGTCGACGGAACGGCGCAGGCGAATACGCTCATCACGGTTTATGACGGAAGCAGCGTCGTCGCGACAGGCGCGGCCGGCGCGACGGGTGTGTGGAGCGTGACCACCTCGCCCCTGCCGGTCGGCGCCAACTTCCTCACGGCCACCGCGACGGACGCGGCTGGCAACGTCAGCGCCATGTCCGCCGCCTATGATCCCGTCGTTCCGTCGCCCAATCCGATCGTGCTGGAGAACGAAAAAACCGGAACGCCTATGAGCGACTGGTGGATCAATCCTGGCCAGGATTCGACCCAGTTGCAGGGGTTCACCACCGAGATAGGCACAAACGTCGGCGGCGCGGTCCAATTCAAGATCGACAATCTGACCGGCAGTGCGAACTACACCATCAGCATCTATCGGCTGGGCTATTACGGCGGAGACGGCGCAAGGCTTATCACGACGCTACAGCATACGGGTTCAAGCCCGATCGCCCAGCCCAAGCCATTGACGGATCCGGCGACCGGCTTGGTTGACGCCGGCAACTGGAGCGTCACCGATTCCTGGAGCGTGCCTACCACCGCGGTGTCCGGCGTCTATATCGCCAATGTCACCGAGGGCAGTCAGGTCTTCCAAATTCCTTTCATCGTCAGCAACCCCAGCGACAGCAGCGCGATTCTCTTTCAGACCTCGGATCAGACTTGGCAGGCTTACAATTCCTGGGGTGGCGCGAATCTCTACGGCGGAAACGGCCCAGGCGTGAACGGTTCCGCCTACGCCGTCAGCTACAATCGTCCGATCGTCACCCGCGACGGCGGGATTCTCGGCACCTCGAACGACATGTTGTTTTCGGCTGAGTTTCCCGCCATCTACTGGCTGGAGCAGAACGGCTACGACGTTAGCTATATTTCAGGCGAACAGCTCGCCACCGCTCCCGACGATTCGCTGCTGCTCAATCATCAGGTCTACATGGACGTCGGCCACGACGAGTATTGGACCGACCAGCAATACCAGAACGTATTGGATGCTCAGAACGCCGGCGTCAACATGATGTTCTGGAGCGGCAATGAGGTCTATTGGCAGACACGGTTCGCCCCTAGCATCGATCCCACCGCCGATCCGAACCGCACGCTGGTCAGCTACAAGGACACCCACGCCAACGCTTTGATCGATCCCACGGGCACGGCGACCAGCACATTCATGGACGCGCGCTTCGCGTCCACGGGGGGACTCGCCGGAACGCCCTCCAATGCATTGACTGGGCAGGTGTTCTCGGTCGACTCGCCGCAAGATGATACGATCACGCTCAACTATGGCCAAACTCAACTGTCGATCTGGCGCAACACGCCGATCCAACAGAACACGCAGCCGGGGCAAACGGCCTCCCTTTCGCCGGGGCTCCTCGGATACGAGTGGGATTCCTCGCCCGACAACGGGTTCATGCCGACCAGCTTGATCGACTTGTCGTCAACGACGCTCCAGGTGCAGACCGCTCTGCTCGATTATGGCAACGTCGATGGCGCCGGAACCGCGACACATAATCTGGTCGAGTTTCGCAATCCCGTCAGCGGCGCCTTGGTGTTCGGCGCCGGCTCCGTCTATTGGTCGTTCGGCCTTTCCGACATCCATGACTCCTACGGGGCGCCCAACCCGCCTGTCGATCCAAACGTCCAGCAGGCGATGGTCAACGAGTTCGCGGACATGGGCGTGCAGCCCCAGACTTTGCAAGCGAGCCTGACGATCGCGACGCAGTCGGCCGACCACACGCCACCGACTTCGGCCATCACCAGCGTATCGAGCTTGACGCCCACGGAGGGCCAAACCGTCACCGTCAGCGGAACCGCCGCCGACATCGGCGGCGTTATTGGCGGCGTAATGGTTTCGACCGACGGAGGGAGCACCTGGCATCCCGCCAACAGCGGAGTCGGCCAGTCCTCCGTCACCTGGACATATACGTTCGCGGCAGGCGCGGCTGGCGTTCATACGCTCGAGACCAAAGCCATCGACAGCAGCGTCAATGTCGAAACGCCGAGCGACGGCGTGTCTTACACGGTGCAGCCGTCGTCGGATCTGACGATATTCAATGCTTCCGACACGCCAGCGGTGGTTGACTCGGGTGATCTGAACTCCGTCGAAGTCGGCATGAAATTCGTATCGGCGGTTTCGGGCAAAATTACCGGCATCCGGTTCTATAAGGGATCTCAGAACACGGGAACGCATATCGGCGACCTGTGGTCGTCGACCGGGCAACTACTCGCCAGCGCCACTTTCACCAACGAAACGGCGAGCGGGTGGCAGCAGGTCAATTTCGCGCAGCCCATGCAAATTCAAGCGGGCCAGACCTATATCGCCTCCTATCACACCACCTCGGGCTACGCCTACACGGACTATTATTTCGACAACGTGGGGGGCGGCCGCACCAACGGCGCGCTGACCGCGACCGGCAATGGGCTAAACGGCGTTTACGCCTATGGCGCGAACCCAGTCTTCCCGGACACCGTCGCCGTCGCGACTGGCGACAATTACTGGGTCGATGTCGTATTCGACGACACCAGCATGGCGCCCCAGGCGAACAACGATAGTGGCTTTACGGTCACCGAGGACGGATCGCTGTCGATAGCCGCATCGCAGTTGCTCGCCAACGACACCGATCCAAATAATCTGTCCTTCACGCTGACGAGCGTTAGCAACCCCTTGAATGGAACAGTCTCCTACAACGCTCAGACACAAACGGTCAATTTCACGCCTACGACCGGCTACGCGGGCGCAGCGGGATTCGATTACACAATCACCGACAGCAGCGGCGCCTCCGGCACGGGGCATGTGACAGTCAACGTCGCCTATCCTGTCACAGCTCAAAGCCTTTTTGGCACGATGGCTACGCCGAGTCAGTCGAACTCGAACGACTCCCAGTCAGTCGAAGTCGGCCTCAAATTCTCGGCTTCCGTCAACGGGGTGCTCACGGGTCTGCGGTTCTACAAAGACGTTGCAAACACCGGAACGCACGTCGCCGATATTTGGAGTTCGACCGGTCAGTTACTTGATACCGCGACCTTTGCGAACGAGACCGCGAGCGGTTGGCAGGAGGTCAACTTCACCTCACCGCTGGTGATCACGGCGGGCACGACTTACGTGGCCTCGTACCATACCGATGGGAACTATTCTGATACGCCCAACTATTTCACCTCGCCCGTGACCAATGAAGACCTGACGGCTCCTGCGGGGAATGGCGTTTATTCATACGGAACAAATGTGAGTTTCCCCACCAACACTTACAACGCGACCAACTATTGGGTCGACCCAGTGTTCGACGGTTCCGGGAATCCTGTTGCAAGCAATAAAAGCGGCTTTGCAACGGCGACCAATACGGCGCTGACGATCGACGCGTCGCAATTGCTCGTCAATGACGTCGACCCCAATGGGCTCGCTCTCTCGGTAGCCGGAGTGAGCAATCCGATCAACGGCAGCGTAAGCTATGATGCGCAAACCAATGCCATCACCTTCAACCCCAGCGCGAGCTACAGCGGGCCGGCAAGCTTTACCTATTCGATTACAGACACTGCGGGCCACGTCGCTTCGGCCACGGTGTCGCTCGACGTGACGAACACGGCGACGGAGACCCTTTTCAGCGCCAGCTCGACGCCCGCGATCGCTTCAGTCAACGATTCCAATGCCGTCGAACTCGGCGTCAAGTTCACCGCGGACGCCAACGGCTCCATCAGCGGAATTCGATTCTACAAGGGGTCGCAGAACACCGGAACGCACATCGCCGATCTCTGGAGCTTGTCTGGCGCCTTGCTCGCCACCGCGACATTTTCGAACGAGACCGCGAGCGGCTGGCAGGAGGCCGACTTCGCATCTCCGGTGGCGATCACCGCGGGCACGACCTACGTCGCCTCCTATCACACCAACGTCGGCGAATATTCCGCGACAAGCAATTACTTTAACTCAGACGTCGTCAGTGGCGATCTCACTGCGCCAGCCTCCGGGAATGGACTGTACGCTTATGGATCGGGAAGCATGTTTCCCGCGGCGACATATAGGTCGACCAACTACTGGGTAGACGTCGTCTATACGAAGTCGACAGGACTGCTGCCTCCGGTCGCCAACAATGACAGCGGCTTCACGGATTCGGTAAACACCCCGCTCTACATCAATGCATCCCAGCTTCTCGCCAACGACACCGATCCCAACGGACTGTCGCCCTTCATCACAGGAGTCAGCAACGCCGTCGACGGCGCGGCGAGTTTCGACCCGCAGACGCAGGTCGTCACCTTCACGCCGAACGCGAATTACGTCGGACCAGCGAGCTTCATGTATTCGATCACCGACGCCGATGGCGGCGCGGCCTCCGCCACCGTTTCGCTCAATGTGATCGACCCGAACGCGATCACTCTTTTCAGCCCGACGTCGGCGCCTTCCATCGCGACCGTGAACGACCCCAACGCTGTGGAACTCGGGGTAAAATTCTCTTCATCGGAGAATGGCTACATCACGGGGATACGGTTCTACAAGGGACCGCAAAACACAGGCGCGCATGTCGCCGATCTCTGGAGCGCCGGCGGAACCTTGCTCGATTCCGCTGCCTTCGCCAACGAGACCGCTAGCGGCTGGCAGGAGGTCGATTTCGCGCAGCCGGTGGCGATCACCGCGGGCACGACCTACGTCGCCTCATATCACACCAACGTCGGCGAGTATTCGGCCGACCCGAATTTCTTCGCCAACCCGCTCACCAGCGGACCGCTGACGGCGCCGGCGTCGTCGAGCAGCGGCGGCAATGGCGTTTACGCCTATGGCGCCGCCGACCTGTTCCCGAACCAGACATACAATTCGACGAATTACGGCGTCGACGTCGTCTTCAAGGCGTAAAGGACAGCTCCGCAGGGGCTCGCTTCCTCGCATAGGCGCGACGCCTGAGCTACGGAGCGGTCGTTGTCGTGGATTGCGCGGCTTTTCTGATAAACGGGTGGAAGAAAGACCATGACGAGCGTTTCTATTGCGTCGACAAAGCCTAGTCTGCCCGCCAACAGCAACAATTATGCGCGCAACTCGCCGCTGGTCGAGTTCGCGCTGCGGGGCCTCGATCGCTGCTGGCTCGACTCCGAGAGCCGCTGGTCGCATATCTATCATCTCGATGGGCGCCCGGAACCCAACGAATCCCTGCCCCACAGCGACGTGTTCTACACGCTCAACGTGCTGCTCGGCATGTCGCGCGTTCTCAATGTTCCCGCGCAATACGATTTGGCGACGATCTACCGCCGCAACGCGCGTTTGCTGACGCGCCTGCCGGTCCGCGACTACGCGCTCGGTATGGCGCTGTGGACAGCAGCCGAACTCGACCTCGACCTAGACGCCGAGGTCGCGCTCAAAGTGCGGAAGTTGCTGGCGGCCCGTTCGGCCTGGAGTCGGTTTCACGCCCAGGATCTCGGGATGTTGCTCATAGGCGTGGTCGCGCAGGCGCGAAATGAGCCCGAGGCCTGGGGCCGCCTGGCGGCGCCTCTGTTTGAATATCTCGATAGCCATTTTCGCGGCGCGTCAGGCTTGTTTATGGACACGCCGGCAGGATTTCGGCGCCGCTTCGCGTCATTCGCGACCCAGGTGTATCTGTCCATGGCGTGCTACCACTACGGCGACTACGCCGACGACGAGAGAGCGATCGGCATGGCGTCCGCCTGCGTGCGCCGACTGATCGCGCTTCAGGGGCCTCGCGGCGAGTGGCCGTGGTTCTACGATGCCGGGAGCGGTCGCGTGTTGGACGCTTATGAGATCTACTCGGTGCATCAATATGGCATGGCTCCGGCGCTGCTCGAATGGGCTGAGCGTTATGACGTCACCGGCGCGCGCGGCGCTCTGATCTATGGCTTCGAATGGGTGTTCGGGCACAATCAGCTCTCCCGTTGCATGCTCCGGCCGGAGACCGGCCTCAGCATTCGTTCGCAAGTCCGGAAAGGCGAAGTCGAGTCGAAGCAGCCACGCGCGCTCCGCGCGATCGGCAATATGCTGCTGGGGCGTTCTTCAGGTTTGATAGACAGCTCCGGGGTGACATTGCGCCTTGAATGTCGCAGCTACGAGCTTGGATGGCTGCTCTGGTCGTTCGCCCGGCGAGACGATCTGCGCCAGCTCACGGATCACCCGCTCTTCGCAGCCGTGTAGCAGCAACTCGTCAGCGGTTCCACGCCAGGGACCGCTGGCCACCGAGCAGAGAGAGCATCGTTCTGGCGCGGTGGGCGCGGACGGCGCTCATCACCGCGATCGCCTTCCAGCGCGCGTCAAATCCAGCGATGCGGTCGCTCGTCATGACAGTAAGGGCCCCGGCGAGCGGAGAAGCCAGCACCAAGAAGGCGCGTGCGGTCCAGCGCCATCGCCAACCGGGCCGCCCTTCCGCCATTCGCCAATAGTGCAGAATCTGCCGATCCCACTTTGCATAAAGCTCCGCCAATGTCGCGCGCGCTGGATGGAACACCACCATCTCCGGCGCGTAGCGAAACCGCCGACCGGCGGCGCGGGCGCGTCGGCCCCATTCCATGTCCTCCGCGACCTCAATGCCCTCGAACGGGCCGACCGCGGCAAAGTCGCTGCGGCGCATCGCCAAGTTGCCCGTACCCGCGTAGCCATGCTTTTCAATGTAGAGCTTGAACCGATAGGCGAAGACGCTCTCATAGGCCTCGATGGCCCGCAGGCGCTCGTCGCCGGACCGCCAGATGCGAACGTCGCCGCCCAGAATAATCAGCGGCTCGACGGAAGCGAGCGTCGCTGCAATGTTGCCAAGCCAATTCGGATCGGCGCGGCAGTCGGCGTCGATAAACGCAAAAATCTCGCCGCGCGCCGCTGCGGCGCCCGCATTGCGGGCCGGTCCTGGTCCGGGGCGGCGCTCCTGCAGCAGTCTCACGCCCGCATGGCGCTCAATCACCTGAGTGGGGAGCGCGCGCGAGCCGTTGTCGACCACGATGATTTCGAAGCCTCCCCGGTCAAGCGTCTGCGCCTCGAGACTTTCGAGACAGGCTTCGAGCGCTTCGGGCTGGTTGAGATGGGGAATTATCACGGAAATCATTATCATATTTAATATCGTCCTTTCCGAGTCCGCGAACGACCCGCGGCATTCTCGAGTGTTTTGCGGATCTGCGCGTCGAAAAAAATCGATCTGAAATGATCATATTCGATTAAAGACGTATTGCAATTAAATAGGTATCTATTTAAAAATGAATGCGCGGTTAATGTGAGGCGCCTCGATGACGAGCGCAATCAGGAGGGGAAGCCAATGCGCGCTTCTTTCATGGGATGCCCGATCGACATCCTCTCCATGTCGGAAACGGTTGAGTTGGCGCGGCAAGCGATGGCTGGCCGGAAACGGCTGCAACACGTGGCGCTCAATGTCGCCAAGCTGCATCTTTTCGAAAGCGCCCTGGAAGTGGAATATTTGAGGATTTCCGCCGAGGATTTCGCGAAAGAGCGCCCCGGGCATTACGACATCGTGACCTGCATGGAAATGCTCGAGCATGTCCCCGATCCGCAGGGGATCGTGAAAGCCTGCGCCGATCTCGTGAAGCCCGGCGGGCATCTTTTCTTCTCGACCCTCAACCGCAATGCCAAGTCCTATCTCTATGCGGTGCTGGGCGCCGAATACCTGCTCAGCCTGCTGCCCAGGGGAACGCACGACTATGCCAAATTCATCAAGCCTTCGGAGCTCGCCCATTTCTGCAGGAATGCGCATCTGGAAGTCGAGGATCTCGTCGGAATGAAATTCGATCCCTTCCACAAGATCTATTCCCTCGGGCGGGATGTCGACGTCAATTACATCCTCTGGTGCAGGGCTTGAGCGCGGCGCTTTTCGACCTCGACGGAACCCTGGCCGATACCGCCCCGGACCTGGGGCTCGCCCTCAATGCCTTGAGGAGCAGGGCGGGTCTTGCCGAACTTTCCCTGGAATCGATCCGGCCCCAGGCTTCCAACGGGGTGCGGGGCCTGCTCGGCCTCGGATTCGGCATCGGCCCGGAAGACGCTGCCTTCGCGGAACTCAGGGAAGCGTTTCTCGACATCTACATGGCGAACCTCTGCAACAGGACCCGCCTTTTCGATGGCATGGCCGAGCTTCTCGCTGAAATAGGGAAGAGGGGCATTCCCTGGGGAATCGTCACCAACAAACCGATGAGATTCACGCTCCCCCTGGTCGAGGCGCTCGGGCTGAATGCCGGCGTGATCGTGGGAGGGGACAGCTGCAAGCACCAGAAGCCGCATCCCGAGCCGCTGCTCCATGCCGCCGGAAAACTGGGCGTCCTGCCCTCCGGCTGCGTCTATCTCGGCGACGACAGGCGGGACACCCAGGCGAGCCTTGCCGCGGGCATGACTTCCATCGTGGCCAACTACGGCTATCTCGGAGACGGGGACGTGGCAAGCTGGGGGGCGCGGGGCAGCATAGACCATCCCATGGAACTCCTGAAATATCTCGATTGAACTTGCTCCGCTTTTTCCGGTCTACTGCCATGACCGCCGCTATGCTATAGTGACGGTTCACGAAAACCGGGGGCGACCTGGTTTCGACGTGGGTTGCAAAGCAGAGTGGGGCATACCGAGGACCAGTCACCTCGTTAAAAGCTGGAAACCAATAGTCGCAAACGACGAAACTTACGCACTGGCCGCTTAAGGCCTAGCCTCCACACCGGCAGTCCATGGGCCGGGTCAGAAGTTTGACAGTGGAGTCATTTACATGGAATCGCGCCTTGCAGGGTCGCTTTGCAGGGGGTTAAACAATAGGCGACTCGCCCGAAGCAAGCCTGTTCGGCTGGCGTGCCAGGGTCAGAAAGAATAAACCGGACTAAGTATGTAGAACTGCCTGTAGAGGGCTTGCGGACGCGGGTTCGATTCCCGCCGCCTCCACCATTAAAATGCTTGAAAATCAATAAGTTATGATTTTTGAGTTGGTCAGAATTGACCAAAAATAGGGGTATTTTGGGGTTGTTTGGTCAACATTTTGGTCAGCTTTTTATGCTATCAAAATGAAACCAGCAATCGATATCACCTATGAAAAAAGGGAAGTTTGATTCATCCCTGGATCGTTTGGTCGGGATTCTTCCCTAGAAACTGGGCGACTGCGCGGCCACCGGCTGCAGGGTCTGCATCCGGAATCCAGCGGCCGTAATGACGCCTGATCATTCCCCAATCCCTGTGCCCCATTTGTTGGGCCACCCACATGGGATGCTCGCCTGATGAGAGCATCATCGATGCCCATGTGTGACGGGTCTGATAGGGGTTCCTGTAGCGCACGCCTGCTGTTCTGATTGCGTGCATCCATAATGTCCTCCTGATCGGCTGGTCGCCGGTCCATCTTTCCCCTGTCCTCGGGTTCTGGAAAATCTCCTTGCGTTTCTGATAGGTCCAGGTTTTCTGGTCGCTCAGCGCTTCCATGGCAGGGGCCAGAATCTTCACTTCCCTCGTACCTGCCTTCGTTTTGGTCCTTTCCATCAAGCCTCGCGAAGCCTGGGTTTGGGCGCGGCGGATGGAAATGACTCCGCGCTTCCAGTCGATGTCGCCCCAGTTGAGTGCGACCAGTTCGGACGTGCGCAGGCCTGTCCAGAAGGCAAACTGGAATAAATTCCTGCCCTGTCCGGTCATGGCTTCCAGAATCGCGGTCTGTTCATCGAATGAGAACGGATCGATATCGTCTTCATCCTTTGGAGGTTCCGCTTTTCTGTATACCCAGCCGGCAAGAGGATTTTGTTCGATGATTTCGTCCTCGAAGGCCTCCTGAAGCGCAGCTCTGAAACAGCTCAGGATGTTGGCTATGGACTTGTTTCCGCATTGAAGCTTCGAAGCCCAGGACTTGATTTCGGTTCTTGTGATGGCATTGACCGGGCGCTTTCCGAACTGGGGAATCAGGTGCCCGTTGATTATTTTCTGGTAGCCGTTTGCCGTGCTCGACTTCAGGGTCGGGATCTTTCGATCGAGCCAATCATCCAGATAGCTCGCGACAGTCAGGGTCGCTTCCGAATTTTGCTCCGTGAGCGCTTTCAGCTTTTTGGCGTAGATCGAGTCGGGAAAAGTGACAGCGTAGTCGAATGTTCCCCGGTCTATGGCATCGAGGATGGCCGCCCGGTGATTCGCCGCCCGCTTCAGGTTAGCGGGGGTGGGCTCGAGCTTGACCCTTTCGCGACAGCGCTTACCCTTGTAGTAGAAATTGATTTCGATTGTGCTGCCTGAACTGGCCCGAACACCCTCGATTTGCCGCTTTCTACCCATGCATTGTACCCCTCTAGATTAATCAAAATTCGGTTATCAGGAGCCCTTGTCCAAACTTGGTATTCCTGCCATACCCCATCTCGAATCTTCGTTCGAACTGCATCCTCCGTGTATCCGGAAAGAGAAGTGAACTGCAAGATAGTTACGTAGCGAATCATGGTTAATTATCTAACAGACAGCATGCTTACCTAAGATAGGCGTAGGTAACGTCTATACGGAAATGGCCGAGTTCTTGGGAAAGGACCTTCAACGCCTCCTCTCTTGCGGAAGTGAGATTAGTGCGGTGGATCAGCAGTTCAAATGCTCTTTCCAATTCATAGAGTCGCTTCTTTGCATATGAGTGTCGCAGACCATGCCCCCCTGTAGAAAACCCTAAAGCTTTTTTGCTTGCATCTGTGAAGCTCTGGCTCCATGCTTGACCGAACCCAATATCGTAGAATGAGGTGTAGAAAATTTGCCGATCTCTAACTTGGAGGGGTTCGTTCCTTCGCCTGGCTTCGAGAAGGGATGACAACCACACGGGAACTCCTATCTCTCTGCAGAGTCCCCCTTTGCCGATGACTGTGTATCGTACAAATTCAGGAAATCCAGTGAAGCGCATTGAATCCCATTGTCGGTGCTGAGACGGTGTCCGTTCATTAATTGGAAGAATGGTTGCTAACTCATGGGCACGAACACCTGCGTGGAGAGCCAGTAAGGTGGAAATCGAATTTCTTTTTGTTTGGCATCTAGCAATTTGATTTGCCTGAACTGTGGTATAGCTTCGCTTTGCCAGAATTGTTGGATTTATGGATTTGACATAAGCTAATTTTTGCTTATACAGGAGTTGCAGAGCCTGCCGTTCCATGTCCAAGGTTTTTTGCTGAATCCATTCGCTGCGCTCGTCGAGATAATTCTTTAATACGGTTTTGTTAGCTCTTAGCCCTGGCGCGATATCATTTTGTGAGCACCACTCAAGATAATTGGATGTGGCTTGGGTGTAATTTCGTTCAGTCCCAACCGAGGTTATTAAGGCTAGCGATCTTGCTTCCCGCTTACTTGTGCCATGTGCCGTGTGGCGGATTACCATCCGTTTAGCCTTCTTTCGTGATAACTCGTACATTTCCATCTCTTTCAAATAGAACGCTTCTTCGCTATAAAACGCCATACTGTTGAGCGATTACAAAAGACGGAAACTTGCTCAAGTTTCCGACAAATGAAACCAAGTGATTTCCCCTTGCCCCAATATTTGAAAATCAATTCGTGGTGGGGATCCAGTTTTGATGCACGATCAATATTTTTTTCCATGATTTCCCTCAAAGATTGTCCTGATAATATGTAAAATTAACTAGTATTTCAAAACGTTAGATCAGGCCATGCAGTGAAGCTGGCTCGCACCCCAAAGTTGTACTTGCGGCGCACTGGCTAGGAATTAACGACGCGCCAAGGTCCTGGCCAAACCTTGGTCTTTCTTTTCTGAATGTTTGTAAATTCGGATGGATATTTGCGACGAATTTTTTCGCGCAAATTTTTTCAGAGATGGGTTCTGACATAGCATCTTGTTGGTTGAGCCCAACATCGACGCATTTTTCAAGAATCGGACCGAGCGCCCGCGTTTTGAATGAGTGCCTCCTTTTCTTGGAGGCTAATTTGAAATGCGACAACGCGTCGCGGCGATTTTGGCCGCTGGCCAAAAAATCAATTCCCGGAAAGGGTTTCCGATCTCATCTCAAGAAGAGATTGGAAATCCTTCCACAGTCATTGAGTGGAATGATACGCTCCTAGGGAATGCAGCAAAACGGCTAGCAAGCGTTGAAGAGATTTTGCGTGGAAACAAAAGGCGCAACATCCCTGTCCTGTACGTTATTGTTTGTTTTTTTATTCAGAATGATCTGAAACAAACATTAACATTTTTGCCGTATGGCTAATCGGAATGCTCTGTGTCTTTTTCGCCCCGTAGCGTGAGGCGTGAATCAATGTTAATTTAATTCTTGGTAGAAATACAAGCGGAAACGCAACAATGTTTTGGTCGGTTAATACGGGCACGCATTTCAAAATACTTGCGCTCTTGTTGCGTTACGTAACTGAAATTTTCAATGTAACATGTTGAATATAATTTAACAAACAATGTTTCTTGACCCTGACACAGCGGGGTAATTCTAATTTTGATAGAGGTTAAATGGGCTAATTGCAAAATATCGTTGGACTAAACCTTAGGATTGCACAATACAAAATTACCGGCTCAACCGCGAATCGAATTCGAATGGGCGCACGATGCGGATCGTGACACCATCAAACGCTGGATGGTGTGGGTTGAGAACGACATTTGAGGCTTCAGGCATGATGGCAGAGGGCACGATAAGCCCAAGATAAGTGGATGCAAGCAGGAAATCGTCTCCAATCGAGATTGCGGCAGTCGAGCTGGGGAGCGCATCCCATCCAGCAGGCAAGTCAGACACTGTGAGGCGACAATAAAGTTGATCATCATCTGGCAAATCAAGAACGGACAGCACCAGATCCTGCGGGAGAATGTCCGACGTATGGACAAGTTTTTCCATGGCTGCAATCTCCGGGGTCATGCCGGCGTATATGGCGGCAATGCCCGATGAGTTCCAGCGTCCACCAGTCAGTCGCGCTCCAGTCCCATTACGGTCAAGGGCATAGCCGCGCTTGGCTATCCGCCATACCTGCATTACACAGCGCCGCCGTAGGCAATCGCAGACAATATCTTGCGGACTTCACCTGCGCCTGTCTCGGTATCCAGCATGGACAATGGTGTATCTCCAAGTGATGCGTTCATCTTGGTTAACCAATCACGAGCCATGTCGGACGTTCCGAAGACTTTTTCGGCCTCATCTTCGATCAGTGCAATGCGGCCCAATCGCTCAGTCTCGGTTTGCCCCAACAGAAGTCCGGACTTGATCTTACGCTCTGCGGTCGCAGGGGAGATCCCGATCAACTTTGCAAAAAGAGTACGCGGCATTCCGAAGTGCTCGCTGGCAGTAATCAGGATGGACGGGGAGGCGCCGGAGCGAACAATATGAATGCGGGTTCCTGGATTGGCCTTGGCCAATGCCGCCTTCCACGTGCCGAAACTCTCTTTACGCTTTATAGTGGCTGTCATAAAAACTCCGCACATCATTTGATTGCTTATAATATACCAAATGAGCGATAACGTCGTGTATAAAACGACGAAGCACAGCGATTGTTTGTTCTTTGGGTTGACTCCAGCCGCAGAGTGCAAATATAGTCCAAAAGATTGCTATCTGCGAGATTCTGAACAGGACAAAATCTATGGGATCTTTACAGTTTACAGTTATTGGCAAGCTCTGTTCGGATGCTGTGGAAGGGCGTAAATTCATGATCAGGGAATTTCAATTTTCCGTAAAAGATACACAAAACGGAAAGTTTCATGGGCATGAAAATGTGATCATGTTGGATGCCTGGTCGCCTCAAATTCGGCCTAAACGGCCAGTGGCCAGCTTCGCCGGGTAGGACAGCAAATTGCTGGTTACCCGCCGTTCAGCCAGTAATTACCCTGTTCGGCAGCTTCCCTAATTGATGAACTGGTGCACGGTGCTATTTACTGACGGGCGGAGTGTGAAATATCCAGAAATAGATCAGGCGCTCTAGACCGGTAGGGTTGAAGGCTGGTTCCGTGAATCGATCAATGAGTTGAAAATGCATCATTCCGCGACCTGACCATCGATCCTGCTTAGAGCTCTAGATAGCAACAAGGTTTTCGAGACGAGTCAGCCAATCCTGAAAGTGAGGACAGGCATTTTTGATCTTATCCAACCCGATTTCCAACGCAGCGAGATTGCCATACAAGGGCTTCTGATAGCCGGGTATCAAGCCCTCAATCCTTTTGGAGGGTGCAGTCTCGGGCGAATCGTTGATCTCCTCGGGGGTTGTGAATTGGTTACGTATTGCTTGAAAACTTGCGGCGAGCTGACTCTTGCCAACCCCATTTGCAAAGGCT
>Ga0078972_1006267_pt1 | contig 28562 bp, 27 predicted proteins | sample YelNatPaOPGAMG01_FD_67568 | JGI IMG/M metagenome (GOLD analysis project Ga0078972, IMG submission 67568) | Hot spring thermophilic microbial communities from Obsidian Pool, Yellowstone National Park, USA - OP-RAMG-01 (SPADES assembly) (version 2) | ecosystem: Environmental > Aquatic > Thermal... | reverse complement strand
ATCTGGCGTATCTTTGTGCCTCCACATCTCGGGTGGGGCGAAAAAGGGGCACCTCCAACAATTCCCCCAAATGCCACTTTGATTTTTGAACTGGAATTGTTATCGATTGAAAAGCCCGACGTCGGGGCTCAGCCGGGACAAAGCCCACAGTAAGCCATAACTTTTTTATGGTATGAAGTTTAATATTGGAAAGCGAATAATATTCGATTTACATCAGGGGAAGTTATCATTCCCCCTGCTTCTGTTTTTATTTCTTTCGATTACTCTTTTTGCTCAAGGAGAAAGAAAAATTCGTTTTGGAATTGACAATAATTACAATTCAATCGTAATAACTTCAATCAATGGTTATGAATATTTTTCTTTTGAAAATCAGAAACATAATTCCGCTTCCAATGCTCTCGGAAATTTTATCTATTCCTTTGGTGATTATCAGATTCAATTCCTTCCTGGTTCGTTCTTTTTTGTTTTGAAAGGCAAAGACAAAACCGAAATGATTTTTCAGTTGAATCGCCCCATTCTTTCGTTCAAGGATAAGTTGCTTATTCCATTTCGTTCGTTTCTTTCCTGTTTAAGTTCATCGGGAAAGTTCGATAGCACGGGGAATAATCTTGAAATTTCGTTTAAAACAAAAAGTCATTTGCAAGTGACCCAAAAGACTGAGTCGTTCGAAGAAAAGCAATCCAACAAGAAACGCAACGAAGAACGCAAAAGCTCAGTCGCTCGTGAATCTTCTATGGACAAACGAAAAACTAAATTTACCGAGGTCGAGGAGTCGGCATTCCCAAGGGTTTTGCTTACAGAAAGGGAAAGATTTTCGTTGAAGAAAATGCCTTTTGCTGTGAAAGAAACAAAACCCCAGCCAAACATTACGCTTCCTCAATCCGCAAAGGATACAACGAAAGTCCCCCCGAAATTTTACGTCTTACCACCAGAACTTAAAAACAACCCCAAGTAAGGCAACCGCTTTACATTTATTGAAGAAGCACTGCTAATATGCATAAATAACAGTAGCTGTTAGGTCGAAACAGTATGTTTACGATGCTGGAAAGGGCGAAGTCAAAGCAGCGGATGCTTTGTGATAAAAAAACATCGGATGTTTGTGAAACATCCGATGTCTAATATAATTCAAGAGGGGCTACGAACTCTTTTAAATTCTCACATCTATTTCGTTTTTATTTGCAAATGGTTCTATACTAATTATTGAATAGCGGAGATTCCTTTACATTTCCGTAGCCGGGTATCACTATTTCCTTCTGGTCGGGATTGGATGTTTTCATCTTTACAGTGCAATTGAAATACCCTTTTTTGTCCGGAACAACTTTTGCAACAACCTCGAAAGACTCGCCAGCTTTAAGAGTAAGTTTCTTGGGCAAATTCACCGAAAGATTATCGGGGGTAACTTGAACGTCGGAAAGAGTTATAGGCTCTTGGGTATTGTTCTTAATTGTTACCTTTGCGGTAGATTCTTTGCCTACTGTCATCTCGTTGAAAGCAAAGTAGGATGTTGGAGAAATTGAAATAGGATGGAAGATGTTCGCTTTTAAGTAAAGATATTTATTAGGATTTTGAGGGTCATTCGAAGCAATTCGAATGCTTTTAACAACATTTCCAGAGTATCCGGCAATGCGCAAAGTCACGCTTAAAGTGGCTTCCTCGCCGGGCTTGAGTTCATTTTTGTCCAATGGGGCAGTTGTGCAACCACAACCGGGCTTAACCTCGGTAATTTTCAAAACTTCGTTGCCGACATTTTTCAACTTGATTTTCGTAGTCAAAGGGTCTTGGGTCGGTTTAACTGTGCCCCAGTCGTAAGAATCACCACCAACAATTTCCAACTTGGGCTGCGAAAATGCTATCAAAGGAAAGATTAGAACAGAAATTGCTAATGCCAGAATTCTTTTCATAATACACCTCTAATTAATGAAAAGTTTGAAACGAAAATTAAAAATGAATATTTTAGCTAACAAGAATTTTGATTCCATCAATTATTCTCTTTTCGTCATAAGTATCGGCGTTGAAGCCGTCGATTCTAATCAAATCGGGCTTTTCTTTGAGCAAACCCGAGCGTTCGATGTATCTTTCGACAGTAGAAACCGTTGCCGTTCCCCAAGGATTGCGCGCAATAGTTATGCCAATTCGATTTATGTATGGGAACATTTTGCGTATTGCCTCGATTGTTTCCTTTCCGTCTTCGTCCCAGTCGTCGCCATCGCCGCCATAGAAAACATAAATATTGTTTTCGATATAGAGCCGTTCATCTTCTAAAATTTTGTTGACCAATTGGAAAGCGGGCGCAACACGAGTGCCACCTGCAACTTGAAGTCGGAAATAGGTCATAAAATCGGGAACTTCGCGGGCAACCGTATCGTGCAAAATAAAACGGGTCGAAACATTGTTTTGATACTGATACATCAACCAGCTATAAATGAAAAGATGCTGGCGAGTGATTGCTTCGGTGGGTTTCCCTTGCATCGAACCAGAATAATCTCGGATAAAGAAGACAACGGCTTGGGCTTCGAAATCCTTTTCCTTCGATAAGATTCTGTAAACATAATCTGTTGGAGCAATTAGGAAATCCGCAGGGTCAGCTTCTAAAGACTCATCTATTCGACCAAGCAAAAGATTGGTTTTGATTATCGACTTCAAAGTGGCTTTTTTGTCGAGAATTTGACCAAATCCTCGATGTATATCGGTTAAATCATACTGAAATTTAGTAAAAGATGGTTTCTTTCCTTTGGGTTTAATATTTGGCAATTCAAATTTTTCGGTTAAAATCTTACCAAGGTCGAAAGCCTCTTCGCTAATTTCGTGGCGGGAATCGGAGCCTTGCCCTGCACCAAAGCCTTCGCCTTCTCCTTCTTGTGGTTGCATTGGGGCTTCGCCAATAACTTCCCCTTCCTGTTCTTCGCCAGTTCCACCGGTTTGGGGCTCCTCTTCGGTAACCTGAGTATCGTGGTAAAATTTGGGCTCAACCGTTGTCGGAACAATAACAATTTTGGGTTTGCCGCCCGGTTCGGGCTTTATCAACTTTCCAATCCTTATCCTACGGGGAAATCCGTCCTGTTCCCGCTGTTTGTCCCTTTCCAAAAGGTCTTCCAAAGTCTTCAATTCCAACGAGGGCTTCTGCACCAGCGGATAGGGATTGTTCAGCACAATTCTGTCTGTCTTGGAGTATATCTCGTTCAAAATTGCCTCGACTCGACGGGAAATATCATTTACGGTCGAAGGAAACTGGGCAACCTCGTCAGCTTGTTCAAGTTTTTTGCTCTTTTCCAATTCGCCTTTCAATTTACCAATGTTTCAAATTTTTACAATGCAAAATAACAAAACTTTTCGATTGAAATAATATTGAATTTGAAAAACGCAGGTAATTGCACATTGCAATCCACGCTAAATTTGAACTATAAAAATTTTGTTGGGGCGAAAAATTATTCGCTCCTACTATTGTTCGATTTTCAACTGGAACAAGATTTTGCGTTTTGTGAGTCGGAAAAATTGGCATAATTTTTAAGACTTTTAAGATTTTGGATGTGATTTTGGTGTTTGTGTTTAATATTTGAAGGGTTTAAGAAATTAGAGTGGGATTTGAAATAAAATTTTTCGGGGGTGTAACTTTTTTTCGATAAATGCAATAAATACAATTTTAGGATTTAAAATTTTGGGAATGTTAAAGGGAAAACGCAATTTCACTTTTAAAACCTTTTTTATGATGGTTTCGATTCTCACTCTTGGTTTTTGCTTTTCCTATTCAAAAGATATAGTCATATCCCGAGATTTTGTGCTTTTCACATCGAAGAACCTCGAAGGTTACATTAAGCCAATCTTTACGACATTGGAACAAAGCTTGAATACAACGCTTTTTGGAACAAGCCTACCCGATGGCAAGTTCCGCTTTACTTTGAATTTGTCTGTTAGCGGAATGATAATTCCCGATGCACAAAAGACTTTCGATGCCGAAGTTCCCGATGGCTTCTTCAACGACTCGGTAACACAAGTCGCACAAATACGCAATGGCGAGGTTCTCCGCTCCGTTGTCAAACCCAATATCCAACCTACAATTTACGGGGGAAGTTCTACACCGATATTTTCGGCTCCCCAAAGCCACACCTATCCAGATTCAATATACAAAACTATAGCCTACCCCGAAGGTTTGCATATCGATTTTATGGCTGGGCTTCCCGTTTTGCAGGCAATTGTTGAAACACCTTTGAAAAACGAAATTCGCTTCCGTTTCTTTTCCTTGCCAATACAGGATGAAACTTTTGTTTATCTTACAATCGGGCTAAATCAAAGAGTTGACGATTGGTTCAATTTGTTTGGATTCGATACAAACAAGGCTATATCGGTTCATTTTGCTTTGCACCGTATGTATTATGGTAACAGTTTCGACCTTACATCCTATGCCATTGGAATAAATGCAATGCAACGATGGGGAAATACCTTAATAGGTTATGTTGGTTTGCAATATGAAGATTTTGGAGGCAAATTCCGTGCGGTAAAAGACACAACTGGACTGAAAGAAAATGTGATTAACAGCCCATTCCCCGAACTTCGCCAAGCCAAGCCTATTGAAATTTCATTCAATTCATACACAAAATTTCAAGCCAAAGGTGGTTTCACTCTTACCCTTTACTTTGGTTTCTTGAATTTCGAACTTTCGTACGCATCCCAACCAATGATTTCGTTAGGGTTCGGTTTATTTATTGGAACAAAGAAAAATGAAAATTAGTCGAACGAAATTCGCAGTTATTATTTTTATCTCTTTTGCTCTAACATCTTGTTACACCGATGTGATAAATTCCTTCCAAAACTTTCGCTTTCAAATTCCATTTTATTTCTATCTCAATTATATCGATAAATCGATTCCCGATACTTCGAGAATTTTCGTAAACTTGAATAATTATGATGAATTTTTAAAGCATCGGGATGAATTGGCTTCTGCCGAGATTGTGCAGTTCAATTATTGGGTCGATTCGCTTGTGTTTTCGAACAATGTAGCTTTCGACCCCGAGCGAGATTCTTTAATCATCGAAAACGTTCGTTTTGTTCTAATTTTTGCTCGACCAAAATCGGGGATTGTTAACCCCAAAGATTCCAGCGACTTCGAAGAAGACACAACATTGCCTCGATTCGTCTTGGGCGAATTCTACAATCTTGACATTCGCGATTTCTATCGCCAGCCTCACCATATCAAAATCATCAGCAACGAAATTTCGCAAGTGTTAACCGAAGTGGTTCGCAGCCGTCCATATTTTTATCTCTCTTCGGAATATGGAAAAGTTCTTGGGCAAACTACCTCAAAGAAATATTTCTCTCTTGTTAATGTTCGAATTGATATTGTTATCCGCTTCACTATTTCATTGTAAAAGCCTTTGGATTTTGCACTTCAACCCCACAGTGAAATATTATTAAATAATTATCGTTTTTGAATATCTTTTAGGAGTGTAGACCATATGGCAAAAGGAGAAAAAAACTTAGTTGTAGTGGAATCGCCAGCAAAAGCCAAAACTATTGGTAAATACCTCGGTAAAAATTTTGTTGTAAAAGCTTCCGTGGGACATATCAAGGATTTGAATAAACACACTTTAAGTGTTGATATAAAAAACGGCTTCATCCCAAAGTACGAAATCATCAAAGGGAAGAAGGAAATCATAAAGGAATTGAAAGCGGCGGCGAAACAATCCGACACGGTTTATTTGGCAACCGACCCAGACCGCGAGGGCGAAGCCATTGCTTGGCACATTGCCGAAGAGATTCGCAACGACAACCAAAACATTAAGCGGATTCTTTTCAATGAGATAACCGAGAAAGGAATTAAACAGGGGATGGCTAACCCACGCGATTTGGACGAAAACTTGTTCAATTCGCAACAAGCCCGCCGTGTTTTGGATAGGCTGATTGGTTATAAAATTTCGCCGTTCTTGTCGAATACTTTGGTCAAAAAAACCTCGAAGGCTTTGTCGGCTGGTCGCGTGCAATCGGTTGCCCTTCGTTTGATTTGCGAACGCGAAGAAGATATAGAAAATTTCGTCCCATTCACTTATTGGAACATCATTGGGAAATTCCTTGCCCACGGCAAGGTAATTACTGCCAAGCTTATTAAGTTCGATGGCAAACAAATAGTCAATCCCGAAGGCTCGCAAAAACCTCAACGAAACGAAAGCGAAAAGGAATACAAGAAAAGGATAAGCAAATTCTTATATATAGCCTCGGAAGAAGAAGCTAAAGAACTTATTGAGCGAATCAAGAAAGGTCAATTTCGTGTTAAAGACCTTCGTAAGAAGAAAATCACGGAAAAGCCAAAGCCTCCATTTATAACATCGACTTTACAGCAAGCAGCAGCCCGAAAACTTGGCTTTTCGAACAAACAAACGATGCAACTCGCTCAAAAACTCTACGAGGGCGTTCCATTAGGCAACGAAGGCAATGTCGGTTTGATTACTTATATGCGAACTGATTCGGTGCGCGTGAGCCAAGATGCTATCGATTCGGTTAGGGAGTTTATACGAAAGACTTTTGGCGAAAAATATTTGCCCGAAAAGCCAAATATTTACCAGAGCAAAAGTGCAAATGTTCAGGATGCTCACGAAGCTATTCGTCCAACATACATTTCTCGAACCCCTGAATCTGTTAAACCTTATCTCGACAAGAACTTATACGCACTTTATGAATTAATTTACAACAGATTCGTAGCCAGCCAGATGCCCCCAGCCGAATTCGAGCAAACAACAATTGATATCTCCGATGGCAATTTTGTCTTCCGTGCTACAGGAAGAATCCTATTGTTCGATGGTTTCCTTGCTATTTACAAAGATGAGGAAAAGGAAAACGAAAAGGATTCGGACGAGGAGAAGGTAATCCTTCCCAATGTTAAAATTGGCGAGGAATTGAAATTATCGAAAGTCGAAGCAAAGATGTCGCAAACCCAGCCACCAGCCCGCTACAACCAAGCAAGCTTAATAAAAGAACTCGAAGAAAAGGGAATTGGTCGACCGAGCACTTACGCAACAATTGTTTCTACTTTGCTGGAAAGAAATTATGTAACACTGAAAAATAAAGCATTTTACCCAACCGAACTCGGCAAAGAAGTTAACCAAACTCTTTTGAAATTCTTTTCCGAAATCTTCAACGTTGAGTATACGGCAAAGATGGAGGAAGAACTCGACACAATAGCCGAAGGAAAGACCAAATATGTTGAAGTGCTTACGAAATTTTATGAGCCATTGGAAAATTTGCTCAAAGAAGCCCAGAAAGAATCAGCAAACGGCGTTGTTTGCGAAGTATGCGGAGCCCCAATGGTTGTGCGAGTCGGTAAATACGGAAGATTTCTTGGCTGCTCGAATTATCCAAAATGCAAAAATGTTAAACCATTGTACGAGGTCTCGAAAGAGGAACCCGAGATTGCCGAGGGGGTATTTTGCGACCTCTGTGGCGCTCCAATGGTTATTCGCGAGGGAAGATACGGAAAATTTTACAGCTGTTCCAATTACCCCGATTGCAAAGGAACAAAACCAATCGAAAATCGAGCCAAGAGCAAGAAATTTACACCAATACCTGTTCCCGATGAAAAATGTCCAAAGTGTGGAAGCGAAATGGTTTTGCGAACCGGGAAGAATGGATACTTTTTGGCTTGCTCGAAATATCCTAATTGCAGAAGCACTAAAAAGGTTACAAAAGACGAGGTGGAAAAGCTTTTGCACTCCCACGCAACAGAAGCCGAAACAGATAATTAATCTGCAAAACTTGATAACATTTTAAGAAAAATTATTAATTTGAAATGATTGAATAGAAAATTTTTAGGAAATTGAAAATGGAAACAACAAGCCTCGATTTTCATATTCAAAGCGTTATCAAAGGAGAGCGTCGCTTCGAAAATGTCTTCCAGTCGATTTCGCGTATGATACTTGGCGACCCAAGTAAAATTGCAAAAGTTGTTGTCAACGGGCGCCCTACATACGATTTTCTCGTTTTTCGCGAAGGCAAAAAGCATCTAATCGGAATGTTCGACGAGATTAACAGTCTCGTGTCGTTTGTAAAGGATGCAGCCGAAGGTGGCTCCTCGGCAGAAATGGCTTTTGTGCTTATTGGTGAACCCGGCAACGGAAAAACTTTTTTTGTTGACTATTTAATGAAAATTTATCGAGATTTCGTTTCGAAGCCCGAAAACCGCCGCTATTCTTTTAAATTTAAAAATGTTGACAAATTGGGGCGATACGGCAAAATCAAGGAGATAGAATCCCAAACTTTCGAAGACCCAATGATTCTTGCTTTAAATCTTTTCGACGAAAAGGACAAAAACATAGAATATTTGCAGAAATTTGGTGCCTCGGATTCTCAGATTCGGGATTTCTATCGTTTGTATAGGCCTTTGGGAGCTTGCACTTACTACATCTGGAATCAAATTCGAGAATTTTGCGATGGCGACTTGTCCAAGATGTTAGAGTTTGTTGAAGTTTTTCCCGTTCCGGTTTCGGAATCTCGTGGTACTTTGACAGGGAAATATGCTGCAAAGGATAAGATAACTTCTTCTGCTGTTGATTTGATTGGCGAGGAATCCATTACCCGTTTGTTGAACATAGCCGATACGGACAATCCTTACCGGTTCGATTTGCGTCGGGGAGCTTTGGCAAGAGTGGCTGGCGGAGGTATCCATTTCGCCGATGAAATTTTCAAAAACAAAAAAGATTTAATTCAAGTTTATCTTGGTGTAATTCAAAATCGAACAATCGAGATTGAAGGATTCAAATGGCCCTTAGATACATTAATTGTGGCAACAAGCAACAATAATGAATTTGCAAGATTTTTGGAAGAGAAAGAGCAAGCCCCCATTGTCGACCGTTGCAGAATTTGCTATATGTCGCATAATACAAACTATAAACTTCAGATGGAATTAACCAAATATGCCATTGGAAGTTGGGAAAAGACCACATTTGCTGGCGAGAAATTGCATATCGACCCAAATCTTGTTTATACTGCTTCGGTCGCAGTTATTTTGACCCGAATGCCCAAATCCGATAAACTAACGCCAGTGGAGATGATGAAACTTGCCGCTGGTGAAGTTGCCGGCGAAAAGTCTCTTAAAACATTAAGCGAAGTTATCAACGAGTTGAATGCCGACCCAGACATTACCAAACGATTTGGACAGAAAGGTCTTGGGCACCGCAATCTTGGGCGCGCCATTCAAATTCTTCTCGAACGAACCGAAACTCAGGAAGGCAAATGTATGTATGCGGGCGACTTCTTCCCAGCTCTCGAAACCGTTATTCTCGATTATGTCCAAGACCCCAACGATAGAATTAAGTATTTCAACGATTTGAAGATTGCCAAGCAACTTTACAGGCAGAATGTTTTGAAATCCATTTTCAATGCATATATGGACGAGCCCGATGCTATCGAACGCGATGTTATGAATTATGTAAATATGGTCATCGGAATTGATGCAAAGAACCTCGGCAGCGATAAAATTTGGACTTATCGCGACCCGCGAACTGGCAAATTAGTCTCGCTGAAAATCGACGAATCGTTTATCAACAGCGTCGAAGAGCGTATGGGATTGAAGACTCGTGAGCAAAAGCAAAGTTTCCGAACTACCATCATTAAAATCTATGGTCAAAGAATTGTCAAAGACCCGAACTATAACTTTATGGATAATGCAGAGCTGGTCAAAGCAGTTACCGATGTACGATTAAAATCGGATATTTCGGGGGCTGGGAGCCTCGTCGGGGCTCTATCCAACCGAACAAACGAGGAAAATCAACGGCTTTACAACAGAATGATAGACACTATGATAAACAAACTGGGTTATTGTAAGACTTGTGCCGAAAAGACTATTGAATACTTCTGTACCCAAGAAGATGCTGCATAGAATATGAGCGAAGAGAATCAAATTACTAATCCCGAAAGAAAAAGGAAGAGAATCAAAAAATTCGAGACAATTTACCAGACATCGTTCGATGTTAAAGTCGAAATTCAGGATAAGACTATACTTAAAATCAAGGAACTGGCAAATAAGCATAACTACGAAATTTACCTTGTTGGCGGATATGTACGCGATCTGCTTTTAAATCGACCGAAAAAGGATGCCGATTTCACAGTTGTTGGCGATTCCATTGAGTTTGCCAAAATTGTTGCCGACCACTTCCATTCGAAAGTCGTAGCTTACCCGCGTTTTTTTACCGCTATGGTGCCAGTCAAAGGTAGCGAATTCGAATTTGTTGGAACACGCAAGGAAACCTACCTTTCCAAAAGCCGAAAGCCTATTGTTACCGTTGGAACTTTGGAAGACGACCTTCGCCGACGGGATTTTACTATCAATGCACTTGCTGTTTCTTTGCAAGAGGATTCATTCGGAAAGTTAATTGATTTGTTCGACGGATACAAAGATTTGCAGAATAGGATTATTCGCACCCCGCTCGACCCACAGGCTACTTTCAACGACGACCCTTTGCGAATGCTACGTGCAATCAGATTTTCCGCTCAGCTTGATTTCGAAATAGAAGAACAAACATTTAAAGCACTGACTGAAATGCGGGAGAGAATCAAAATCATCTCCCAAGAGCGAATAACCGCCGAACTTCTTAAAATAATCGATTCGCCACGCCCAAGCAAAGGCTTCCTCTTGCTGTTTCAATCGGGTCTGCTCGAATTAATCTTCCCGGAACTTAATGCAATGGCTGGCGTCGAAACAATCGAAGAAAATGGCATTAAATATTCCCATAAAGATGTTTTCCTGCATAGTCTAAAAGTTTTGGACAAGGTGGCTGAACACTCGGAAAATACATATCTTCGGATTGCTGCATTGATTCACGATATTGGAAAGCCCAAGACCAAAAGGTTTATTCCTGGGGTAGGTTGGACTTACCACGGACACGAAGAGGTCGGGGCTCGTATGGTTAGCCAGATTTTTAGGAAAATGAAGTTGCCATTGGAAAATGTTGATTATGTTGAAAAACTTGTGCGATTGCATCAAAGGCCTATGGCTTTGGTCGACGATGGGGTAACCGATTCGGCAATCCGACGGCTCGCCGCTTATGCCGGCGAGGCTTTGGAAGACCTTTTCCTGCTTTGCCGTTGCGATATTACCACGAACAATCCAAATTTGAGCAAAAAATACCTGAACAACTACCAAAAAGTTTGGAACAAAGTCCTGCAAGTTCAAGAAAAAGATAAACTGCGCCAATTTCAATCCCCAGTTCGAGGCGAAGAGATAATGGAAATTTTCAACCTTAAGCCTTCCCCCGAAGTCGGAGTTATCAAAACAGCAATCGAAGAAGCAATCCTCGATGGTATTATCCCCAACGACTACGACAAGGCAAAGGAATTCGTTTTGGAGAACAAAGAACGCTGGGAAAACATCCTCAAAACCGTCAACGTTAGCGAAATCAAAAAAGACAAAGATTTAATAAAGAAGATTTTTGTGTATTCTACATCGAAATAGGGTGTAATTTTTTCAGACATCGGATGTTTCAAAAACATTCGATGTCTTTCCAAGAATGAACGAAGGATTGAAGGTACTTGCAGATTGTTTCAGACATCGGATGTTTCAAAAACATCCGATGTCTTTCCGTAGCGAATTCCGTTTAGGGTCAGGAACTCGGGGTTTTGAATAAAACCTCAACAATGTGCAACCTTTCTCTCGGCATCATCACTATCGCAGGGTCAAGGCTATGTGTCTACCCTTACATAACCTTCTCTATGCTGGCAAAAATGTAGACGCGACCGGCCGGTCGCCCCTACAAGCCTCAAAGCTAATGTTTCCTTTTGTTTTTTTGGACTTGGTATTCCAATTCTAAAATTTTTCGTTCTTCGTTCAAAAGTGTTTTCCCCCTTCTTTGCATCATAATTTCGATGGATTGCAAAGTCCTTTCGAAATTGGCCAAAGTGGACTCGGTTCGGCTACCTCCCCAAGTAAACGAGGGAATGTATTTGGGGAGTAAGCCCGAATGGTATATGTTGCAGCAAATTCCTGTTATGGTTCCCGTGTTGAATGTAGTTCCAATAGCTGTGCGGGTGTGGTCGCCGCAAAGTAGCCCGAGGAAGGTTCTACCAGTGTTAAATGTTTCGTTCTCGATGCGAACGGAAACGCTGTCGTAAGTGTTTTTCAGGTCGGAAGTTGTGGTTCCGGCGCCCAGATTACACCATTGTCCAATGTATGAATGGCCCACAAAGCCATAGTGCTGTTTGTTCGAATAGGCGTGGAAGATAGAGTTTTCGATTTCGCCGCCGACTTTCGAGACCTCGCCAAGTGTGGTTCCAGCGTAAATCATCGAGCCCGATTTGACCAAGGAGTTTTCTCCAATTGCCACAGGACCTTCGATATACGAAAATGGCTGAATGGTTACGCCATCGCCAATGATTATGGAACCTTTTTCGGCATTCAACACGACCGAGGGCATAATCTTGCAGTTCTTTCCTATTTTGATTTTCCGCTCGTCAATTAATACCACTCCGTCTTTTTTCAGTTCACCAAAATCGGCGAAATTTTCGAAGAAACGGAAATCGTCCTCGATTGCAAAAGAATTGTATTCGATTGCATCCCAAAGGAAATTTATCACTCGTGGAATTGGAACTTCTATCTTGGGCAATTTCTCGGAATATTTATCGAGAACTATCGAGAAAAATCTTCGGTCGAATTCCGAGGGGTTCACCATTTCTTCGGCAGAAAGGTAAAATGCTATTGGCGTCCCGTTGACGAAAAACACAGCGGAGCGTGTCGGCTGATTCGACTGGATAAAGTTTGAATAAGCCGTGTCGAGATTTTGCCAGAACTCTTGAGAAGGCAAAATCCCCGAGTTCAAAACCAAGAGATTTCCCTTATCAATTTTAACTTCTTCGAAGCCAAACCATTTTGCGAAAAGGCGAAGATAAGTTTCTCTCGTAGAATGGAACAACAATTTGGCTTTGGGAAATTGCTTTTGAACCTTTTCGAAAATCCTTAAGGCTCCGCAACGAATTTCCCATTGGCTGTGCAAAAGATAAAAGGGATAAAGACTACGAAAGTATTCGTTTTCGAACAGCAGAATAAAATCGGGTTGTATCATTCAGCCTTCACAAGTTCAACTTCAATAATTAATTTGGAATTGGGTGGAATGCCACGAACCGAACTGGCGCCAAAACCAAGTTCTGGCGGGACTTTGAGGATTCGTTTTCCCCCAACTCGCATAGTGGCAACGCCTTCCTCGAGCCCTTGAATCGCATCTTTTTTGCCCAAGATGAAAGACATCGGGATTTTGCTTTGGTAAGTATCTTCGATGACAGTTCCATCCTCGGTTTTCATAATGAAATTAATTGTAACTCTTTGTCCCTGTTTCGGAAAGTTCCCGTAACCAATTTCTTTATCGAGATATTCCAAACCGCTGGGCGTTGTAATCCATTGCTCTTGGTTTTGGACTTTGGCAGTTCTGCAAGAGAAAACATAAAGAACAGAAAAGGCAACAAAAACAAAGAACCAAAACTTCCTCATTTTCACCTCCCGATTTATGTTTCTTTACTTTTTCGATGTTTCAAAGCAGCCCTGATGAATCCAATAAAAAGCGGAGCCCCTGTTACCGCCCGCGATTTCAACTCTGGATGGAATTGAACACCAATAAACCAAGGATGGTCGCGCAATTCAATCATTTCAACCAGATTGCCGTCGGGCGATAGTCCGCTCATAACCATTCCGTGCTTTTCAAAAATCTCGCGGTATTCGTTGTTCACTTCGTAGCGGTGGCGATGCCGCTCGTAAACCAACTCCTGATTGTATGTTGAATATGCAAGCGTTCCGGGTATGATTTTGCAGGGATATTGCCCTAAACGCATCGTTCCGCCTTTGTTTGTGATTTTCTTTTGTTCTTCCATCAGGTCAATTACATTATACTTGGTCTTTTTGTCGAATTCGGTTGAGTTTGCGTTTTCCAAGCCGCAAACATTTCGGGCAAATTCAATTATTGCACATTGCATTCCTAAACATATCCCGAAAAAAGGAATTTTGTTTTCTCTAACGTATTTTATGGCAATAATCTTCCCTTCGATTCCACGACGACCAAATCCGGGACCAACCAAAACACCATCGAGGTCTTGGAGAAAACTTTCGCAATTTTCTTCTGTAAGTTCTTCCGAATCAATTAGTTCGACATCGACAGCGGTATTGTTGATTGAACCAGCGTGGATAAATGCTTCCAGTATGCTTTTGTATGAATCGCGATACTTCACATATTTCCCAACCAAGCCAACTTTGACGCGATGTTGCGGATTCTTTATACGGCGAACAAATGTTTTCCATTCCTCTAAATCTAATCCGTTGGATGGAACATTTAATTTCCGCAGGACAATTTCGTCCAAATTGCTTTTGGAAAGAATCAAAGGAACTTCGTAAATAGTATCGACATCGTAAAGGTCGATAACGGAATCTTCGTCGACATTACAGAATAAAGCAATTTTCGCTTTGAGTTCCTTGTTCAGTTTAGTTTCGCTGCGGCAAAGAATTATATCGGGCACAATTCCGTGCTCCATCAAAGCCTTGACAGAGTGCTGGGTTGGTTTGGTCTTCAATTCCCCAGCGCTTTTGATATAAGGGACATAAGTAAGAATGATATTCAAGGCATTGCTGAAACCGCGTTCAATAGCAAATTGCCTTGCTGCTTCCAAAAACGGAAGTGATTCAATATCGCCAACAGTGCCACCAATTTCGACAATGACGAAATCGTATTCGCCATCGAACACAGCAATGCGTCGTTTGATTTCATCTGTTATGTGGGGGATAACCTGAACAGTTTTGCCAAGGTATTGACCTTCGCGTTCCTTCAAAATCACAGTGTAGTAGACTTGACCAGCAGTGGTATTATTCGCCTTGCTCAACGAGTAACCAAGGAAACGCTCGTAATGGCCCAAGTCCAAATCTGTTTCGGCGCCATCGTCTGTAACATAAACCTCGCCGTGTTGAAAGGGGTTCATCGTCCCCGGGTCGACGTTTATGTATGGGTCAAGCTTCATTATTGTAACCTTGAAATTCCTTTGCTTCAAAAGCAGTCCAAGCGATGCTGCTGCTATTCCTTTCCCCAAAGACGATACGACGCCTCCAAATACAAAAATGTACTTGGTTACTCTCGCCTTTTTATCTTTTTCTGTTTCCATAATCATTCTAAATTAACAAAATCGAACCAACAAACAAACCAAGAAACAGATTAAAACTTCACAAAATTTTGGTATTTTTTAAATTTTTAAACACTTAAATCGTTTAATAAGTTTTGTAAAATTTGAGGTGTTTAATGGCATTATCGGTTGGAGCAAAAGCCCCAAATTTTGTTGGGCAAACAGACAGCGAAACAACACTAAAACTGAGCGACTTCCGAGGCAAATGGGTCGTCTTGTATTTTTATCCAAAAGATAATACCTCGGGATGTACACGGGAAGCTTGCGACTTCCGAGACAATTACGAAAGGATAACCCAAATTGGTGCCGAGGTTATTGGCGTAAGCCCCGATAGTGTTAAATCGCACAAAAATTTTAAGTCGAAGCACAATTTGAACTTCCATCTTGTTGCCGACCCCGAAAAAGAGGTCTGCAAACTCTATGATGTGCTCGGCGAAAAGTCGATGTATGGAAAGAAATACCTTGGAGTGATACGTTCCACCTATATTATCGACCCTGATGGCGTGATTCGATATGTTAATCCCAAAGTTACGGTCGATGGACACGTCCAAGAGATAATCAATGAATTACAGAAATTAAAGCAAGGGAAATGATAGATACCCATTGCCATCTTGATTCAAAAGAATTTAAAGACGATTTGGAAGATGTAATCAAGCGGGCTTGCGAAGCCGGGGTTGAGGCTTTCGTTGTTCCTTCGACTGAACCAGCGAATATCGCTGCTTGCCGCCAACTTTCGCAAGAGTATGAGAATGTTTACTGGGCTATTGGAATTCATCCACACAATGCGAAAGAATTTACTCCCGAAGTAGCCGATAAAATTCAAAAGGAATTGGAACAAAAGGACGGGAAACTTGTGGCAATAGGCGAGGTCGGACTCGATTATTATTATGACTTTTCCCCGCGCGAAGTTCAAAAAGAAGTGTTTCGAACCCAAATTCAGTTTGCCAAAAATTTTAACCTTCCGGTGATTATACATAATCGGGATTCTTCTGCTGATTTGCTTTCCATTTTAGAAGAAGAGCAGGACGGAAGATTGCGTTTTGTTCTGCATTGCTTTTCGGAAAGCAAGGAATTTATGGAGAAAGCCCTTGAACTTGGTGGCTATGTTTCTTTTACGGGGAATATAACCTTCAAGAAAAATAAATTGCAGGATGTGGTGGAGTTGGTCCCCGATGACCGATTTTTTCTGGAAACGGATGCTCCTTTTATGGCTCCTGTGCCATACCGAGGAAAAAGGAACGAGCCTTCCTTTATGAAGTTGGTTGCCGAAAAAATTTCCGAAATCAAATCGATATCAATAAACAAGGTGATAGAAATGACAACAAAAAATGCACGTCAGTTTTTCAAACTTTTAATAATTAGCTTGTTGCTACTGTCCCCATTGATGCTCAAAGCCCAAGAAGATACAACAGACGAGGAGATTTACGAGAAACTGTACAAAAAATTCATAGGCATTGGCGGCGAGTTTGGATTTAATACGCTGGTAATTTTTCAGAGTTGGAACGAAAATGGAGTTGTGAAGGAGCGGAGTTCGGCTAACGAAGGCAAATTCCTTGTGGGTGCAAATATCACATTTTCGCCCGTAGATTGGAACATTCTCCGATTGGAATGGACATATACTTTCGACCGAAGGAAGCCCGATACGCTATACCCCGACCTTGCCTATATTTATCGCACCGTGAATTTCACTTCCTTGTTCTTGATTAATCCATCGATGCGGGTTAACTTTTTTGGAGGTGCAGGACTTAGCTATTTATTCAATTCTTTCAATCTTGGAATTCCCGGTCGTAACCCCAAAGAAAGCTTCCGTACATCACTTGGTGGAAATTTTACTGCTGGGTTCATTGTCAACATTCCTATTAGCAAAGTCGGCTTGATTACTTTGACGGGCGAATGGCTGATGATTTTCGATTTTAACAAAACCAAAAATATTTACGACGTTGAACTCAAGAAACAAATTGACAATTCCTATTATTATTACTCTCAACCTCGCTTTAATCTTACATTTTATCCCGAATTTTTAAATAAATTGAAATAGAATTGCAAAGGAAAAAGTTTTTTATTGGTCTTCTTTCGGGCTTTCTTCTTGCATTGTCATTTCCGCCTTATCCCTTTTTCCCTTTTGCTTTCATTGGCTTAGTTCCTCTTTTATATGTATTCAACTCGGTAAAGCGACGCTGGTTGCTCACCTACCTTGTGTTTTTCGTTTACCACTATGCAACGAATTGGTGGATTAGCAGTTGGCAAAAGGACACCGACCCATATCTTTTCGTCTCGGGCTTTGCTGTTGCTCTTGTCCATCCTTTTTTCTTTATGATTCCATTTGCCCTCCTGAATTTGATACAAAAGAAATACCCACGTAGAATTTCCTTGTGGCTTTTCCCTTTCCTTTGGCTTGCATTCGAATGGTTCCATAGTCTTGGCGACCTTGCCTACCCTTGGTTAACTCTCGGATATACGCAAGCATATAATCACTTCTGGATTCAAATCGCCGATATTGGCGGCGTTTGGCTTTTGAGTTTCCTTATTGTTCTTGCAAACGTTTTAATTCTTTTCTTTGTCGAAGATGTTCAGGAAAATCGCCTGCGTAAATTTGGCAAAATTGCACTAAATAAATACTTAGTTGCCTTTGCTTTGGTTTTAATCGTTCCAAGTGTTTATGGTGTTTTTCGTTCAATGGATTTTGACCCAAGCAAACTTTTAAAGCAGCAGGACGTTGTCAAAGTAGGGATTGTTCAACCAAACATAAATCCTTGGCGAAAATGGGATACAAGTCCCGAATCGCAAATCGCAATCCATCTGAAAATTCAGGATTCCCTGAAAAGGGCAAATTCCGATATCGATTTGTTTGTTTGGAGCGAAACTGCAGTAACTTTTCTTAGCCTCGATGTTAATGCTTACCACGATTTTTCGGAATTCTATCGCTTTTTGGAAGGAAAATCTTCAATCCTAACTGGATTTGCCGATTTTCGCTTCCTTAGCTCCGACGAAAAGCCGTCGTTTACAACAAAGTTTTATCTTGGCGATTCTTCCCGCCCATACAATACCTACAATTCCATACTTTTGTTGAATCCCGACCATAGCTATCAAGTTTATCACAAGATTCGATTAACACCATTTGGTGAGCAAATTCCGTATGGTGAAATTTTCGGTTTCGCTCGGTCGTTTCTGGAATGGAATGTTGGCATTTCCAGCTGGGCAAAGGGCAACGAACAAAATAATCTTCGGGTTAAAACTCAAAGGAAAAATTTTCTGGTCGCTCCAATTATATGCATTGAATCAATTTACCCGGGCTTCTGCCGTGAATTTGTGCATCGAGGCGCTTCGTTAATGGTCATTATCACAAACGACGGATGGTATGACCATACTTTTGGACCTTTGCAACATTATTTAATCGCAACATTTCGTGCAATTGAAAACCGCCGGTTTATTGTTCGCTGTGCAAACACTGGGATTTCCGGTTTTATTTGCCCAAACGGGGAAAGTTTAGCCCGTGCGCCTCAATATCGGCAAATCGGTATTGCGGAGAATGTTCCCTTGCTTTCAAACCAAACGATTTACACTCTTTATGGAGATTGGATTGCTTACCTTGCCGTTGCTGTTGCTTTGGCTTCAATTACTTTCACGTTTTTCCTTCGCCCGAAAGGTGCGATGGCGGAATCACATAAACGGAAATGACTTTTGGAAGCAGTCCTGCCTCGGCAAGATATTTTATGTTTTCGACCAAAGCCTCGTCCAGCTTGTTATCCTGTCGAACAATCAGCACCCCGGTTTTTGTAACAACATTTTGAGCCACAATCATTCCTGGCTTCAGTTTTTCAACGCGGATTTCACGTTCGAGCCCTTCGGTTTCTGCTTGTGTTTGCTCGCTTGCTTCGCTTTCGACTTCACTTTCGGGAGCCGAGTCGCGGAATTCTATCGTTCGTAATGTCCGTAAATCGAAGTTCTGAATCGAAAGGTTGGTCTTAGGAATAATTAGTTCGGGAATAGCCCTTTTCTTGACCATATCTTGAAAAGTGTTTAAAATATCGGAATCGAACCAATTGGCTTTTCGATAAAAGAATTTGACCGCCTCGTTGTGCCTGTCGAAAGTCTCTTCTTTTGTTTGAACCACCAAACCTTCTTCTTCGAGTTTGGTAATATGGAATGGTTGTATTCTATAAACTCTGTTGTGATATATATTTGCTATTGCAATAACTTGGGCTTCTCGCAGAAAAGCAATTCCTTCGACCTGATTAGGTCCGCCAGTTCCAGTGCGATTCTCCCAAATTTGACCGAGAATTTTAATCGGACCTACGATGGGTTCGATAGTCGAAAGTGCAGTGATAGTTTCTTTGAATAGATTGAAAAAGAATGATTTGTCTGCCTGTTCTAAATCGTATGGGTCGTATAAAAGAAATCTTTTGGGCATAGGTAGGTAGGTCAAATTGACCAATGAGGCTGCAATTTCGATTTCTTCTTTAACTTTGTCGGTGAATTTTACTTCTTCGGCAAGGGCACTTGCAATTGAAACAACATATTCTGTATGATTTGTATAATAATATTTTTCGGACATCATCAAAATTTTCTTCAAGCTTGCAACAAACTCTTTTGCGGTCTTTTGGGCAGCAAGTTGTGGAGGCGATTTAAGCACAAAATCCACAGCAGTAGACGAGGTTATGCCAACTCGACGAAGCATCTCGAGAAGTTGGTTGTTTTGCACAACCAGATTATATGTGTCGAAAGCATTCCGGAGTGTTTGAATCAATTGCAATTGGTCAATAGGCTTCATTAAATACATATAGGCTCGGCTTTGGTTCAACGCTGCGATGATTTCTTGGGGATTTGCAAAAGCCGAAAGAATTATTCTAATTGCGTTTGGGGCGAGTTTCATCGATTCTTTCAAAAACTCAACTCCGTTCATCACGGGCATATTCATATCAGTCAAAATCACACCGGGGTTGAAACCATTCTTTATTATTTCCAAAGCCTCGGGACCACTTTTGGCAGTTGCAATGTTGAAATGCTTCGATAATTGAACTGAAAGAAGGCGAAGGAAATTGATGTCATCGTCAACAATTAAAAGATTGCCCTTTTTGTTATTCTTTTGCTCTTCCGCCACTTCTGTGCTTTTTTATTAAATCGCAATTTAATAAATAATTTTGAATGTATTAAGATTTTAAAAATGTTTTTCAAGCAAAAATTTTAAGTCATAGAAGTATTAGCCGGGGAATTAGCAGGTGAACAAATGATTACAAGCCCTTGTTGATTTTATCAGACATCGGATGTTTCGCAAACATCCGATGTCTTTCGGGATGAATCCCGTTGATGAAACGAAATCGGTTTTGCGATGTTTTGCGATAATATTATCTTGTATGGTCGAAAATTATTTGCCCCTACAACAAAAAACAATTCCCAACCATACACACATCATCATCACCATTGTAGGGGCAGACCTATGTATCAATCCCGAAAATGCTTTGGTGAATTAAATTGAGATATAAACAAATTTTTTGATGTTGACTAGAATTTTGTAATTTTCTTTTTTAAATAAATAGAATTTAGAACTTTGTTAACTTAATTTTTTAAACAGCTTAAAAGGCAAAGACGAATTTGAGAGGAAAGTTTTGGCAGCGAAAAAGGCAATCAAAAATTACGATTTTATTTTTTTGCACATTAAAGCAACCGACAATTTGCCATAGGATGGGAAATTTTTAGAAAAGAAAGAATTCATAGAAAAAATTGACCAGAATTTAAAGCCAATTTTGAATTTAAAAGACGTTTTGATTGTGGTTACTGGCGACCATTTTACTTGCTCTTTAAAAAAGAGTCATTGTAACCTTCCGAACCCAATTTTGATTTTTGGAGCAAAGAAAGATGGTTGTAAAAAATTCTCAGGAAGAGAGTGTAAAAAAAGGAAAACTAAGAACTTTAAAACAAATCGACCTAATGAAAAAGATTTTCACATTGACAAAGGGTTTTCAAAAAATAAAATTGAATAGTTATGGAAAACAAAATTGAAAAAGTTCAAAAAAGGAATGGTTCAATAGTCCCTTTTGACCAAAGCAGAATTGAGGAAGCAATTTTCAAAGCTCTTACTGCCTCTGGAGAAGGGGATAGGAAAAGGGCAAAAAGGCCTTCAAACAAAGTCGTTCAGTTTTTAAACAGAAGGTTCAAAAAAGCGGAAATTCCTCTTGTTGAACAGATTCAAGATATTGTTGTTGTTCTATTCTTTACCATTTTCGTTTTCATACACATAAATGCAGCAACCATTTACATTAATATTAAAAATATAAATGGAACAGCAGGATCTAATGCGTATGTTAAATTGTATAATAGTGAATGGGCTCTATTAAGAACTGGTCATACAGATACCGCAGGGTTAGTGACATTTGCATTATTAGATTATGGAACATATAATTATGAAGTTTACTATACCGGTAATACTCTGGAATTTTGGGGCAGGGGTGAGAACATCAATTTGTCTAGCCCAACATTAAGTGTAAATTTTACAAGATATTGTCCATACAGATATATTTACTCAACACCTGGCTCAAGTGTATTGATTAATGAACAATTAACTTATGAGATAACTATTAAGAATCCCCTTTCATTTTCTACGAATGTAAAAGTTGAAATCTGGGTTGATAGAGACAAATCAAGTCCTTATGATTATCACTCTTTAAGTAGCTATCAATCAATAAGTAGTAATGGCACAAAAACATTTACATTTAATTTTACACCAACCATTACAGGGACATATTATTGGAAAATGCATGTACTCTCATATAATGATGAAGCAGGAGACTATATTATAACTGATTCTTATTTTTGGACACAGGCTTTTACAGTTACAAATTCGACATCCATTCCAATAACCAGTGGGCGAATGGTATTTCATCGATATAGTAGTTATGATGTGTGGGATAGTAAACTTTATGAATACAACTTTTTTACACACACATTAACAGAAATAAGCTCTAATTGGACAGATATTGACCATCCTATGAATGCTCATTATTCCCCAGATGGTTCAATGATTACATTTATGGGAGTACCCAAAGGATGTCATACTTATAGCTGTTGGGATATTTATCTATGGGACTTTAGTGCCAATCACCCAATCAATTTGACAAATTGTAACGGAGTCCCAGACGAAGATCCAAAATTTTCGCCCGACGGATTACATATTGTGTTTAAGCAAAATGGAGATATAAAAATTATGAATCTAAGTGGTGTGATAGAAAAAACTGTTACAAATGATGGATATACGATTGAAGAATCAATGCCCTATTTCACAAATGATGGTAAAAAAATTATTTTTATGTGTAATGAGGGAGCTCTATCTTCAATTAATTTGATAGATACTAATGGCACAAATAATATTGTTTTAGTAGATGAACCATCAGTACAAGAAATGTATCCAATAATTAGGGATAGTATGACCTTTTTGTACACTAGATGGCTTTCTCCAACTGATGACCATGATGATATATATCTTGGCTATTTAGATGGTTCCCCATTATCCTTACTCCCATTTAACCTCTCAACAGCCGATGATTCAGTTCCATTTCCTAATAGGTACTGATTATGTTTTGTTTTCAAGTAATAGGATTGGAACAATAGGAGGGTATGATTTGGTACTTGGAAATATACATACTGGCCAAATATGGTTCCTTAATGAATTAGGTGTAAATTCAGAACTTCATGAACTAGGAACGACCTACACAAGTGCTACTCTGCCTACCAGACTTGATCAAACAACCAGCCTTTCTTTTGAAGTTTATCCTAATCCAACATCAAGTAAAATCTTCGTCAGAACAAAGGACTCTACTGACCTCATCATTCAGAATTTAGCATTATATGATCTTATAGGTAATAAAATAAAAGATTTTCCTGATATTCCCAATCAAATCGAAAACATAGAAATTGATTGTAGTAGTCTTAAACCAGGACTCTATATCCTTTCAATTCAATCACTCAATGGAAAGATTATCAAGAAAGTAGTTAAGGTGGGTTCTAAAAATTAACTTCGTTGAGATCGTCTCGTCAAAATTTTGACGAGACTAAGTTCATTTTTTTATTTTGATTTTAAAAATGGCAGAACTCATTAACCAATTTTCTGAAATCGGGATAAAGATACATGATAATTTTGCAAATTGTACTTAGAAAATCATTTTTTTCATTATTGTCCAAAACAATTGTTAATAAAAAACAGAATTATTGATTATCAATGAATTAAATTTTTGATGTAGGGTTTTTGAAAAGGCACTCTTCCCGCTTATTTTTTTATCTCTGTTTTAATCCATCTTACCTTTTTTCTCAAAATGATATTTTGAATTGTCCTTCTTCTGACGGTGGTTCTTTCAGTAATGGTTTTATAAACCTTATCAATTTATCTGTACTACACCGCCAATAGTTTTCCAAATCAATATAATTGGTTAAGTGTAACCGCACAAAATTCACCAAGGGACTGAACGCCTTCCGTTTCTCTTTCACCTTAATAAATATCATTTCCATCCATAAATTCGCTATCAAACAGCCCCATATCTGGATCTTTATTGCATTCTCATTGTCCCCTAAAAAATAACGAAACATAAAAGGTTGTTTCAAGCATTTAAATAACAACTCTATACGCCATCTGCAGATATACAACCATTGAATGTAATCAAATCCTATTTCTATTAAATTTGTGAACATTTGACTTCATAATTATCTTTTTTAATAAGCAAAAATGAAAAAAGGCACGAAAATTTCCAGCTTTTTTTATAAAAAATTTGCTTACTTTTGAAGTTATTTTGGACAATAGTAAATTGAAATATAAAAATGGAAAATCCATCTGCTTTGGTATTCGGTCCTGTACCTTCGCGAAGGTTAGGCAAAAGTTTGGGAATAAACAATATTCCATTCAAAATTTGTACTTACTCGTGCGTTTACTGTCAATTAGGGAAGGCAGTTAAAATGCAGGTTGACCGTCAGGAATTTTTTAATCCTGATGTGATTGTCGAGGCAGTGAGCGAAAAATTAAAAAGCCTTTCCATGAAGGATTATCCTAATTATCTGACTATTGTGCCTGATGGTGAGCCTACGCTTGATATTCATCTGGGTGAATTGATAAAAAAACTAAAAAAATTCGATATCCCCATAGCTGTCATCACTAATGCTTCCTTGCTTAACCGTGATGAAGTGCAACAAGAATTGGGCTTGGCAGATTATGTTTCTGTAAAAATAGATGCCGTTTCGCAGGAAATATGGCGAAAAGTGGATAAACCTCACAAAGAAATTAATTTTGAAGCTAATTTGGAAGCAATCCCACAATTCAGAAAACAATTTAAAGGCAAATTTGTTACAGAAACTATGCTCATACAAAGGTTGAATGACACTGCCGATGAAATTGAAAAAATCGCTCAATACATCGAAAAACTATCGCCGGAAGTCTCGTATATTGCCATTCCTACACGTCCTACTGCCTTTGAGGATATAGTTCCTGCTACAGAGCAAACGGTTGCTTTTGCTTATCAACAGTTTACAAACCATAAAATTCAAACTGAACTCCTTATCGGATACGAAGGCAATGCTTTTGCAACTTCAGGCAATTTTGTCGAAGATTTGCTTAGCATCACAGCCGTACATCCTATGAGAGAGGAAGCTGTTGAGGAATTGATGAGAAATTCAAATGCGAAACCCGAAACGTTACTTTCTCTCATAGAACAACAACTGATTGAAAAAGTGGTTTACAATCAAAACACTTTTTATATACGTAAATTTCCTAAACAAAAAATAATATGCAAAAAGTAGAAAAACTTTATCCCGAGTCGGGAGTTGAGTTGAAACCATTTATAGCCAAACATTACGATAGGATAATGAATATATTATCTTTTGGCTTATACAGGCGTTTTATTCATAAAGCCATTGCAGATATTCAAATTAAGCCAACGGATAAAATTCTCGATCTGGGCTGTGGCACCGGACGCAATGATGCCCTGATGTTAAAATATTTAGACGAAAATGGCAGAATAACAGGATTAGACCTTTCGCCCATTATGCAAAAACAATTTGAGCGTCGTTTCAGCCATGAAAAACGTGTTCAGTTTATACAGCAAAGAATTGATATTCCTTTCGATTTAGGTGAAAAATTTGATATAGTCTTTATCAGCTTCGTACTTCATGGTTTTCCACAAGATGTTAGAAATACCATTATCGAAAACGCAGCCACACATCTCAATCCGGGCGGAAAGTTTGTTGTGCTCGATTTTGCCGAGTTCGATATGGAAAAAATGCCGGCTTTGCATCGCAAAATTTTTAAGACAATTGAATGTCCTTATGCTTTCGATTTTATCAAAAGAGATTGGAAAGAATTACTGTCAAAAAAAGGCTTTGATTCTTTTAAAGAGAATTTTTATTTTAAAAAATATGTCAGACTTTTAAAGGCATCAAAATAATGATTACAGATGAAATAATAAATAGGGTGAGAGAATTTTTGTCGCAACAAAAATATAGCGAAGCTATCAATTATTTGCAAAATATTCTTGAACAAGAACCTGAAAATAAGGAAGCAGTAGTATTATTAGAGCAAATTGAAACTATATTGAAATATTGTAATAGAGATATTTTTGCTTCAACTAATCTTGATATGGACCCATGGTTAGAATAAAATCTAAAAAACAATGATAAGAGGTTACATACATTTATACACAGGTACAGCAAAGGCAAAACAACAGCAGCTTTGGGCTTGGTTATCAGAGCTGTTGGAGCAGGTAAAAAGGTTTTTATTGCCCAATTTGTTAAGGGCATGCATTATGCCGAATTAGATTCATTGAAGCGATTTCCTGAAATTAGGCTGAAACAATATGGGTTGGATTGTTTTATTGTAAAAGAACCAAGTCAGAAAGATATTGATGCCGCACAAATAGGTTGGAAAGAAAGCTCAGCTATTATCAAACAAAATAGTTATGATATGGTTGTTTTAGATGAAATATGTATTGCTCTTTATTATCATTTAATCGAATTGTCCGATGTTTTAGCCGTTTTACAAAAAAACCTTTATCTATGGAAATTGTTTTGACCGGAAGATATGCACCCCAAGAACTTATTGACATAGCTGAACTTGTAACTGAAATGAAAGAAATAAAACATTATTACAATCAAAGAATTGAAGCAAGAGAAGGTATAGAATATTAGTAAAGAAAGATTATAAAATATGATAAATCATATTGAATTACAAGTCATTAAAGAAGATGTTGAAAATTTTTATGTTGATATTTTCAATTTTAAAATTACTAAAACATTTTTATTATCAAACGAAAATACAACCAACATTTTCAGCATAAACGAAAGTCCAACCATTATTTACGGTACTTGTTGTGATTTTGAACTCGAATTATTTGTTTCAAAATCAAATGTGAAAAAACATTTTCCCATTTATGTTTACAAACCGAAAAATTTGAAAAAATAATGGCAAAAGCATGACAAAAAGGATATAAACTTTATGTTCATAAACCCAATCAAACTTTTTTTATAAGTGACACCAATCATAATGTTTTTGAAATCAAAAAATAAATACACATGAACACAATGATACATCCGGCAGAAAGAAAATTAATCGCTATCAGTATATTTTCATATTTCATAGCATTTTCCCTCATTCTTATAATCACACGATTTAACCCTTATATTTCTTTGTGACTTGGGGTATTGGGGATTATTTTAATCTCTTTTTTACTTTTCTTTTTTAGAAACCCTATTATGAAAATTAATTCAGATAATAGCCTCATATTTGCCCCGACCGATGGTGAAATTATAGATATAAACATTGTTTATGAAAAAGGATTGTTTAAAGGTTTCTTTTTTATGTTTATGTTGAATGTGCATGTGAATCGTTACCCCTTGTCTGGATTTATTACATACAGCCACTATCATCCGGGTAGATATTTAATCGCAAATCACCCTAAATCTTCTGAATTAAACGAACATCATTTATTTGCTATTGAAACTACCTGAGGTATTTCAATATTGATGAAGCAGATTGTAGGAATTGTAGCTCGGCGAGTGGTAAGCTATGCAAAAGTAGGCGAACAAGCAATACAAGGCGATAATGTGGGTTTTATTAAGTTTGGTTCAAGGGTGGATTTATTTTTTACTATTAAATAATAGTGAAATATTGGTTAAAATAAATGATAAGGTTAAGGAAAACCGTACAGTAATAGCTCGTTTAAAAAGTACTTTTTAATAAATTAAATAACTATTTAACGATTTTAACTATGGTAACCAAAGAAAAATTATTTGAAGAAATCTTAATGGAGGGTGTAAAAAACATTATTGTAATAGCTTCAGGTAAAGACGGAGTAGGGAAATCAACCGTTTCTGCAAATCTGGCTATTGCTTTAGCCCGCGAAGGAATGAAAACAGCGTTGGTAGATGCGGATATATATGGCCCATCTATACCTAAGATGTTCGGTATTGAAAATGAAAAACCTGATGTTACAGCCTCCGAGGGCAAAGAAATGATGTTTCCAATTGAAAAATACGGGGTAAAGATTATGTCAATTGGGTTTTTTGTTGCTAAAAATCAGGGTTTAATCTGGCGTGGTCCTATGGCTGCTAATGCAACTACTCAACTATTTGAAAATACTCAGTGGGGTGATGTTGATTATATGATTATTGATTTTCCTCCGGGAAGTGGTGATATTCAGCTTACTATAAAAAATACAGAGGGCAAAACTAAAAGACCTTTAACAGCTTATCAAAAATTTAGATAATTTCTCAATTTATTCCACCCAAGCAAGTGTAAATCATTAAGTCTATATCTTCTAGATAGTTATTTCTAAACTCTAACCCCTTATATGCCTTGTTTACAGGTACCTCCAACACAAATAACTTGATTGCCAAAATGAACTTCGTAAATGGAACCTTTAAGTCCTCTAATATGCTATCACGCCTGACATTCCATTCCTTTCGGCATTTGTAACACTTAAAAAGTTCCTTCGCACTTTCCCTATTGTAATACTTCCACAAAAAGGGCAACTTTCGAATGTTTTAATTACCCCTTTTGCGCGTAAAAATTCTTCGGCTTTCTCTTCTGAACTTGCTATGTTAATTAATTCCGTTAAATTCATTTTCTCCTCCCCATTCAAAATTATGAAAAATTTTATAATTTTGCTTTAATTAAAATATAGGGTGGATTATTTTGAGTAATTACCAAATAAAATTATTTAGACGAAGGAATGTCTATAATTATTAAATATTAAAATCGGTTATAAGAATGAAAATAAATATGTTTTTGATACTTATTTTTTTTACCATAAATCTTTTTGCACAAAGAAATTTAGATTTCTATTTAAACACTGCAATACAAAACAGTCCGGCGTTAAAAGAGAATATAAACCTTTTGAGAATAAACGAATTGAATAAATCCTTGAACGAATCGCAATATAAGTTCCCTCAGATTTCTCTTA
>Ga0078972_1006265_pt1 | contig 28572 bp, 20 predicted proteins | sample YelNatPaOPGAMG01_FD_67568 | JGI IMG/M metagenome (GOLD analysis project Ga0078972, IMG submission 67568) | Hot spring thermophilic microbial communities from Obsidian Pool, Yellowstone National Park, USA - OP-RAMG-01 (SPADES assembly) (version 2) | ecosystem: Environmental > Aquatic > Thermal... | reverse complement strand
AGGCTGCAACTCGCCTTCGTGAAGCCGGAATCGCTAGTAACGGCTGATCAGCCACGCAGCCGTGAATACGTTCTCGGGTCTTGTACACACCGCCCGTCACGTCATGGAAGCCAGAGACGCCCGAAGTCCCCAACAGGGGCCCACGGTGGAGCTGGTGACCGGGACGAAGTCGTAACAAGGTATCCGTATCGGAAGGTGCGGATGGATCACCTCCTTTCTAGGGAGATAACCTTAAATCCCTTTTCTAAAGGGAAGCCAAGCTCTCTTTATCAGAAGCTTGGTGGTGGGTTTAGGGTCGATTGTCCCGCGTTCATATTTAGCGCTTAAATTTCTTCAGAGAAGAGTTCTCTGAGAAACTGTTTTTGAGAAGATAGGGCAAACTGCTCTATTTTTCGCTTTCGCTATAGCTGACTTTGTTTAAGATAAGCGGAGCATTTTTCTTAGTGAAAAGCTCTTTCAGCCTCTCCAGTAGAGGCTTTTTTGTTTCTATGGCGATGGCGTTGATGGTTTGAGGAGAAGACGGTACCTGAAATTCTACAATCTGGGCTTTATAAGGAAGAAAGGTTTCGGTTTGGGGTTTTACTTTATTCCAGTAAAGCTTAATCTTGTTATTTTTTAGAGGAATGCCGATAGCAAGTTTAACCTGGGCTTTAACAGCCACTTCGTTAGGATTGGTAATCTCTAGATAAATAAGCTTTTTTTCAAGCCTGATGGTTTTACCGGCAAGTGTAATTCTTTTGTTAAGCTTTACTCCCTCGGTCGTCGGTGAGCTTGTGTATTCTGGTGGGTTCTCCCCATCGGAGACTATAGGTTGCCAGCTGTCCTCAGAGAGGATGTTGCTCTTTGGGGAATTGGCAAATTCAATGATGGTTTTGGGTGTGGCATTGACAGTGGGTGTACTGGTTGGTTTTACCCCTAGTAAGGAGGATGAAGGAGTGGCGGTTGGAAAGAGATTTGGGGGAATCGGCAACGCAGGGAAATTCCCCTCGCTGATTTTAAGAGCGGGAGAGGAGGTGCTGGTTTGAGGGGACTTCGGGCGTCTCTGTCTTCCACGAGGTGACGGGCGTTGTGTAGGGGAGGGGCTATTGGTAGATACTGGCTGTGGGGTTAGGGTAGGGGTGGAGGCGGACGGAGAGGGTGGGACAGGAGAAACGCTGGTTTGAGGGGAGGGGCTATTGGTAGATATTGGCTCGGGGGTTAGGGTAGGGGTGGAGATGGACGAAAAAGGAGGGACAGGAGAGACGCTGGTTTGAGGGGAGGGGCTATTGGTAGATATTGGCTCGGGGGTTAGGGTAGGGGCTGAGACGGACGGAGAAGGCGGGACAGGAGAGGTTGAAGAAGGGTTGCTAGGAGTTGCTGTAGCAGATGGAGGAGTGGGTGTGCTTGTTGGTGGCACACTAATTGTTCTCAGATCTACATATTGGTCACTAAAGAAATAGTTCTGGCTAAAAATTTTACCCATATAGCTAAGGTCAGCTTTTCTCACACCTGCAGAGAAGATTTTATCTGCTCTGATCTGAAAACGGTCCTCGCCGGTTAGGCGCCAGGCAAAGGCATAGGCAGGTGCGATTAAAAGATTGAGATCCTCTTTACCTTGATAATTGCGGGTATTGCTGCCGTAATAGAAGGCTTGAGCACCGCCGCTCTCTTCCGGATGATTTTCGCCCCAGGCCTCTTCCCACATCAAGTCCAGAATTCTTGGCACCTTATCTTTGATTTTGGTGACAATGGCTTGGTCTACGGCGCGAGGAGAATTGGCGATCTCTAGATAGAGATAATATAAAGACTTAATAGTCAAACCTACCATAAAAGGCTGCATGCCATCACTGCCGCAATCACAAGTAGTTGTTCTTGGCGAATTGCTTAGCCATGCAGTCCATTGATCCAGATGAGAGAGAGCTACATCAATATAGGGATCATCTTTTTGAAAGGCTGGATCAGAAGGCGCCAGTTTTTTAGCTAGCAGATAGGAATCGATGTTATAAGCCACCTCCCTGCTGTAGGCAGCGTTCCAAACCGATGCTGTTGGTGCTACATTACGGTAAGCATAGGCGGCGTTTTTCGCCATTAGGATAAGCGCTTCTTTAGATTTTTCATCACCGGTTCTGAGATAATCTTCGTAGAGGCCACGGGGAAAGATGCGCCAGCCAGGAATGGCGCCATTATATTTTAGGACATAGTTATCGCGATAGGGTACGCGGAAATAGGTTGCGCAAAGGGCCCAATTGGCTTTTTCTGTCGGCGAGCTGACCCTGTCGCTTAATTTATAGGCGCCCCACATTCCGTCGTAGTACCAGGCACTGTAGGTGTTGGCGCCAGTCTCTATAATTCCGTTTGCCTCGATTTGATCTTTCGAACAGTAATATTTTTGGCCAAAATTTTGCCAGTTGCTAAACCAGAGATCAAGATCAGGGATGGGTGGTACTTCTGAGGTGGTTGGAGGCGGAAAGAGATCAGCGCTAGCGTGATTGTTTACCAGCAGGTAGATAAGCAAAGCAAAAATAATAAACATCCAGACTACTAGGACTGTCAAAAAGCGTTTTTTAGCAAGTAGTTGGATCCAATTTATTTTTTTTAAAGTTATCATTTTCCCCTCGATTAATATTTTACAGATGGTTTTTCAAATTAGCAATTCCATTTTTAAAGTTCTCCTCGATTAATATTTTACAGAGGTTTTTCAAATTAGCAATTTTTGAGAGTCGCATCTCAAAAGGCGAAAGCAGTCCCTTTTTGGCAGACAGCCCTTCTTTTGAGTAATTTTTAAAATCTTTTTTGGTAGTATAGAATAGAAATAGATGATTTTAGAGGAGTGGTTTTCTTATTGGTACAAGGATGGGCTGAGGCATTGTTGGCTTTGGTTCCGCTTTTTGATAACTGGCGAAATTAATTTTTTCTCCATCCCTCTGCTTTTTAGGACCCTCTTTGCGCCTTGGAAAAAAGACCAGATTGTTGCCCAGGGACTCTCTTTGCAAGAGACTATTCAGGTGCTTGCGTTAAATTTTGTCTCCCGGCTGGTGGGGTTTGTGATAAGGACAGTAGTGCTTTTTTTGAGTCTTGTTGCCTTGTTACTTTTAATTTTAATTACGGCCTTTACTTTAATTCTTTGGCTAATTTTGCCGTTTTTGGTGATAGGATTAATTATTTTCTCGTTTTTGGCTAAAAAATGAATATCCCCTCTTTTTACCTACAATCTTTGAGTGTTTATAAGGTTTTTGGTCAAAGGGTCTGGTTTTTGATTACCCCCCTTCTACTGCTTGTAAGTTTTTACTTTCAGTCTTACTTCCTTGCCGGTTTTTTGCTTCTGCTTTTGTCCTTCCACTTTTTTGCCCGATTTAAAAGCACCCCTCAACTTCAAGAATCGCTTTCAGAGGTTGACTTTTCTCGTCTTTACCTTGCTTTTGAACCTTCCTCTCTCCTTGCCCTCGCAAAAGTAAAGACCACGAGAGAGCTTTATGAAAAAATTTATGATTTAAGAGAGGCGAAGTTTATAGCGATTCGCTTGGGTCTTCCTCAGACCCTCTATAGTGATCTATTTTTGAAGAGCCAAGAACTTAACGAGTCCTACTATAAGACTGTTTTTGATCTGGCGATAAAGCTGAGCGATCCCTATCTGCATGCCGGCCATCTTTTAGCTGCGCTCATCCTTTGGGCAAGAGAGATGCAGATAGTATTGCGTGCCTTTGATTTAAAGCCTGAAGACATAGAGAATGTAGCTTATTGGCAAAGCAGAATCTTAAAAGAAGAGAATCTTTTAAAAACCGCCTGGCAAAGAGCAAGGATACATAGTGGTGGCGGTTTGGCATTAGAATGGGCTACCTCGGCCACCTATATTCTTGATCAGCTCAGCTATGATCTTTCTCGGCCCTTTGAGGAGGGTCGTTTTCGGATTCATCTCTATGGCAGGAGTAGGGAGATAGAGAGATTGGAAGAGGTTTTGGCAAAAAGTAGCGGTGCCAATGCGGTGCTTGTGGGAGAAGAGGGGGTGGGCAAAAGGACGATTATTCTGGGACTTGCCCAAAAAATCGCTCAGCACAAAACCCTGCCTTCGCTTGAGTATAAGAGGATAAGGGAGCTGAATATCTCGGCGTTGCTGGCAGGTGCTTCTGGCTCCCGCGAGGTTGAGGCGAGACTTATCCAGGTGTTTAATGAGACCGCAAAAGCCGGCAATCTTATTCTTTTTATAGACAATATCGTTTCTCTTTTTGCAGATTCCAACAAAGAGTTTGCGCTTGGTAAGATTAATGCTAGCGAGATTCTCATTCCCTATCTTAAACACAGCGCTCTTCATATTGTAGGCACTGCCACCCCGGCGGATTATCGGCTAATAGAAAACAATGCTTTAGTAAGAGGGCTTTTGCAGAAGGTAGAGGTGGAGAGACCTTCGCTAAAGGACACCCTTTTGATTTTGGAAGAGACCTGTTTTTACATTGAGAGCAAGCATCGCTTGGCGATTAGTTATAAGGCGCTTGTCCGAGTGGTAGAACTAGCGGATCGCTACATTCATGATATACCTCTGCCAGAATCGGCTATTACCCTTTTAGAGGAAGCCGCTATCGAAGCCTCTGCCCAGGGAATCACCTTCCTGACTGCAAAGATGGTTGAAGATGTCTTAGAGAAGAAGACCAAGGTTAAGGTGGGAACCGCGGTGGGTGAGGAGAGGGCAAAATTGCTCAATCTGGAAAGTTATCTACATCAGCGCATTGTTGGTCAGGATGAAGCGATCAGGGCAGTGGCTAATGCCATGCGGCGAGCGCGGGCCGGCCTAGAGCGGGGGAATAAGCCTATTGGCAGCTTTCTTTTTGTGGGGCCAACCGGTGTAGGCAAGACAGAGACAGCCAAAGCTCTTGCGGAGTTCTATTTTGGCAGCGAGGAGGCAATGGTGCGTCTCGATATGAGCGAGTATCAGACGCCCGAGGGGGTGGCTCGGCTGATAGGTAGCGAGTCTACGCCGGGTTTACTGACCGAGGCAGTGCGCAACAAACCCTTTACCCTGCTTCTCTTAGACGAGTTTGAGAAGTGTTACCCCAACATTCGGGATCTCTTTTTGCAGGTTCTAGATGACGGTCGTTTGACCGACTACCAAGGCCGGCTGATAGATTTTCGCAATACCATCATTATCGCCACCTCAAACGCCGGCGCAGAAAAAATTAGAGAGGCAATTCTTGCCAATAAGTCGTTTTTAGAGCTTAAAAAAGAGATTATTGATTTGCTGCTTAGTACTAAGGCTTTTAAACCAGAACTTCTAAACAGGTTTGACGAAGTGATCCTTTTCTTGCCGCTTACCTTGGAAGAGGTCAAAGAGGTGGTTAGATTAATGCTAAAGAAGCTTGAAGATTCGCTTAGAGATCGGGCAATTACTCTTAAGCTCACTGAACCCGCGGTTGAAAAGCTCGCCAGGGAGGGATATGATCCTACTATGGGAGCACGCAATCTTGAACGGCTACTTAAAGCAAAAGTAGAAGACCTGCTTGCCAGAAAAATCCTTGCTGGTGAGCTGAGCAAAGGGAGTACGCTTATTATTGATGAGGATATCATTTAAATTGAAAATGGAACAGACTACCCTTAAAGCTTTTTTGTCAAAGAAAAGAAAAAAATCCTCATTTTAACAAAGGAGGATTTATTTAAGTGACCGAAGAACTCTATCACAATCAATTTGCTCATCTTTACGATTATTTTCAAAAAGGTGTAGAGGGGGACGTTCAGTTCTACCTTGATTACTTTCAAGATTTTGGAGGAAAAATTTTAGGGATCGGTGCAGGCACCGGCAGAATTACCTTGCCGCTTGTCCGGTGCGGTTTGGAGGTAGTAGCCTTGGATCTTGCGCCAGCCATGCTTAAAATTTTACTAGAAAAAGCCCGGCGGGAGGGGCTAAAGGTAGAGGCAATCTGTGCTGATATGAAAACATTTAAATTAAAAGAGAAGTTTGCGGCAATTTTGATGACTTTTCGAACTTTTCAGCATGCCTATACTGTTGAGGACCAGTTTGCGGTTTTAAATAATGTGAAAAATCATTTAGAAAGAGATGGAGTCTTGATTTTTGATGTTTATAATCCAAAATGGCAATATATCGCTCAAGGAGACTGGCGGTGGCACTTTGATGAGTGGATTAAGCTGCCTGGGGTAGAGGGCAGGGTGAGGATGGATTATCGGAATCGTTATGATATGGCCAAACAAATGATGTATCAGGAATTTAGATTGCGATATAAAGACGGCAAGGAGCTGATTCTACCTCTGAAGATGAGATTCTTCTTTCGCTTTGAGATGGAGCACCTTTTGCGCCTTGCTGGTTTTAGGATAGAAAAACTTTACGGCGATTTTAAAAAGACTCAATTTAGCAGCGATTCTTCAGAGATGGTTTGGATTGTAAGGCTAGCTTAAATTATCAAAAGAGTGGGAGAAGATATTAAAAAAGAGAGCAGAGTTTTTCTAAAGCTTCGTAGAGAATTTTATTTCTCTGGTGGGATTTTTTGAAAGAGGATAGAAAGGTTAACTTGACTAACGCTCCATTTCTCTTTTGGGGACAGGAAGGTTTTTTAATAAAAATTAATAAAAAAATGGTGGGCGCACATGGATTCGAACCATGGACCTCGTCATTATCAGTGACGCGCTCTGACCAGCTGAGCTATGCGCCCTTCATTGGAGATGGTAGTAGATTTATTACCCATTTTAACACAATCTTTATTGAAATTAAACCCTTTATTTTTGAGGAGCTTTTGGTATTATAGTTCTAAACTAAACATAAATAGAAGACTTTGAAAAACTTAAGCTTTTAGGTTTTGTAAAAGACCTAGGGAGGAGAAAATGGAGACAGGCTCACAACCATTTTTGTTAACCTATTGGCCCTTTTTGGTAGCAGGTTTTATGATTCTTGTCCTACCGACGCTGGTTTTACTCTTGGCGCTTTCTCATGACGAAGAACCAAGAAAATGGTCGCTAGGAAAACGGATTGCGTCCTACTGGTTGGTGCTTTTGATCGGTTTCCTTACTCCCTTTGCTATTACTCTTCTTTCCTCTATTCTCTTTAATGGTCTTGCCTCCAGGGGCGCTAAAATCTTTTTGCTTATCTTTGCCTTTTTAGTAATAGCACTTGGTGTTTATCTTTCAAGGAATATAGTTTTGGGACTTGGTTATTTCTTTGGTGGCTTGACAAGCTTTCTTTACTCTATCTTTAGCCGCTATTCAGAGTATGGCCCCATACCCTCGGCGGTAGCAGTGGGGATATTGCTTTTGATTTTGGTCCTCGCGGTTATCTTTTTGCCGAAGCTACTTAAATTAGATTCTGCTCTGCGGCATTGGGGTATGGGGATAGCTCTTCTGATTTTAGCGTCGTTTACAGCTTTTGCAACGAGTAATGCCATCTTTCCGATGCCAAGCTTTTCGGCAACCGAGAATCTGCCCGCCTATCCTACCTGTACGCCTACCAAGCTAAATCCGCAGACTAACCAGTATGAAGAGGATAAGGAGTGTCAGAAACAATTCGAAGAATATTCTAAGAAATCACAGGAGATTGTTGCTCAAATTCAGGGGCAACGGGCGACCAATAAAAAGCGCCAAGCGTGGATTGCCATCGCTTTTGCAGCAGTTTATGCACTTGCTGGTTATCTCTTGAAGAGATTTGGCGGTGCCTTCTATGGGCTGATTTTGGCAGGAGTAGTTGTCTTTGTCTATACAGCTGTTTCGCGCACAGCAGTCTCTACTACACCGGTGCAGGTTTTTATTTCTCTACTCGGCCTTATTCTTCTTTCGGCTTTAACCTGGCAGTTCCCCATTGTTCGCTCAAAAAGATAATTTAAAAATCAAAAAAGAAGATAGGGGGCTCTCCATTGTCTATTTTGGTGATGGCAAAGGTAAGACCAGCGCTGCCTTGGGTTTGATTTTAAGAGCGAGCGGTTATGAGCAACGCATTGCGCTTGTAAAGTTTATTAAGGCTTCGGAAAGCGGCGAAGACCGGGTTATTCGCAAGAAGTTTCCTAATGTTACCTTTGAGAGACTGGGTTTGGGTTTTGTGGGAATTCTGGGCGATAAAGAGCCCTTTCAAACACATCGAAGGGTGGCAAAAAAGGCGCTGCAAAAAGCGTTAGACTTAATTAGTAGTTGCAAATATGATATTGTTATTTTAGACGAGATTCTTTCTACTGTAGCCGGTAAATTGCTTTCTGTACAAGAGGTTTTAGAATGCTTTGCTCAGAAACCAGCCTCGCTCACTTTGGTTCTTACCGGTCGCGTTTTGCCTAGAGCAATTCTTCGAAAGGCAGATTTAGTCTCAGAGATAAAGAAGATCAAACATCCCTATGACAAAGGGATAAAGGCGAAGAAAGGGATAGACTTTTGATTGCTACTGCTCACTTACTTGTAGGAGGCGTCATAGGATCTCTAACAGAGGATCCTTTGTTGGTTTTTCTCTATGCTTTTTTCAGCCATTATCTGCTTGATGCCTTGCCTCATATTGAGCCAGGGATTTGGAGAAAGACGAAAAGGGAGAAAGGAGAGGCCTTAGAGAGATGGGAGTATTATTTTGTTCTGCTGGACCTAATAGTAGGTGTAGCCTTGCTTGTTTGGTTGACTGCGGATAAGTATCATTTTAAATTGATTCTTTTAGGGGCGTTTGCGGCTATTTTGCCAGACATTTTAGATCACCTACCTCTCTTTAGCAGATATCTGAAAAGACAGGGTTGGTATTCTTGGCTTTTTCGTCTTCATGAAGGGATTCATTTTTCTACTGCTTTTCGCTGGCGCTACTTAGTCATTCTTCCCTTTCTTTTGGTAGTCGTTTATGCCATAATCTGGTTGAGATGAATCTATTTTTGCGCATCCTCATTTTTGTGGTTGCTGAGGCGCTGGGTTACTGTATGATTGTTTATGTTGAGCGGCTGGTCAGGATGTTTGGCAGAATGTTTTGGTTGGAGGATTATTTAGGTCCGGGTTGGACTTACAATATCTGGCGTATTCTTGGACTAATACTGATGTTTCTGGGAGCGCTTGTTCTTTTTGGTAAACTTTCGTTTTTTTAGAGGCGTCTTAAGAATCTTTTTAAAATTTTGTTATTTTGTTGGGTTTTCCCTGCAGTTTTGTTTTATATCCATTGAAAGAACAGGGGATTGTGCTTTGGGGGATTTTTTGGGATAATTCTAAGTTAGATTTTCTAGGGCCCATAGCTCAGCTGGTCAGAGCGCCGCCTTTGCACGGCGGAGGTCAGGAGTTCGAATCTCCTTGGGTCCACCAAAGTTTATTTACAGAGGAATTTGCCTCGCTTGGGGCTTCATCCCTTGCTTCGGCGGGTGGTTTTGCGGGCAAATCAGAGGGCTTTTTTGGAGTCAGTTGAAAGTTTTTGCTGGCTGAGTTGGCGGTTCTAGCCGATTGTTTTTCAGTAAATTCTTTCACCACAAAAAGATTATTTTGTTTTGTGTATTCACTCAATCTCGTTAATTGCGCTTCAATAGACAAAATTTGTCTCTCTTCCTCCTCAGTTGATTTTCTACAATAGATGAAATATTTAATCATATTTTTTACACCGACAATTTAAAAAATTTCATTCTGCATTTTCGCCTCCTGTAAAAATATTTTCTGCAAGCCTTAGCCCTCGCCCCGAGCGAAGCGAGGGGCGAGGGCGAGAGAAATCGTCTGCAGTGGGACTTATTGGAAAAAGTTAGAACTTTTTACCAACAAAATCCCGATATCGATTTCTGAAAAATTACGCTCGGGCGAGGTGAGCTCGTTTTAGAATTTTTTAAAAATTAAATTATAAGTGCGTAAGTTGATAAAATTTGCATCCTAACATATACTAATATTAGCCATTCTAAAAAATTTAGGATGGTAAAAATAAGTACCTGAAAAACTAAAAAGGGGTAAAAAATGGAATCCAAAGATTGGTACTTTGAGGCTGCGAATACTGAGCCATTTATTCGGATCAAAGGTAAAACAACAGGACGAGAATTTTTTCTACATCAATTTACGTACGGCGTTCTTGTTCCCAATTCAAACCATCCCCTTTCAGCGGTTAGTGTCTCGAACAATTCTCTCTCAATAGATTTGTGGGTCGGTTGCGCATGGCAATGTAGGTATTGCCACATCCAGGGCACTTATCAAAATCTTATAGATGAAGGAGCTATGCCCAAGAATCCGCACCGCCGCAATCCGTTTTCAGTGGAACAGATTTTAGACGAACTAATCAAACACCCATTCTTTGTACCAAATAAAACCATTATCAGTATTGGAACAGCAAGCACTGAACCCTTTGCACAGGGACCGGTTACCGAGAGCACTTTTGAAATAATGAACGCTTTTATTAAGCGAGGATTACACAATCCTTTTTGGATTATTACTAAAGCCGGCATTCCGAAAGGAAAAGAGTCTGATTTTGCCAGAATCGTAAAAACGACTCGCGGGCTCATGTTATCACTCTGTTGGGCAGACAATCCGAAAATAATCGAGCCGGTCTGCAATAATCGTTTTCGCAACGTGGAAGGAGCAAAAGAAGCCGGAGCAACAATTGCTTGGTATATGCGCCCCATTGTTTCCGAGTGGAGTGGTAATCCTGAGAGGATGGAAATGATGATGTTGTGGGTTAAGAAACACTACGGACAGGTAATTGACATGATCGTACCTGGTGGTCTACGATGGACAGAAGGAATTGAACATGGCTTAACAGAAATTCACAATCTGCCGATGCCCAACATCCCACGTGACGACAATGCGAAGTTTTTACCCCGGGAGCTAATTGAGACAATTACCTCTCTGAGCAAAGAATATTTTTCTGGTATTCCCGTCTATTTTAAATCTTCTTGCGCTCTCACAAAAATGCTTAACATTCCAAGTATTACCTCGGTGCAGGCGTTTAGTCAACAAGCATGCGAAATGTCACTTTGCCCTACCTCTCAGCGACAAATCTGCGCGCAGAGTTCTATCTACCGAATGACTGTTGAACGCGCTCAGCAAGTATTGGATCGACTTGGAATTCCAGCTACCGTTGTCAGTTGGGATTTGCAACGTGGCCTTGTAACTCAACCTGATCTCAACAAATTCACCTATGCCATCAGGCAAACTATCCTTAAACATCTATCGATGGATTAAGGCGAAAGGGTGGTAGTAACGAAAAGAAATAGAAATAAATATAAAGGAAATTCAGAAACATCTTTAAATTCAAGACATCCGGAAAGCATGTCTTTTTTGAATTTTTTAAAAAACGTTACAATAATTGTAAAGTAAGTTTTATGAATACTACAAAAAAAGGAATAATTATTCTTACTTCAACTGGTTTATCTACTGAAACGGTGAGAGATACTGCGGAAAAATTTTTTGATTCATTGCCGAACAAATCAGTTGCTATTGTAACTACAGCAGCTGAAGGTAAAGCGAATAACAAATATTCGAAATTAGCAGAATCTCAATTTAGAGAATTAGGTTTTGATGTCATTGATTTTATTGATCTTGAAAATAATCCACAAGCTGATTTCGCTGGGTATAGCGTGATTTACGTTTGCGGTGGAAACACATTCAAACTCTTAAAGTATGCTCAAAAAGCAAATTTCAAAGTCGCGATAATTAAATTATTAGAACGTAACGGCATATATATTGGCGTAAGCGCAGGAGCGATTATACTATCCCCAACGATTCAGATTGCGGCTTCGGTTGCCCCAGACCCAAACGAAGTTGGTATCAGAAATTTAGAAGGGTTTGGTCTAATTAATTTTGAAATCTGCCCTCACTATAATCCAGCTCTCAATAAAGAATTGGCTGTTTATGAAAAAACAACAACAAATAAAGTAATTAGAATTTCAAATTCTCAAGCTATCATTATAACTGGCACAGAGCAAAAAATTATAGGATAAAAAATAAGGCGAAGCATCACGCTTCGCCTATAAACTATGAAAGAAGCTGGAGGATTTTGCTTCGTCCTATGGTTTCGAAAAGCCAACCAATTTTGGGTCCGCGATCTTGTCCGATTGTATATTTATAGAGTTCAGCGAAGAGTTCACTAGTATTCACGCCGAGACTTTTTGCCGTTTCATGAATAGTATTGTGTATCGCTTGAGCTTCCCAAACTATTTGTTGAAGATTAGACCTAAGAACGTTAAGCGCTGGGCGGGTCAATCAACAAAATCCTCTGGATTTTGCTGGGCAAAGGTTCTGACATCGTCCGACAGACACCAACAGATTAAATATTTTATCTTATGGAGAGAATCACTCCTTCTGAGCAGTATTATAAGTATTTCAGTAATCAAGATAAGCAAAAATTTGAAGTAGCGAAGAGTTTATCGGTCTATTTAGAGAGCGAACCCGGTCTGAAAGATGAACTTGCACAGAAAGACTCGATAACCCTTCTACTATTAGGTTCTGCCACGCCGCGTAATCCTCAAAACTTAGTTAGATTCTTGGAAGATTTAAGGCCGCGTAGGTATACGGCTGACAAGATAATTATTGAGGAAATCTCTGATACAGCCATTGATTTTCATAGGAATGATCAGAAAGAGAGCGATATACCTGTCTATCTGACGAAAATGGATATGAGAGAAATGGCTATTCAACCAAAGGCTGTAGACCTCCTGATAGCTGATTTTACGCTTAATTTTGTCTCCTCGCTTGAGGATGTTAATAATTTTTTTAGAGAGATCCGAGAGTCGTTGAAGGAGGATGGGATAGCTTTGGTTTCGGTATCTTGTAATCGTTACTTTCTAGATCAAGAAAAATATGGCCGCTACCAGGAGAATATTCCTTTTAGCCAACGTAGGAGCTTTTCAGTCTATAAGGGTCTCGGCACAAAACAGTGGATGTTCACCCTGCCTCAATATATTGAGATTGCCCAGAATAACGGTTTAAGCGTAGCAGTTTTAGCAAGAAAGGATAATGAAAAAATAGGTCCTCAATTCTTTTTAAAGATTAAGATTAACCACTCTAAGAAGCCTTAGGTACTTATCCTGTGATAAGTTGTTTATATTGTGAAAGAGGTTTCTATTCCATAGAAGATTATGGAAGGTGGGTGTTTTTTATCTTTATCCTTCTCTTTATATCTGGTTATATTACCGGGGTGTTTGGGATTGAGTGTGTAGGGGTTAAGGCTTTAAGTTGTTGAGGGTAGAGGCTCTATGGCCAGGACTTAAGAGTGTAAGAGTTGGGCGAGGGGCAGAAATTTTATTGCTCATAAATTACCACCACTAGACTCTTTTAGAGTCACTAAGGATTTTGTTTAGTAAAAGCAAGCTAGCGAGGTTTGCATAGAGGGGAGCCAGCAGTACGGCCACCAGGTGATATTACCTCGCCTCCAAGTAATTTTTGCTTAGTTATCCTGGTTAATTTACACCCGTTTTCGGGTGCATATTGGGTGAGCTTTTTTTGATTGTGGATGTTTTGGATTTGCAAAAAAAACTCTTCCTTAGGTTAACCTAAAATCAGAGATTTGTTTGCCTGAACAATCAATCCCTTTTTAGGAGGAGAAGAATGGCACGCAGAAAAAGAGTATCCCTTCGCTTCTTCTTTACAGATGGAGATTTCTTCTCCGACCCTGCTCTTAAGAATCCTGCGGAGACAGGACAACAGGTTCTTCAGTCTACGCCAAAAGACTGCGCGAGACTGCTTGGCTTCCAGGCACGAGCTTTCTTCTCTATATAAACAGCGAGACTGCCGCTCGTCTTTGGCCAGGGGGGTTTGCTTCAAGAGGAGGTATTTGGGAATGCAAAAGAGGAGGAAGAAAGAATCATTCTTCCTCTGTTGCTTAATGGCAAGGATTGGTTAGTCTTCATTCTTAAGGAGGGCAAAGGGGCGCTTCCTTTCTTTATAGAGAGTCACAATAGAGAGGAGGGTTGAGATTCTGAAGGTCTAACCCTCCTTTTTTGTAGCTTTTAGGTTTTTGTGAGGGTTCTCTTATTGTCAAATTGACTGTTTATTGATACTTTAAAATCAATGTCAGTGAAAATAAAGTTTGTTCTTGCTTTTGCTTTTGTTCTTGCTGCTCTTTTTCTCTTTTATAATTACTTTTTTGGTAACTTTTTAGCCGGAGCTGATGTTTTACCTCCGTCGCAATCTGCAAGTGAAAGCCAGGTGACGGGTAATTGCCCTCAGTGCCTTGAGCTTAAGTATAAAAAAGAGGTGCTTGCCGGCACGCGGCAGATTTTAGCAGTAAAGATTTCTGCGGAGAGATTTCCAGAGGCCGTCTCCAAGGCTCATGCTACTTTAAACATTCAGAATGATGAGACCAATTTAGAGAAAGCCACGATTATTCTTTCGGATGAAGGAGGTAAAGTTCTTTCGGAAGAGAAAACAGAATTTAGCCAACCGCTCAGTATTGAGCCTGGAAAAGCCAGTGATATTCGCTTTATTATTAAAGGCCCTGAGACTCCTATTGTTTATAAGTTAAAAATTATCTTGCTTGCTGAAGACGGCAGTCTGCTTTTTGCAAAAACTATCGCAGTTTCCCAGAAATCACTTTTTGCCTACAAGGTAGGCGTGGCGAGCAATTGGAAAGTAGGGCAGCAGCAGCAGTTGTTGATTAGCAAATACAGTTTAAGCGATATTCTGATCCAAAAATATGCCTATTGTGTGAAGCTAGAGAATCCGACCAATATCTCGGTTTTCTTTGTGGATAGAAGTGGCACTGTCAAACCTATGCTTAGACGAACAAGCGATGGTCTTTATGTAGAAGATTGTATGGAAGAAGAAATGCTTGATAAACCTGCAAAGACCTTGACTGTGCCGCTGGTCTTTGTGGCCTCGCAGCCAGTAAAGACCACCGCTAGTCTTTTTGATCAGACCTATTACCCCGTAGCTCCTGTAGCCAAAAGAACCCTCGATTTTAAGTAAAGGGAAGGCTGCTTAAAAGTAGACCGATTTGGCAGAAGCTAGCTACCTAAGAAAGTAAGCAAGAAAGGCGTGTTTTTTAAATCTTTAAACTTTAGTCTTTCTTTTATCTCTAATCCCTGTTTGATCTGCGTTTGAGGAGTTTTTGGGAATCTCTCCTTTCATTTCCCAAGCGCTGCTAGAAAATCTCCTTTGTTCCTGCACGACAAATTGAAATTTATGACTATTGATTTTTTGGACATCGATGACCTTGTAAGAAAGAAGCTGATAAGTGAAAGCCATTCCCCACAACAAGAGAGGAGCAGAAGGAGTAGGGGTATCTTTAGCCAAGAGAAAGGTATAGAAGTCTTTTTCCAGTTGAGTTGCAGGTGGAGTAAATAGGTCAGACATCTTTTAAACCGAAGCCTCATCTTTAACCATGTGCCAAGATTCAAATTGCTCTACTACCTTTTGGGCTTCTTGCTGGCCCTTGTCTATTTTTGTGTCAAGTGTCTCTTTCGGTGATGTTACTGGTTGAGTTGGTTGTACTGACTCTTTGGTTGCTGGCAGAGGAGTTGTTGTTGAGGCAGATTCAGAAGGGGCTGTTTCCGGAAGAGAATAGACTTTGTTGATGTAATAATAAGCGCCGATTCCGATCAGGGAAGAGCAGAAAAAATAATCAGGACAAGAGTCCAGGTAAAGCCTTTTTGCTTCATTTTTCCCTCCTTATTTCTTTACCCCCTTTATTTTGGAGTATAGTTTCTACCCAGCAGTCTTCAATTAAAAGAAAAAGAAGCATTCCCTTGTTTTTTACTTCTTTTGACGAGCTACTTGCTTATTTTGTATAATTTTTCTAAAGAGGCTCCTTAAAGAAGGAGGAAAGAAGCTTTGAGGATTTTTTTTAATAACGAAGAATTTAGTGAAGCTGCCGAGAAGACAAAGAGCTTGTGGCGTGGCGTGCGACACAGTTTGAGGCGCATTCATGAACATCTCTGTCAAAGATCCCATCATTACCGGCGTTGGCATGAGTATCCTCATCACAACAAAATTCATTGGGTATTCCTTATAAATTATTTCTTGGCTATTTTTCTTATTGTTGGCTTACCGCTTTTGGATTTGGCTCGCTACAAGGTCTATGCCGCCTCCCAGAACTATACTGTAAGCGAACAGAAAGAGTGGGAAAACGGCTTACTGACTAATCTAGAGAGCGAAGACCCCAGCGGTTCTTTAAGACTAGCTTCGGATGGCAGTTTTATTGCTCGCACCTGGAAAACACCTCCTTATAGTTTAACCTTAGGCGTGGCGATGGCTTCCGATGGTCAGGATATTTATGTACTTCGAGGTAATGGTGATAGAGCTTTCTACAAGTATTCGCCCGCTACTGATAGTTGGACTATTCTTGCCGATGCACCCATTGGGGTTTATAATGGTTCTCATCTAGAAGTAGGGTCTCCCGGCACAATTTTTGCCTTCTTTGGGAATTACACCAAGAAGTTCTATAAATATCTTACTGCCACCAATACCTGGGTAGAGCTTGCAGATACACCCAACCCAGTAGGGCCGGGAGCCACAATGGTCTACACCGGTACCTATCTTTTTGCTTTGCGGGGTAGTAGCACTCAGGATTTTTGGAAGTATGATTTGGAATCTAACACCTGGACACCGCTCGTGGGGCCACCAGGCACCATCGCTGCGGGTGCGGATTTGGTTTACGATGGCAGTAGTTATCTCTATACCCTGCGGGGTAACTGGACAGCAAATTTTTATCGCTACAATATCACGGCTAATTCTTGGACAACAATGACCAGCAATTTGCCTGTTACCACAGGAGAGGCGAATAATATGGTCTATTATCTGGGCAGTATTTATCTTCAGTTGGGCTATAATACCACTACCTTCTATAAATGCACAATCTCTGGAATAAGCTGCGCTGGTGGTTGGACCACACTGACCCCCTTTCCGGCCACCACCCGCTACGCTGGGTTGGTTTATCATAGCGCTGATGGTTATATCTATGCTTTTAGGGGAAATGGGACTTACGACCTCTGGAAATATGATCTTGCCAGTAACCAATTTGTAGGTTCTGCACCCTTTCCTAATAGCATTAGTACAGGCGGAGATTTGCTTTGGGACGGAGGAAATTATGTCTATGGTTTTCGAGGTTATAATTCTAATGCTTTTTATCGCTATGACATTAGTGCCAACAGTTGGACTACTTTAAATAGCAGCGGTTTGGGGGCATTGAATTATGACACCAAGGCTGTAAAAGCAGGAAATTATATCTATGTTTTTCAGGGTGGCAATAGCAATTTCTATCGCTATGATACCGGAAACGATGCCGCTGGCTGGATAGCTATGACTACGGCACCAGCCTCGATTGGCGACGGTGGCTGTCTAATCTATCCAGGGAGCGGTGATTATATCTATGCTACCCGTGGTAATGGCACCACCACTTTTTATGCTTATTCAATCTCCAACAATAACTGGACCACCTTTGATCCTGCAGATTTGCCTACAGGCGCAATAGTTACAAGAGGTGGTCGTTTAGTAACCGATGGCAGTAATATCTATGCTATCCTTGGCAATGGCAACTCTAAGTTTTATAAGTATGGTATTGCCAATAACCTCTGGATCCAGATTGGCAGAGTACCTTTTCCACCCTATTATGGGACAGATCTGACCTATTATAATGGCAAAATTTATGCACTTGCCGGATATTACAAGAATAAGTTTTACGAGTATGATATTACTTCTGGCAGCTGGCGAAAGCTTGCCAATTTTCAGACACTCTATCTTTACGATGTCGGTCCCTGGGCTGGTGCCTCGGTGGAGTATATCGGTTCAAATAGTTTGATGGTGACGCGCGGTGGAGGTTATAGTGATGTCCTTTTCTACACTACTGGTAGCTATAATTATCTGTCCTCGGGTAGTTATCAGAGTTCAGTGATTGATCTTGCTTATGTTTCAAGCTGGGTCTCTTTTAACCTGCAAGGTCTTACACCAGGCGATTCTGTAATCACAGTAGAGACGCGTAGCAGCGCCGACGCCCAAAACTGGTCATCCTGGCAGGCGGTCTTAAGCGGTAACATTCAATCGCCACCCAATCGTTATATTCAGGTAAAAATTACCTTAAATGCCTCTTCTGATCGCTCACAAACCCCGCGGGTAGATGCTTACACCATTACCTATAACCCGGACGAAACCCCTCCGGAAAACCCCAACTCATTCTCTTGCTCTTCGCAGGAAGTAGGGGGTGCGCCGCTGACTTCGGGTCAAAGTTATCCTTATCCCCATCCCTATTGCAGCTTTAGCGGCGCCAGCGATAATCAGTCAGGTGTGGCAGGCTATTATGTCTATTTTGGACCAAATGCCAACGCCGATCCTCTCACCGAGGGTAATTACCAGACAGATGCTTCCTATGTGGTCAACAGGGAGTTAAGTAGTGGCACTTACTATCTTTTGGTAAAGACCAAGGATGTGGCGGGTAATCTAAGCTCAAGCAGCGTTGCAGGTTTTGTCTATCTCTATAACGGTGTCTCGCCGTATCAGTCGCTGACTAAGACTTCAAGTACGGATTTTAGTCAGGGTACACTGGAGAATGTCTCTGCCAATAATGACCAGCTAAAATTGGCAAGCAAAAATGGCTTTTGGCTTGCCGACAGATTGCCCTTCGCTCCCTCTAGCATTGGTTATGGAGGAAGCATTGTTTATAAACCCTCGGTGGGAAAGCTCTAGGTTTTACGAGGTAATAATACTAACACCTTTTGGGAATATAATCTTGCTAACAATACCTGGACTGCTAAAAGCAGCACAGGTCTGGGTACTATCTATTATGGTGGTATGCTTGTCAATGGTCCAGGCAATTATATCTATGCTATACGCGGTGGAGGGTATAACACTTTCTATCGTTATGACATCACCAATGATGCGGCGGGTTGGAGCGATGCTGATGCTGAGGATGCGCCGGTGGTTTTTGGTTATGGCGGCTTTTTGATTTATGACGGCTCGCGCTATATTTATGCTTTTTCAGGCAACAGTACCTATAACTTTTACCGTTTTGATCCCTTGACTACTGCCGACGGTCAATGGGACGTAATGGCAAATGTTAATTTTGGCTATCCTGACCAGACATCTACAAATGTGGTCTATGATGGAGCTGCGCTTGCTTATGATGGTGAAGATACCATCTATGCCATTCAGGGCGGTTTGATTGCTGGTGGATTTAGCAAATACTCCATCTCGCAAAATCAATGGACGCCATTGCCGGATACCTTACCAATGGGACCCGGAAGTGGCGCTTTTCTGGTTTGGGAGCCAACTAGCCGAGCGCTTTACTATATTGCCGGCAATTACACTAATCGAATGTTTAAATATGACCCCGGTACCGGCAGTTGGAGCTCAATGACCAGTGCACCCTCGACTCTTGCTTACGGTGCCTTTATTCAGCAGGTAGCTGATAACTTTTATGTCTTAAGGGGTTATGGTTCTCAGAATTTCTACAAGTATAGCATTAGCAAGGATTGGTGGTGTACACCTACCTTCAATCTTTTTGGCTATCAATGGTTTGGTGCTTCTTATTTTCCAGTGGATTATGGTTCAGGGATTGTCAAAGGCGATGGAGATTATTTCTATGCCGCAAGGGGCGCTTATGATAATAATTTCGTGCGCTATGATTATAAAACCGGCACAATAACACCCCTGGCGCGGATTCCCACAGGTTCTTATCGGGGCGGTGCTTTGGTTTATGAAAGTACCCATAATTATATCTATGCAATTGTGGGCGAAGTTGAAAGAAGCCTCTTTCGGTACGACATTGCTACTAATACTTGGAACGAAGAAACACAAGATCCGCCACCCACTCAGCCCAGTGCCGGCGCCTCGCTGGTTTATGATGGCTCAAGATATATCTATTATGCCGTTGGTAATGGCACTACTCTTTGGTATCGATACGATACCCAAGCGGCTGCTGGTTCTCGTTGGTCAGGAGCGCTGCCTGCCACGGGCTTAGGCAGTCTTTCGTATGGTGCCGAGCTGGTTTATAAGGATGGCTATCTTTATACACTCAGGGGCTCGGCTTCTAATCCTAATCCCCTTTACCGTTTTGACACTTCTCGGTTACCTGTTGGTTCCTGGACAAGCCTGGCCTCTTTACCGGCAGCAGTCTATAATGATGGTTTTTTGATTGACGGCAAAGATGGTTATCTTTATGCTGCCGTGGGTTATAATACCAACCAGTGGTGGCAATACAGCATTGCCAACAATACCTGGACAAGAATTACAGATATTCCTGCCCAGGTAACCAGTGGTGGTAACGGCGCCTTTAATGGCGCAGATAGAATCTTAGCTTTTTCCGGACCAGGCACAAACTCGTGGGCAGATGGTCTTTATACTTATATTTTACAAACAGAGAACTCCAGTTCTGCCGAACAGGGCTTTTATACTTCAGAGGTTTTGGATTTAACCGCGGTTTATGACTGGGCGGGTCTGGAGGTGAACTTTCAACTTGCTACCAACAGCAATCTCATAATTGAAACCCAAAGCTCAAGCAACGGTCTGGATTGGTCGGCCTGGCAACCTGTCTCCCAAGAAAAGGTTGTGGGCACAGTTCATAAGTATAGTATCAATTCTCCTGTAGCACGCTATCTTAGGGTACGTTTTCGCTTTACTTCTGGTTTTGGTATTTATAGTCCTGCAGTTTTTGACTATTCGGTCTATTGGTATCAGGATTTAGTATCTTCCACCAATCCTACTACCCTGGCGGAGGCTAAATCCAGCGCCTCGGGTGGTGAGAACATTACTTCAGGTAATTGGTATAAATATCCCAATCCCTACTTTAGATGGCCAGCCGAGGGCGAGGAGGGCGGCGCTTCTGACAACCCTGGTGGTTCGGGGGTTGCTGGCTATTGGGTTTATTTCGGCACTGATGCCAATGGTGTTCCTCAGACCTTGGGAACCTATCAGACAGAGACAAGTTATACAGCTAGCAATCTCAGTAATGGTGAGACCTACTATTTGCGTATCCAAACCAAAGACAAGGCGGGCAATGTTCAGGGAACTATTTGGACAGCTTTTGTCTATAAATATGATAATCAACCGCCCACCAACCCTTCCAGTCTGACTGTTAATCCTGTGGGTTATACCAACATAGATGATTATACTTTTTATCTCTCCGAAGATGCTGCGGATGAGCATTCAGGGGTGGCTAAATATCAGTATCGCACCGGTGGGGATTCTGCAGACAGTTGGACAGATTTTGATCCACTGCTTGCTACCAGCGTGAAAATTCCAAACTCTCATCATCCCCAAGGTAAATATAAAGAAGGAGTCAATCAATTTTACCTGAGAGTGGTAGATGCGGCGGGTAATGTTTCCACACCTATGAATATCCAGTATTATTTTGGTTCAGCTGCACCTTCACCTCCCAGCAATCTTTCTACTTCGCCCTCGTCAAGTAGTAGTAATCATTTTTCCTTCTCCTGGGATTTGCCTGCAGCATACATTGGCGATCCTAATAAAATCATCTATTATTACAGTGTTAACGCACTACCTACGCAGTATAACACTAACTCTACTTCTGTCAGAGCGGTAGGACCTGCACCCTTTGCCACCCAGAAGGGTGAGAATGTCTTTTATGTAGTGGCAAAAGATGAGGCCGGCAACATTGATTGGACGCAATACGCTTCTGTAGTCTTTACGGCAGATACCTCTGCGCCACCTCCGCCCACGGCAGTGAATGTCAGCGATATCTCTGACAAAGAAGCAGGCGAATACCGTCTGGTAATCAGCTGGTTGGCAGCCCATATTGAGGATGAGTCTAATTTTGCCGGCTATGATATTTATGCTTCTACTGATCCTACAGCTAATTTTGAGAAGATTGCTACTACCAATGGTACGGCTTATGTCCATACCAACCTTAAGAAGGATACCCGTTATTACTACTATGTGAAATCTAGGGATAAGACAGGTAATGAATCAGCACCGTCTAGCACGGTTTCGGCGCTGGCTACTGGTCGGTATACTAAACCACCCAATCTTGTAAAGCAACCAGAGGTGCTGCCCAAGGCAAAGTCCGCAAAAATCTCTTGGGTGACAAGCAGAGAGGCTAATTCTTCGGTAGAATACGGTGTAACCCCTAACCTAGGAGAGGTGACCGGAAATCCCTCTACCTTGTATGTTACCAATCACGAGGTTACGCTGCACAACCTTAATCCTGGTACTCAGTATTACTTCCGGGTGGTCTATATAGATCCAGATGGCAACACTGGTCGCTCGCCTATAGGCTCGTTTATTACTTCGCCAGCGCCTTTTATCTCTAGCGTAAAGATAGAAGATGTTACTCTTACTTCTATGCTTATTACTTGGGAGTCTAATGTGCCCTCTTATGGTGAAGTGGTCTATGGCAAGACTCAGAGTTTTGGTTTTGTTGAGCAGGAAGAGCTTTACTTTACCACCCATCATATGGTAAAGCTAAAGAATTTGGAGAATGATACCATTTATTATTTCCAAATTCGCGCCAAGGATGAGGAAGAAAACCTCTTTACCTCTGATGTTTATGATGTAAAGACTCTTGCCTTACCAAAGGTCTTTGATGTCAATGTGGAGAGCAAGAAAGAAGTAGATACGCCTACCGTAGTGATTACTTACAAAACTAATGTGGAGACTACTACCATCGTCAAATATACGCCTGTGGGTGGCAAGACGAAAGACTATGTAAATAGTGAATACACTACCGATCATAGTCTAGAGCTCTCTGATTTGCTTCCTGCCCATCCGTACACTTTGCTGATTACTGGTAATGATAAATTTGGCAATCAAGCCCAAGGTCAGGAGCATCAGATTACCACGCTCTCAGACACTATGCCGCCAAAGATTCTAGAGCTTAAAGAGCGTAAGAAGATTATTGGCGAGGGGGCTAATGCTAATGCTCAACTAATGGTAAAATTAGTAAGTAATGAGCCAACGACAGTGGTAATAGAAGCAAGGAGGGGTTCGGGTGGTAGCGACTTTGATATTCGCTCAAATGAAGATCCGCTGAATACTGAGCATAATATCGTCCTGAAACTGGGCAGTCCGGGTTCGGTCTACTCCTGGCGGGCAAGGGCAAAAGATGCCTCAGGCAATGAAACTGTTTCGGAGATCAAGACTGTTGCTGTTTCTCAAGCCAATAAGTCGGCAATGGAATACATTTTGTCAGTCTTTAGTCGTTCCTTTGGCTGGCTAGGTAAGGCGTTTAAATAAAAATTAAAGTAAAGATGCAGAAAGAAATAGCCATAAAAACAGAAAATGTCTCTAAAGATTTCCTTGTGGGCGAAAATAAGATTAGGATCATTAAAAATGCCAGCTTTGAAATTGGGGCAGGCGAGTTTGTGATGATCCACGGTCCTTCAGGTTGTGGTAAATCTACTTTATTAAATATTATGAACGGCTGGGAACCACCTACTGAAGGGAAGGTGTTTATTTACAACGAGGATTTATTCCAAAAAACTGAAGACGAAAGAGCAAGGCTGAGGTACCATTTAATGGCAATGATGCACCAGACGCCCTTCTGGGTCTCTGCTTTTAGTGTCATTGAGAATATCTCTGTGCCCTATCTTTTGGCAGGTAGGACTAAAAAGGAGGCTTTTTGGCGCGCCAATATCCTTCTTAATTTCTTGGGGCTTGGTAGATATGCTCATTATAGCCCGCTTAATCTTTCCATCGGTCAACAGCAAAGAGTAAGCCTCCTTAGAACCTTAATCAATAATCCCAAGATTCTGCTTGCTGATGAGCCTACCGGTAACCTAGATACCGCTGCCTCCAAACTGATGATGTCGCTCTTTACTATTTTAAATCAGCAGTTAGGAAAAACCATCATTATGGTCACCCATAATCTTGAATTGTTAGATTATGCCAGCAAAATTATCAGTATGCGCGACGGCCAGGTTCTCAAAATCACTAGCAAGGAAAGGGAGTTGCAGCTAAAAGAAAAGTTTTACACGGATGATCTTTTTCATCCGGAATTTTTGGCACGGATTCAAAAAAGCAGTTTAATGCAGGGGATAGAGAACTTAAGATGAGGTGGATTTATATTTTAGAATTAAGTATCAGAAACTTAATGTCTCGGAAAGTAAGAAGTATTTTAACCATTGCCGGTGTGACGATTGGTATTTCTGCTATCACCTTCTTGGTTTCTTTGGGTTATGGTTTAGAACAAATGATTACTCGGCAGGTAGCTGATCCTCGCACCCTTTATATTTTTGAGGTTAACCTTGAGGAATCTGATATTTTCGCCCTCACCGGTGAGCACCTTGCCAAAATCAAGAATCTTGCCAATGTGAAGAATATAGAACCGGCAGCGATTTTGGCTGGCAAGGCTTCTTTACAGTCAGTCAAAACCGATGTGGTAATTAATGCCTTCAGTAATGCCTATCTAGATTTAGTAGGCATTAAGCTTCTTAGAGGAACAAGCTTTAAAAACGAAAAAGAGCCGCAAGCCATTGTTAGTACCGCCCTCTTAAGTCTGCTAAATATTCCGGTTAATGAGTTTGCAAGTAAAGAGATTACGCTGGAGGTAGTAGCCAACAAGGCACTTTCGCCCTTCCTTCAGGAAGGCGAGGTGAAGAAATTAGAGCACATAAAGATTGTGGGTGTAGTGGAGGATGAGCAGTCTGCGTTTGTGATTATGCCTTTTTCGCTTTTGCAAAATGAGCTTCGGCTGAGTAATTACAATGTCTTACAGGTGCAAGTTGCGGATAAAGAGAAGATAGGAGAAACCCGCAAACAGGTGGAAGAGATGGGTTTTTCAACAAGATACATAGGTGATGCGGTCTCGCAGATTAACTCTTTCTTTGTGATCTTTCGAGTAATCATTGCTGGTTTTGGCGCCCTAGCAATGATTGTGGCGATTCTGGGAATGCTAAATACCCTTACGGTTTCCTTGCTAGAGAGAACCCGCGAGGTGGGAGTTCTTAAATCTAATGGCGCTACCAGCAGAGATATTTGGCGTATCTTTATTGCCGACGCCATCATTATTAGCTTAATTGGCGGGCTCATTGGTATTATTCTTGGCTCGGTGAGTGGTGAGCTTATCAATTTTGTTTTTAATATCTATGCCCACCGGTTTGGCGCGGAGATTGTTGATTTCTTCTATACGCCTCTATTCTATATTTTCTTGGCACTGGGATTGGTGCTTTTTGTAGGGCTCATTGTAGGCTTTTATCCTGCCAAAAGAGCTACCAAGATTAATGTGCTTTCGGCGTTAAAATATGAGTAAACTTTACTTAAGATATTTTTTGAAGGGAACGTTAGAGAATCGGATTTTGCGGCTCTTAGACAAACCAATTACCCTTATTCTTAAAAGACCAAAAGTCAATCAGCTGTTACTTTTGCTTATTATTGGTTTTTCCTTGTTGATGTTCATTCTGGCGTTTAGACAGAGTAGCAGTGGCTTTTGGTTTTTACTGCTAGCGCTGGTCTCTTTTCTAAACTGTCTCTTTTTTAACTCAAAAAATAGAACGATAAAAGAGCTGGCAAGTCTTTCTACAATTGTCATATATTTAGGATTCTCTTTCTGTCTGATTGTTGCCTTTGGCTTCTATCTTTTTATTAAAACGATCTGGTTTTAGTAAAGAAGGGTTCCTCTAGGAAGAGGGGATTTTTGAAGCAGCTTTTTGTGATATAGCTTTTATATTCTCTGATAAAACAGAGAGGTACTTTGAGGAAAGGAGGAGAAAAGAATGGGGTTTTTGTTGAGACAGTACAGACGGTTGACAGCTGGTTTTCTAGCAATTCTACTAATTTCTCTCTTGAATATCAGGTGGCATCGTGATCGCCTTCCTGGCGAGCTGTCGAAATATGTGTTGGTCAAAGGCGTTTGGATTTGGTACCTTGAGAGATGTGAGGGGGGGGTTGACTTAAAATTTTTGGTTTGTTAAGTTTTAATTAATGTTAATTAGAGGGCATCCGCGATGAGCTAGTTTGGGGAAAATTGTTTATTTGCGGAAAGAGAGACCGCCTTCTAATTAGCAGGCGGTTTTTTGACTCTCTAAAACTTAAAGGGTCAAAGAGCACCTGAACAAAGAAGCAGTTGAAATCTCTCGATCAAACAGTAGACAACATAAGTTGTCGCCAGCGACAATAAGTCAAGCTTTTGTTTAAGTTCGTCTTAAGACTATCTTTGTGGTAGTCTTAAGATGAACCTCTGGCAACAGAATTAGTTAAGAGAGAGCAAATGGTGGATGCCTAGGCACAAAGAGCCGATGAAGGACGTACTACTCTGCGATAAGCCCCGGGGAGGCGGGTTAGAGCCTCTGATCCGGGGATCTCCGAATGGGGTAACCCGCTAAGGTAAACCCTTAGCGAACCTCTAAGCAATTAGAGGTTTCGGCAACCGGCCGAACTGAAACATCTTAGTAGGCCGAGGAAAAGAAATCAACTTCGAGATTCCGTAAGTAGTGGCGAGCGAAAGCGGAAGAGCCCAAACCAAAAGCCTTTATGGCTTTTGGGGTTGGAGGATAGAGCGGAGTTTATCTCGCGAAGTCAAAAAACCAAGGGATAGCCGAACGAGCCTGGAAAGGACGGCCAAAGAAGGTAAAAGCCCTGTAGGTGAAATCCTTTGGTCTTCGTGGCTCTATTCCTGAGTAGGTCTGGACACGAGTAATCCAGGCTGAAGCTGGGGCGATCACGCTCCAAGGCTAAATACTCTTTGTGACCGATAGTGAACAAGTACCGTGAGGGAAAGGTGAAAAGCACCCAGAATATGGGAGTGAAATAGAACCTGAAACCATTTGCTTCCATTGAGTCGGAGCCTTCTTTAGCGTCTTCGCTAGAGGAGGTGACGGCGTGCCTTTTGTAGAATGAGCCTACGAGTGTGCTGTATACGGCAAGCCTAAGGAGTCAACTTCCGGAGGCGTAGGGAAACCGAGTCTTAAAAGGGCGCATTTTTTTGAAGTCGTATGCACACGACCCGAAACCGAGCGATCTATCTATGGGCAGGGTGAAACGGTCTTAACCGGTCGTGGAGGCCCGCACCCACCGGCGTTGCAAAGCCGGGGGATGACCTGTGGATAGCGCAGAAATTGCAATCGAGCTCGGAGATAGCTGGTTCTCCCCGAAATATATTTAGGTATAGCCACGCGTATAAGCCTGGAGGTAGAGCACTGGATGAAGTTCGGCTGGGAAACCGGTCGGCTTCAAACAAACTCCGAATGCCAGGCGCCTTAAAGCTTTTAAGCTTTAAGGCAAACAGCGCGTGAGTCAGACAGTGGGGGCTAAGCTCCATTGTCGAAAGGGAAACAGCCCAGACTCACAGCTAAGGTCCCTAAATCTATGCTAAGTGGAGAAGGAGGTGAGATCGCCCAGACAACTAGGATGTTGGCTCAGAAGCAGCCACCATTTAAAGAGTGCGTAACAGCTCACTAGTCTATCTGGCGATTTTGCACCGAAAATGTAACGGGGCTTAAGCATAGTACCGAAGCTTGAGGTGCTGCCGCAAGGCAGCGCGGTAGGGGAGCGTTCCATAGCGGGTGAAGGTTTGCCGCAAGGCAGGCTGGACGCTATGGAAGTGAGAATGTAGGCATAAGTAACGGATTATCAACGTGAGAATCGTTGACACCACAAACCCAAGGTTTCCTGGGCTACGATCATCGTCCCAGGGTTAGTCGATCCTAAGCCGAGGCGGTCTAGCGTAGGCGATGGGCAGCCGGCGAACATTCCGGCACTGCGGCTATTTTTGCGGCTTGAAGACGCGCCTTTCAGGTGCTTACTAGGAAGCTTGGGTAGTTCTAGTAAGTGTCTTAGGCGACAGGAAAATTTAAGCCGTGTATAGATAGTCGTGATCGTACCGCAAACCGACGCAGGTGGGTGAGTCGAGTAGACTAAGGTGATCGGGAGAACCCTCGTTAAGGAACTCGGCAAACAAGCAGCCGTAACTTCGGGATAAGGCTTGCCTGCTCTTTTCCAAAAGAGTAGGCCGCAGCGAAAGAGCTCAGGCGACTGTTTAGCAAAAACTTAGGTCCCTGCTAACTCGAAAGAGGATGTATAGGGGCTGATGCCTGCCCAGTGCCCGTCGGTCAAAGGGAGAGGTGACAAAAGTAGAGGAATTAGGGGGAAGAACGACGCAGTCATTTTAGGAACCTGCGTAAGCTGTTCTTCCTCCCATCCTCTACTTTTGAAGCCTTAAACTTAAGCCCGGGTGAACGGCGGCCGTAACTATAACGGTCCTATGGTAGCGAAATTCCTTGTCGGGTAAGTTCCGACCCGCACGAATGGCATAACGGTCTGAGCGCTGTCTCAACGAGGGATCCGGTGAAATTCCAATGACGGTAAAGATGCCGTCAACCCGCATCAAGACGGAAAGACCCCGTGGAGCTTTACTCTAACTTGGCATTGCTTCGCTGTAATTTATGCGTAGCATAGGTGGGACGCTGTGAAGCCATCTCTTTGGGGATGGTGGAGCGGTCAGTGAAATACCACCCTTAGATTACAGTGACGCTAACTTTCTGGCCGGAATCGACCAGAGAGGACAGTGTCTGGTGGGGAGTTTAACTGGGGCGGTTTCCTCCTAAAAGGTAACGGAGGAGTTCAAAGGTCGGCTTAAGACGGATGGACATCGTCTGTAAAGTGCAAGCGCATAAGCCGGCTTGACTGTGAGGCCTACAAGCCGAACAGGTGCGAAAGCAGGAGCTAGTGAACTGCTGCCATCGCGTGAGAGAGGCAGCAATCAACGGATAAAAGTTACCCCGGGGATAACAGGCTGATCGCGCCCAAAAGTCCACATTGACGGCGCGGTTTGGCACCTCGATGTCGGCTCGTCGCATCCTGGGG
>Ga0078972_1006261_pt1 | contig 28598 bp, 26 predicted proteins | sample YelNatPaOPGAMG01_FD_67568 | JGI IMG/M metagenome (GOLD analysis project Ga0078972, IMG submission 67568) | Hot spring thermophilic microbial communities from Obsidian Pool, Yellowstone National Park, USA - OP-RAMG-01 (SPADES assembly) (version 2) | ecosystem: Environmental > Aquatic > Thermal... | reverse complement strand
CCCAAAGTGGATTATTTGAGAAAAAGTTGGAAGCAGTAGCGGGTGGCCGGTCCAAAAAGGCCGGGAGGCGTCTGCACCTCAGTTGGAGACGTCGTCTAGGGCGCATCGTTCGCCGCTACTGAACCACTGGCGGCAGCGTTTTTCTTTTGAAAAGCGTTTGCTGCTCGGGGTGCTAGCGTTCCTGAAATGGAACCGAAACCTACTGTGTTCAACTCTTTAACTCGTGAAAAGGAGCAGATTACCCTTTCATCGGGTCGCAGCTTTCTGAGCTGGTATATCTGTGGACCAACGGTCTACGATGCCGCACACGTGGGGCACGCGCGGAACTACGTCTCTTTCGACATCGTTCGACGCTTGCTCGTTGATTATTTCGGCATACCGGTACTTTATCAAATGAACATAACGGATGTTGACGATAAAATCATTCAAAAGTCGTTTGATTCTGGGGAGAGCTTCACAAACATAGCGCGTCGGTTCGAGGCGGACTTTTTCGACGACCTGGAAGCGCTGCACTGCCTGCCACCGGACGTTGTTACCCGAGTGACGGAGTACATTCCTGAGATAACGGCATATGTTCGCAAACTTATGGAACGTGGATATGCCTACGAGGCGGCCTCTGGTTCCGTCTACTTTGACGTGGAAGCGTTTGAGCGAAGTGGACGACACCGTTTTGGGAAGCTCAGGCCTGCCGCTGCCGCAGCAGCAACGAGCGTTGAGACCCGACCGCATGCGGGTGCAAACGGGGTCGATCCTCCCAGCCTTGAGCAGCTCTCTGTCCAGGAAGAAAAACGGAACCCTCGAGACGCTGCTCTGTGGAAAGCCTCCAAGTCAGCAATGGAGCCAGGTTGGGAAAGTAACGGTCTAGCGCGGGGGCGTCCCGGCTGGCACATCGAATGTGCGGTCATGGCGTCGCTGGTCAGCTGTGCGGGTACGACACACTTGGATATTCACACCGGTGGTATCGATCTCGAGTTTCCGCATCATGACAATGAGATCGCGGAAGCGGAAGCGTACTTCGAGACCGACCTGTGGTCACGCTACTTTCTCCATTCGGGGCATTTGAATATTGAGGGCCTCAAAATGTCCAAATCGCTGAAAAATTTCATTACCATTCGTGAAGTTCTCCGTCGATGGAATTGGCGCCAACTGCGTGTTCTGTTTCTCATGCACCATTACCAGACGACCATGAATTATTCTGAAGAGAGCATGACACATGCGGCAGCAGTCGAAAGGACCATCCAGGAATTTATGCGTTCTACAGAGGCAGAGCTGCGGGCGCACTTGCCCGAGGAACGCCATCGGAAGCCCACAAAAGTCGATCTAGAGCTCTTATACCAGGTACTGCCTGCAACTGAGGCCACTGTTCGTGCCCACCTGAGCGACAACTTCAACACACAGGACGCGTTGCAGGACTTGCTTACACTGATTCGCACGGTGAATCTCCATCGGCATGAAACACCGGGGGGCGTTGGATACGCCACTCTACATCACATACGCAGCTCCGTCGGTCGTATACTATCTTGTTTCGGTCTTGACTACGACGTCAAGGATGATGTCGCGTCCCAGGGCGGAGCTGCACTGGCCTCCGTCGAACCGTGGATTCAGGGGGCCGTGCGCCTCCGCGACCAGATTCGCGAAGTTGTACTTTCGGCGGATGCAAATACTGACGCGAACGCCCTCAAAGAAAGTATTCTTGTGGTGTGCGACGAGTTTCGGGATGCGGTATTACCGCCTCTGGGCGTACGGCTCGAGGATCGGACGTATCCGAAACCAGCAATCTGGAAATACGATGATCCTGCGGCTATTCAGGCGGACATCGAGCAGCGGCGGCAAGCCGAAGCTGCGCGAGCAGCGGAGAAAGAGGCCCGTCGTAGAGAAGCGGAACAGCGGCTCTTGAAAGAGCTCGAACAAGGTCGCACGCATCCTAGTCAAATGTTCCTGGACCCGAGTCTCTATTCCCAATGGCGAGAGGACGGCATTCCGACGCATGACGCCGAGGGTCGCGAACTCGAAAAATCTCGCGTGAAGCGACTCTTGAAAGAGCAACAGCGTCAAGAGCGTCTACATCGCAAATTTCTTGAAGCACAGGCTTCGGGCCTCTTGTCCAAACTTGGCATGGAGCCTTGACACCCATCTGATCAATATGCTTCTCGCACCGAGACTGGTTTCATTCGCGAAGATGTAGACGTCGGGCGTACGATCTATCACGTACCATGAAAGTCTCCAGCGAGCGCTTGCTACGAAACAGCAGCGAATTTGGCGCTGCCGGTTACGTCCGCAGACAATCGCTCAGCGCCAAGGCCAGCAACGTTATCGATACCCAAACGCATTCGGCCCGACAAGCGAGCTGTCGCGAAGGAACTGTACGTTTCAAAGCGAGCGGAAACGTTTCTGACTTGGCGTACGGCGCCGAGTACGCAACCACTGCCAGTCCAGCGTTGGCAGAAGCGAGCACAAGGCATCTTCTAGTCGCGGTTGATGACCATGATCTAAACGCCACCAGTACTCGACGACGTTCCAAAACACGAGTGGTGACACCTGTGCCATTTTCGCTGGTCGCAAATTCTCTCTATGTTCAGGAGGCATGCCGTAGACCTCCCGAATGATTTCCCGCAGCACATCCACAGGCAGACTGCGCACATGGGTGTCTTCGTGCATTGCCGTGCGTGCGCCCATCTTGGGATACTGCACGATCCAAAAGCGAGACGCATTCCCGGAAGCACCAGTGTCAGCGTTGTCGGACTCCTCGCGTACCACGTGATATGAGCGTGCGAGTGCCGCTCGGTACCGATCCGCCGCTCGTACCTCCTGGTCGTGTTCAGTGCGCGCTTCACGCAGCGCTCTGCGAAACGCCTGTGCTTCCCGAGCACTCCCCGCCGAGCCCGATAACGCGTTTACGAGTTGCGTTCCCAGTGCAGCAGTCGCCTCAGCGGGTTGAATCGCTGCATCCGTTGCCAGTTGTTTCGCACCCCGGGTGCCAACAGGTCGCCTTCTATTTCTGGACGCAGTGTTCGTGTTCGTGCTCGATCTTCGTCGATGGTGTGGCGTCTCAGGCACAGTGCTTTCCAGCAGAATCGTATCCAGGGGCTGAATATCCGCCGCAGTCTCCACTAACCGCGGTGGAACGCCAGCCCGCAGACGCTGACATGCAACGGGTACAGCGAACACCTGCTCAAGCCGCTGTCGCAGAGCCTCCAGACCGTGCTCGCCGGTCAAGTCGACCTCGTCGAGCACCTCCGCACGACCGGTACCCACGTGCCGCACACATACACGAGCACAATTGCGAGACATAAACTAAGAAATGAGTGGCGATACGGAGTAGCCGGTCAGGGCGCCACACGGACCATTGGTGCGTCAGCGTGTGGTCGATTTGCGGCCGCGTTCGTATCGCTGGTGTTACGCTATGCGCCGACTCCAAGTTTTCGCTCGCTCCTTACTGGGCATTGTCGATACCTACATACGTACAGACGTACGAACAAATCGTAGACTCGGTGGAGTTGACGCGTTGACGGACTGGCGAACGACGGACGAGACGTATGGCCTGTGCGCAAACCATGTCTCTTTTGGTTGAAGACGAGGAGACCGGCCACGCTGACAAGGAAGGTGAAAGCAGCGGGGCGCGTGTTCGGAAGGTAGTGCCAGCGCCCTGGTGTCGCAACCCGTTGGTCGAGATTCTGGTGATTTACAACGCCGACTCGACACTCGTGGGAGAGGTTCGATATTTTTTGCAAAAGGTGCTATTTCATAACTACTGCGCTGCTTGTGTGCTGACGCACGGACGGCGTAGCGAGAAGCCCGAGTGGGTCGCGCTCAAGTCCGGGCAGCACGACTGGGGTTCCAAGGTTCGCCTCCGGAACGTCCACCGAGACGAGATAGGACCAGAGGCCCGAAAGGTCGCCGGCAAACATCTGCCTTGTGTGCTGGGACGACTGGAGAACGGGTCGTACTTGTTGCTGCTCACGCGCGAGGAGCTCGAGCTCTGTAACGGCCACGTGGGCGGGTTCCGGGAGCGCCTCAGCGAAACCCTGGTCCGGCACGGTCTCTTTGTCTGGCTGGATGGCACTACAGTGGACGCGACCTTAACCAATGGTGCCTGCAAGATGGTCGCGGAGCACCTCGAGAATACGAATGCGACTGTAACGCATTCTCGATAGGGATGCTAGTCTGTGGTATATTGGTTGTGTGTTTGAATTTCACTGCATCCGAGCAGAAGCTCCCGGATGCGTCCGTGTTACGGGCAACCAAGACAAAAACCCGGATTCTTCTTCGAACGCTTCCACCGTTGACGGGCCCAGTAGAGTTTCCCGGTAAGGAGCAGACAGCGGCGACATGCCGGCACCGTCCGCGTGCCGGCCTGAGCGCAAAACTCGCATCCAGACTGAACCGTTTTTGGCGGTAAGGTGCGGATGTTTGCCCGATGCAAGGTACGGTTGCATGCCCCTTGAAGTGCTTTCTCGTGCGAATGCCACATTTATGTTCGTGAACACGATTGCTCATCATGTTGTTGGATACGGAGATCGATATAGCAATCAGACAGGAAGGATCCATACGAACGGCCTGCGCGGTGCATTTGAAATCTCTTTTTTCAATCCATTATCGGCGTTGTTTGAACGCCGCCCCATACCACGCTGATTTAGCTGCTCCTTAAACCCCAGAGTACCTCAATTGTGGACCCGCTCTTGCAGTGAACGCTGGCGCACCTATTCTTGCGGTAGTCATTCGACCGCGGCGCTGAACAACGTTCCGAATGGCGCAGCGTGCCACGCCCGTGATAACTCCCGCTTCTGGGGTTCTGTGCAGTCCTGGGGCTCCCAGACTCGTAGCGTATTATTCTTGTCTATGCACGGCGGGTCCGGGTTCCCGTGCGCATCCCAGGATATTGCACTGGTTTGACGCTTGGGAACGTGTGCTCCCGACGCAAGGCGCCTCAGACTCGCATCGACTCGGTTTACGGCAGGGGCTCCTGCGCAAAGCCTTCATGCTTCGATACGCAACGATCTTGACACTTCGAAGCGCTATGATGAGCGAAGCACCCGTTGTACGCAGTTTTGCTGCGTCGTTCCGTGCAGGCCTCTGACGCACCTGTTTGCATAGCAGCGGTCAAACGTGGAACGTCAGCAGACGAAAACTGCCCAGTATCAAGCCTCGCCACCCCGCGAGCCAGGCCATCGGCGCAGTGGGCAAGCGCGCCGCAGCGGCAACTGGAACGATCGGCATGGCGCAGTGAAGTCTTTATATACAAATTTTGTGGAATGTTCATAGCGAGTTCCTGTTTCTCGCGTGGTCTAGTGACCGCATCGAGCGACTAGATGTTAGCGTCAAATCGCGTCTGCCCAAAGCAGACCTTGACAACTCAGATGCCTGGCTTTCACCCAGGAGATCGCGGGTTCGAACCCCGCCGCGAGAAACCTCTTTTGATATCTTTTTGAATTGGCAGCGTACTGAGCAAGCGGCTCCCGCGCCGCGTTGGACGTGAAAACGCGTCACCTGCAGAGGCTGCCATCTGTTGTGCATAGTGCAGACTCGTGTTTTGCGTCGATCTTGCTTTTTGATGCCTATGGATGTGTGGGCATGAGGCCAGCATCATCAACGCTTTACCGTTGCATGCGCGCAAGTTCACGAGATCTGTCCGGGGCCCAGACGTTGCGTCGCACAGGTACGGTGTGCGAACGGGTATTCGACACTGAATGTGCCGCAGCGACGAAGCGGGTATTGTCGGGCGGGTACCCGGCGAGCGCTCTACCTACCAGCGCAAGCGCACGAGGGGTGCAAGGAGCAGTGAGCGGGCCCGGCGTCACGTCAGTAACGACGTTGTACGCGAGCATTTGGGGTACAGGTGTGCCAGGCTGGTACCCGGAGGACGTGTTGTTAGCACGCTCACAATGCGTCCATGCGGAGAATCCGGGGAATCCTTTTCTGCCGCGCAGTGCTTTCAATGTGCGGGGTCATGCAACCGAGTCAGCGCGTGCATGTTTTCGATCGCGACGCGGGTGCGATTCTCGCTGCTGTACCCACTGGGACGCTCAGTTGCGGAAATAGCGTGGAGTTGGTGTGCAATGCTGGGGCCTGGTTGCTCGCGATCCGTTTCGCTGCAACCTGATCATGGGTTCTCGCATGGGGTAGCTGATGGCATTGGTAGTGCCGTTTTTCGGCTGTGCGCTTGAGCGGGCAAAAAAAGAGCCGGTTGAGAGCGCTGTATGATAGCCGTTACACCACGCCGGATGTGGACGGAGCGATTTCCGGCGCCGGGATGTTCGAAGGGTGCGATCGAACCCGGATCTCAGCGGCGCTTCGCCGGAGCTAGAGATTCTAGGCGTGAAATCCGTATATAAAGCCTTGTGAGGCTTTGGATTGATCGATGCCAGTCGGCTGATGCCTTGGGCACTACGGGGTGCTGCAGCTTGCCGGTGCCGAGGATTCCAGCCCAGTATTGCAGACTTTATGTGGGTCACGAGTGCGTATGCTCGTGGAAACCGGTTTGCAAGGTTCTTCGGCAGGCCCCGTTCTGCAGGAACGTGCGTCAGCGGGAGAATGTGTTCCACGGAGGTGCCCGCTCCAGCAGACTATTCCGGGAACGTCAGCGACGACTTGGTCGCTCTCGGGCGAAGGATCGCTTCGGCCGGGTCTCAGGTGGTTGCTCGGCACTTTCGCCGAAAGGATTCCTACGTATCTTATACGAAAAAGGACCGCAGTCCTGTAACTGAGATTGACCGACAGGCCGAAGAGGCCATGCGTGCGGTTATTCGACACGAGGCGCCCGCAGCGCTGCAGGGGGTTCTCGGCGAGGAGCTGTCCGACTCGGACGTCAACCCACGCACTGGAGGCTTTCTCTGGGTGCTGGATCCGATTGATGGAACCAAAGCTTTCATGTGTGGAAAACCGACTTTTGCTACCCTGGTGGCCCTGCTGCGAGACGGCGAGCCCGTTCTCGGTATCATTGAGCAGCCGTTTCTTGGCGAGTGCTGGCTTGGTGTCCACGGGCGACCGACGCTATGGAACACCCAAGTTGCGCGTACTAACCAAACAAATTCTGAGTTGTCAGCTGCAATTCTAAGCGCAACAACACCGGCTATGTTCCAGCACGCAAACCGCGAACGTTTCTTCGAGGGACTGGCAGCAAAAGTTTGGCAGGTGGTTTATGGCTGTGATAGCTACGCGTATGGCCTGCTCGCTGCCGGGTTCATCGACATCGTTGCTGAGGCAGATTTGAAACCCTGGGACTACATGGCCTTGGTTCCGATCGTTACTGGTGCTGGAGGTATCATCACTGACTGGAATGGTCAGGCGTTAACAGTGGAAAGCGACGGCCGAGTGTTAGCAGCTGCAAACCCCGAACTTCACCGAAAAGCGCTCACAGCATTGCAGTAATCGTGGACGAGATGATCAGGCTGTTTGCAGTAATGCCCGCGTATTTCCTCAGGGCGCTCCGTACCGATGGTGGCACCAATACAGGTACCTTGGAACCAGCATTCCACCTGCGTATCGGGGCGATTCCTGCTCGCTTTCAGAGTGCATTCTTTCGGTCGGTGTGCCTGCGTCGACGTGGTGCGGAAAAGCTGCGGTAGAGTTTGTCTTTGCTCGTGGTTCCGCTTGGTAGCATCGATTTATCCAGCCCCGGCAACTGAGCCGAGCTTAGCACGACATGAGCATGCGCTCGCGCTTGTTCAGGGATATTGTGTGTACGCTCGAGGCGCTCTTTTTTTCTACATGGTAGAAACTCGAGTCCATGCGCCCCCAGCTGGTCGAGGAACCGCATGCACCTGCTGGTCTTGTTTTTGACCGGGAACCCGCCTCGCGCATCATTCGTACCGGATTTATTCGGCTGTTGCTGCGCTTTGCAGAGAATTCCGGAACACCTGTACCAGCACGCCATTTTCTCTGGTAGGTATTCTATAGAAGGAATGTCTCTTGTAGATCGCGGGAAGATCGCGGAGAGACTTGATGCATTCAACACATGCTCGAGACAAAAGGCCTTCATTCGATAGGTCTATGATTCTAACATCTGCAAGAGGATGAACCACGCTTGTCGTAGTCCTCATCCTGAACATCATGCACTAAAAGCAGGACTTGTGGCACTCTACGTATACGAGCGTCTGCTCATTCATGCATTCCACACCGTAAGTAGTCTAAAAAGTCCCCCCCCCCACCCCCAAAGAATCCATAAGATATAAAGTTTCCATACATTTGATTCGAAGGCTGACCAAGAGATGCGCATGGACATAGAATCATGTACGCTTCTAACTGCGAATGTCGTGCGCTCAACAAAAATTCTGTCGATTCCGTACGGAAACCCGAACGCTCATTCCATTAGGAATTGATTTCGTCTCAGTCAGTGAAACCCCATCCAGGAGAAACGATTCATCTCTAAATGGATACTATAAGAATACCCATGCAACGATGCTGGTGAAGAAGAGCTAAACGAGCACGACGAAGATGCCATGCCAAGCAGCGGTACGGTCATGTGCTCGCCAACAAATCGGCAATCGGACAGAACGGATCTGCATTTCATCCTCTTTAAAAAAAGCTCTCTTCGCGGCTTCTCAATCCCGAATGCTTTTGGCCTGCACTCAGAAAACGTCGCTTTCCACCACACAAAAGCGATCAAGGAGTGCCTGGTTGAGACTGTGATTGAGCTGCTCTCCGTGGGAGCCCGGGTTCCGAGGTTCAGTCGAGTCAACGGCGTCTCCGCTGTTGACGAAAGCTCTGTTTCGGCTCACGGCTCATTCGACGAGTCGTTCGCATTCATGGCACCGAGAGCTGCCGGACGGCATTAGGGATGGTGTCGGTTCTTGCTCATGGGAGGCTCGCCGAGCTTCTCCCGCACTCCTGCAGCGTTTCGAGCATCCGAGGGTAGTAGTTCCGGAAGCGGTGATGTCAGTTGTCCGCATTCCTGTAGCATTTTTTCATCAAAACTTGGTGCAACAACACAGCTGATACTCGGGATCCAAGTCTAACACGGCCTCATCTTAGGATCAGAGATATGCACACACGCTTTCCGAAACCTCAAGAGAAGTAGCTGTACGTGGGTAATCAGAACGTCTACAGAGCAGGCGCCTGAAAGTATCCAACGAAACATTAAACCCGTATGCGGGTCAATGTCAATTGCTTCATGAAGCGCACCCTGTGGGCGTAGTACCCCCAACGTACCGGTCTTCGAAAAGCGAGTACTCATCACACAGGGGCCTTGGAATGTCCATGATGGCAAATGACGCGAGCGAGCATCGCCTCGGATCGTCCAGACCCATCGTGTAGCGCTTGGCTTCGGATCGACGAACGTTGTATCCAACGGATGGTGGGCGCGTCATGCCTGTCCTGCTTGCATCGTACGCTCCTACGCTCTGCTGATTAGAGCTCTCCAGCACAGAGCAGACTCCATCCACGAATAGAAGAGGATAATCAATTAGAAACTGATACACAATATGACGGACGACAAGCCGCCCGGACTTGCGTTATCGAGACAATCAAATGCGAGATTCTCTCTACAGCGTGATCCTAGCAGCAAGCATGCGCACAAGCATTTCCTGAATCGAGACTTGGGCGCCTCCAGCTGCATCTCAAAAAGCGTCGTGCTTCCGGAACGTGCAGCGGTATTGTTTCGAGCGAGCATCCCATGTAATGGTGTGGTACGCAGTGCGGGCAGCATCTGAGCACGCTCAAGACCTCCGTTTAGACCTAACCATTGGCCAGGAGTGCGGGTATTGGATTCTCGCCCGAAGCAAGGCACTCGTATGGCACGGTCAGCGATCTAGCAAGGCTGCGATACCGTCCATATGGATCGTAAATAACTTTCCTGGGCTATTGGTGAACGATCGTGAAAGCCCATGATTCGATGCTACTTGGCATACTGCGCAGCCTCTGATGCGCGGCTCCCGGATCACTGGTGGAAAGATGGGTAGTAACGTCCATCGTTGCACATCCACAGGCATCTCTCTGTGTCTCTCTAATGCAAGACTCTTGGATTCCTGTTGAAAAAATGGGCGTTGGCGTCTGTCGCTGTACAAAAACCGGCATCTCAGTGCGAGTGCCGCTGCCCTCAGACTGCTGCGACCGCGAGTCATCGCAGCGCCGCTCTGAACCTTGATCAGATGCTTTCACCAAGCTAACCCAGTGCTCTTTGCATCCGCCTTGTTAAAAAAAGGTCATCAAGGTTGGCACAACAAGTTCGTCACTCACCAAATGTGTTGGTTGCAGGGTGCGCGCTTCGCCACTGCTCGGCCCGCGGTGCGCTGAAACACGACGCGTTGCCCTCGACTTCCCCCAGGATACAACAACGCACGGCTATCCAGTCAGAAACTCGGTTATAATGGATCCAGCGAGCCTCCGAGGCGCCCTGTCCCGCCGCCTCAATAAGAACTGCCGCCAGTAGGTGCTTACATAACGGTATGTCCGCACAGCTACACGAACAGCGTAGAGGGCACGATTCACACAAGTAGGGCGCCCCTGAAAGCGGTCGACCTGGTCGAACAAGCGCAAACCACTGAGCCTTAGTACAGTGCAGCGTGATGCGTTTTGATTCGCTCGCAGCGAGTTCCAGTGCTGCATCCAAGGTTGCCGCGTTGCAGCCACTCAGAACATAGAGCGCAACAAGCTGGTCGTTGGTTAGCGTGCCGCGACTTGCTCGAAGCTCTTCAACGAGTCGATTGAAAAGCTCTTCCGTCCATAGTTCTGCTAAACGAGCTGCTGCGTCGTCGTCCAACCTGCTGTCTACGTCCATGACAACACAACAGAAAGGTGTGGGATTTTGAGATCTCACGTCAACGCGACGCGGTATAGGCACCTCGCCGTTGCAGCGAACGCGGCGCTTCCAGTCGCCAGAAGCAGCGTCTCGGAGCTCTATTTCTGAAACAAGCAACGCAAGAGCTTTTATCTGAGTTTAAAAACACTTTCCGCCAGGCAAGTACGATGGTGTCAGCGAAGAACGCTGTACGCAGATCATACAACGAGCGGTGGAGCCGGACGAAGCACACGAACGACACCGTCGTGAATCCAAGCAGGGGCACTGGTGCCGTTCGAGCCCCCGTGGATACCATCGAGGCTCCAACGCGTTGACGCGAAGCACGAAAGGTTGCGGAACGCGCTATGCCGCAAATATGGCACTGCCGTGTCTGCTGGCTTTCGATCAGCAAACAAAAGGTTCAGTTGTGTGCTCTGAGACGCAACTCATCAATCCAGTCCATCGGTTTTGGAACCTTTGATGTGCAGCGCAAAGCATATCGTAACGCAGAGCGGGTGTTTCAGAAACACGCTTGGCCTCGCCCGCGGCATCAATGGCCGGTGCGGACGCTTGTGATCGTTCCGTGCACATGTGCAACATTCCCAGAGATGCCCGCCATATACTGATGCCCATGAGCGTCGTAGCAGCAGCAGCAGCAGCAGCTTCTACGCAAATGCCCCGATAACCTGCCAACACCGCCGTATTCGCAAGCGATCATCGTCTGAACGAACAGTGATCTCCAAAGGCAAGTCTCGATGGTGGCGATGGTGATGCCGATGGCATTCGCGTACCCAAAGATCCCTGCTTCAGTGCTAGAATCTCGCACACCATAAGAAAAGCGAGCGAACATGATGCTCCACTGACGTCTCATGGCGAGCGCATACCGGTGTCGATCGCCGTGCACGAGCAGCATCGGCCCCGGCAAGCGCACAACACGACGCACGACAAGCAAAGTCGCAGGCGTGCAAAAATGTAACGCAAAGGCGAACGCGCTCGTTCATCTGGGAGCATCTGGTTGCTCGCTTCAGCTCTAGACCATAAATAAAGCGCGAACACAAACACATAACGTACCCTTGATCATATCCAGTGAATCCGGGCAGGGCACACCACAACAGCCTTCGACATCAACCAAACGTATCATAGTCACGGTTTGCATTACGGTTCGATGACCAGAAGGGTGCGCGTTGCAGAGGTCGCCACCGCGTGCCAGCGGCTGCTTGTCGCACTGGTGATATCGCTCCTGCTGGTGTGTCGAGAAGCAGAGGCTCGCTCAGAATCGGACCGACGGCAACGTTCGCGCTCGCTTCGTGATCGCGCTCCAGCGCCTGACTCGCCTCAGTGGCAGCTTCGTTTTCAGTTCGATGAGCGGCCCGCTCTTCCCAGCGGTAAATACACAGGCCAATGAGGATCACGACAAGGCCAACAAGGTCATACCAGTCGACGGGTTGCGCCTCATCGCCCATGAAAAATGACATGCAGAATGCAAAGCTCACCAGAGGGAGACGGAGCGTCATCAGCATCGTATAGAGCGTTGCACCCCCGTGTTTGATCACCAGGATGCCGAATACATTATACAAGATGTTCGCAATCATATACAGAAGAACTGGGAGCCATGCCCCCCGACAATGGTCGCACGGCGGCAGGGATGTGCCGTCGTCCCCGCGCTCTATTATGCAGTCGGTGCGAAGGACATCTTGACCGAGTAAGCACTTGATTCCGTTCAGAAGAAGGCTAGGCAAGTCATGCAGTGGGACGCGGGCCGGTCCGAAAAGCCGCAGGGAATTCACCGGAATCAAAGAGAGCCCGATCAAGGACTGATACCAGGCGATGTAGAACATGACTACGAACACGCTCATCTCTTGGCCGCGAAGGGCGTATTCCTTGTACACATGGGCTAGAGATTGCGGCAGTTGTGCAGCGAGAAACACCAAATTGAAGAACAGGAGGTCAACAGTGCCTGTGCTTGTGCTCCCGCTGCTGTGGATACCAATGAGCCGTGGCGTTAACACGACAAGTGCCCCTCCGATGATGACGCCCGCCGCAACAAACTGATGTACGACGTATCGCGTCCCGAGAATGCAAGCGGACCAAAACATGGTCATGGGGATGCTGGCCTGGACGAGGATCATTTGTGTTGTGCCGCGAGTGTAGACACCTCCGAGAACGGTGCAGATTCCTGCGATTGCCTCTAGGAGACCGACAAAAGCGAGCTTGAGCTGCGGCAGCTCCTCATCTTCCAATGGCGACGGCCGATCGAAAACGCGCTTGAAGAGCAGCACGAGGCCCAGGACTGGCAAGTAAATCCAGCTCGTGACCTGCGATAGAAAATAGGGATAATTTGGCATGGTATTTGTCATACGCTTGAAGAACACAGCATTCCAAACCGAGAAAAAAAGCAGTGCCGATGCATAAACGCCCAGAACGCTCTGCTTTAGCCATCGGTCCGCAGGCTGGGACGGTTTCCAACTCGAAGCGCTGCTCATATTGCTCGCTTATCGCGTGCGCTACGCTGTCGACGGACAACGTACCAGGTTTTTTCGTCGTTCCAAACAGGTTCTGGATCTCGATGTGGTAACGCAATATCTTTGCCAGAATAAATACAGGACGCGTGTCCACGCAGCGCCTCCAGCTAAACGAAAGCGAGTTCCGGGCCCAGGTGCGTACGCCGCAGACGGACCGGAATCCTTCTACGAGGACTCGAAACTCGCAAGTGACTGTTTGATGGAGCTTCTCGGTGATCCGCGGCGGAGTGAGCTCTTCATCGCCTTGACTGCAGCAGCGGAAAGCGGATGGGACTTTGTCGCGCTGGCTGCGCGATCGGCGAAGCCTGTGCTCACACACCAACAACGCCGCTCTAAAGTCGAACGACGTCGGGCGTGTACAGTAGTGGCAGCAACCGCGCCCTCGACAAGACGTCTCCAACTGACGCGCAGACGCCTCCCCGTCTTATTGGACCGGCACCTATTACTTCTTCCAGCTTTTTCTCATATAGTTCCACTTTGAGAGGTTGCCGCACAAAATTCTCTCTTGTCAGCGCTGGAGGTCTTCTTTCCAGCACCGCACATCTCCTGATATTGATAGTGGCATTAAAGTCTCGATTCACAAACTCCATACGCTTCTTGCCATCACTGGTTGTACTTACTAGTGCAAGTGGCCCTCACACTTTTGCCCTCCTTTCCATTTGCTCCTCCGTCAGCGGTCCATACTTCTTTACATCTTCAGGGCTCCTCTGGCACTTTTCCATCTCGACCCTCTGAAGTGTACAACCCAGCTCGTGGTGTGTATAAGATGTTCGAAACTCATCTATCGGTATTGTAACGAAACGCCGTGCACACTCCTTGCATACCCTCGTCGTTGGAGCTGGCGTAGTTCCTTTCTTGGGCGCTCAGCGCCCTGCTCCGTACGCTACTACGAGACTTTGACTTTCATCCTCCTTCAGGGCGCTCAACTCATTGAAAAAACTCGCGAATGCACGCTGCTTACCGCAATACAGATTCATTCGCAGACGAGCCCACCGGGGCTTTGTATACTCCTCCCACAGCGCATCCCAATGAGCAACGCGAACTTCCATGACTTTCCGAAAAGCTGTAAAGTCCGCCCCGCGACTCGTCACCTCGCTCAAAGCTTCCAGGTGATCCTTCATTCCTGCGTTCCACGTGTCAATGATCTTCCTTGCATTCATTATACCGGATTCTCGATAGTATCTTGCTCTCGAGAATATCAAAAGACGCATGTCTTTCTGACGTAAGTTGCCGTCAGTACTATCTTCCGCACGCTACGCTGCGCGATGGTTATGATACTCGTATTCTCAGGGTCCGCGCCAACGACAAAGTCGTTACCCTGCACTTTCTGCGTCGCAGGACCCGCCTCCCTCTTTTCTCCCTGCTTCACCGCGTCAACGACAAAGTCGTTATCCTCCACCTCCTGCGTCGCAGGGTTCGCCTCCTTCTCATCTTCATGATTCGCCGAGGGCGGAACTGAACGATCTTTCTTCAACCGCCGATAGCGTACACACAAGGCTACTCCATCGGTTTCGATCAACCCAGTGAATACCTTTTGTTTGCTCACTTTGAGCCGTTTGAAATTGAAGATGTTCTTCCAGTACGTCTCCAGGTTTTCACCGATGAACTCTTCCCTGTTAACATCGAACTCGGGACGGATCTCCCTCATGATGCCGTAAAGGACGCCGGAGTCGACAGTCACGAAATGTGACTTGATGTTGCATATTGGAACGACACTGAAGCGCTTACCCACTAGGGCAGCCTTCCGTCTCTCCCACTCTTCATTTTTCTCTCACTCAGCTTCATCTCTGCCTTGCGTTTGAGTTCTCGGTCCAAAATCACGAAATACCGCAGGACGAGGCGATAGTATCTTTCCTTATCTTTTTCAACTCTGATATCTTTTCTGTTGGATTAACCAACCCCAGTACCGCACGATGCTCATGTATAACCGCGCGGATGACGGAATCCTCATTCGTGCTCTTGTTTGACGCCTTCTTGTCGACGACTTCGACCTCATCTTCATGCTTACGATCTTTCGTGATGCCATTGATAATCGCCCATTTTCCATTGCGAGATAGGCTCTGGTAGAGTGCAACCACGGCGCGTATCATGAAACGTTCGAGGTTCGCTGTCGAATGGTTTTTCAGATTCGTGAGGTACTTCATCGCCCCATATGTGTAAATATCCCCGTCACCCTTGTATCGAGTACCATTGAAGCTGTAAAAGGGATGTTTTTCGTGGAGGGCATGCATTCGCTCATTTTCCCTCCGCGCTTCCCCTGTACCAAGCATCAGCTGACGAATAAAGGTCATGTCGAAAAACTCGTCCGGAATTTCGACTGTTTCCATATGCGTCACGTCGCGATACATCTACCTCGCCAAATGCATCAGTCCTGACGACGCCTTGACAATACTCTCGGAGTATGACGCAACACGTTTTTCGATAGCGTCTCGCAACTTTTACCTGTTGGGATCCTTGATATGTTTAAGAAGACAGCCTTTAACCACCATCTCGTCGTACAGTTGTCTTTTTTGCCGGCTTCGACGTAGGACTTCACCTTTTGCTTCTTTTTCTCTTCCTTTTCTTCTGGAATCGGCACTGTTTTTTGTTTTTTTTTCTGGCAGCCGGCGACACTGGGCCTCCAAGATCGTGGACTTGCTTTTTCATATCTTTCCTTTTTTTGTTTTTTTTTGAAAAGGAACGCTCTTTGGACGCTTGTGGTATATGCTGCGAAAAAACACTTGACTAGACTTGTTTGAAGTTTGAAACAAAAATGAGCTGAAAGACTGTACTTTGCTACGAACTGAACGGAAATCCAACTTTTTACAGCTGAACAACACGCTTCTGATCGAGATCACGTTTCCCTTCAACGGCGAGATACATGTCGTGTCTCATGTCTGCCTGATCTCCCAGGTGCGCTCACCGATCGATGAAGGACACGTGTCCGACACCCCGCCTTGGCACTTGCGTGTTCGCATCGCGCAGCAGCAAAAATCAGGTGTCCTAAATCGAAAACTCACGTAGAGTAGTCTCGTGCTATAGGCTATGTCGCTGGTGCTAACGCTACTGCCCATCGCATTACCGCCCTGACAGACATGGAGCTGTTGGGGCCTGGCACAAAACCCCGAAACGCTTCTATCAAATGCGTAGCGTTCTCTGCGGCTCACGCTTGTGTGGATAAGATACGCATCACTCTACTCAATAGGAATTTTGTTAGTTTTATTGATCGTAAACGAACAAGGTACGGAAGGATTCCTGAACACGGATGTAAGTTTATTCTCTATGCTTGTAATGCATGCTGCACGGACGCTAGAATAAGGAACTGATTTGAATTTTGCTTCTTTCCGGCGTCATGGGCTGGTACTGATGACCGTTCAAGTCATTTCCATGCTATCGTCATTGCCCAAGTTATGGTGCCTGCTACTGTCTCGGACCCGGTGATCTTGACAGAGGCATAGCACACAGGTAGCGTCCATATCTGCCACGACGTTTGAGCCTTGCATCTCGCTCGGCACGATCGTTGAATAAACTAAACTGAGGGTTGAAACATAATTGACCTGAAAAGTATACTCTGCTATGACTTTAACGCAAATACAACTTGAGAGCAACACGCTAAAGATCGCGATCGCATTTCCCTTCAACGGCGACATACATGTCGTGTCTCATGTCTGCCTGATCTCCCAGATGCGCTCACCGAGCGCGATGCGTGCACCGCGCGAGAGGCCTCACCGATCGATGAAGGACACGTGTCCCACGCCGCCTTGGCACTTGCGTGTTCGCATCGCGCTGCAGCAAAAATCAGGTGTCCTAAATCGAAAACTCACGTAGAGTAGTCTCTTGCTATAGGCTATGTCGCTGGTGCCGACGCTACTGCCCATCGCAGTACCGCCCTGACATACATGGAGCTGTTGGGGCCTGGCACGATACCTCTCGACGCTTCTATCAAAAGCGTAGCGTTCTCTGCGGCTTACGCTTGTGTGGATGAGGTATGCATCACACTAGCCTTGAAGAGTTTCGTTAGTTGTATTGATCGTAACCAAACTAAATACGGTAGTGTTCCCGAACACGGATGTAAGTTTATTCTCTATGCTTGTTATGCATGCTCCACGGACGCTGGAATAAGGAACAGACATGAATTTTGCTTCTTTCCGGCGTCAGGGGCTGGTACTGATGACCGTTCAAGTCATTTTCCATGCTACCGTCATTGCCCAAGTTATGGTGCCTGCTACTGTCTCGGACCCGGTGATCTTGACAGAGGCATAGCACACAGGTAGCGTCCATATCTGCCACGACGTTCGGCCGACGCATCTCGCTCGGCACGATCAAGGAACCCGATAAAAGCACATACTGTATTCTTATCTACTCTATAAGATTAGTTTCAAGAGCCTAACCTGTATGTAGTTGTGCAAGCACCAAACCGTAAACTTATCTGTACCCCCCTACGCCCCCCGCCATTCCTTAAGCACGCGGATGTTCGTTAGCCACCTGCTGATTTTTCCCTTCCAGTAGTAAAACTGCTCAAGAGACGGATTTTTTCTCTATCCCTTACCGTTCAATGGAAAGAAAACGTTTCACGACCATGTAGGGTAAATTAATATCCAATCACAGACGTCTCCTAGCCTTTTTCCACCGGCCCCCTGCTATCGGTTGCAGCTTCTCTTTGTACAATTCGACCCTGAGAGGATGTCCCAGAAAGGTGGACCGCGTCAGCTCCGCCGGTCGCGCCTCCATCACCAGTCGTCTTCTGATATTGATGACGTTTTGTCGAAAACGCTAGTGATAGAGCTGAGGTCAAGAAACGATCCATCTTGACTGGCGCTATCAAACGATCGGTACCAGAAGCTGGAGGCTGCAGCCGGCACCAGGTGCTCTGGTGACGGCATGCTGGCCGTGAATAGTGCGCGACGAAGCCGCACAGCATGCTACGGTTTCCTAGTACGTAGGTAAAACAAGCGCGTACCCTAAACGTTCATATTCAGGGCGATGACTAGTCGCCGCCACGGTATCCTGGGAAAAATATCCGAGTGCACTTTGGTTGCTCGACTATCGAGCACCATCACGAGTCTGGGTGCATTTCACTACACGGTTTCCAACGATCATTGAATCCACCATCATCCAAAAGTGACGAAAAGTCACAAGCGCACCGGCCTCGTACCTCCAAGTCAGGACTTGCCCATCAGCACGCACACAAATTTCGTGACCCGCTGCGCATTCACCAAACGAAAGGAAGCATGCGTTTCCTCATCCAGGGATAGAGGGTTCCAAATTCCTTCAGAGACTGCCGATGCTTCGCCCGAACCCAGACCATCAGCTGCGGTATGCCCACGAGCATAAACCGGATGCCTGCGATTATCTGCGTCATCAATGTACATCCTGCCCACACCAGTACCTCAAATGTGTGTCGTTCGGACACGACACAAGCTCGAAAACCAAGCCGTATGGGGCCTGTCGCAAGCGCCAGTGGCACACCAGGTTGCCAAGCTCACAAATGCCAAAGCACACCACGCCTATCCAAAAAAAGGCGGCAGCGTCAGCAGCGGAAAGCACCAGCTCTATTGATCAAGAAGCGCATCGATGCGCTTCTCGATCGACGAAACGCGAGCTCCGCGAGACGCATTCGCCATCAGTTGACGTATAGAACGTGTGGTACTATGCAACTGTTCAGTGCCGTAACCTGAGCACCATGACATTGAAAGTCATCGAAGCGTATGTGCATATGGCTTTTCGTCTGGGCGCGTTGGCGCCTGCATTTCCGAGTTCGGTTGTATACTGTGCCGCCAACTGCGCTGAAACTAGTGCCGGCTGTGAAAAGTCGCTGCTCGCAGTCGTTCAGCGACTGCGCATTTTCGCTGACTCAAAACACTTTGTGGATCTGCCTCTGCTACCTGGGCGAATACCGGAGCGGATCATAGAGTACTGGGACGCTGAGTTCGGTCGCCGCGTTGTTGAGGAGCCGCTGGCGGGCCCAGGCGAAGCAACCAGCGGGCTCCGCGAGGCCGAGCGCGAGCCCCCTGTGCCCACCTTTCGGCTAGCACGTGTCGAGGGACCTGACACCGACTTCGAGGAGGTACGTCGCTTTCTGTTAGAGCACTTTGACTACGCGCCTGGTGGCGACTTGCTTGCCTGGATCCCGCGGGACTTGCCGCAGTTGGAGCTGGACCCTGAACCTGGAACGACAGCGACCGGTTCGCCACCGTTGCTGCACCAGATCTGGCGCTGGATGAAAGCACAGGATGTCGATGCGGGAAACTGGCTCATGGATATGGTCGCACGCTGGCGAAAACTCGGTCGCGAGACCTCGCCGATGGTGTTCAGAGAACCTGAACGCTTCAGTCTGCTGCCCCTGAAACATCCATTCATCGTGGCTGGTGGTCGATTCCGCGAGTGCTACTACTGGGATACCTACTTCATCGTTCGCGGCCTTCTGGTCTGCGGTATGTGGGAGACTGCGCGCTGCTGCGTTGAGAATCTTCTCGATCTGGTAGAGCAGTTCGGCTTTGTGCCCAACGGTGCCCGCATCTACTATCTGAATCGTACCCAACCACCACTACTTTCGGATATGGTGCGCTGCATTGCAGAGCATGCACTTGCCGGATGGGACGTGATGACATTTTTGGGGCGAGCGTTGCCGCTTCTGGAGCGTGAATACAACTTCATGATGGAGCAACGGGCGGTAAAGATGCGCGCAGGGGGAACCCTAAATCGTTACCATGCGCCCGCAGCCGAAGGACCGCGACCGGAATCCTTCTACGAGGACTCGAAACTTGCAAGTGACTGTTCGATGGAACTTCTCGGTGATCCGCGGCGGAGTGAGCTCTTCATCGCCTTGACTGCAGCAGCGGAAAGCGGATGGGACTTTTCGTCGCGCTGGCTGCGCGACCGGCGAAGCATGTGCTCCATCCGAACGCAGTTGATTATTCCTGTGTGTTTCAACAGTTTCATGCTTCGCATGGAACGCAATCTCGCTTTTCTCTACCAATGGTTTATCAGCGGTAGCCGACCGGAAACGGAAAAAGGTAGCATTTTCGAACAGCGGTTACCCGGAAATGAGGAGGTCCCCAATGACCCAGTGACAAGAGACTTGCTTGATCGAGTCCAACAGCGGGTCTCTACGATGCAAAAGTATTTATACGTACCAAGCCGGGATCAATGGATCGACTACGACCTGGAGGCCGATACAACGACCCTGCAAACGGTTGCAGATTGGCGGCAGACGGTGAGTTCGAGCAACTTTTTCCCGCTCTGGAGCGGCATCCTCGAGCATATCGAATCGGAACAAGCGGCTTCCATCGCGCGTGGCGTGCTCCAGTCGTTCGAGGAGAGTGGTCTCCTGCAAGACGGAGGCGTTGTTGCAACATTGGTGACCGATTCGGGTCAACAGTGGGATTACCCGAACGCGTGGCCACCCGTGCAACTCCTGCTGCACGAAGCGTTTGCGTCGCTAGCGACGCAGTTTTCCGCGAATGAGCAAATCTCCAACCGAGCTCGCGAACTTTCTTTGCAGATAGCCATCCGATTTCTGCGTTCTGTATACCAGGGCTGGCTTCGGAGTGGTGATCTTTTCGAGAAGTATCACGCGGAAAAGGTCGGAGAGAGTGGCAACGGCGGTGAATACGTTCCCCAGGTTGGATTCGGATGGACAATTGGGGTGAGCCTTGCGCTCTTGTCCAGTGTATGGCAGCTTGATCGAAGCCTGCTCGCACAAGTCTGGCAGAGGGTATCCGATGAAGCCACATAAACCGTGCGGGTCCTGATGCTGTCATGACCTCTGCGTTTACCTCAGCGTAGATTGGCGCTCGACGATAGATTTTTGTTTATGAATGTATGTTTATTTATGTGTATGTGCTCCAAGTTTCCCGCGCTGTTCATTCGCGAGCCCGCGATAAACACAGCCTCCAACGAGCGACAAGAATCTTGATTTTATTCGAGACGATTGGCGTATCGCATATTTGATCGATTTGAGGCACTTGAAGACTGCAGAAGTTTTCCATCAGCCGAATACATGCATAAATAGATGTATTGTCTCAAGGGAAGGGCAGTATCCCTTTCTCAATGATCCGCAGCTGGCTAGCTCGCTTTTTCTGAACGAGGTACCCAAAATCAGTCACCGAACAACGTATCACCGGGTCAGGCTCGAAGCGTCGACGCTGCGTCCGGCGTGAACGTGCCTAGACTTGCTCTGTTCCGGATGCTGGACCGTGGTAGGCCGTTGAAAGCACTCGAACCGTGCATTCCGCCTCGGATACGCGTTCAACAACGGAGTCGTATGTCGTTTCATCAATCTGCCGTCAGCAAGAAGGCAGCGGTGGCTGCGCTCGTACAGACTCGGCATAGCGAGGTCGATCCCGCATCGAGTTCGCCCGAGTATTCACGATTCGCATCAGTTGCTGTCGTGGACAGTTGCGAGCACACAATGTTCACCAGTCAGTCGGTAGAGGAGGCGAGCGCGCTCCTCATTGTCTTCGGTTCGCGCTTCCAAGACATATTCCCGCATGTGCGGGGTTTCCAGAACAGCCGCCTCATCGAGGTCAAAGATCGAGCGCGTCAAGTACTCCAGAAGTGCTGTTTGCACCGGTGCTGCTGTTGGCGAAGCATACGGCCCCGGAAGCGTCAGCTGCCCATGTTGAAGCAATTCATCTAAAAGCTCCATACGATCCTGGAAGACTCGTCGCAAAAGTTGCACGTGCACCCAAAGCGTCAGCAGTTGATCGATCTCGTCCATGCTGTGCTGCAGGTGCGCACCCAGAACACCAGTCTCTGGCACAGAGGACTGGAAAAGCGCAGCACACGCAGCCGCTGTGGACTCGAAACAGCGACGAAAGCGCGTTACATACTGGCGTTCGATGCTAGACTGGCAGCAGATCGCTTGCCAGAGCGCTCTCACACACTGCATTGCCCCGAACTCGAGCAGTCTCTGCCATTGCTGTCGACTTGGTTCCGAGTCATCCGGAAAGAAAGATGCCTCAGCTTTGGCAGTCGCGTTGCCCGTGGGTGTCCCATTGGCCCCTGGATTTGCGTCGTATAGGGATGCGCACCGGTGTGGATCGTTTTCAACAGAAAAGATGCCTTCCGTCGAGGTGTCATCCGCGGCAACCGGCATTTGCGCATCAGAATCCACTTCAGCCTGGCCTAGCGCCTCAGGATCCGACTTTACAGCATGCTCGCTTGCCGCACCATGCAGTTGCTTTCGTGTGCCGGCCGTCTGCAGGTGGCCCGGTCTACTGGGTACAGGCGCTGGCTCAGGTGACGGGAGCGAAGCTGAAGCAACCCCTTGCCCAGGGCTGACGGAGCCCAAAGCGCGTCCCGGCACCCGTACTGTGTATGCCTGCGATCCGAATGCATCGGACGCAAACGCTACTGCCGTTTGCTCAAGAGCTACCGCACCGGCCTCTCCGCGAATTCCAGCGTTCAGCGCATACACAGGCGTAGCAGAGGGAGCCTGTGCTCCAGCGCTCTTTTCAGATGCGACGGCTCCTCGATTCCTGGCAGCTGGGCATGTGCTTTCCACTGGAACCCGTTGAGATTCTACGCTAGCCGCTGCGGCGTCAAGAGGTGTCGCCTCCGGTGTTGATTTCTGCAGATTCGCACTCGCCAGTCTATTCAAGCTCTCTAGTGTCACACGAAGTTCTGCCGCAACCGTCCCGTCGTTCTCGCTGTGCAGCCCTTTTGGCCATGAATTTGCAATCAAGGCGTCGTCGACGCACGCTCTCAACGCTTCCAAGAGCGGACAAATCAGGTGCCTTGACGTGAACATCCTGCTGGGCTGCTCTGGATCCAGGTACTGCTCAGTATCACTAATCGATACGGAGCGGAGGTTGCGAATCAGTTGCACTAGTCGTCTGACGAGTTGTCTCAACAGTCGCATCTGTGTCCAGTGCGGCACCGGCATTACTTTCCGTGGCATGCTGGACATGGGTTCGGCGTCCAGGCTTTCGCTCGGTAACCAGAGGATCCACTCTGGTGCATCCAGCAGATCCATGCTTTCGTAGGCAGCGAGCGACCTCAGTGGCCATCGCAGCATCAACGCAAGCCGCAGGGCATCCGCATCTACAAGAGGCGATGTGACTAAGCCCTCGGACTCGACCGCTTCGGGTTCCAGCACCACCTCATAGGTCAGGGCAATCTCAAGCCGCTCTTGTGTGATGCTCCTGTTCGTCTCCGTGGCGCCTGGCGAGAGCGAAGATGTTACGATATGCTGGCGAAAGAATGCCAACAAGGATTCCAGATCCTCGATATTCGCAGGAGGTGTAGATAGCACGCGCATTTCGTAATGCCGCAATGCAAACCCATCACCAATACCTAGTCCGCGGTACTCGGTTGCAGCTTCCGTCATCGTAGCGCTTGTTTCAACGAAAACTGTCGTGGGCATCATTGTCATCGAGACGCTGGTGCAGTGCTTACGGTCCTGGGGCTCAGTCGACTCTACAGAGTGTGTGCTTCCGTTTCGCTTGTTGAGCGTCGTGCACTTCCTCCTGGGACCAGTCTCGACGTCTGAGGTACAGTCGGGTGTCATACACTGGCGCCCCGCTCCGCGAGACTGCCATAGAACGCACGCGCTTTCACCAGGCTGGTCTTGATCGGTCTGTAGACAGGTCGTGGCAACGAAGAAAAGTGCGCCAACTGCAGCTTGAACCCAGTCACGATATGACGATAGTGCTGGCGTCAAACGGAGTAGCCAGTACGCAGGAACGCCAAAGAGTCTTACGAGCCCCAGAGGTTGCGCCACCTGCCAGGTTTCATCGCATAAGAGGAAGAGCTCTGCAGACACACGAGTGTTTGTCGTTGCGTCTTCCCTGCAGGTCGTCCAAGGTGTCCAGGGTGTCCGGTCCAGTGCTGGTGGCAGTGCGACCGTCAACGACTGTCGTACGGCTCCGGGTACGGTATTACGAGTTGCCACCTGCGTAACCAAGGCCTTTGCGGCTTCTTCTAAAGCGTACACGAGGTCCTCCCAGGGCGTGTTCCGACTAAAGTCTTGCGTGACGCTGGATTCTTTTGGTGATAGCAGGCGGAAGCCCGGGATACGCAAGTTTGGCCACTGGAAGTCTGCTGGCGTGCTACCGCTGGGCACGTGTTGCTCCTCAGCGTCGGAGCGGCCTGCCATAGGCACCTGACAGCCTTGAGGCTGGGCCCGGAATGGACGCCTACGCACTCAAAAACCGGCTGGGTGCCGTCGAGTGCAAGCTCTGCCGCACCGTCCACCCCAGCGAGGCGAACTACCTCGTACACACTCGGGGGCGTCGTCACCGTCAGGCTGTGAAGCGTCGCGAAGAGCGCGACACCCTGAGACGACGCTTTCCCGAAACAGGAGTCGTCTCTGGGTCGGTTGTAAACACAAAACTCGGAAGCAGACGCTCGGAAGGAACCGAAGCAAGCCCGCATACACCAAAAGTCGAGTGCTGGCGTCTTCCGGGGAACGCGGGGTTTCGGATAGCCACAGAGCTGTCAGCAAGTGCGGACGTTGAGGTGCTGGTTACCCCGCAACCCAGACGTCTGGGTCAAGAGATCTGGCTGATTCCCGATGTCGCTTGTATGCGGCTTGAGCAGGGGAGTTTTGTGACACGCGTACGGACACGTAGGTTCCCGGTTTGCTCTGGTGCTGTGCGTTTCGAGGTGGATCTGTATGTGCGAAGAGACTAGCGCGTGTTCCGTTCACTGCGCCTTGGGGTATGCTTCGAGCGCATTCAGCATCGAAACGATGAGTTAAGCCAGCGAAAACGGCTTTTGTTTCGATGCGGAGGCATCTTACGTGCATACAACAGTGATTGCACCCAGGAGGGAATGAAGCATGGAGCGCTACAGCAGCAACATCTCCGATCATGCGACTGCTGTATGAGCTAGTTAGCGAAGGACGGACGCTCGCGTCTACTGCACTGCTGTGGTTGGCACTGACGTTGAGCCTTCAAAGGTGATGATGAAGCGGGAAGCGTTTCGGGTCCAGCGTTCGATAATGCGCTGGAGGTTGCGGGTACCTCGTCGCCTGTTTCCATGCTGTATGGAGTGGGCATCAGCTCAGAGGCTTCCAGTGGAGGCGCGTCATGGTTGCCTCTCCACTGCCACCTGTGGTTTTGTATGTATCGAAAGCATCGGCAACGAATGCAAACCAGTACAACATGTCATAGAGTGTTTATGAGCATGCTCGCACCATGAAGCAAGCAGGCCGTCCGACGCTGCGTTGCCTATAGAGATTGTCGGTGGCTGTGAACCAGTCCTCGCTGACGGATGCCTCGCGACTCTTGAATCCTGTTCTTCTACATCTCCGTTACAGAGCTGGCGTTTAGCTTGCCGAGTGCATATCCATTAGCACGTTTATCAGCTCCGTATCTCGAAAATGGAGAACGCAGTCATCTGGACTATGGACACCTGAGCGAAGGATACACAGCGGAACTCGGTACTGAGGAGAGCTCAGGCGCTTTCGAAGACTGCTGGTGACGATTGCCGCGCTCTGCAACCGAATCAAGGTTCGATTATCCCCGTTTGTCGTTCGTATCTGGAGGTATCCGGGTGAGCACATTGAAAAGAGCGCAGCGCTTTGTAGATAAACACCTGCTATACCAGTTGCCAGGCGCGATGCTCCAGCGCGATCACTGCACATGTTTCGATGTGAAGGCGCACGAGGCTTTGATACCTGACCCAGCGATCTCGACCTGTGCACTACGTTCGAGATGCTAGCTTGCGCATTCCAGTGCATGCTTCAGCAAACCTCATAATTTGGACGGTGCTAGCGAGACACCAGGTGGTAGCGCTTTGGGGTCCTTCGCGGTTGATGCCCACGGTTTGCGTGGAGGCCAGGCTCGCTCTGGCTCCACATCTGGATCGCAGCGGTACTGGGAAAAGTCTCGGACACCGCGGGAGCGCAGGTAGTCTTCGTCGATGAGCGCACGACCGCTCAATGCGTTGCGCTCAGGGTCATGGAGAAGCATGTGGACGCAATCAGCGATAATGCTGGCTTTTCGCCATTGCGAGCGATCTCCGAGCTGGAAGTTCTTCGTCGCGAAAGACTCTACCATCGTAGCTGGCCAAAGAGCCACCGAGGTGACGCCAGTGCCGGCAAGCTCGCCACCAAGCCCGTGAACCAGCATGGTCATTCCGAACTTGCTTATCAAATACCCGGTCATTCCGGGAAGCGCGTCAAGCTCTACCGGCGGCGACATCGTTATAATGAGGCCGTTCTTTTGACGCACCATAGCGGGCAGAACTGCGCGGGCACAGGCAAACGAGCCTCGGGCGTTGACACCATGGACGAGATCGAAGCGCTCGAGGGGCGTCTCGGCCACCGGTTTCCACCATAAAGCACCAGCGTTGCACACCAGCACGTCGATTCGACCGAATCGCTGTAGCGTCTCGTGCACCATTCGCTCGATCCCTTGGTCGTCACGGACGTCAAGCGGGAACGGGAGAACCGCAGCAGCACCACGAGCCAGGCACTCGTCAGCGACGCTCTGCACTGTTCCAGGCAGGTTTGCACGAGACACCCGGCTCTTAGCCGCGAGTACGAGAACCATGCGGTCCCTCTCGGCAAGGGTCAAGGCGATAGCCCGACCTATCCCCCGGGATGCACCCGTTATGATAGCTACCGGCTGGCTCGAGCCGAACGATGCCTCTTTGGCTTGGAGCATCGCGCTGCTACGACTGTTGCGGGAGCTGTAAAACAAGGATTGTCGCAGACTTGCGTCTCCACTGCCGGAAACACACGAACGTCGTCCAGTCCCGACTTGGACGAAGCGCTCTTTCGAACCGAACGTGATACGTATGAAAGCGCTTTTGAACGGTATCCGGTGCCTGCACTTGCTTCAAGCCACGAACGGAAGCTGTTTTGGGATGCTTTGCACCCGTTCCGCCACCGTCGGGAGATGTAGCTCGCCCAGCGCCACGCTTCTCGACGGGCTGCTTCCCACACGTGTACCCAGCTGACTGCGTTCGGTATGCTCCAGCATATCCTGGACAGTGATGAAGCGGGTTCGCCAATGGACCCTGACGGTGAGGTGCGGAACAAGCGACACGCTCCCGGATACCAGTGAGCGTCGTGCAGTGGGGAATCCCTGGTCATGGTAAACGATCCTCTATTCTCGGGAAAGATTCTAGCTGGTAGGCATTTAACCATGGCGCTTGCCATCGATGGATGCAGTGAGAAAAACATCGAATCCTGCGAGTGAAGTCTTCTTTGCAGGCACGATACGCGTGTTCTGTGCTGAGATGCCCGCGTTTGCTGGTGCTATGTCCGGTGCTGGACTAGGATTCAACGCTTGGAGGCTCGTTTGGTGAATGAAACGCTCATTCTCGATAGTCAGACTGGAGCGTGATTCACGTGACCCAGAGGTCTCCGAAGCACATGAGGGCTCGCTTCCCTGGGTATAGGCAGCGGTTGTATATCCCGGGGATTGCTGGTCAGATTCGTGGATCAATCATCAAAAGACATCTCGCCTTGACGCTGTTTGGAAGCAGTGCTTCGCGCGGCTACCCGCACAGCATCGCGCCTGTGTTTTTGATCGACGGAACCCCCAGAGGAACCGACGACGCGCTATTGTACGCGAAAGGTATCGACATAAGTGAAAACGCCCATCATGCCGCATCCGACCTCCAAGTTAAGCTAGTCACTGAACATGCTTCCCTTCGGAGTGCATGCCCAGTTCATATGTCACTCGGGGTGCTGTGTGCCTGCTGCTGTGCCCGGCAATGCACGGAGAGAAGACGCAGCGGCGGGTAGAATCGTGTGCATGAGCAATCTCGAAGAAACGAAATGCGCACTAGCAACTCGAGAACCTGGTGTTTGAATGGATATGGTGAGCGATGAAAGGGGAAAACATTCCCTGTATATTCGACCATTTACGTCTAAGAGGCAGGTCCTGCGAGCCGGATGAGTGTTCTGGGCTAGCGCTTTGTGTGCTTCTGCACTGACGGGTGCTGAGCCAATACATGGCTGCTTGTCCGAAACGCATTTCATTCTGGGACTCGTAGCTGGTAAGCTGCGTAGGGGCGTCGCTATGGTCGCAGTGGACTCCTAGCACATCGCTTCGCGCCTCCACAGGCAGTGCTTCCGTATGCGCAGGATTCAGGCTCCCAGAATGATGATGCATCCCGATTCTGTGACTAGTGAAGCGTGCCTCGAGCCGACGCTCCCGGGAGTATTTCGAAGCCGTTTCGTCTCCGTACTGAATCCGCACCGGTTGTATGGGCGTTATTGCGGGTGCTCAAGACAGCCTCGGCAGTTTTTTGTCGCAGGAAATGACCAGAATCTCCGAGAACGAGTATAAATAATCTAACGCGGATGTAACGTCAAGAATGATCTGCGCGTTCCTGGATGTCACTATCCATCGCGGAATCTAGCATCCCTAGTCCATACAAGCATTCTGTCCAATAAACGATAATCTTCGATCAGCGCCGAG